>Ga0136643_10002313_pt1 | contig 24580 bp, 18 predicted proteins | sample TergutLab28metaG_FD_96883 | JGI IMG/M metagenome (GOLD analysis project Ga0136643, IMG submission 96883) | Labiotermes labralis P1 segment gut microbial communities from Petit-Saut dam, French Guiana - Lab288 P1 (version 3) (version 3) | ecosystem: Host-associated > Arthropoda: Insects >... | reverse complement strand
AGAGATACTGACATACTTAGCTGTAATGTGACTTGCATTCAGTATTTTTATCTACAATAATTAGAATGTTCTGGTCAATGCATCTCTTATATATATATATATATATATATATATAACAGATGCTCTGTCAGTGGTGGATGGGTATACATTTGTACAGCGACTGTTGAGACTGTGTATGTAAGAGTCTGTTCGGCAACTTTCCTTGTTGTCCATAACAAATAACACTTAAAAAGTATATATATATATATATATATATATATGCTGGTAAGTGGTGGTTATTAAAGTTTTGACATATGAATGTCAGCACATTCACCATATCACTTTAAAAAGTTAGTTTTCTCTGTGCAAGACATTAAAGCGTATGGGAGAGTGGAGGTATAGCTCTACGCATTCTTGATCCCAGCACAAGATGGATGTGAGTGACCAGCTTCACGTTCGTCATTTTACCCCCAGGGAAAGAGCCACTATTTTTGCTTAATTTTATCACCATTTTACAGAACTATGTAAATTACTTTGACATATGCCAAATTCATTTACAAGCCTTCATGCATTGATATAACAGAATGCTGTTATACCGTATAACATTTGAGACACAAAATCTTGAACACAGTGGTGCAGTTAGTGCAATGTATGTTTATGTCTTTAAATAATTTCCGCGACTTACGTCACACGTCATATTCTCAATCGCGTATGCTTAGGTAAGACTGTTCCACAATATGAAGTGACGGTACCATAAACTGTATTCTTTTAAGGGTTGTGCGCGATAATAAGAAATGCAGAGGGAACCAACAGAAGAAGAGGTACGCTTATGCCCTACCAAACTGTTTGTCATTCTTCATTCATTTCAGAATATTCTTCTATTCATAATATCAGCACTATTTATAATAAGGAATTCAAACGTCATCCAAACAGGCGCCGCCGGTTGTGCATTAGGATATTTACTGCACCTGGGGCATGAGGGTTGCCAACATAAGGAGAGTAAGTGAAGTGACAGTTACTCTGATCCATGGTTAAGAGATTTCAAGGTTTCGTCGTAGTGTAGTTTAGGCCTTCACTCTTCAGGTATGTTACGCGGCGTAGATTGATAGCCTCAACAGGTTGTCCCGAAACATTGATAACCAACTACCAACTTACGCCATTTATCATCCCAGAAAAGGAAAGGCTTGGCTTCAGAGTCATCAGGGTGATTTCAGTTTCTCGTACCATTACGAAAATGGAATGCCCAAGGTGCAGCACATTCGTTTTGTGGCAGCACTACATGGCAGCCGGGAGTTGAGTCAGTACAATGAAACTACAACTAACTCCACGGAGTAGCGTCCTCCCTGAGAAGCCAACAAGTTGTCAGCTTCTCAAAAAATTTTGTGGAACCCCATGGTTCATCACCGCATTCAAAAGCATACGCCACAATGAAACCCTGAAGCGTTACTTTTATGTATAGCTCACAACCTTGTTGTATGTCACTGACATGAGACGTCAAGGACCGACACTCATGAATATTTGCAAATTGAATTTCAGTTTCAGAAACTAAAATCAAACCTCAAAAAACCTATCCCTTATTGATGTTTGTAACCATGCCTCGCGTTTCGGCGCTTTTTACGTCGTGACGGTCACGAAAATGAAGACCTGAAGCCTAAACATGTGGCACCTTTCTGTGATCACGATCTGCCATAATGTGTACTGTCAACTCTGATGCAATATGACCAAATACAGAAATGCAGACATCATTTTGGTTATAAAGTCCCAGGGTAAAAACCCTACCGTGGGTCCTACGAATATTTGGGCCTTATAATAATTACCTTAGGTGAAAACACTGTGAAGGCTTGGACTGGATTCAGTTGGTTCAAAATGGTGCATCTGTGGGCTACTTAACATTGCACTTAAATTTCAGGTTCCACAAAAGCACGGAATTTCTTGCCCACTTGACACTTACTGTGGTGTAAGCTAGTTATCTCAATCCTTGACTTCTGATCCTTCAAATGCATCTAATTTTCCCAACCAAATAGCATTGGCAATCACAATATAGAAAAATGATATTCCAGATGTAATAAAATTTGCTATATATCTTTCATCAGTAAGCACAACATTTTGCTCAGGTTAGTTTGCTTTGTTGTCACCATGTCAATGCAGGGGCCCAGGTTCAATCCCATAGCCCATGTGAGATTTCTGGTAGACAAAGTAGCACTGAAACAGGTTTTTCTCCAAGTGCTTTTGCCTTTCCCATCAGCATCATCCCACAAATGCTCCATGCTCACATTTCATTCATTCACCATCAACAATGTATTAATAAAACCGTGGCATTCAAATTGTGATTTGTGGAGGACATTCACAGGTTCTGCAAGCACATTTCCTTTGTAACATAATTTGTACACATACTTTTGATAACTTTTAATCACATTAATTTTTTTATTTTGCTCCCCATCTTTGTGCATAATGGGCACCGGGTTCATTTTCAGTGATCATCAATATTAAAATTTTGTTTCATTGTTTAACATCCTATTCCCTAACTTCTGTAAAATGCTAAGGTATGTGAAACTGTGCAACATCACAGCTGCAGCACCCCTCCCCCAAACCCCAAACTGAAATTTAACAAAAAAAAAAAAATTATCTCGAAAGATTAGACCTTGTGATTACAGTCACATTTAACATGATTTTTATAACAAATTTTGCAGATCAAGCACAAATTACATACAGCATCAGGGTCAGGCCACCCACCACACAACAGTAAAAAATTCTGGGTGCACAGCTGGAAACTTTATCATGAAGAGTAAATAAAATCCCATGTTATGGGTACTTCCATGTCAGAAGTGGCCTTCCACAGTCTTGTCACGTGTGTGGAAAAAATAAGGCAAGAGACTGGACTGTGATGCATTAGTACAATAATCTTGGTTCCATCTGATTGATCTCCCAACAATAATTTATTTCCAGAAAACACGGCCTTTCTGGTTTCTATAGTTACATAATTCTCTTGTACAAAAAAGAACAAGAATTTATGTACAAAAAAGACAGACATCATATATTACACAGACATGATGACAAATTATTATGTCATTATGGGAGAGAGGAGACAGTTAATATTTAAATTGAAGCAAATGAATTGTGGACACCACAAGAGCTGACAAGTTACATATTGTGCTGATTTTTCAAGCTAACTGACATGCAGAACACTGGAAGTAGTTCATCACTGTTCACATGGCTTCTCTGTCAAATGTGGTGGAACTTCTACAACATGAACTCTTTATTAACTTCAGCTAAATCTACATTAAACATTTATATTGATAATCCAAAAATATTTTAAAATATGTAGCTAGGTTTCCTGCTTCTAAAGCCAATGCAGTTAATCTTTACACAGTAGATATTTCTCAACATCACATTGTACTCATTAAATAAATTGATACATGGTATCAGAATTATGATAATACTTAAAACCTGAAGCTGTTTCTCAGTTCAAGCAAATTTTACATACAAAATGTTCAATGCTCAGAAATTCCTGACATAAAAAATATGCCCACTGTCAGAACTTGTCAGGAACATTTTTCTTCAATATGAAGATTATCACTGTTGGATCCACAGTCATTTTTCACAAATGAATAAAAAAAACATATGCCTGGATAACAAGCTAAAGTGTTATCAAAGTAGATTTACCAATCATTTATCAATCAGATGAAGAAACAATGTATACCTAATCTGAGTATTCCAATGTAACACTTCCTAGAATATTTCCTCAAAGAAGGTTTTACGTTAGCTCAAACCCAGAAAAGATTAAAGAAGAATCACAATTTCACACAGGATGATTCATTTGGATATTTATATACATACACTGGTCTCTAAGCAATTGAAAGTGGAAGCAGTCTGAGAACTATTGACAAATTCAAGACTTTTCCAGTGGTACACTACAAACACAAAACAAACTTTCCCCTTAATCACGATTCATTATTCAACAGCTGTAAGGTGTTGGGGCAGTAAATCACCTGTGTATCTGCATTATTCAACTGTAAAAATGTCCCCATATGCAATGGAGAAGTATTACCTAGATCAGGACCATGTAAACTTATGTGTGTTCATGAGGGCACATCAAAACATAATGGAAACCACGAGAGCCACAGAGAAAAACTTTTCTAATAATATACTAACTTATTACCATTCCATTTCTGTCACTTGCTGTTTACTGCATATTTTTATCTTTAAAAACACAAAAACAATTAACTGAGAATTTTAAAAACTATCCTACCGTTTGAAAATGACTGCCAGAATCAGAACAGTGTACTGCAGTGAGAATTTTTTTGTCAGCTTCAGTAAAAGTAAAGCACAGCTTTCATTAATAAAAGGTCCTGTGAATAAACCACTATAATTTTGCTGTCTCTGAAGAAATTCTGGTCTCAGTGCAAGACAGCAGACTTTCATTCACACATAGTGGGCAGCAACATATTGCGGTTGTAAACTATTCTGTGCTTCAACCGAAACCTTTACCTGCACTGCAGTTCAGACACTGAGAACAGTAAATATTGAGTTAAACTGCAGGTTCTCTCACCCAGTTATCATCCTCAACATGAGGTACCTCCATTATGCGTACCCTTAAGTGTGAAATTAGTTCTGTTGTATTACAGGATAGACATAAGCAGAGATCTGCACAAATATAAAGTGAACTGTTTATCAGAAAGAAACAGTTTAGTTGGAGCCTGCCATTTTCCTTTGTAATTGAAACACATGAAATTATAAACTTAACTGACTGTGTACCATTCTAGTACATTTTTCAAATTTTATTGTATTAGTCATCAACTGCACTTAACATGTAATGCATACACAGCATCAGCAAACAGTATGTGTCACTAGGTGACTCAGCTAATATTTTGCACATTAGAAAATATGACTGATATACAATACATGGCAATATTAACAAACATTACATGTTTTAATAAGACCTTACAGGTGGCATTCCATTGACAACTATATGATGATAATGTAAGCATCTCAAGGTGATAAGATAATAGTCAAAGTACAGCACATACATTACATGTTGGTGCAGATGGTTTATGCTACTAGATTTACGTAAATAAAAACGAGAAGCATAGGTAATTCAGTCATACTGAGCTGACAGTCTCCTACAGAGGCACAGGCTTTTCTCCACTATTCCTGAGCAACTCTCAAATCAACCTAGCCTAGCCAATAAACACCACAGGCTCTCTTTCAAAGACAGTGGTCTGACAGTATACATGACCATGCACCTCCATCTAATAAAAAAGTTTATGAGTGTATGGAATGACACCTCCACTCCTCCCCATACTTTTTTTCATGGTGAGATCCTTAAGTATGTGGGCAACTTTACCTTTACCTTAAAACATTAAAAATGCAATAAAGAATCGATCATAAAAATAATTTTTTGCATCTGGACAGTCATCTAGCCCATGTCCACATAAGGCACTGATTAGAACAAAAGTGTATTTTGTTACGTCACATGACTGAACTGAGTTGATGAAGCATGTTCTGATATAACCTCTCTTTTTTTGTTGTAAATTTTTGCGGAGAATGACACTACTTTTCAAACTAAGGTATCTGGCTTTAAACATATGCTATGTGTTAGACGGACTTTTTTGACTCTATACACACTTACTAGGGCCACATCTTACCTACAAATCATGCCACATGGTCCTGTTCTCTATACATAGACACGATTACACGAATAAGCTGTGCACAACAAATATAAAATCATGAAAATCTGACTGCCAGTGCACAACTAACAGGAATTAGTTTACTGTTGCTGCCTTTTTAAAAATTATTTCCAGAAGCCAGCAGAAATTCTGTGTTACATAATGATACACATGTACAAATATACACACACAAAAAATGACTACCAAATATCCTTACAAATCATTAACACTGATAAAATGACCATGTTAGAACAGTGAACACTCAAGACAGTTAATGAAATTGTATTTTGAGAAATACTTTCTCTTGTTGGTCACAAGAATGCAAGAGATTATGTACAGTATTCTCAATTCAATGAAGTATAAATACATAGGCATTAACGTCTGAAACATAACCACATTACAATATGAAACACAAAATTGATACTGTATTTATATCAAAGTCAAATCACACACTTGTGATCAACTTAAACTCTTGAAACTAGAATGGTATTAGCATCCAGTGATTATTTGACTTGGACCCATCAAACACCAAACTTTTTTCAGCTCTGTAATAAATAAATGACTTAAAAGAAAGATATAACACATATTTAGAGAAGAAGTTTGTATTCACATATTAATTCTAGCACCTTGACCTTAGTGTAAAAGGTGTCTAGTACCACTTTTCCTGTCGTCCGTCTGTCTCTCTGCTCTAATAAAGTTGGAAAGAATTCACAAAACTAAATGTAAATAGGTGTAAAAGTGACACAACATTTCTAATTATTAAAGTTTGGACTGAGTGATCTAAAAACATTCCAGACAAAAGCTGTGGCCAGTAATGATATGAATAAATGTAATTAAAAATAGTGCCACATGTTGTTTCCAAGGTAATGACCATAATTACTAAACACAACTTCACAGTACTTGTACTGAAGCAAATCTGGTTGTGATTCGCTTCACAGTTTGATCATTCCTTTGCAAATCGTAGTCCTAGAATGTTCTTTACCATAAAAACTTCAACATGTGAACCTCAAAACATACAAATTCATGAATGAAGTGATAAAAACAGCAAAACTCAGTCACTTTCCTAACTAAACTCCAACATCACACAAAAGGAGGGAACAAGATGTTTCCCATGGTTAGATAATATACTGATAATAAGCAAAAAAAGATACACCATCAGTCACCTGATGATTTATCTTTTCTCATTTTTTAAGTTGTAACACAATGGGGATGTGATCTATTACAATAATACCAATGATATGTAGTGGTATATCTTCCCCTCTCTGTCTACGAGACATTGAGATTGCTGTTCTTAGGCAATGAATAGAGTAATACTATGGCTTTTAAATATATATATATATATATCTGTTTAAAACCTCTGCCTGCTTAAATTTTCTAAAAGAACCAAACTGTGATTCATCTGGCTTCATCTCTTCCACTGCATAAGAAGAAGAAAACCTCTTATTCCAGACTGATAAGTTATGACATTTTTAGAATAACACAGACAAGTTTTAGATCTGTATCCAATATGAACTCTGGCTTAACAGCTGTTCCACGTAGTAACAAAACTGTGACAGGGTAGACTTTTCAAGGGCACTTGCACTTCTGACATTCCTGGCGCATCTTTTGATATTAATCTAAAATTCAGAAAAATCACAGTTCTTTACAGTCTAACAAATAAACATGACTGTCACATACATTGTTATATGCTCTCTCTTCATGTACTGTAATTTTGTCATATGGCATCTACTTACTTAGTATAATAAATACATTAAAATCCAAGTTATAAAAATTATACAATACCTATAAGTACACAGGAAATTAATATTCATACATATATTTCCATTTAAATATTATATGGATAAAAGTGACATGTAAATTTAAATTTTATAACTTGAATTCCTGTTATATTGTTTGACTAAGTAAATATATAACAAATCAACACAATGGAATATGAAAGTAGGAATTTTGTTCTATGATGCAGATTGTTTATTAGTCCACTTCCTAGGACAGTAATGAAAACATCCAGACTCATAATAAGAATAAGAAGCAGAAGTAATAATGTCAGCCAGAAGCACTGTTGTGGTCCTATAAATGTCTCTGAACCTCTGACTCATGTTTATATTGTGACTATTCCTTTCACATTAGAATGAGAATCATTGTTTTTGAGGAAACATTAAATTAAATCAAAGATAACACAATTAACAATTCAACAAAAGTGTTACGACTGGCCGGCATATAGGACATTTAAAAAAAAAAAAAATGTATGCATGAATGTGCCAGATATTTCTGAGTATACAGCAGTACAGCTTTCTTTGTTTAAATTACAATAAACTTGACTAAATCTGGGCTTCAAAACTTAACGACGTACTTGAACCTGTTTAATGCACCAATATACACATTTTAAGTGAACCCAATTTAAAACATGCACCAATGTAATATTCTGGTATGACACACAGAATTTGTGCTCAACAAATGTGGAATATTTAACAATGAAAGTACACAACAAATCAAAACTGACCAAAGGTGACATCCAGTATTTGTGCTTTAAATAGGGGCAGTCCCTGTTTAATGTTACCCCAAGCAAAGATGTTTTGCTTTATAATGCTGCCAAATTTTAAGATCCAACAATCTGATGCGAACACCGCATACCCTTGCATTGACATTATTCTGCAGGCAGAATTTTCAACAGTCACTCTTGGATATTTTCAGAAATGTAGCTGCAACATTAAATGAGTATTTACTGCATACACATTTCCATGGACACATTGTTAGGCAAATTCCACTGCCTCACACATGAAAGTCACACTCAAAGCTTTCAAAGACAAATATGCCTGCAGCATTTTCCCCAAAATTTTGGTCTCTTATTTTCAGCAGTGAAAATTGTACTACCAAACTGCATTATCTTTCAACTGAGGAAGCATGATAGAGAACAAGTAATGTGGGTATTTCATGAACTGTGTCACCTTTGACCCCTTACATGTTTCTGAGAAAATATCTCATGAAGAGTAACTGCCTGTCATGCAAACAAGATGTTTTGTAATAATATTTGTTCCACTTACAAGAAGTCTGTTAAACTGCGGTGTCAGGTGTCACACAAAAAAAGGTCTCCAAAAAGGAAAGGAACATAGAATTTTTATGCTTGTTGTGTTGGTTTTATGACATCTGAAAAACGGTATACAGAATACAAAAATAGGAATTCTACCATTCTGACACTGTGGTGGCAGGGGGGAAGTTTAGTTCTCTTTTGTGTGAAGAGACAAAGTGTTTAGTGCATGAACTGCGAGTGAAGATTATTGAATTTGAAGTGTTCAAGGTGACAATGCAATAATGCGATCAGTCATTTGAAAACAAGAGTCTGTGTGTTGGAAAGTGTCTCTGCCTTCATGACACAAGTTGATTTGATGAATGACCCAGCTTCCCATTGCATTTGTACCCACAGATGCTGTCAGAGCACAAAGCACTCGTGGAGCAGTAGATGGGATCTGGCAGTCAGTCATCACACCCAGAAAAGTGCTGATAAATTAATGCACCATAAAGTAGCACCTCTATTTATGATGCAGGCAAGATATGGTATGTTGGCACATGTGGAGCACATATCTCTGCATTTAGAAAAGGTACTGAATTTCTCACTTTCCATCTTGCACATTCCTGCTTCTAACCTATGAGAAATAGTCACTGTTGGTTATGATTATGAATAACAATTACTTTGCTGTGCACTATTTAACATTCATTGCTAAATGCATGGACCCAGATGCAGAAACATCTGCACAGAATTTTTCCTCAGACACAAATTTTTCAAACATTGATAACATACAGAAAGGAGGCTTGGTGACAAGATTTTAATTGTTCTGAATGAGTACTGGTAGCCGCTTATCACATATCTGTACTCTTACTCCACCTAAACAGTGTGGAAGAGATGCAAATTTCTGCACATCTTCCAACATTAGTAATGTGTTCTCACAATCACACACAGTGAGCAAACATAATATTGAACTGGCATCACTTGTCACCTACATGCAGTCTTACAAATGACCTGTAGACTAAGCATCAAAAATCAGTATAAGCAGTCCTCTGGGTTTCACTAATTATACGTTTTCCATCAACGTATTCACAACTGTCTGAAAAAAAGGAGAAAGCCGGACATTGTGGCATACTATTTAGCATCCTGGTTTCAAATTCAAGGGGCCTTGTGTTTGAATTTTTGTCAGCATGCTGGTTATTCTGATGAGGACTTTTGTCCTTTTCTTCAGTCCATACAGACTGTACACTAAAATGTGTCTCAATCTCTTCCTTCCACAGTCTTCCAAAATTATCATTTATCATGACTCTGTCATTAAACTGTGCATAATCCACACAGGTGACACAGTATCATTAAACAAACAAGTAACAACAACAACAGTAACAACAGCAGCAGACACCTTAAAAAACAATAAATGTTTTTCATCCGTACAATTACAGTAACTCTAAACATTAAAACACATTTAGAAAATTTCAGAAAGCTATTATGCCTAAAGTAATGTTTAACTCCCAGCAACAACCAAAGAGTGTTTTCGTTTTATAACCCATGACTGATAAAAACCAAGCATGTAAATTCTGTAAATTATTTAATGATTTGTTACAGATAAACTGTACAAGACATAGTGTGAGATGGTCATGGTAGATTTTAAAGCACATTTCCAGCAGCTTTCTAGATGAATCAAAACAAATGTGAAGAAATGTATATATACCGTAACAACTGTGGCACATTTGATCATGTATGTTAAATTATCTCAAAAATCTGTAAGATTCTGGAAACAATTTACTGGGGCATAAAATGTATGTCTCATTTTTTCCTGTAACTTCTGTTCAGAGCACTATTCACATTTCCCAGTATTCACATAGAAACACATGTAGGTCTTCATGAAAAGTGTCTGTCAGTATTGCATGATTTTAACCAAAACTGTAATATCCTGACAGACTTCAGCAAATTTTCCAAATAGAAAATTTCATGAAAATCTGTTCAAGAGTGCTTGAGATGTTACTTGTGGAATGAAAGATAGACATTGGAAAGCTAAAGGTGCACTTTTGCAACTCTTCATTTCAAACACTCCTCCAAAAGGCAACTTTATTAAGTGGAAAACAGACTGGCTTTTAAAAGAATATGATGTACAGAACACTTTAAAAAATTCTCTTTTCCATATCAAAGGTTCACTGAATACAAGTGATATCATACAAAAACTGCCAATTCTATGCAAACCAACATGTGTCAGTGCAGAAGATTCAGCACTGTGCACTCATGAATTTGGCACTAGATGGAGTTAACTGGTGAACTTGACACCCCAGCCACTTTACCTCTTGGCCAAAAGCAGGAAAGTCTCTTGCCCCTGCTCCAAATTTAACTACAATTCCTTCTCTTCCAGCCCACAGCATCATCACTATATTGACTACACTATCACAACCCCCCTTCTATATGGCAGTGAATGTGTTAATGGATGAAGAATGACCATGTCCCCAAGGGCATCTGTCACAACACCGAAGACCACCTTCATTACTACAATGTAAGCCTGAAAACCACCTCTTCAGCTGAACTTACTGCTCTGTAACTAACTCAGGTTAACTCAGAGTGTTTTGCTTGCTGGATGTATTGTGTGCATTGCTGAAACTTGCCATAGCATGTCCAGTGACATGGCATCTCAGTCTTGCATTGCTTTCTCAACGCCACCTTTCCTCTTTCCTCTTCCTCACAGCATGAGAAATAACAACCCAACACCAATTAACTATGGCTTGGGAAACATACCCAATATGGCAGCACAAATTTTCTGTGGGTTGGTCTCATCTGGATACAACTGCATAGCTTTCTGCACCTGTTCCTCAGGAAAGATGGATGCCAGGTGGTAATGCAGTCTTCGCCTTGCATCCTCTGCATTTGTTGAAAATGGGGCATGAGAAGTGGGGGGTGGAATATGTGAGGTCTGTGGAGGCCAAACTATAGAAGGTGGATGGGCAGATGTGGCAGGTGACCAAAGGGAAGTGTCAAAAGGATCAGATAAGAGGGTTGGCTCACTTGGTGGAGCACACAGGTTCAACTGTGGGTCAGATGTGCTGCCTAGTCGGTGCATGTGCCTGCCAGGATGTGGTGGGGGGACAGGTGGCCATGCCTGATAGGAATCTGGGGCAGAAGCTATGCGTGTCACATTCTGATGCATGTGACTGTGCTCCCAACCTGTTGGAATGGACGCTGCTGAAGGGCCAAACTGAGCATCCCCACCACTGCTGTGTCGTGTCACAGGACGGTGTGTGGGGAGTGGCTGGGAGGGTGAAGGGACCAGGTACCTTCGCATCTGATACAGACGTGGGTCACTTGTTGGATTCAAGGTCAGCTGGCGCTGCAGTTTACGGTGCAAATTTACACCAACATCCGCATGTCCTGAAGGACTCTCGGGATCTGAGAGACGTTTTGACACAGCAGCATGACCTCCTTGATCACTATACACTGCACTATACTGAGGCCATGGTTGTTCTGAACTGACTGCAGGACTCCACAGTCCATACCCAGGATGTGGTAGTGTCATCTGTTGTGGATTACAGTAATATCCTACAGCACCCTCTGCCACATTCTCAACACTACAACTCTTCGGCACACTAGACTTGTTCTGTTTTTCTCCTTCTGGTGCCACTGAGGTACTGGGTACACTGGACTTGGTGCGTGCAAGTGGAGTCTTCCTGGGCGGCTGTTTTGTGGAATCCAGTTCCACTGGAGGTGATGAAGGTAATGGCAGACTCAAACACTTACTCTTTAATTGGTTACCTGCAATAAAATCACAGTCCAGCACATTAGCAGTCTGTTTCAATGCAAATATCAGGATAGCTCATTCAGAATATTACAATTGTTCTTACTATCAGCATTAAAATGAAACCTCAACTGTCTTGTTTAGAAATTATACACTACTGAATAATGCACACTGTAAGTTCCCATATGAATATACAAATATCAAAGAAATAACCTTACTTTATTAAAATATCTCAGCATGGGAAGTGTTATGTTACTAGTCTCATGACACACAATAAATAGAACTAACAAAACACTTACTAGACCAGTGTTAACATGGGTTAGTAAAACATGGACCATTAAGGAACTGTAAGAAAAAATAATCACCTGAAATTGTTTTTAAGACAGAGAGCAGGTTACGCCATTTTTGACCGTGAAGGAATATATAAAATGTATAAGAATAAATATGAATAATGTGGCACTCTACAAATCACTTAAAGAGGCGAGGGAGATGAGAAGATAGAACATGACAAAATGAGAAGAATGGGAAGAGCACTGTTATGAAGACCTTTAAAATGATGGAAATATTCCATTTTATAACACCCAGAACACATTAATTATTTCTAATACTACCAAAGTTACAGTGACTGTGATGGTGATTATGATGAACTTTCATTTGGCTAGTAAACGTTCTAAGGCAGCCTCCAGTCAGCATGAGCTGGACCTCAGTGGCCTTAGTCTAGTACAGTAAGACCACTTTATGGTAAAACCTGAAGAAAGCAGTAAACATGTTTCAGCTGACTCTAATCCCAGCCCTTTAATGGAACAATGTCTTACGAGGACAAGTGATACTGTTGCCAAACTGCTCGCTGTGGGGTGGTTGTATCATTGCTATATAGCAAATGATGAAGTTAGCCACATCACTTCACCTGGTCCAGTAATTAAAACTACACCCTGTCATCTCTTATCCTTTCTACTTTTCACTGTGCTGCCCACTGCTTAACCACCTGCTCTCCCATGGTTGATGGATGGGAGTACCCTTAATGACAGCCACATCACCTCATTCCAGCAATACTACTAAATGTCCTGCCCCTGCACTGCTCCCTGATTGACCCATTTACCTTTCAAGGCAGCCTGCACCAGTTACACTCCCTCTGCATATAGTCACACACCTGTCCCTGGCATTGTACTTGGACATGTGACTATCAAAGATGATACCATGTTGCCTCAACAGTTAGGATCCACTTAGCCCTGACGTGGTATACATCCCAGAAGAACAGAATCATCAGACAGATTTCTGTTTAAAATGGGCACTTCTACCAAATTACACCACATACCTACCACCTGTCTGTATTCATGATGCATAAATGAATAATACATTTTTAAATACATGAAACATATACCTTAGTTCTCCCAACAGTGCAATAAAAGGTTCCGAAATGCAGACATGACTTGTGCTCAGTATGCATGTTCTGCAAGTGACACCATATACTAGTTCAGACTGATTTAAATTTAGTGACAAAACCTGGATATTCTTAACGATTTTAGAGTACTGTGATAAGACTTAGGTTGCACTCCACCCGCAGTTCTTGGATGGTTCCTCCTCTTTTCTAACTTTTCCCCCCTTTACCTTCCCCCCTCCCCTTTATATATATATATATATATGCCTACTGTTGGTTCAGACTGCAGTCCTCTGAGGCACACTGCTGCATAAGTTGATATATTGTTACTGATATTTCAGAGGAGCTTGCTACCTCCATCTTCTGGGCAGACCAAACGTTATATACGTCTGCAGATGCTGTTGGCAATTTTGGATATGATATGGTGATGGAGCTGCAGTAAGTGAGGGATGGTGCTCTGGTCCCTGCATTATAGCAGGAAGAATATGATATTCAGCAGTGTGGCTTTCTTAACTGAACGGCATTTGAGCCTGTAGATGCCTTCCCATGGTGGTAGACTATGTGAGGTCTCTGGTCCTCACAACAAAGCTGATTACAGTTACAGTCTTTTGAGATATAATGCTAGGCAGAGTAGAATACAGTTACCAACATTTCAGAGAAGATTATTGCCTCTGTCTGTAGACCACCCTGACAGAAAGCTGAACAAAACTGTGTGAAAACAAAAATGGACTTCAAACTGATAACTTTCTGTTGTAATCTTGCTATAACTTTCCATTTAATTATCAGTTTTCATTTACTACATGCAATTTTGTATGTGTTTAATACTAGATGCTTTGAGCTGCAGAAATGTTATGCTACAGATTCCAATTCATCGAGGTTCTGCTGAAGACTGGGGTACAGTGTACAAAGTGAATGTTATCTACATCAATCTGTCTATTTACCATGGTAATGATGTATGCTCTTCCCTTTTCTAAAATCCAACCTGTCGAAGTTTCTTGTGGCATACTTTTGTGCAGTATGGTTTGACCCTGACCAATAAAATCAAACTGCACAACTTCACAGACAGTAAAAAGTAACCACATCACTTCAATTCTTACCTGGACTGGAGTCACGACTATGTATTCCCCGAGCTTCCCGTTGTCTCTGGGCATGTTCCACAAGTCGCTCAGTAACTGACTTGTGCGGAAGTGGTCCTCGTTCTGGATGGTGAAATTTACATTTGTTTCCATATGTACACTTTTTTCCATATGGACAAGGAGGTGGAGGATCACCTCTCCGTGGCTGGATGCGCAAGAAGTTGTCCAATGTTGGGCCAGATCTTCCCAATGGATCGTCAGGAGGCATAAACCTTCATAGTGAAAACATCACATGTAAGCAGCCAAAGTGCAAACAGATGAATACATACACAAATGTGTGGAACTTTCAGCGTGATATTCCTATCTTATGACATAGCACTATACATGGGAATAACACAAATATTTTACAAAATTGTATACATAAGCCTTCATCTCAGTGTCTCCTACATAACACTGAGTGCAAAGTTTTTAATCAAAGAGCAACAAATATATTTCACTAAGCAAAATTAAACATAAGTTTTCAGGTTTACACATAGGGTGTTGCTAAGCACATGCAGGATAAATGAAAAATGCAGTACCAAACCAACAGCGAGTGAATCTACATTACAACATAAAAAAATTATATGAACATATGCCTTCTAAAGCATGGTTTCTGAGTAGTTTCATGACAATTAGAGAAATTGTGCGAGCATCCATCTTGAGTTTCCATGTAGACATTCCAGGAAACAGATTTCTGGGACTCTACTTTCTTCTGCCACATCCGACTGGCATTGGTTACCACCATGTCCTATGAAATGTTCTTCCAGAGCTGTTGCAAGATGTGAAACTGCAGACTACAGTTCATTTATGGTTCATGCATGAAGGTGCTCCACCACATTTTCTTTTTTCATTTCAGAAATTCTTGAACAACATGTTTCCAGAACGATAGGGCAACATGGACCAACAGCATGGCCTGCTCATTCCCCTGATTTAAATCCCTTAGATTTTTATCTCTGGAGACACACAAATTCTAATGTTTAGATTACAGCAGTCAGTGATATCCAGAACTTGCAACAATGAACACAGAATGCAATTAAGGTGGTTTGTATGACACTTGGGGAATTTTCCAGCCATTCAGTCACTGTTCAGAAATGCAACATCCTGCACTGAAGCTGAAGATGGTCACTTTGAGCTTTTTTTTTTAATCTTCACAAGGCCAAAGGTTGGAAACAATGCTTCAGAAGGCCCATGTTCATAAACTACTTTTTTTTTTTTTTTATTTTAGTGTAGATTCACTACCTACAGGTTTGGCCACACATTTTTCATACAGTCTGTACAGCAACCCCTACAAACGTGGAAAAGTGAATGTTGGACAAACTAGTCACTTGACTGAGACTATGGTTAAAAAAACACTGCCACATTTGACTGTACCAACCAAATAAGCATGCCAGTTGAAAACAACACTGCCTTTGAGGTCTTCGCTCTTCTGGAATGTTACATACCATTGACAGTAGTTCGTTACCATTGTTTTGGGACCAATACGCCACCCCAAGACATCAATATCTAACTACCAATCAACATCCCAGAATAGGAAAGACTTCATTTACACCATATTGGCAGCCTGAAAACACACATACAACACTGGCATTGGCCATCACATCCTGCTCAACAGCACCAGCACATCAGCAAGAAAACCCACACAAATGGACGAGATCATAGAAGTAACAGAGATTGTACTGAGCCCCAACAACATGAAACACGGCAAATGCTTCTCCTTATACTGGATGAAGGAAGCCTCTCATCTATTCCCCAAAGGTCAGAAGGCAGGTGTCCTCAAAGAACAATATATTCTCTCCCTCCTAAGGCAGCATACTTTATTTTAACACCAACATCCACATGAATAAAGTCAATTACTCGCCAAACTCTATAACAAACTACAGACCTAAGTGTGTAACATCCCAGAAGAATGGGACCTCAATTACACCACAGAGGTCTTCTATCTTGTGTTGTTTATCTCATTTTGAAGTTTCAACTACCAATGTTTTGGAGTATGACCCCTTTCATTCTTCCCTCCCTATAAGTCTGATTGGCCAAAAACCTTGAAACCTTTTGCATAACTGACACAGCTCCTCCTCCCAATCACTTTCTCCCCACTCCCCAAGATACTGCCACATGTAGCAGAAATTATGCCCAATCAAGGCCCCCAAAGAGAGGAAATCACCATAAGCACAATTCCTGTTACAGTTACAAGGTGTCCATGTCACAGGCCAACCACACATTTTGCATGGAAGAATGCCTAATCAGATACTGATTTGGGTTTTGTGCAAGCTTCCACCCTTAGTTAGATTTTTGGTTGGTTGGTCAGTCAGTCCTCCCAATGACCTCAACATCCACCTAAATCAAGTGCAGTCACCCTGAAGACAGAAGCAACACACTCCACCAAAATGTTTAAATAAACCCATTATAGTATGGTGTAAAAACCACAAAGACAGGTACAAGGAATCCTAAAGGAATTCATGTACTGAATGAAATTTATTCTTATAGAGAGTGAGTAATTATCAAGATAGTTATGTGACAAACAGTACAGTACAACCAGCACTTAATACTTCAAATAGGGGCAGCTGTCCCCTTCAGTAAATTGAAAGATGCGGTGGTTAACAAAACAGTATCAAACATTAAGGTTATTTATTTAATGCTCATAAGATAAAATATTCAAAACTTCTTGATGCTTGCTTTCCATGTCTACAATATCAAATACCAACACACCACATAAGAAGCAAGTACGTCTATTTCAGAGGTAATCTATTCTATAGATCTGGCAAATTTTGGAATGAAGAGAACACACAAGAATTCCTTGAAATGAAATAAGAAGCCTACAGATAGCAACCATTAGAAGGATCTATATATTAAGCCTTTGTTCACTTAGTTACCCCAGTGCAGACAATAATCCCCATGTGGTGACCGGGGAAAAGAACAGTCCCACTGCAGCCCATGTAAGTCTTAAAAGATGATTACAATGGGTACCTGGTTCTTGAAGGTATAACTGAGCCACCTCCCTAGAGGTAATAATTACAACCTCCAGGTTGGGGGTTGGGCGACAGGCTGAAAACCTGTCACCTTGTTGCCGTGGAAAGCTGTTAGGAAACCTATAATGTAGCCTCTCAGAGGTCAAAAACAGCACAGCTGACTGGAAGTAGTCCATTAAGGAGGCAAAGGTCCACACTGGACTGTAGGGCCAGCTAAGAAGAAAGCAGAGGAGGAGGAGTACAAGGAGACTATAAGGATCACAGTGCAATACAGTACTGATTACATGTAAAGAATAGATGCAAGATTACAGGCTCTCACCACAGTGAAGTTGATATCTTGACAAGAGTGAAGATGTCAACTTCAATGTGGTGACAGCCTGTATTCTTGCATATACTCTTAACATGTAATCAGTACTGTATTGCACTGTGATCCTCATTGTCTCCTCCTCCTCCTCCTCCTTCTTAGTTGGCAATACAGCCAAATGCAAATTGTGATTGGTTTGTAACTAAACCAACCCACTCAAAATATTGACTCAGAAGAGCAAAGACCTTAGCCTTTAGAATAATGAGCAACATCTCCATTAATCACCAACAAGATAAGCCAAGCCACTACAAAGCACACTGTGCAAGTTATCTGCGGATATATTTCGTTCAGAGCTGAAATTGTAGACAATTTTTTTGAATCACTATAGAACTTGGTGCTAAAGCCTTTTAAACACACAAGTTACATGTGGAACACAATATATACATGAAGAATTCTGATGCAGTTCCTCACCTGTCGTTAACAAATGAGTACATAAGAATCCTCTCTTCAACAACTTTCCTGAACTCAGGACTCTCCTGAGCAAGATCCCGATAGTTGTCATTAGATACAACAATGCCATCTACTTCTGATGCCAATTTCAGAATGTAGCGGTCATCATAGCAAACCATTCTCTTGCCACCAACCAGTCGAGATGGTGTAAATACCAAACAGCGGTCTCTCTCCAACTCTGTTAGTATTTCTTGGTCTAAAACAATAAATAACGTGAAGCTGTGACAAACATCACCAATTACATCATTCTCCTGTACCAGCAAGAAAATTATACATACAGTTACAGAATGCTATGACATTTAATAAAAAAAATTTATTTATTTACTGATCTGATAAGCCTAGTTCTACTAGTAATGTATACATTTTTGACCATGGTTTTACATGAGTAATACCAACAACATTCTCAAGGACTCTTTCCATTATCACCAATATTCAAAACAAAAACTGCAGTTCAGTAAACTACCTTCTGTCATCCTCAGGTGGTTTGGTGATACCAGTTCTACTAGGCCTACACTTTCTGATAAGGTCAGTATTTAGAGGCATGTTGTATGCTGTGTAATTCACAGACACATTAACAGATGATGAAAAATATTTTATTTTCATCACGTCCTCTTTCTTACATTTCTTACACTGTGCAAAAAAGTCATTTTTGTAGGTGCCATTCAATTTCTGTAAAAAGCACTAGGTTTGGCAGTACAACAATTAATAAACTTCCTGTAATACTGCAATATTCATAACAAAATGCTGGTCACAATACCTGAAGTGAAGAGACCAGTACTTTAAGTTTTGTAAACATCACAGACTAAAGAATGTGGATAGGTCATTACAGAATTATAAGTGAAAATCTTACAATATATATAAGACAATAAAATGAAGAAAAATATAGTTCTTCGTGCAAATGCATCTAGTTATACTTATATAAACTTCTGGAGCATAAGTAAATCTCTAACAATTTCTGTAATTATTTGTTTTTAAATGCAGTTCAAGGTGCTACAAGTTACTGGATTCACACTGTTTTTAAACCACAAAATGTGAGTTGGTTGAACTAACCAACCAACTAACTTCATGGAGCAGAGTACATGCTGAGAAGCTAACATTTCCTCAGGTAGTCAAGGAATTCCCCAAATTTTATGGAACATGAAGGTTCATTACCACATTCAGATGTGTTTGCAACCTGACCCTATCCTGAGCCAGATCAATCCAGTCCATGCCTCCCCTCCCACTTCTTGAAAATGAAAATCCATTTTAATATTGACCTCCCATCTATCTCTCAGTTATTTAAAACTCCGACATGTTTCGGTTTTCTTTATAAAACCATCTTCAGGGAGTCTCCTGTGCCTACTAAAGTTACTCGTTATCTGAAATTACCGTAGGTCGTGGTATGATTCTTGTTTCATGAAAGCAAAACAAGAATGCAGACACAGAAAACCAACACAAGGAATACACGTAATATGATATCCAGCTCCATCACATATGAAATAAGACATGCTTCCAGCATACCTCAACGGTAATATCAGATAACAAATAACTTCAGTAGGCACAGGAGACTCCCTGAAGATGGTTTTATAAAGAAAACCGAAACATGTCGGAGTTTCAAATAATTCTGTATTTTATCTTTTAATATTTTAATGTATTAGCATTAATATTAACTGATATACAAGTGCATAACTTGGTAAAATAAAGTGAACTGTAATTCATTTTTCAGTGAAGATGTCCTTGATGATAAGTTAATATGCTTAGACAATGTTGAACAAGTAAAGAACTAATATCGTACTAATTTTAATATTAATTTTGTTGTTTTGATTATTAACACTGCACACGAAGCAAACAGAATACAGCAGTACTGATCACAGTCTTAATACTGTTACTTCATTTTTCCTGCTCATTGACTTCACTCACCAGCAACAGGATTGTCTGGCCGTGCAGCCTCTTTACGCCATTTTGGAACAAAAACTGTAATTTCCTTGTGGCCTCTGGCACGGAACCACTCTACACACAGCTTGATTCCTCGACAAGAGAACACTTCCTTGTTTCCATGGCTACAAATATGAACAACGTTTGAGATTACTTACAAATACATCTAAGTTGGCAAGGTGTGATTAAAATGTGGGATCCATTTTGATAATTTTTATGAAGATTCTCCAAACCCTTTTCCATTGGGCAGTGTGACATGTGGCAAGCAGTGTACTTCAACAGTATAACTTGTTTTCAACTGAGATTTTGTAGAACAAGTCATATGAGTTTTCTCAGAGAGTGGAACAAAATTTGCAAATGCATACATATCCACAATAAAATCATAACTGTTTATACTTCTTACAAAAAACTGAGTATTTATTTGTTTACTTGCTTTAATTATATGAAAACACATACTTAGAGGAGAGAGAGGGAGACAAATAAAAAGGGGGCAAAATGAGTTGAGTTATATAAAACAGTAAAGTATACCAGTTCTTCAATCTGTCCTAACAAATCAAAATCCCAGTTAGTGTTTCACAGCTTCCCAAGCACCTTAACCAAAAGTGTAACAAGACAAAACTTGTGGAGTAATGGGAATTATTTACCTTCTGCCTCTGCACACTAACCAAATTAAACAGATGACAGTTGTCACTCACCTCATGGCAACATTGCTTCCATCAATGACAACAGGGCGGAGACGGATTGCGACAGCATCATCCACTAATGTATCAAGAGTGGAGTCAGATTCATCAGCCCCTTCAGGTGCAAGGTCTTGCAGACGTGGGACCTGAGCCCCTAGTTTAATTAGCTCTTCCAAGAGCTCATTCTGGCCTGGATTTGGCCCAAGTTTCTGCAGAGCTGCTTGAACAAGTGACTCTGTATAGCCCAACTTGAGCCCAAACTCAACCTTTGCAGCATATCCTGAAGACAAAGAATAATGAACCTAATCAACTACCCAACAAACTAGCAACATCAACTTTCACAAATGTGACAAATTTAGGTGGTTTTAAACAAGACATTTTTATCATCTGTTTTATATCAACATGGAATTTGGTCTCTTCTGAGTGAAACGCATATGGGAATATGAAAAGACAAGTGCTGTGGAGAATATCTGGACCTATGATGGACTAAGTAACAAAAAATGATTATTTCATGAAGCAGTCCCTCTTGACAAGCTAATTATCACTTAGCTACTGAATCAGTTTTCTAACTTTCACGAAACTCAAAGCCTCAGCTCAGTATCACATTCACAAGCACCCATCATCAGCTCCCATGTACTTCTACATGAAGTCCACATCAACATTATCACTGACTTGGAAGGATGGTGAAAATTACATGAGTACCTTCACAATCTACTAATGTTAGGAAGACTGAATTATGCATAAGCTAAAACACGGAAGAGAGAATACTTCTGGAAACCTAGGCACATGAGGATAATATTAATACCCATTTTAGACAAATACAGTGTAAAGGCATTGGTTTTATTCAAATGGTTTAGTTTAGGATCCAAAAACTAGACTTGCCTTAAGAAGCTGGCGCACATTTTGGTTTCAAAAACGCAAGAAATTTTTTTGCCAGGCACGTGACTATCAAGTTTTCTAGAAATACTCTGTACAACTGAATTTGTTATAAGTGCTTACAAAGCTATAATGATGTACTTATGAATAAGACAAGCCCCATTTTCCATGTATGCACCAGCTTCATAAAAGCAACTGGTCACACATGATCCACAAGTGGGCTCTCATGTATTCTGTCACTCAGTATTCAATTGATTTGTAGGTTACTTAATGCTGAATGATGAAGAGGTAAAGTGAATAAGAAAGGTCACCTTGCTTCAAGCTACAGCTATTCCAGCACTTTCTTTGAAGCAGGATAGCTGGTACTGTAGCCAGAGGTGTAGATGGGGGAGGGGGCCAAGGAGCAGAAAATGGGCGGGAAAATGGAAGACAAAATTATTTTAAATGAAAAAATCGATTTTCTGCGCTCAACAGATTTTAAATAACTAAGCCAAGCAAAAATATAGTCAATATATAGTCAATATATAACAATAATTCTTTAAAGTTAATAATTACTGTTAGGGTGGCCATTGAGGTTATATTCACCATCAGCCCCAGAAAACCTAGCTATGCCACTGACTATGGCAATAATAAAACAAATTACTATGTAGGTGCATTAACTGTCCATCAGTTACGTTAACTTTGGTACTATGGTAACACAGAAAATGTACAATGTATGTGTAGATTAAACAATCTGCACACTGCCATGGAGGTGGCGAATAGCCAAACTCAGGTTCTGACTATTTATCTGTATGGCAAGAGCCTCCAGCTCCACAAAATAGGAGATGTGTGGATCCCAAAGCCAGCCTGAATATTTGGAAATGAAGGACTATCCACTCTTGCTGGGGGTGAAATATGAACGATCCAGGCTCGCCTGCATGGCGATCTAATCTCATATTACACATGGTGATCCATTTAAAACTGTACACAAACAGAAAACACTGCACTGCTCATCTCATGAAATGTAAAACATAAAGCTATGTTACTCAGCAGTTCCATGTAAAGGTGAAGCTCGACTGGGAGATTCCTGGTTCAAATATCAGTCACAACACCAACAGTCCTGATTTATCATGGTTTTCCACCCTCCCTCCAAGCAAATTATAGGATAATACCTCTATCAGGCCATGACTAATTTCTGCCACAACCTTTCCAGATTATAATTCACCAATCAGCACATCAACAATACTATAGTCTTGAGGTACTGACAAATTTGTGAAACAAACACACAAGAATGCATTCACAAAACGTGCCAGAAGTGCCTTGCATTGTCTAACAACACAAATCAGTCCTTTTGAACATGTCTGGACAGACGTTCATATAAGTTTACACTGTGATGCTGAAGCTCGCATTCACTATATTCACTTTTAGTTATATTCTGCTGAAACTGTTTTGGTACAACCATTAGTGCTGAAACTCCCACAAATACCTTCAAGTGTGGTGCTTAATTAAACAAAGGGCTAAGGTTACCTTCTTTACATTTTAGTACAAGCAATCTTCAAGGAAACCCCACAGTAAGTCAATGATGTTGGATCTAGGGACCTGGAATGCCACAATCTCTTCAAAACATCCTGTTGTCAAGAAATGCTTTCTGCACATCCAGCCAATATAACATGCAGCACAATGTTCCCAAATCCAAGTTCCTTTTATGATGTTCCAGTTAGGAGTAGACTGTATAATTATTGATTAATATGCTTCAATAATTGTACACCTTGACATAAAATACATATTTTCTATTGCATTATAGTGTTAAATAGATCACTCTGTATATATTCTGGAAACGGAAGACTAACAGAGTCAAGAGTGCACTGTTCCACACCTGCAGAGCCTTGCTGGAGAGGCTGGCTTGGCACAGACGTGGGGCCAGACACATACTCAGCAAATTCTGCTCCCAGGGTGTCCGATGCTGTGCGACTCACATCCTGGTGTGATACCGAGTCTTCTGCCTCATAATCAGAGTCATAGCTTGAGTCCTCACCCCCACAAGACACCCTGTCCTCTCGCTCAGTATTGCAGAGTGTGTCCACATAGCTCTGTAACCAACAAGACAACAGATTACTAGAAACCAGACTGTACCCCTCTCTACAGCTTCCAGTGTCAACATCTGTATGTGCTCTTCACGTGAAATGCAAAGGGATTAGCGGACATGATGGTGTCATTCTTTCTGCGCATTTCAACGTGATAACCCACTGGACAGATTTTGATTAAGCTCCGGTACTACAAATATTTGGGGACCGCGGTGGCACAGTGGTTAAGGTGCTGTGCTACAAATCGAAAGGTCGTGTCAGTGGATTTTTCATTGACATAAAATTCTTCCGATCGCACTATGGCCCTGGGGTCGACTCAGCCTCTAACAGAAATGAGTACCAGGAGTATTTCCTGGGGGTAAAGGCGGCCGGTGCGT
>Ga0136643_10002308_pt1 | contig 24596 bp, 19 predicted proteins | sample TergutLab28metaG_FD_96883 | JGI IMG/M metagenome (GOLD analysis project Ga0136643, IMG submission 96883) | Labiotermes labralis P1 segment gut microbial communities from Petit-Saut dam, French Guiana - Lab288 P1 (version 3) (version 3) | ecosystem: Host-associated > Arthropoda: Insects >... | reverse complement strand
TGGGTTTCCGGTAAATGGCCCTAAATTTGGTGTTTTATCTGTTTTTACCCATGTGGAAACCGCCGAATCTAGTGTTTCATCGTCATCGTCACCTTCGTTTGCATATTGTTCACTGTCACTGTAACTCGGTACAGGATGCACAATTTTGTTTTTCCTATTTCCAATAATAGAAGAGTCGCTGTCATTTTCACTGTCACTATCAGCGTCTTCAGGAACATCGGATAAAGTGTCCGCCAACAATTCCGCTGATATTTCATCTTCTGTAAGATATTTTTCCTCGTAAGAACTACCTCTTTCCGTCATGGGTGTAAAGTGGTTGAAGTTTGAAAGCTGACTAAATCCAGTGCAGAGCAACAGAGGAAAATAAAGAACTGTTTGTTCTCTATATTTATCGCAGATCATTACTTCGGAGAGTGGTCACGTTTCTATAAACATCCGTCAGCAAGACCATTCGGAGAAAGGCTGCATGTATTGTGTAATTAAAGTGTATAGTGCGTGGAAACCAAGCGCGTGTTAAAAACGCAGATGTGCGTCATCCGTCTTGCACAGTTGTAATGTATAGACGCAAATCTGCGTCACCCGTCCACAATGCGTTAAACTGGCGGTACATATAGTGAGCACTGGGCTTTAAAGGGTTAACCAGAATACTTATCAAAGCCTCCATAACTTCCAAGATTTTACAGTGCGGAAGTCTTCTGAATTACACCCTTACCTCATACCAAACACACGGCATTTACATTACACAGATGTTTAGAAAAAGAGGAGCCAAACAGATAGCCTCGCTTACCTACGGGCCGAGAAGGTTTATACCACAGCACACAAAATTCCTTATATATTGGAGCTTTTAGGTTCTCACACCGCTGTCGCTGATGGCTCCAGAGCACTATTTACTACATACTAGAACTGCGACTACTTACGCACTACCACGCAGTAACGTTCGAAAAGATGGTCTGAAATCATGGCGGGGGGTTTCTGGTGCACATGACGGCTGGCCAGCGCGCGGGCAGCGGAACTGCAATCAGTACGGGCCTTGTGATTTTTATTCACAATTTTCTTCTTCCTGAATATAATATTCGAAGCTCAGTTTTCAAAAAAGAAAAAAAAAAAACTACTTGACAAAGTATCACAGATCTCGATAAACATGACTTTCTTTCATTTTTAATGTAAATATAGTGCACAGATAAATCGCACTACAATTGTCTGTCCGCACGTTTTATTGTTCGGTTCGAGGTAACTTCCATTGCGTTGTTTTATATATATATATATATATATATATATATATATATATATATATATATATGTGTGTGTGTGTGTGTGTGTGTATACACATACATACATAAATAATACATACATACAACAAGTTTGTTCATTTGTGGCCGGTGAAATTTTCAAGCGTAAAGCTAGAAGCGAGTCACTTACACGGCAGCTACAGCGAATTGGCCGATCAAACAAAGCAAATGCTCTTTGCTCGCCCACTCTCGTGTACGGTAGGCCCGTCCGCCAGCTCCGCTGGGTTCTGTACCGGCCAAAAACAAATGACTCACAAATCGGGCTTCATTCTTTTACAGATGGCCAGTATAACGCCGCTTGTCTTACCGCCGGAGACAGCCATGCTACCATCGCATCTGTTACTGATGCAGGTTTTACAGGTAATGCAAGAATGTCTGGGTGTAACACTGGACGGAGCCAATTGCGATACCTGTGACAAACTGGAAAAACACCTTTTACAACACAGGGCAGAAGAAACGCTAAACACTGAACCGGGCAGCACACAAGACGAAGTATCAAAGGAGGCTGCAGCTACAGATCGCTCCGTGCGCATACAGGAAATGGACCGGCTGCTGAATGATGCCAGGAAGAAGGTTGCTGCCCTGAAGAACACACTGGAACACCAGAGGCATAAGTTACGGGAACTGGAGAGAAGTGTGGATAACTACAAGAAAGAGAAGCTGCAGCTAGAAGGCAAGCTGCAACAGGAGAGACAGTACATCACGAGGATCACAGATGAGCTGCGGAGTGAGAAGAACAGCTGCTTGGAAGTTTTCCGAGACCTTGCTAGCCAAAAGGAGTACGGTCTGGAACTCGCCGCGGAAATACGCAAGGAAAAGCAGCGAAACGCAGAACTTGCGCTAGATCTGGACGCAGAAAGACAGTACAGCGCCGAGCTGGACGTCAACTGCCGGGACAAGAAGGGCAATACTGCCTTGCACAGGTGGGCAACTCAGTAGAGCTAAGAGCGACATTTCCATAAGAACTGCGCTCTTCGGGGTTATTGCGCAGCGAGCGGTGGCAATTTCTTACGGAAGTTTCGAGACAACCTATCGGTCCTATTTTCAGGAGCCAAGAAAGAACTTGCCACTACTCGCTGCGTAATAACCCAGAAAAGCGCAATTCTCATGTACTTCGCGGCGGAAGCTTCAAATCACGACAGTTAGGTGAAATAAAGACTAGATAACGTTTCCTCTTGCAGTAGTTGAAGACTGCCCTGTAGTCTGGTAGATGACAAGTGTTCTCGAAGACCATGGTCTAGCTACATCGAAATAAAGAGTATAAAACAAAACAAAACTGAACACATTGCATTACTACAAACCATCACACTTTTAACCCACTATGGTGTGTGCACACACAGAGAAAGGGCCAGTTACATCGTAGTGTTCATGTCTCTGGAACAAGACTGAGCAACCAGACAATGCGACTGGAGATGCTCACAGCACCCCTGGTTGGATGTGATGCTGTATCGACTGGTAAATGGCTGCTTTGTTCTGAGACGTTCATTGCCTTGCCTTCATCTGTAGTCAACATGATGTAACGTCCCAGAGGACACTAATCTAGACACACACACTAAGTTATATTCACAGATTCTAACCACAACTGTCAAAAAATCTTCTGTAAATGGCCACCTACTGCCACCAACTACATTAGGATGTAGCATTTTCCTCTTCAGTGCTGGTCACCACCCAGCAGACAAAACCACAGTGTCACCACCCTGCAGACAAAACCACAGTGTCACCACCCTGCAGACAAAACCAAACAGTGTCACCACCCACAAGACCACACACTGTCAGGTGATTGGATGATCATCATGACGTGGAATGCATGCGGAAGAAGCAGTCTTGGTCTAATTTAAGGTACTGCCTGGAGGGACTGAGGAATGGTCAGGGCAGTCACTTTCCTGGTCAGGAGTCCAACAGAGTACTCCTCAGTACAAGTTAGTAGTGCTGCTGCCTGACATACTTGATCTGTTTTCAAGTACAAGGAAGCAGTGCCCAGTACATAAGGCACATAACACAACACTGCAACAAAACAGAATACATGCATGGGGCCTTTTATCCAGAATACTTGACACGGAGTTTTTTGGATATTGGGGTTTTCTGTAATTTGAAGCACCCTGCCTAAAATCTAATTACACGTTTAAAAATTACAACAAAAACGCTGTTCTGCCGTCAGTATGAAGCAGTTTGGGTTAGTTAACATCAGTTGCAAGGCATGATGTGAAGAAACAGCATTAGTAATGGCTGGTAAAGATGGAAGAGCAGCAGTATCACAGGTACCAGAAGTTGAGGTTATTTGATGTAAAACCAGTTTTTTTTGGCACTCCAGATACCAACATGCCAGTTAAAAGGTCCTATACCTGTACAAGTAAAATACATGAAAAATATGTGTCAATCATATTCAATTACGTAAACAGTGAGTGCTCACTTTGTTGTAATTTAAAAAGTGTTCTTTATTGGCCTGATGATGACCATCTTACCATCGAAACATGTTGCCATAATGTAAGCTAAGTATATATAATATCACTATGCTGATACATAGTTGTGTGCAGACAGAATATATTACATGTTATACAAACATTAAACAGTTTAGTACATCCAGAAAACAGTACATCCATCCTGACACTAGGTAAAGTCATCCCTGTACAGTACATACCGTGAGGGTGTACAGGAGGACTGGAGGTACAGCTCCATTCATACTTAACCTCTGAAGTAATTGGAAGTGGGTGTCCAGCCTCATGCCCTGGCTGCTGTATAACCTCCCCCACCAGGGAAAGAGCCTTCAGTATCCATTTCTCATGAAACTTCATATTTTCAACCAATGTAATGAGGAAATTTGTAAGTCAATGTACAAAGTACATGGGAGTATAGTCTTGAAACATGATGCTGTGGAACAGCTTACTGGAGTGTGAACTAGACAAAAAAACTGGCAGATGACAAGCTTTCATGACAACTGAACACACAACAAATCCAGTAACTTAACCACGTTAATCACCTAACATACGTAAAACCTATGTTAGCCAAATTGACATTTTACTTAATTAATAGATAAGTAAATTCAATTACTGAAAGCACACAGAATACACTGTCACAAGTTTGCTTCACGTTGATGTCAAGTGAGTTGAGTAAAAACAAAAAATTCTTTACATATGAACACAGGGAACAGACTGTACCAGTGACCTGTTATTGTAATTCACACATCAATTTACCTCTGTGGTTGAGACAACGTGACTTTTAATTTGTAGGACAATTCTTCATTTTGTGAGTCTACATTTCCTTCACTTTCTGAGACTGAAGAGACTAAAAGGTTCATTTCATTGTAAGACATGTCCTGTCCCTGCATATAATTTACATTTCTGTACCCACATGATCCAGAGACTTGATTGCTCTACTGATGCAAGAAGGTCATAGTCATATTGCTTAGAATATTTAAAATACCAATGTGCAATGAATTTAAATGTTTCAAAATTGTAATAAAAATCGTGTACTGATTTTACAGCATCTTTGTCCAGTAAGTAAACTAAGTGTTCAGATTTTCAACTGCAGGTTTTCTCTTCAATACAACATGCACACACCCTTTCTTGGGGGTAAATCAACGGAGGCATGAAGCCAACTGTTCGCCTCTGTCTAGCCCTAAGATCAAGAATGAATGGAGCTATACATCTGCTCCTCTTATACACTTTCATGCTGTGCACAGGGACAGCTTTACTGTGCTGCTTTACCTTATCATGTTTCACAGACATCAAAGTCTGTGTTACTGTGAGACACGTGTCTCAGTGGAGCGAAAGTACATCAGTGGTTTAAGAATGGGTGTCACCAAAGTATTACACAGTGATATGTCCTTAAATAACCAAACTTCATTAAAACAAGTCAGCCAATTCACATACTAGTTACACGAGAGAATGGAATGCAATTAATACTGACTACATTATGTATAATGTCTCTTGTCAGATCAGCTCAGAAAGGAAACCTGAAGGCTGTACAAGCACTGGTTCATCGTGGGGCAAATTTAAATCTCAAGGAGAAAGAATATGGTCGGACCCCGCTGCTTCAAGCAACCCTGTACGGGCGATTGGAAGTAGTACAGTGGCTACTTGGCCATGGTGCTCATATTGACGTTTCTAACAGACAGGGCTTCACACCACTCCATTACGCTGTATGGTATGGTTACATAGACATATGTCGTCTATTGCTTAGCAAAGGGGCCATCGTTGATGCACTGGGGGATGAGAAGTTGACACCACTCCACCTGGCTGCCAGATCAGGGCACATGGAAATTACGAAGCTGCTTGTTCACAGTGGTGCTAATGTGAATGCTGTGGATAACTTCGGGAACACTCCTCTGGATTGGGCTCAGCAAAATGGATACATTGAGGTGGCAAAGTTTCTTATTGCTAACGGAAGCAACATTTCCACACATTCTGAACAGTTTGTTGAAAAGACATAGTTGTGTGTTATGCATAAGACAGCTGCTGTTAAATTCCTCATGTCTTTATGTAGCAGACAGTGTGCTTGTTTTACTGTTCCATGTATGACAGCTATCACAGGATCTCCCAGGAGATGCAGACTTTGTGAGTGACAAAACTGCCATGCTCAAGGGAATGATAAAATAGACAGACTGTACATGACTGTCACATGTAACACATGACATTGCCAGTTATCTGAGTGTATAAATAACAATATAATTTGAACAAGTAATTCAGCACTATAAACTGGGTACAACAACTTATGACTAGTAACTGGTCATCCCCAAGTTTACTTGGCTTGGTTCCCTAGTTTATGACTTCATCATTGAAACAATGCATAGCTACATATAACACAGGGTCTTTCTTTTATCGCTTTACTAACCATGTTATCTTTATAGAATGCCTGGATCTTCCAGGACGTACCATGGCAGCTGCTGTGCTCAGGACAGTAATAATGAAATGCACTGCATTATCCTATTCTGTTGCAAATGGTAGTGTTATACTGTATATGCCACACTACAAATTCAGTTTTTTAATCCTGTGGTACAAATTTATGACTGCAGCCTGTAACTTCATTCTGGTGACTTCAGAATCCTTCAGATCTGTGAAATGTGAGATGATGAGAGTCAACAGGACAATTTACCAATAAAGAAGTTATGATAAATTTGAGGAATTCATTTTTATCTTAGAATTAGTTCTGTGTATGTAATTTGAAACAGAATCAACACCAAACCAGTTGGTTAAGAAGTATTAGGTATATTTATTACATCTCCACTTTCTTTTCCAGTAATTTTATGACAACATTAGAAAAATCACTTCCCTTGTTGTACTGACACACTATCACAGCATTATGTTAGGGAATCCAAAAGAGGAATTATATGCACATTAATATGAACAGTGCCTGTATGTGATGACAGTACTCCAATAAAGAGGTGTGGCAGGTAATGATTAATAGTGGTTAATCTTGCCAACTCCATTGTTTAGACACACAATGAGCATCACTGTATACTACTGACAATAATAAGATTCATCCAAACATCATGTGGATATGTTCTGTTGGCACAGAACATGTAAGTGGATCTTAAATAAAAAAACAGAACCCTGACTGAGCCAACAAACGTTATTGTACATAAGTAGTCCTTTGTACACTGAATTCACCTTGCTACAGGAAACTCTGAAACTTTCTTTCTTCAAAACATGCACTGGAATAACACTGGCTACTCTAGTTACTGTTCCCCTGTTTAAGATATTTTAAAAAGCTACTTCTTAGAACCTAGGGAATAAGGTAGTCCAGTTCATAATAGTGTACATATCTTTCATTTTAAAATCTTGTCTGTGTTGGCATTTGTTATTTTCTTCTAAAAGTCTGTGTCAATTACGTGCTACCTTCTTTTTAGCCAGTGCTTTCCAGGCATTAGAACGGAACAGATGCATAGAGTTAGTGAAAACAGAGACCTAGGGAACCCAGATACCATCGTTATCCATGTGGGTACAAACAATTTAAGATGAACTGGAAATCTCGATTATGTCATGGGAGATGTCTACGATCTTGTAAATACAGCAAAAACTAAGTTTTCAACATCCAGAGTAGTTCTGAGTGGCATGTTGCGGAGGCGAGACATGTCATGGCGTCACAATGGAGCCATAAACAGCAGATATGGGTGGGTAGCACAGACGCTAGGGGTTACATATGTAGACCCAAATAGTTGGGTGGACAACTGGGACTTTGGTAGAGATGGCCTTCACATAAACCAAAGGGGAGTGAGACACCTAGGTCAACTTTACTCCAGAGTCTGTGGTATTGGCAGAGGAAGAGGAATGAGTGACAATGCCTGGCGGTAGGGACTTCCAGCGAGGGGACATTTGAGGAGATGGGGATGAAGAAAATCCAGGAACATTTGACGTCGGCCCGGAAGACAGCGGAGAGTGATATGGAGATGACAGATATGGTGAGGAGGGAGACTGAAGATTAAACAAAGGAGGAATGCTTAGCAGCGCCCAAGACTGAGGGTAAACCGTTAGTTTTGCTGCAGGTAAACTGTAGGAGTATTTACAATAAGACTTTAGATTTCTGGAACTTAACTGACACATATAACCCTGACGTTGTAATAGGCACAGAGTCATGGGTTAGTGAGGAAATTAGCAATGCAGAAGTTTTTAGGGTTGATTACACAAGTTTCAGAAGGGACAGACACATTTGCAGCAGTAGAGTGTTTATTTGTGTAAAAAATTACATTAGTTGCGCCCAAAAATTACACGGGAAATTGTAGGCATCTACAGAGCTCCAAACAAGGACTGGCAGACCGGACTGGATGTATGGAAGAACTACGTGGTGTAGTGTCATTGGAGGTGATCTCAACTTAAATTTATGTGGATTGGAATGGTCACACAGAAAAGTCTAAGGGGACCCCGGTATTTTTAAATAGACTGGTATGGGAAAACGGTTACACTCAGGGAGTAAATAGCCCGACCCGAGGAGATGCTTTGCTTGATGTTTACCTTGTCCGGCCTGAAAGTGCGTTCACCTCTTGCAGTAATGTTCAGGAATCAGTGACTATTGCAGGGAACTACTGGAAGTAGAATGGGGAGAAAAATGCCGTGAGCATCAAGTGGAAAGATTAGTTCCTGTGTACCACAAAACAAACGTCACAGGTCTACAAAGTTTCCTCAGGGGTAAATTCGCATCATGGGCAAGTAATGGTAGTTGCGTGCAGGAAATTTGGAAACATTTTAAGGAAATAGTCTTTGAGAGTATCTATCGTTTTGTCCCACATAACATTCTGAAATAAATCCTGATCCTGAATACTACAATAAGGAAGTGAAACAGCTTAAGGCAAAGGTTAGAAGAGTATACAAGAGAAAATTAGGACAGTGATATCAAGTGGAACTGAAAAGACTATCTGTGTACCTGCTGGCAGCCCAAAAAAAACTGCACAGGAGACATTTGTACAATCAGTACTATGAAATGAAGGCAACTGCTGGTCTTAGTTCTACAAGTATGTGAAAAGGCAGAAAGGAAATAGGGAAATCATTCGTGCAATCAAATACCACAATGCAATGATCATTACGGATACTACTGAAAAAGGTAACATCTTAAATTTCCATTATGCATACGTCTTTTGCTGTGATCATAACATCCTGGAAATAAAATTAGCCAACTTGGGTGAATCCTTTATTATTAACACTAAAGTTATTAGAAAAATATAAGCAAAAATTGGAGAAGCAAATCAGTAGGGCCAGATGGAGTTCTTGGTGAAATTCTGAAATTGGGTGGGGAAGCCATGACTCCTTACTTAGCTAGACTACTTGAAATATCATTAAACAATGCTACCATCCCAAGTGACTGGGAAAAAAACCACAGTGGTTCCTATTTACAAAGGGGGTGATCGATTGGCAGTCTCAAACTATAGACCCATAAGCTGAAATTCTGTGGTCTGCAAGCAACTGGAACACATTATAGCAGGGTATTTGAGGCAAGTCTAGGATCTAGGATAAGAATGATTGGTTATATGAGGGACAGCATGGGTTTAGACTGGGATACTCATGTGAAAGTCATCACAGTGTGCCAGGACATAGTGCATTCTTTGGATGAGGGGGTTGGTATAGATGCGATTATAATAGACTTCTCCCAGGCTCTCGATTTAGTTCCTCATGATCGACTGCTTACGAAACTGGCAGCCTCAGGCGTGGATTCGAGGGTAGTCATTTGAGTAAGGGAATTCCTTGTAGGTCATACAGAAAGGGTAACAGTAGGAGGGCAACTATCCAAGGAAGTCAAAGTAACTTCAGGTGTGCTGAAAGGGAACGTTTTGGGCCCTTTACTGCTTATAATGTACATAAATGATATTTGGAGGAACATCGACACGAGTATTAAGCTATTCGCTGTGACTGCATAATTTATAGGAAAATCACAAATAAAAATGACATAGAAAAGTTGCAGAAGGATCTAGACAGCTTGGGGGAATAGGCGGTATAAAATGGGATGAAAATAAATCCTGGTAAAAGTAAGGCAATAAGATTTATCAGAGCATGGATTAAAAATCCACCGGGTTACTCTCTTGGTGACCAAAAAATTCCCAAAGTGAGCAGTTGTAAATACTTGGGAATAATCTTACAAAGCGATTTAAACTGGGTGGACCAAGTAAATTACAAAGTGCAAAAAGTCTGAAAGGCATATGACTTTGTAAAACATGTTCTCAAAAAGGAAACAGGAATACAAAAAGTTTAGCTTACGCGTCATTGGTACGTCCTATTCTTGAATACCAGTCTGCATGCTGGGATCCATGCAGAGAAGGCAAGATAAATGCATTAGACCGGGTACAGAAGAAAGCTTCTAAGTTTACAAACCATACGAAGGATTCTGAATGGGAAACCCTGGCTCAGCGTAGGACGATAGCATGCTTATATGCACACTTTTTAAAGCATACTCTGGGGAACGGGCTTGGAAAGTTATACGCGACAGGTTGCGAAGGCCTTACTATTTGAGTAAGGTCGATCATGTTCGGAAAATTAGGGACAGGAAGCAAAGCACAGATATCGGGAAGTATTCCTTTGTAAATAGAACCATTAAAAACTGAAACCAACCACCTGCAGAGGCATTAGGGACTTTCTCTTGTAAACCCAAGATTTTCAGAAAGAGTTAGGAAAGCAATTATAAACAGGGTGAAATGAAAGGAATAGAAGTGTGGCGAAAATCATCTAAAAGTGCAGTGAAGTGAAGTGAAGTGGAGTGTAGTGATGTGAGGTGAAATGGAGCACGGTTAAGCCAAAGAGAGGGTAGAAAAGTGTAGTTGGGTGAGGTTTAAATGAGAGGAAGTGAAGAGTCTAGAAGTGTAGTGAAGTGGGGTGAGGTGTAGTTGGGTAAAGTGTTGTGAAGTGTAGTGAAGGTCTTAGTAACAGGGTATCTTAGAAGGTATTAGATCGTATGAAGTTTGCTGCTTATACGGCTTTTTCGTTTATCACATTCTTTCATGTTCTTTTGGTTCAATTTTTTAATCATTGTATGTATGGTTGTGTTTTGTATGTTTTTGTTTAATTTTGTGAATTATGTATTTTTATTGTTATGTTTATGTATTCTTATTGTTATGTATGTTCTATTCTGTATATTCTGTTTTCACTGTGTCATTCTGTGTATTGTATGTGTGTAAATGTGTACTGTACTACTGCCACGGGGTGTCAACCCAATTGCAGTTAACAAATATATCATATCATATCAACCACAGGCTGCTTAGACATGACTGATTTGGTAAAGTGCCACAGAAGGTTTTTAAACCAAAATATTAATATACTGAAAAATCAGATTTTATTTATTTTATTCACATATGCATTATATTACGATAAACCTGTGCAGCTTCTTTAGTAAACAATGCTGATACAGTTACTCATCTTTTCGACAGAATTTCTGCGTAGGACTAGAAAAAAAATTGCTCTCCATCCTCCTTTCTGCCTTTCTACATTACGGCTTTTCTCTTACATCCGATCATTTAGTAATTTTGACAGATGTTAAATTTTAACAGCCACAGATGTAATGGAACTTTCAGCAGGTACATACTAAACAGTTTCTGATATGTTAAAATTATACAAAATTTTTAATCAACACTTGAAAAACCCTCACCTATTCATATCTCAATTTGGGCGCCATTCATTCACATCTAAGCTGCTGATGTCCAATGTCAAGTTAGCTGTTGCAAGCAGAATAAGAATATCCTAGAGATTAATGTTCTTCAATCGTGATTTCTGCTTGTTTTTGATAACTTCCATTACAAAATTACTTGTTCAGAGTTGCATGCACTTACAAACTTACATATAGTTTCCCATGAAGTTTCTCAAGTTAGGAAAACTTTCTCGAGGCAGGAAACACTAAAATTCAAGCATGTCTTTCCCATTTTCTCCATGCACATGTACCCATGAATTTTTCAAAATCTGGCACCATTTCAGGTTGTTTTATTTCATTTTATGTTATTTATGTAAATTACGTAATGACTGCATCATGGTGAGACCAGCCAGGTATGTTCATGTCTGTAAAAACACTGTACTAATTTTCATTACATTTAGAATTACAAATAAACACAAGTTACAAGGCAAATTTAATTTTCATGAGCAGGCGCATATATAATACATTTTAGGTTATGTTTGTTCACAAATTAAACCCTCTGTTCTTCAATATATTAATTTGGAAGTCATTAAAAAATTATAAAGACTACCAACAATAACATTGCTTGGCACAAGTGTACCTACAATTTTTCTCTGTCTTGAGGACTAGAAAACAACACTATAGTAAAAAGTGGACAATTAGGACAGCCTTGCTCTGAAATATGGCAAAGATTGCAATAACTAATTGGTGAATTACTGTGTTGTATCTTGCTAATAGCCAAACTAACTACGTTACATTTGACACAATGAATATTAAACTAACTATATATATATCATTACATACATTGGTCTGTGCACACAAGGTCCATCCAGAGAGGGCTTGAAAGAGGCTGTTTTGATAACAAACATAAACTGATTCAGAAGATGTTATTGATGCTAATAAAATGACATTTATATTGTTCACACAATCTGTAAGTCAGTGGATAAATACATTGGTGCAAAACAGAAAAATGTCAGGTATGATTCCGGTCTTATAGAATGTAATGCTGTTGTTGAGAAAACTGGTTCCTGATGTTATGAAAGGTTCTTAGTGCCTTCATTTTCAAACGTCAAGCATGATACTTTAAGATTACGGCACTATGCTCCTTCGAAATCCCAGGAATGACTCGCCCCACAAGACAGCATTACATTCCATATGACCAGATTCCTAACAATTGCACTGTAAGAACCTCGAATCTCGCATGCAATCGGTATGCTATCTGCAGTCTCCTTGTGCTTTTACAACTGCCTGTTTTGTACTGCTAGGCCTTTAATTTTTTCTGCCTCTTCCACATGTTGCCTTTGCCTTCAGAAATTTTTTTTAACCTAACGTCCATTAATACTAATATCATTTACATTCATGCCCACTCTTGAATCCCCTTTGATCAAATGGTTTACACCGTCGAACCATGCGGTTTCGTACGCACTACTGACAACTCCATGTGCATATTACACCTCCACCAAATGGGTCATTTCTCATGTACCACATGTCACTATGTGTATCAGCATACAGCAGTACACCCCTCCTCGTGGGTAACAGTGACCATACATTGTAGTTAGTATACATTGTAATTTACACAAATTGTATACCTTCTTCTAGCATTTTCAATCAGGTGTTCTTAACTAACAAATCTCACACAATCAAATAACTCGACTGTTTGCAAAAAATCGAGGAACATACTTGGTTCAGCAAGGCGACTGAAGTTATGCATTAGAAACACAGTGTATGAACACAGCACAGGATTGCCAGATCAACATTTGAATGAAAAGCCAAGCAATACTAGAAAAAAGCCAAAAATAAGCCAAACAAATGTTAATTTATTTTTGATACTCTCATCACATGAAAAGCTCCAGATCCAGGTCATTACTACCCTTCCCACTGGAATGATTGGAACATACGGCATAAACCTTGTCCAATGTGAAGTTTTTTGGCATTTCTGGAGATGCAGTGAAGTCTTTGCAACGTCTGCTTGAAAGCAATAGTTCTGCCCTGACTCTCACAATTGCATCAAGAAGATTCAGCTGCATTCTGTTTCTTGCCTTCGGTTTAACGGAGCATACAAGAGAAAATATCCTCTCAACTACAGCATACAGGGGTTATTAAACAAGTAAGGGAAAAGGTGGTGAGCTCTTTACATGCCTTATGCTGAAGTACCCCAATCCAAAACTGTTCAGTGTCTAAAGGGAGTCCATCTTTCTTAAATGGAACTTCTTCTTTCAAATCAACAAAAGGCACTTGTCTGTATTGTTCTTTTTTTTTGCTGACATTGTTTCTTGCATGGTGTATACAGGGTAACTTGGAACACACAGGCTTTGAAATTTGATTTAAAATTATGACAGGGCTCAATTTTGATAAACTTTCATATGTATCTTTCGCTGAAGGAAGTCTACAAGTAACTTGACTGAGAGCTTCTTCTAGCATAGACCTTTCTTTGACACTTTTTATTTCTGGATGAGCCTCAGCACTGTTGTTCTGCTGTAGGAACTTATTACATGCTGTTAAGAATTTGACACCAAAATCAACTTGATGAATGTTTTTTTCTGTCTTTTGGCATCATACTGTGTGTTCTGAAAACTTTTCTGATGTAAGAATATTTGTTGGTACAATTCATTAGTAACAGCTTTGGTTTGCCGAAAAAGGCTGTTCAGTCTTTCAAATTCCTGCACAACAGGTGTAGCAAACTCAAAGAACAAGTAGTTTTTGTTGTCTGACATTTCCTTTAGAATTCTCGCTCTGCATTTTGTATCAAACTGTGATTGGGCTAGTTGAGCAGAAGTGAAATAAGCCTTTAGCCCTTCCCAGTTCATCAAACTATTAAACATAACCTTTCCAAGCACAAGCCACCATGTAAAAGAAGGGGTTTCAGAGAGAATTAGGGCAGTTCGGTTTGGTTGAAATTATGTAGCTGTGCTCATCACTCTAGACAATTTATATGCTTCTCATCTTAATTCACTATGGCAAAACCAACTGGGTATTTCTGGCAGTAAAAATCCAATATTTAATGGTAGCTTGGACACTGCATATTGAATGCACTGGGCCAGTGAATGACAGATGCATTTGAGTTGCATGCAGAAAGGAGATACAGCTTTTAGTCTAGACCACACAGAGTTGTTGCACCCAACCATGTTTGATGCACCATCTGTTGCAAAACCTATGCAATTTGCAAGACTCTGGCCACATCTTTTTATTCCCTCATCAATCAAATTGAACATTTCTTCTTGCACCAGAATTAAACCTATATATCCAGTTACAATTTTCTTTCTCCTATCATTTAAAAATCGAACTAACAAACATAAGTGTTTTTCTGTTGAAATGTCAGTAGATTCATCTGTAATGATGGCATATATCTTGTTCTGAAAGTCATCAATGAGATCAGTTTTCGGTGCAGGCGAAATGATGTTTCTGATTAAGCACGCACATTTATTTCTATGTAACTCTATGTGCTCCAGTGTACTTCCATGCCCATGTGCTACCATGAATTTACTCAAGTTGTCAACTGTACGTACCACAATGGCAGGTCATGCTTACACCAATTTGCAGTTCCACTGCCTTAACTTTATCCATATCTTATATCTTACCTAGGAGTCTTTCTTACATTAACTTGCGTGTGGCCTTGTAATGGAGTTCTCCGCTTGTGTTTCTCCGATTTTTCATGATTTGATAGGTTGCTAATTCTTGGTAAAATGTTGAAGTGGTACAATTTACAATAAGCTGCCTCCGTTCCCTTTTGGACCCATACAAATGTTCCTTCCTATTTGCTTCTGTACTTACGATTGCTATCGTAAGCTTTCCATTTATTTGACATTGCCATGGCGGTTGATAATAAATTATTTATAAAAACAGCCCATGGTGTAACAATTGCAACACAACTCGTTATTACGTATAGAAAGTACACTTCACAGTAGATTTGTATGATTATAAATCACATTCAAACACTTCGCAGGTCCGCGAAAAACTTGAGCGACGGTCCCCGAACGAGTCACGTGTCCTCCGTGTTCGGCCGACTTACCAGTTGGCGGCTAGCGCCTACTTGCCCAGACTCTTGGCGGCAGAAATATTGCGCTATGTAACTGACCTAAAAACATTTTCCTTGAAGGAAAATGATTTAGAAAAAGGATGGTATGTAATTTTCGTGCAGATAATTTTAGCATATAAAAAAACCACGAAAAAGGCAAATGAATTTTGTGACGCCAACCAAATCTTAAAAAAGCAAGATTTATGGAATTTGGCTTCAAAAAATCCAATCTGGCAACCCTGACACAGCACTCCTTTCACGGTGGTAATAACCTGTGGAGAGTGGCATTCACAGGCCGTACCACAGACTGATACATGGCCGTACATCGCATTCCTGCCTTCCAATCGATAATTCAAAACACACGCTCAGCCTTGGAACTGAGTTAACGAGAGTACGTTAACCTTCATGAAAGCAGCCACAAGCCGCCACGGGTCCCATGCCACTACCCAGTCAGCCAAATGCCAGTAGTTCACCGTAGCAGATCCGTATTCCATTGATTCCCTATGTCGACGCGACTGTTCTCGGAGTGTGCGCAGAACGAGCTTCGGCGACCTGGACCGGTTTACACGACGAAACTCGAGTGTCCCGTGACCCGATGTGTGGTCTATCTTTTCAATTTCTGAGGATTGCTGACAGTGTGCGAAATAGCAAGCTACAGCAATTCATATCCAAAGATTAAGCTGTGTTGATGTTGCAATGCCAAAATGCCTGCCAAGAAAAGATTTGTGAATGCTTATTATTTACCTGACAGTTCGAAATTAGCACTCATTCACAACCTAGCGTTGTTGAATGCTTACTGTGTTTCACAACTTACAGTGTGAGTCACATAAATCTGCCACAACGACGAGACGGCAGTCGCTCAGTCCCCCTTACCCGGTCTGTCCCTCTTCCTTCATCATACTCACTAAATCAGTCCATTGCTTCTAGCCCCGATACTGTCATTTATTAGTGTTCATGTCAGGAAAGCCTTTACTTCATATCGTGACAATACGGGGGTAACTTTGAAGGGCAGGCCAGTGTATGGCCCCGTTACAACGCATTTTTGCCAAGTCGAGGAAAATGCGAATGAGCCGTTTGCAATCAGCCTTGTCGAATAAGTACTTACCTAGAAACATTGTGATCCTAGCTTGCAGCGACTTCTAGCTATTAATTCATGGCAAGTTGGAGCGCTGTTGCTACTCTGTACCATGCCTGTCAACGTTTCGCTGGTCATACTAGTGTACTGGATGCAACACACTTGCCGTGAAGAATACAGAGCTTCTGTGCTACGTCTAGTAAGAAGATTAGGCTAGACACAAACACAGAAAACTAAGTACGTGTTTTAATCTCGTCCGCAGAATGTAGGACAAAACATAATATGATGTTAATCATTAAATCGTTCGAGAATGTATAAAAGTCAAAATGTGTGGGAGCAATAATAATCAAGATTTAAATCGGTTAGTGCCGTTGTGGTCATAATGACAAAGATGAAGAAAGAAGCCGTCAGTCACATCTAGGGATTTTTATTATTAATATATAGGAGATTTTTTACAACTTGTTTCCGTCCAAAGAGACCTTCAGATAATGCATATATATTCAAAATTACTAAGATACTCGGTTATGGATGTCATATATATGAGACCTCATCTTTGAATGAATCGATGTATTTGCAGGGTAATTGGGGTACATATAAATGTCGTTTTCCCTTGTTTATCTTGTGGCAAGTGGATGACTGAAAATTTTTTTCTTCTTTTATTCTAAGCAAAAAATTTCTGAAACTGCACCTACCTGGGATATTGCATCAAGTCACTCGCGCGTTCGTTGCTGAGTGTTTGGAGACCGAATACCGGCCTCACCCTCAAGGGTCAATGCTCCTTTTACCAGTAGACACAGCGTGACATTCCAGTAAACGCGCAATAATATAATAGCCCTCCAGATAGAACCTCAAAAATCGAAATACAAATTGATTACAAGACACATTTTGCGTGTAAATTCGATATTCACCCGAGGGTGTTGATAACAATAGCCTTGACAACGTATGTCAGTATACCACGATCGTGTAAATTACCTTGAATATTTATCGCTCGTCCCCGCAGGGAGGAGGGGTGGGGGAACCTTGTCCAATTAGAGCTGAGGTTTGTTCACGTGACTGACGTCCGATGTCAGCTGTAAATTGATATCCGTGGTTGCGATTACGTAAGTTGTAAGCGTAAAAGCTCGTTAAAATTGTGAATGTGCACAGCCTAATGCATACGAAGCGAACTTTTGAAATAGCAGCTGTTTCAAGTAAACGACTTGCGAAGGTGAGTACAGAAGGTATCCAGGACGCTTAGAATGTGTCGTTCAATCTAACGTCAGTGTAGGGTAATTTTGTAGTATTTTATTTAACAGTTCCGTTCATTACTGACATGGCGCCGCTGGCAGATAAATGAATTTGGTGGAACGATAATGATGGTAAAACGTTAAGTGCTCGGGAGGGAAAACAAGTCCGAGCGCAGTTTTACCAACCACGATCGAACCCAGGCCTCCGCGGTGAGAAGCCGGCGACTAACTTGATAAGTGTTGAACGGGGGTTTTTTTTTATTGTGTGTGTGTAAGCAACTGCAACAAAACCGGAACGTTGGTCCCGTGTGTTGGCTAAAGCTCATATTTTGCCACCACAAATGAAACATCAAGCTCCATTTGTCATATCAATAACATGATTCCTGTATATAAACTCCTTTTTTTGGTACTTCCTAAGTTAGCACTCAGCACATGTACATGATATTTGTGCCATGTGCTTGTGTGATTTATACCTCATTTTTGAAAATTTTCTGGAATCCATAACAGTTTTAATACCAAAATCACTGGCAAGTGGATGAGAATGAAAAACTTCATAATTTGCTATTAGACACTTCCCTTTTTGCACTTGCTATTTTTCTAACAATTTTCTTGTGGATCTAAGGCACTCTTGACGTCTTCAATTTTCACAGATTATTCCATGTCACATGACAGATTGAAAGCAATAACTGAGCTAATTTTAGATTATTTTCATCGGTGCTCCAACTGGCTTTATGATGAACCATCCAGAACCTAGTTAATAACGAATTAAAATTATATCCCTTATCTTGCATGCAAGCCTCCATATAATTATAAAACTGTGTGAAAATATTAATGCAGGCTTTTGCATTGTATGTTGTTTATTTATTTTCTAGATCAGCCAGGAGACTGTTTTCTACATTTTTCATTTACAGTCTGGTGTGTATTCCTCTGAATGAAATGACAATTTTGAGAATGGCAGTGGCACTGTCTGTAAGGGGCACAGCTAGATATTCAGCAGCTATAAACATTGCAAGTAAACATTTTATATTAACTGACATACCAGTATGTTGATGGCAGTCTGGATACCATACCGGATGCAGTGACTAGGCTATCGGATGATTTGGGGTTTGGATCCTGGCTGGGACATTTTTCTAATCTCCAACGTCCAAGCTAGCTCTATGGTCCACCCATTGTCCTGCTCAGTGAAGCTGACGTTAAAGAGTGCGTGCAGCTATATCTCTGTTCCCTCTTATGTTTCTTCATGGCATGCACAGGGACAACTTTATTTGCAAATTTTTACCGTGGTATTTTTAAATAAACAGGTACTGTTCCCCAACTAATACAACCACTGTGTTTGTTGTAGTGTTATTGCTACGCCCAGCATGTTTCAACTGATCAAGTTCGTCATCAGTAGAAACCTAAGGAATCCCCTCATGATGAACCAAGCAGTGTCCAACATCTCAGGCATAATGTAACAGAACTGCAAGTATAATGGCTGCATTAAATGGTGAATAGTGCCTATTTTTCATGTAACTAACAATTTATGTATAATTTATTTAATGTAACTTTGCTATTGCCTTCCTGCTGCATACCACGGTCTTAATACAAAGGTAAAGCAATCCCATTACAGGCCTGGACAGGCCCCCGAGGGTTCCAGGAGGTTGAGGCTCCCAGCTTTCAAGACAGTCGGCACATGAAGGTGGTAAGCTTATCAGCACTACGCACCAGCCACCTTTACCCCCAGGAAATATTCCTGGTACTCATTTCTGTTAGAGGCTGAGTCAACCCCAGGGCCATAGTGTGGCCAAAAGGATTATGTCAATGTAAAATTCCAATGACACCATCGGGAATCAAACCCGTGACCTTCCGGCTTATAGCGCAGTGCCTCAACCAACTGTGCCACTGCGTGCCCCACAGGTCTTAATTCTGAAAGCATAAATTTACCCTGTACTTCTACCAATGCATGCAGTAGCCTTGGTTGCGGGTCATTCAAAATCTCCAGTCTTTACTTTTATATTTTGCTTTGAGTGTTATTCCTAAGGTTTTAGCTATAGGGTCTCACTTCTGTCTCCCTGAGCATGGCAGCTTAATTATGTAGAAAGCCTGCATCTGCCAAGATATTCTGTGACAGCTGACATACTCTGGGCTCTGATAAAAGAAACAATTATAAGATATACACTCTGATATTGACAGGGAAGACAACAGTCTTTTGGACTAACAGTGGGTACTTCTACATGTTGTAGATAAAAATGTATGGGGTAATTTTCTATCACAAAGTTCTGTAACACATGTGAAATACTCTGTTTCGATTCTGTAACTACGTAACAAGGAAGACTGAACAATATTTAACACTGTGTTTGTATTATTTCAGAAAACACCAACCCCAATTCCATTTGCAGCGTGTGCAGGTCTCACTTGGGCATCAATACACAGACACTACTCAGTAAATCAGATCACGAAAAATATACAATTGATTAGTGCTCATAATGACATCCAAATTGACAAAAGTTCACCACTTCGTCTCACAAATCCCAAACTTGGTGAGAACAATGCACCTTTGGTGGTGATGCTGTCTTGGTTACTGGCTAAAAAGAGGCATATCTTAAAATATGCTAACTTTTATATGGATCAAGGTTTTGATGTGCTTTGTGTCAGCATAACACCATGGCAGCTGCTTTGGCCAGTCAAGGGCACCCAGGTGAGGAAAATAATTTTCAGTTTTAAATTTCCTTACACTTGTATTAGCCTGTCCACATATGAATAATCACCAGTTCCTGTCACACTGTGGGACAATCCAAAAAGTGCCCAGGTAAGGATATGGGAAGTTGATACCACAAGATGCTGGTCAAGCACGATACCACCAGTCAAGTACTGTATTGTATGTAAATTTAAGAACAACCAAGAGAATAAACCAGAAGAATGAGGACAGGACAGATAGGTGACAAGGGCAAATGGAATACACATGAAAGGGGTGTAGGGATAAAGGAAAGGAAGAAAGGTGGCTTGGAATAAAGATACAAAAGTAAGGAGTGAATTTCCACATCATGTTGGACAGGCCCTGTACTAGCGCTGTTATATTACATTAATCCAGGAATGGCAAACCTTTCAAGGCAGTATGCTGCAACTAACGAAATATTTTTGCATATAAGGAACCAAATGTGATTGAGGTCATCTGTGATGTGGGTGGGCATGTATCGGCATTTTGGAGCAACATGCTACCTCTGTCCTGAGGTTATAAGAGTCTGCTTATATGCTGGGCTCACTGTAACTTGAAGAGTGAGAAATGCTCTAAAACCTTGTTGAAGTGGTGGTGGAATAATACTTTGCATGTGTGCTGAAGGTGCTGTCACATCACCCACACTTCTAGATGTGCCAACACACATAGCTGTCTCTATCTATGAAACAACTGATGTCACATCCCATGATACTTGCAGTGTGTCACGTTTCTTTCAGTCCCTCAAACTTGGTACCTTCGACACTGAGAGTCAAGGAGCCTCCAACCCATGCCCTCCTAGGTATGCAATAATTTTGTGGGTTAAGTATACCAATGCTTGTTGTTTTTACACATGCAACCCATAACAACAAATGTGACCCTTTGCCAAAAAAGGTTGGACATGCCATCTGGTGCCACATTATTCAACAACAATCGTTCTTCCTCTTTCATAGATGTTACTACTACATGTGTGTTTCTCTAGCACCACCATCTGGCACTTTAAAGTCTGTTATTTAACAGCTTTGTCAGTTGCACGTTCCACGTGTCAGTCCCTCTGTCACCTCGTCAATCCCCCTTTTGTGTGACACCTTCCCTAACCCATTGTTCTGACCTTGTTCTTGGTCTACCTCTGGGTGTTTCCCTTTTATGAGGGGGTACTGATAAGTCCTTAGCCCGACCAGGAAGGAAACAAGCTACAGTGATCAAACTCGGGATTTATTCAACATACTCCCCATAAAGCTCAATACATTTCTCAGCCCATTGCTCTAACTTTTGCAAGCCAATCAAAAAAAATTCAGAAGATGGTCTGTCCAACCGGGTCTCCGCGGCAGCAATGACCTCTGTGTTGGACGAAAAATGGTGACCTTTCAATTGCTTTTTCAGTCCAGATAACGGGTGGTGGTCCGACAGGGATAGATCTGGAGGATAGGGTGGGTGATCAAGACACTGGAAGCCCAGGTAGGCAAGTTTCTTCTGGGTTCCAAGTGCCTGGTGAGGCGGGGCATTGTCATGCAAGAACAAGACCCTCTTGGTGAACTTCCCGCAGTGTTTTTCCTTCAAAATGTCCTTCAATTGCACCAGGAGAGATGAGTAATAGTCCGCGTTGATAGTTTGACCCTTTGGAAGATAATCAATGAGGATGCCATCTTGATCCCAAAAAATCAAGGCGAGAAATTTTCCAGCAGATTTTTGCACTCTGAATTTTTTGGGGCGGGGAGAGCCCTATGCCACCACTCCATTGATTGTTGCTTTGTTTACAGATCATGGTGATGTAACCAGGTTTCCTCCGTGGTCACCAATCGCGACAGGAAATCATTTGGATAGCGCTGAAAAAATTCCAAAGTCGCTCAGACAAGCGGCACCGTTGACGTTTTTGATCCATGTTCAGGCATTTTGGGACCCACTTCACGGAGAGCTTCCACACGTCCAAATCTTCATGAATGGTGGACCCAACCTGCTCACATGAGATGCCCAGTTGCTCAGCTGTTGATTTAACTGAAATCTGGTGGTCTTCCAAGATTAGCTTGTGAATTTGATCAATAATCTCCGGGGTGGTCACTGTTTTGGGTTGTCCAGGACGAGGCATATCACAGGTGGAAAAATCACATGTAAACTGGGCCACCCAGTTTTTGATGGCGGCATATGATGGTGCATGTTCCCCTAATGTTTCTGTCAGAATGGCGTGAATTTCCTTCTATGCCTTGACTTGCAGGAAAAAAAAAACTTGATAACAGCACATGTCTCAGTGTTGAAATCGCGCACATGTCGCTTGACATGCTACCTTGCAGCCTCTGGAACAAGAAAAGACTTGCAATTCGGCACATGAACAGACCCCTCTTTCCAACAACACTATCGATTCCGCCCCACGACATCAGGAAGTAGATCGGGCTAAGGACTTATCAGCACCCCTCATAGTTTCATGTTCACAACATTACTGTGGGATTCTGTCTTTATTCTTGAATCATGTTGATAGAATCATATTTTGTTACTTATTAATTCATCTTTAAATCTCTCTTTAATCTTTACATTTCTTATTGTCTGGTCTGTGGTGTTTCCTTATGTAAATCTTTAAGTCACACCAAATTTTATAATACTAAGCGTACATTTTCAGGTTGTTGCAGGAGACATCCTCAAATTCTTGTACTTGAATGAGTGCTACCAGCAATGTCTCCTACATGGCTTTTCAGTTGGAGCGTACTTATGGGCAGAAGTTATGGTCAAGATGTCACATGACCCAGAAAGGTATCAACCAGTGACTGATCGCATTGTGGGCCATATATGGGACAGTGCAGCAGACATATCTGATCTTCCTGTGGGGTTTCCTAGGGCAGTGTTTCCTAACAATACAGTGCTTCAGGCAACTTTCGAGAAATACATCAGGTAATTGAATACAATTTCATATTTTAGTCATAAAGAAATAAGTCACATCACTAGGACCAGGGCACATTACTTATGTCCAGTGCAGGGTGTCCAAGGAATTGCTTCACGTGATTTTTGTCAGAAGAAACAGATTTCGCTCTTCTTTAAAATGCAGAGACCATATCTGGGACCTACCCAGCCTAATATTTAGTGGGTAATGGGGACTCTTTCCCTGGTGTTAAAGCAGCTGCAGCATGAAGCTAACCACTTGCCTCCCTTTACTGCTGAAATTAAGAATGAGTGGAGCTATACCTTTTCAGCCCTTTCTGCTTCCATGATGTGTACATGAACATTAACTTTATTTTACTCATTTATATCAGCCACCATCTAATAAATCTCACACCTGTACAGCAGTCTACTTATGGCACCCTTTCACCTTCAGAACTTTCCTTCTCATGGACATGCAGTGTTTTTGCCATACAGTTAAACTTGTATATTACGTACTTAATAGATCCATCAAAGATCTGAGTTCTTTGATTGAGATTTTTGTTCTCATGGCAACTGCTATGAAGACTGCTGTCTGCTAGGATGTGTTGCCATGCGGTTTTGTCGATAAACATCAGATTTCAGAGCAAACCTGCTGCCTCTGTCTTCAGGGTTCAGTGACATCTCTTCTCCCCTGAAGATGGATGCAGCAGGTTTTTCCAAAATAGTGACTACCTCTCCAGAAGACCATAGTGTTTGTTCTTCGGTAAAGTAAAGTAAAGTAAACCTGTCCTTGTGCATGCCATGAAGGCATATAAGGGGAGTGGAAATAAAGCTCCATGCATTCTCAAACTCGGCACTAAATGGAGGAAAGTGGCCAGCCTCATGCATAAACTCCTTTACCCTGGAGAAAGAGCCCCCATTATCCATTGAAAAGAATGCTGGGTAGGGCTTTAAGTTTTGAAGAAGATAAAACGCTTTCCCCTGCTCAGAATCAAACCACAGTTCATCCACATTAAAGTACTGACAGTATTATTTTTTATATCATTTTTAAATTTTTTGTTTAATTATTGCTTGTGGCAGGGGGGAGGTGCATCTTCTGTTTTGAAAAAGGCTGCACTTCTGTCACATTCTATGCATGTTATGTCCAAAGTCTACTATTTCATCATTTGGTTTTGGGTATAAAATCAACAGCCAACTTAACCTTTATCCGACGAACGCACCCGATCCTTTTAAATCGGTATCTTACAAACGCACCAAATGGGTGCGCTGCGGCCATTTAAATGCTCCGCACAGTCATGTACAGGCTTAGTGTTATAGCCCCACACGTTATCTTCACATTGTATAATGTTTTGTGGTCAGATTCGCGCTCCGG
>Ga0136643_10002303_pt1 | contig 24604 bp, 16 predicted proteins | sample TergutLab28metaG_FD_96883 | JGI IMG/M metagenome (GOLD analysis project Ga0136643, IMG submission 96883) | Labiotermes labralis P1 segment gut microbial communities from Petit-Saut dam, French Guiana - Lab288 P1 (version 3) (version 3) | ecosystem: Host-associated > Arthropoda: Insects >... | reverse complement strand
TTTTTTTTTTTTTTTTTTTTTTTTTTTTTTTTTTTTTTTGTTTTTTTTTTTTTTTTTTTTTTGGGGGGGGGGGGGAAGGGCGATGCTTGATTAGGCCAGTAGTGGGACATGGTCTTAGTACTTGGACTGGCGTAGTGCAGATGCATCACTTAGCCAAAGTATGTATATGTGTTAAAACTGAAATAATTAAGAAAATCTGTGAAATGTAATACCTTTTTAATTGTTTTTGTGTGTGCATTGCATTATGGTAATTGCAGCGGTCCGCTGGACTGAGCTTTGCTGGAGTTAAAATATGGTTGCCATTCTTCGTAGTGGTAGGAGATTTAAAAGTTTCCATTCCCAGATGGTACATTTAACTTCAGTTTTAGTTTGACATTCTTATTGTATCACGAAAACAATGATTGGTGGGTTCCATATGGATATATCGATTGCTCTTTGTTTTGAATATTATGTTCACAGATTTTAGCAGTTTGAATTTTATTGGAAATGTGCTTGTGTGGGAAACATGGTTGTTACAAATAGAACAAAATTATTCTGGTGCTGTGTACTTCTCACTTTAGTTCGATGAAACATGTTTTCATATATGGATGATGATGGTCATGTCCTGCTGGACTGATTTGCCTAAATTAGAAGGAATTAGCAATCCTTTTTTAAGATGAAGTGATTACAGCAGACTTAAGTCCTTCTGTCAAAAAGTTTTAAAAGGAACACGTGATGTATATATTGTATTGTTTGGTTGATGACACTTGTGACTGTTTTGGCAACATTTTGGAGGAATTTGGCAGATTCCGTCTTCAGGATGAAGTGACCAGCATATGTAATCCTCCTTCAAGGGTAATACCCTTGACAGGGACCTTACATTTCTAAATGTTGCTTTGTAGAGATGTGGAAAGTAGGTCCTCTCTTTATTTCTGTGCAGGGATACACCTTCAATATGTGTAATAATTTGATTCATAACATTTCCAAGACATGGTGGTTACAAAGACAAAATACTCAAATTGTATATGTTGTAGTGTCTAAGACAACTTGTGTTTTCCTTTAGCTGCAAGCACGGCTTAGAGAAGAGGTAGATTTAGTTGCTACAGCAAACCTATATAATCAGATCCGCCTTCCAGAAGTTATCACACTCATAATGGCTGAAGGTTAGTACAGTGATTTGTGGACTAGCAGAAGAGTTGAAATTTGTACATGCAGTTACTAATTTGGATATGATTTACAGGAAATGCTAACACCTTTGGCCAGGAAGTGGTCCGTTGGTGTCGAAGATATGTTGCTGAAATGAGTGCCATTTTGATACATTGTTGTGTAGAAAAAGTTAAAGGACTGGAAACAATAATACAGAGTTATGTGGTGAGTCATTTGTTCTTGCACATTCTTAGCGGTGAGTCCTTAAGTAGTAAATACAGTAGAGTCCCAGATATCTGACTGTAAGTTACCTGACATAGCTATATAATGTGCTATTTTCCGTTTTGTGCTGCTCACAGCTAATATTGCATTTAATCAATTTAAAATCCGTTGTTAAGTTTACTGGATTGAAATTTATTTCTTCCAATAATAGTTCTTTACTGTAGAATGTTATTAATAAACCAAATTTGTACTTACACTGCACTTAAATTTAATTGGTGACTTTCTGCCCCCATTTCTGCATTATCTGTCACTTTCAGTAATCCAGCCACCTGTTGGTCCTGTTTGGGTCAGATAACCAGTATTGTACTGTATGTAAATTTACCTCTAATAGGTGCATACTTGGATACCATATATTTGTGGTTTTAGAGTATCCTATCATGTGAAATAAATTGAGATAGTATACAAATTGAATTGTGTTACAAATGGAATCAGAAGAGTTTATTTGCAATATTTGTGCACAAGACAGCAAGAAGGATGTGTAGGAAGTGTAGGAGTAGGTGTGTAGGAGTTTGGAATTAGTATCAGTTTGATTGTGGGTGATGAATTGGTTTGTGTGTTTAAAACAACTCTGTTATATTCATTGAAATTCTGGTCATTAGGAAATTGAGGGTGGGGGATGAGATTGGTGCTGCCAAAAGGCTGGCACTTGTCAGCAAATTGTGGCAAGTTCCGAAGAAAGTTATACTAACATCACAGTTTCCTAATAAGTTACATGTACCAAACAGGAAAACTTTTATTCAGTAAAGAAGTCTGCAGGTCATTTTCTTTGAAATCTGATACACACAGTGGGAAAACATTCCAGTTTCTTTAAAGTGTAACATGTGACAAGGATTCAGATGTTATGGGATGTGACACAGGTCATTGATTGAGCAGTTCTGGCATTTCAGAGGATTGTAGTGTATCTTCATTGTCAAATGGTTTTTTGACTACTTAACTCTGAAGGTGAAGGTGTTACAGTCCTATGAAACATCAGGACCTATTCATTGAGTTACTGTATTACATCCTAGAAGGCTGAACCTTTAGCAACTCTGCTGTGAGTATCCCAGATTTTTGGTGGTTTGTGACATTACAAAATGCAGGCAATGTGAATATCAAGCATGCCAGTACTGTCTTGTGTCATGTGACCCATTATTTGAGCATATCTGTTTCTGAAGATTTAAAGTGCTTGCAGCATGAATATAAACTTGTTAGTCAGTACAGAAATCTTGGCAAGAAACTGACTGAAAACGGAATCATGAAATGGACCTATTGTCATTATTCATGTAATTTGTGTGTGCCTGCTTTTGGGCAAATTTGGTAAGAAATATCATAGTTATTAACCCAACTTTTGGCTGCAGCTTTGTCTTTTGATTTGAATATGAGTAATTGTCATGTAATTTTTATCTCATTCCACCTCTTCATAAATTATCAGTTTGAAATGTTTTATTGAGGTTTCCGAAGTAATAAACATTATGCCTGATCATTGTACATAATGGACATGGTGACCCACTAATGTGTGACCAGTATCCATATTCTTTTTTATATTGGTTTTTGCACTGTAGCTGTGTGTGTGAATTTCTGGGTGCTTTACTGTGTTTGTCTTTTATAAAAATGTGAAACCAGTATTAGCTTTAAATGTGTTCCAGAAGTGCACAGATTTTCCGAAAATCTGTGAGCCCCCTCAAGGTTCTGGGTGCCAGAAGGGAGACCTGAAGCATGTTCTGTACAGAGGACTCACAGACACTAGGTGCCTGCCACAGTACCAAATTTAGTTGCTGTGGTTACTTGGCACCTGGAATTTGTGTACCCCTGCTGTAGTCAAATTTTTCATTCAATTATGAGGCTCTTGTTAGGTCTTGTAATTTTTCATGTTGGTGTCATTTAATGCAATTTTATTTAAGTGTAAAACCATTGTTAGCTACCATGTTGTCTAATTTTGTGTGTGTGTGTGTGTGCCCGTGCAAGCATGCATGCGCGCGCGTGTGTGTGTGTGTGAGCACGCACACATGAGAGTGAGAGAGAGAGAGAGAGACGTGTGTTACCTTTGATGTAGTCTAATTTTTATTTCAGCATAAAGCCATTGTTATATCTTGTCTAATTTTTGTGTAAGTGGGAAACTGTTATTAACTGTCATGTGGAATTTTATATGAATGTGAAACTGTTGTTAGCTTTCATGTTGTCAGATTTTTATATCAGTGTGAAACCTTTGTTTGCTCTCATGTAGTCTAATTTTTGTGTAAGTGTGAAACCATTGTGTGCTCTCATATAGCCACCAGTCCTTCTGTAATAATGTATGTGCTGCCACGCACAGCTTATAATATGACACTGCTCAAATATTTCTCCCTCCTTTGTTCACTGACTGTCGCTCCTGTGCACACAGAACCAGACAGCCATACTACACGTGGTTGCTGCCTGCTGTTGGTGGGTGGCAGAAGCTAATTATTATTTTGTTTGCCCATGCTGTTCAGTCCCAAAGGATTGATTCCTATTCAAGCAATGTGGATGACACTGCTAGGAAAGTGGAAGCAGATAAAGCAGGGGAGACCTTATAAAATCTGTTATGTCACAGAGACTGCACTTCTTGGATGTCTTATTCTGTTCATTATAACCAGGGAGTTTGTATGGTCATATATTAATTTAGTAGCAGTAATAAGCACAATGTGAAATTTATTGAAATATAATAGCAACACGTTCAGGTTCATACAGTGGTTTTAAATTACTTTGAAAGGAACAGAAGTTGTGCCCATTTCAAACTATGGTGCAGCTCTTTCCCCAGAAAGTAGAATTCCATTATATTATGTACCACAACTTTCTAATATAAGTGTTTGGGTAAAGGAGTGTGTAAATTATTCTAATAAATATTTTATTTTGTTTGTTGGTATACTGTCTGGTTTATGTGTACTGTTTTTAATATTTGGATCTTTCTGATATAGTGTATAAAATTTTCAGTTGCCTTAACCTTAATCTTGCTGGGGCAGATATTTAAATTTTAGCATATGGTTTATAAAAAATGTATTATTTGAGCATGGAAAGATAAAATTATGAAGTAAATGGTATTTTGTGACAGTAAGACAGAGATTATGTAGTGTGTCTTAAAAGTGCGGTAAATATATAAAATTAATTTGTAGGGGTGTTGTATAGGTGTATTTGCCTATGTGAATGCATGTGTTTAAAATATGAGTTTTGTTTTGAGCCTGTTCATCGCAAGTATGTTTGGAAGTGAATGTTACATGCTGTAACTGTTACAGCAACGCCTGACAAGTGGAGTGCATCCTGCTGTGCAGCAGTGGACCATTGAAAGTTCAGTCACCCACCTGCGTAATTATATCTCACAGTTGGATGTTACATTTGAAGATATCCAGCGGTATTTGGTCTACCGTATCCCTGGAGCAGCTGAGCCTGTCACACTACCAACACCATCAGCTCCAGTTCAGGAGTTGCCAGTCCATACTGAACAAATTGAGACTAATACTACTCCAGAGGTAAACAAGTGTGTTTTGTACTCCGTATCCAGATGTTTGTTAGTTACATCTCTCTCTTTCTATATCTGTCCCAGTGTCCATTTGTCTTTTTTTAACTCAAGGTATTCTTACATGATTTTGCTTTTGTTTAGCCGATGGAAACAGATGGCGTTTCATCTGAATGTAATCGACCTAGTGTGCCAGTTCAGAATCAGGATGAGCAAGATCGAGGTCTGGCAATGGACACTGACACGCTTCCTGATGTGCTGCTCGGTTCTGAGGCATGGCACACAACACTGCCTTCTGTAAGTTTCAATGTGCATTTTGATATTTAACTAGTCTCACACATGGTGACTATATTTAAAGTTGCTCTTACCCTTCAAAATGTATGTCATTTTGAAACTAAATAACAGAAGACACTGTACATCAAAATGCCTCCTGGTCTCCAGTTGAGGGGGTTTTGGGGTCCTTTCTGTCCTGGCTGTGGTGGTGGTAGTGGGGGGGAGGTAAAGTAGCTGGAGCATACAGCTGGTCTTAACCATCAGGTCATTCTGAGGTTAAGTATGCACGGAGCTCTATATCCTCTGTCCCATATGTATTCACAGCATGGTGCTTAATTCAGCGCAGGAGAAACTTAATTTTTTTTATGGTCCAACAGCCCAACTGGGGCCTAGGCTGCCTCATTGTTGAGGTTTCTAGATCACACACAATTAGTCATGGGCACCTGGCAGGATTCTTCTGAATGAGTGATCAGCTTGTCACAGAGGCTGCTACAGACACAACACACAACAAACGTCCATGCCCTTAGCGGGAATCAAACTTTGGATCCTGGCAATCAAGTGACTGTGGACCTACACCTTAAACTTTACAGCTACCAGGATCAACCTTCTTGCTGTTACTGTTACCTTGTAGAATTTTATTTGCTTCTATGAGTATAGTATAACCCCATGACCTTGGACCCTTCCCTCCCATCTACCACCACCATTACACAAGGTTCAAGCTGAATATTGTCAATTTTTTCTTGCAGGAATTTGGTATTGCTGGGGAGGGGGGTGGTGAAGAAAATACACACACACGCACACACACACACACACACACAGACCACATTAAGATTTGTACTTTCATTTCAATTCGTATGATATTGTGTACATATTTCTAAATATAAAGGAACAGTAACATATAATTTTATGTGATTTGATATCTGTACTGTTGTTTACTTGGGGACCGCGGTAGCACAGTGGTTAAGGTGCTGTGCTGCAAATCGGAAAGTCGCTGGTTCGATCCCAGCTGGTGTCATTGGATTTTTCATTGACATAAAATCCTTCTGATCGCACTATGGCCCTGGGGTCGACTCAGCCTCCAGCAGAAATGAGTACCAGGAGTATTTCCTGGGGGTAAAAAGCGGCCGGTGCGTAAGGCTGACAACCTTACTACTATCCTGTGCCGTTGTCATGTAATCTGGGAACCTTAACTTCCTGGAACCCTCTGGGCCTGTCCAGGCCTGTAATGGGACTGCTTTACTGTTGTTTAGTTGTATCACCAGTTGTTCCTTATGTGCAGCAACACCTTGTCAAGTCAGGTGAGTAATACAGATACAATCCTGTGAAAGTACATTTGTGAACCCATTGTGCTTGAATTGGCAGACAGGTGTCTGCTCTTGTTTTATTATATGCTGTATGCATTGGATATCGAGTCAGATAGCAGTTCAGGATAGTGCAGCACTGCGTCACTGTCTGTGTGAGCATCAGCCGAGCTGGTGGCATGGTGTGCACTGACAGTGATGCATGCAAAAATGAAGATTTTAACCTTTAAAATATGGTAGATTTAATCTGCAATGTAACTGCTGAAGGCAGGGTTTCTTGTTACTTTCACTGGCCATTTCTGGATCTGCTGATACTATTTCTTGCATCTCATACATTTTTAATTCTAAACACTTCAAGTTAAATTATGCTCTTAAGACTGGATCCAGCTACCTGTTGCCTAAAATTCAAAATGATCCACTTGTTTTAAATTTTAGTTATTTAATAATTCATTTCAAATATTTGCTGATGGCAGTTGAGTATGCTGTGCTACAGAATTTGGACTCAACTGTACATGTGTGTAACAAGTTGTGTAGGCACCATCTCTTTACATTTCTTAGAAAAGTGGCTTATCTTGGTGCTCATGAATGAGTTCATATTCCATTTTGAAATCACTGGGAGAGGAAAGCTTAAACAAACCTTTCTTGAAGAGGTTAGTGCAGTATGGCACCAAAGGCATATTTTCTTCCTTCTGCTATAAGGATTGTATCTGATTCTTGAGTAGTCTTAGTTCTATGTCTTATTCCTGTTTTATGTCCAACAGTTCAGTTTACTCAGTCAAAACAATAAAACTTGAGGGGCAAGGCAGGCCTCAGTCGTACGCAGTGCTGCCATTGTTAGACCAATGCATTAGAATAGTGAAATGTACTGACATGATGTAACACAGATGATAGTAGAACCTGACTGATGCACATTCATGTGAAGCAGTGTAAGCACCGTGATAAGGCAGAATCTTTCATTTACTCAGATTTCTGCAGTTCAGTGAGAACAAAAAATGTATCCGAAAAGACACATGAAAAATACAACTGACTCATTGATACATAAAATAAATATTTCAGCTCACCTGAACACATTACATTTGAAATTATTGTGCTCTGCAAAGGCAGAGTCATTTTCAAACAATATATGCTAAGAAACACAGAGGTTTGGCATAAGATTATAACTTGTGTGATTTTAAGAGATAAACAGTAGGCTTACATGCCATATGACTGTATATTCAGGCAAGTGTCAGAATCATGTGACTCATTTAGAGGTATTGATGCAACTGTAACCATGCTTCCTGCAAGGACTGAAAGTATGGGACACAAACTGTAAATGGAAACTCACCTCCAGAGTTATTTGATGATTACATTCTGCAATAGTAAACTGCTGTGGAACTGTTAGACCAAACAGAATAGTAATGCCTGAGAGTATGGTACAGAAAATGAAATTTAAGGGGGGGTGGGGGGTGAGACTAGTGGATACTTGACAGTCATGATGTGGAGGGATGAAGGAAATGTGAACATACTGACAAAGTTGCTCTTCACCAGCAGAGAGTGCTTTCTGTGATGAGAATGAATCTCTGAAACTGGCCACATTAAAGAGACTGTAGTAGCCATTTGGGGTAAGATGACAAATCTGGTAACTTGTCAGTACTCCATTAGCAGACAGCACTGGAAATGGACAAATAAGCTTTTTTTTCCACCTTCTGGAATTTGCTGTTCTCAGCAGTGTTAACATTTGTCACCTCAGGGGTTCACATTTATCACAGAAACTTTTCAGACTGACATTGGTAAGGGACCTAATACAGGAGACACAGACAGTGCCTCAAACAGACCATAAAACAAGAAAGGCAAGCCTCATCCACCAGCCATATAATTAGACTTGATACAAGACACAATACACACTGGCCTTTGGCAAGGAAGAAAACTGGGTGCCGTGCTTGGCGTGCTAACAACAAAGCAACAGAAACAAAATTCAGATGTTAAGAATGCAACATGGCGTTGTGTACTACCCCATGTTTTGAGGCATATCACACCAAACTGCATTTCTAGGACCATATGACACTAAACTGCAAAAGTGGAGCCCACAGGCATAAGTAAATATTGCCATTGTTATTAAGTGTGTTGTCAGTACTTTTTTGTGATTAAATAAAGGGCATGAAAGGGGTGTGGATTTTACAGAAGGCTTCATGAAAAAACGAGACTTTTGGAAGGGGCTGTATGTGTGAATTTGTTCAGTGTTTGCTGTTTTGAGAAAAAAATATAATATGAACCTGAACTTGGTGACATATGGAAATAATCGTAAGGGTGTTACTAAGAAGATGTCCCTTTTAAGTAGACACTTTAACTAGAATTAATTTTCAGACAAACTTCTATACTTAATACAAGCCTTTTTGACAAATATGCTGAAAAAGAGACCTGTATTTATAAACATTTAAAAATGCCATGGTGTCGGTGGACATTGCTCTGCCTTTCAGCCATTAATGGTTAAAATGAAAATCATGTCATTATATTAAACATGTTTGTTTTCAGGATTGGGTTCCTATTATAACAAGAGACACACAAAGGCAGCGTAGGCAGAACCCTCAACCTCCATTTAGTGATGCTTACCTGGCAGGAATGCCATCTAAAAGGCGTAAAATAGTGACTGCAGCGAAACCTCAAGGAAGCTTAAGTCAGATTATTGGAGGTGAGGTGAAGTAACAGTAAAAAGGAAAACATCAGACTTTATAATGGAACTTAATCGTGGTGAAAAATGGATTTTCATTATTACATTGCAGTCACATTTTTCCCCATGAGTACTTTAAAATAGAGACTTATAGTTAAGGCAAAATGGTAAACCTTTCACTAAAGTCTGTCTTCATCTGTTTGTGTCTTGAAGTATTCTTACTAAAGTAAAGTGCCGTATAATATAAGTAACTGCTGTGTGTGAGGATTGAGTTTGTGAGCCATGTCAGAAAACATTCACAAGGGACTAAATGCGAGAAGAGAGACATGAAAGAACAGCCCACATTCCATATGTGAGACAATAAAACATTGTGTGCATCATAAGTGTGCATCTCTTTAAGCAAAGGTGTTTTGACAAAATGAATTGTTCTTTTGTAAGACAGCTTTTTTTTTTTAATATTGGTAATGTACAAAATTAATAATTGACATGTGTATTTATAATTGAAAAGTGTTGATTTTGTATATTATTTGTGTTTGTAGATAGTGTTGGTAATGCTGTAAATGCTGCTGGAGTTGATGCTGTAACTGGCATGGAGACTGTGACCCAGGTTGCTGGGAATGATCCTGAAATACAAGCGGCATATCAAGAACAAGTTCGCTTGACTGTGCGGGAAAACTTGGCCAGCAATCCAGATTTCACTGCAGAGCGATTCCCTAACATTGCAAAATATTTTAAGTAGCAAGCAGGAGATTAGTAGTAAAGCTTTATATCGTTTGTTAGATATGCCAGGACAGATCTGAAAGTACTGCACAAACTGCTCATATGGTTTTATGTGGCTCTTCAAAATAAGCTGGGGTCATTGTCAAATATCACATTATTGTCATTTGCCAAATTACTTGTGCCAGGTTCCAAGTTTATTTTGTGTATTATTATAATCATTGTTAAGGAATGAGCCAGGTTTCAGTAAAGTGGTAAAAAAAACAGTTCCATTGTTATCAAAAGTCCAGACATTGCTCTGTAACAAAGGAGGTAATGTTTGTTCAAGAAAGAGCAGCAAGACTTATCCGCAAATTTTGGTCTTATGCAGCATCGCCTTTCTGCTTTTCTCATCTTTTTGTCCTTATTGTGTCCTGAAATTTTGTGCATATTTCTATGAATATTACAATTGCTCTATCATGTCTTCCATATGAGACTTGCATTTCTTCACAGCCAGTTACATTTGAGAACAGTTTTCTTATACAGATGAGAACTACAAACGATTAGCATAAGCTACAGTGTTTTTTTTTTGTGAGAAAATTGATAATTTAATATACTGATACGCTTATGTTGTTTCCTTAATTTAACCATTTAACTCAAATACTGGTAAACCCATTTCTGCAGATTAAACTGAATTATGAGGCTTGTTCATTAAAACTGAATAATAAATAAGAGGCCTCTGCTGAGATGAAGAATGGAAGCTGTTAATATTATACGTTTCACACAGTTGTGCCATCTGATTGTGTACAGGTGTCAGTCAGAAAACAAGTTACGGCATTTTATTTTTTGACATGGATTGTGAGTATATCAAAGAAATTCATTTTCAAGTTATTATCATGTGTTTCCAGTGGAAGCAAAATCTTGCCAACCACAGATTTAGAGATGTTTGCAAGGTGGAAACAGTTGTGACATGTTGGTTGGTGACACAGGACACAGACTTCCCTCAACAGGGGATAGAGATGTTAGTTCCACAGCGTGACACACGCACCACTTATAGTGGGGACTGTGAAAAAGTAATGGGAGAGCAGTGCGGTTAAATTTGCACTGCATTTATTACAGAGGAAATAAAAGGTCAAAATACGTGCATTGTAAACTTATTTTCTGACAGATCCTTTGTGTGTGTGTGTGTGTTTTGTGTGTGTATTAGTTATATGCAATTGAAAAATTTTGGGGAGAGAATGTTTTCGTACGTTATTGCCATTCGTATTGCTGGATAGCCCATGTTTCTCACTGTGTCTTTCTACACCTTGCTTATTCTTAAGGACTGGTGGTGGAGAGTGAAAACAAGTGCACTACAGATTCTGAATATTTAAAAATTTGTATTTAATTGCACCTGCTAAATTCTCTGATTTTTAAAACTTGCTTCAGTACAGCAATTTCCTACTTTCACAATGACAGAATTCCAAAATGGACAGTCATCCATCCCTCAGAAAGTTTACCAAAACCCTACTTAATGAGTTGTAGCCATTAAACTGTTGGGACTGACTGATGACATGCAATGCAGACTTTATCCTTCAGGCATACATATGACAGACATACAGCACAAAGTGTCTGGTCTTAGGAAAAATAACAACTTGGACAGAAGCAGAATATTTACTTACTCCATGGTGCAGAGTCCTTCTTGAGAAGCTAACTGGTTTGCAGCTGGTCAAGAAATTCCCCGCATTTCTAGGAACCCAAAGGTTCATTACCGCACTCACAAGCCTCTGCCACCTGTCTCTATCCTGGGCCAGCCCAATCCAGTCCATATACCCACATCCCACCTCCTGGAGATCCGTCCTAATTTTATCCACCCATCTACGCCTAGGTCTCCCCAGTGGTCTCCTTCCCTCCAGTTTCCCCAGCAAGACTATACACCCCCCTCTCCTCACCCATATGCGCCACATGCCCAGCCCATCTCATTCTCGATTTTATCACCCGCACATTATTGGGTGAGGAGTACAAATCATTTAGCTCCTCGTTATGCAATCTCCTCCATTCCCCCGTTATCACGTCCCTCCTAGGTCCAAATATTCTCCTCAACACCATGTTCTCAAACACCCTCAGTTTCCTTTCCTCTTGGAATGTCAGCGACCAAGTTTCACACCCGTACAAAACAACAGGCAAAATTATAGTTCTATATATCCTGATCTTTAAATTTTTGGATAGCAACTTGGAAGACGAAAGATTCTGCTCCGAATGATAGCAAGCATTTCCTGACCTCAATCTGCTCTTAATTTCTTCCGCAATAGAATTTTGATTTGTTAAAGTTGTTCCCAAATATTTAAACTCTTCCACCCTCTCGAAGAGTAGAATATTTGTTTTAAAACAGGGGTGGGGGGGGAGAAAAGTGATTTACAAAAAATGCCGAAAGATCCAAAAATGTAAGTGGATGGGTGTAGAATGTTAGTGCAGCTACTGTCAATTATGTTGATTTGCACATTCATGTAAAATTTTCTTAACTGATACAGTTGGTATGGTGTTTCTGTAATAATATGTTCACATTTGTCCGTGAGTGACAATGGATGTAATTGATTTGAAGAAGGAAGTGTAAGGTGTTATTTGGTGGATATATCTCTTCATTAGGTTGGTTGCAGTGAATGATGTGTCACAAGTAAGTCATGGTTAGTAAGGAGTAAATCACATGTCTTTGCAACTCGGGGGTTGGGGCTTGGCATCGAGAAGGTGTAATTTTTTACTTTGTAATAAGGAAAAATTACCTCCTCATTGGCTCTGCACAAGTGACATGTTGCTTTCAGTACAGGTTCACATTTGTTCCTTATGAGAGTAGCACCATCCACCATACTTTGTTCATTATCAGCATTTCTCCAGATACACGAACTCTGCGAAAGTAAAAATCAAATGGTCTGGCAAATTGTTGACCAGGCATACAGACGACTGTGGCTAAGCCAATGATTCCCAGAGCACCAATTCACATACGCCGTGACTTGCTGATCAAGTGAGATGGTGTGCTGTCCTTCAGAACCGCCTGTGAATTCCTGTCACAGGATCTTATAGGATACAAATGTGTGTAGGCTCTTAATTTTGGAACTGTTATTTATTGTGGCTAATGACACTGGCACATGTCCTCATGAACCATCAGACAGGAGACAATAAATTTTTCATGACGACTGAACACAAACTACCTGCAAACTGGTGGTCATGTCCACATAGCACATGCAAGTCCACTATCTCAGATTTGGTGGGAACACTGCTGGAATGGGCAATAACTATAGGTACTGGGCATGCACTCCTCTGGGATTTTATATGGGGTATGTTGGTATTTGTTTACTAACATGGTGGGACAACGTATTAATTGCATTTTCAAAGTTTAAGCAGTCAGACATTCTTGTTGGTCTGCTGACTCTTGAAGATGGGACAGGTAGGCTGTCCCAGAGTGTCAGTAAATATGCTTTGTAACAACCCATAAGATTGAAGACCTCAACTATACTGCAGCAGATGCCTAAAATCTCCTAACTACAAGGACATTATTTTCTCTGACATTTTCACTAGTCATTTCACATCAGTTGTCTTTGCTACAGACCAATTCATCAGCTTGCTGCTGTGCTGCTTATTGGAGAGTCTGAAAGTCATGTACGGTTACTGGAAGGGTTTCCTTTGATGTGCTGAATACATACAGGAAGTGTTCATGTATTTGGTCAGAAATTTCAAGTGCATATGTTCCAAAGAGGAGAACAACTTACAAACACGTGAAAAACTCTCAAGCAATGTCTTGTATCCTATTTGGTAAGAATTACTCTACAGCATGTATAATGAAGCAAGACTGAGTTTTGGGAACTGGTACATCTGTTTGTGTGTAATGCAGAAATACACCCCACACTTGTTCTGTTCAGCAGTTAAGTGTTGTTTGGACTTCATGTATCTGTGAACTCTCAGAATAAAAGGTTTTCTACAGAAATTGGGTAAGTATCATTAGATAAAAGTTAGTGTATGGTATGCTACAAGTGGTACTAGGGTTATTGGGTCAATTTTTTTTTTTTTGCCCAAAACCATAAATTCACACCAGTATGTTACATTCTGGTATTGTCTTGGAACACCTGTCTGATTACAGAAGAACCTATGCCTTTTTCCAGCAAGACAGTGTAACAGCTGACACCACAAATGGCTGTTTACTGTTTGAGAGTTTTTGGTGACAGAATAGTAAACAGAGAATTCTGGTTTCATTTGCCAGCTATAAAACTAAGCTATTTTTATGCTAATAATCCTGTCAGTGATCGTGATGTCAAAAAAGGCATTTAGGATGTTGTGTCATTGGCATCAACAACAGAACTTTGATGTAGAACGGTTTGTTAGCTAAGAGTGATACGTAGCTGCAAGCCAAGGAAACCATTTCTAGAACCTTTGAACAGAAATTTAACATTAACTGCACCATGTTGAAATAAAATGTAATGTCAGCTCGGCGCAATTTGAAATAGTGGTGATAACGGCACTCCCTGCCATCATGTGAAATGGTCTGAGTGAACAGTGATGTGATTTATCAGATAAAACAGTGTTCTTGTACATAACTGTTAGACTTTTATCCATATTGGTATAACATTTTCCTTCAGAATAAGTCAGCTTATTACCACCTGTAGACTGATATTTTGTGAGACATTCTGCATGCAGAATTATTGCAGGCTGAAAAACACTTGCAGATGTCAATGTTTATCCTTACATGCCCCACTTATCACATCATTTATTTTATAACCCTAATAATGCTGGCCACATTATGCACCTTGTTAATTACAGTAAAGCCTGCTTGAAACAATCCCATTTAAGAAGTTTCCTGTGTAGGACATTAGAATAATTTGGCAACACAATTTTCCCTTATGTTTGTCATGTATTTTGCCCTTTAAAAAGGATTCCCCAGTAAGAAGCATGAAGAGTTCATGACTATGAATTTTTCACCATTTTAATACTTTTCTTACCTCGAAATCTTAAACATTTTCCTCAAGTTCTGGGTAATTCAATTTGTTCCCATTGTATGGTGACAATATGAGGCACGCAGTTGGTGAGCTTAATCTCTCGGGTCATTTCCACCACAGATGGGAGGTACATATAAGCAATTCAATATTAATCTGTGCAAATGTGTTGTGGGAAATGACATCACATTCTGACTGCACTGCTGTCTGTTTCAACATGTGCACTTTACATAGTATGATGCAGTGCCATGGTGTTTGTGATGTGCAGCATGAATAAGTGTGGGTTTAATGACACTTTGTGATTGTAACCATTTTGCTTTAAGTTAAATGATTTGAATTATTCTGTGTTCTGATTTAAATACATTCTAAGTTCACTTCAAATTGTTTATATATGTACCATTTTCCTCTTGCAGAACCGTAAATTATTGAATATGTTTACAGCATGGCTGCTACATCAAAAATGGGCTTAAAATGTAAACTGCTTTCAATTCAAGTAAATCTGGATGTTATAAACACAGTGAATACTACTTAAAATATTTCTCACAAAAAAAAATTGCTTAACTTTGCATTTCTGTGTCAGCTTAAAATACAAGACACCACACTCAGTCTGAAGTGAGGAGCTGAGATGTAAAAAGGTGAAATGAGCAAAGTTAGTGAGGTAGAGCTAGTAATTATGCCATACTTTGGCATGAACTGACTCTTTGTCAGTGAGCTATGCTTGGAAGAAAAAGTCTTTTATTGTGTTCGTGCATGTGTCAAAATCACTAAAGAAGGTAATATTTTAAGTGGGATTTGATGATGGAGAGGATTCATTTAATGTGGAATAATGGTCGAGTAAAGTTAACAAATTTCACTGCAGAATTACCAGATCATTATGTTTCAGGCTTTTGCTTTTGTTTTCCCATTTGTCAACCCTAATTTGTTTTATTTGCCCTGAAATGTTTTGTGAGGGCTCACTGTATCTGCATTCTTCTGTCAGTTTTTTTTTGCACATATCTTTACCTTCATGTTGAAAGCTCAAAATCCAATGATTTCTTAATATTGTCATGAAGATAATTACCGTATGTGTTGAGCAAAGTCTTTATTAGAATTTCGGACCTCTGATTACAACAAATATATTGCAGCTGAAACTTTGTTGTTAACTCCAGAATATTGAATATACAAAAGGTATGATTGTGTTTCTGTGTTTATGTCTGAGCTTTCATGCTTTTTTGAGATTGCTGTTTATGCCAGAGACTGTCACATCCACATGAGTGATGGATGTTTTTTGTTTTAGATCTGTTGATTTTACCTCTAATAAGTCATTTCAAGCAAACTTGTGGAACATACCTTTGTTTCTTAGATTTATAGTCTTACGTACGTGTTTGCATTATTGATGCTGTTTTATATAATTCTGTAAGGAACATATGTCTTCTGTTTGTTAATTGTAGCAGATGCAGCATTAAGTTTGGCATTGTAGCCATGTTTGTAATTGTTGACATATACACAAGGCTTCATACAAAATATGTAGTTAAGTTTGTAATGTGTTAATTTGAAATGCCTACCTACAGTGGTTTTGTTACCTTAACAAAATTGCATTTTTTCTCCAAGCAGTGTTACCATACATTTCAGGGCACTGAAGTGTCTGTAGTGTTACTACCACCTCAGAAGTTTGTACTTCCATTGTGTTGTTGTTACAATTGAAAGACATTAAAAGTAAGTTGTTGAGGTGTCCTCCAGTAGTATAGCTATGATACCTGGTTTTGTGAAAGTCATTCTGCCGTGTTAAAGATTGGTGGGAAGGAAAACAGGTTCATTACTGAAGAGGAACCCCTGTCTGTGAATTTAGCATTGGGCTGCATCTAGGTGTGACACATTTGGAACATCTGGAACAAGGAAGCACTGTTAACAGCTTCTGAATTCTTGGTTTCCATTCTGTGATGGTAGTTTGTAGAATTATGCAAGCTAAGCAAATGATGCAGAAGTGCTGGGCCTGGTCATTTAACATTTTCACCAGGTGTATATATATATACCACAATTATTTCATTACTTCAAATGATAGGCATGTACCAAATCCTAAGTTATTGTGCAGGGAATATGATTTAGTCACATAAGTTATGTATGTGAAACTAAAGTTGTGGTTTGTAGGACAGGAAAACTAAAAAAGAATAGGTGTTTTAGGAATGATATGGTTGAAATTTCATATCTGGGGGTAACCCTTGCATGTTCAGGAGTGTGAAATAAATGTAGGTCTAGACTAATGGCAAAAGGAAGTCTGAGTGTAGTGGCAATTGATAAGGATTTAGCAAGACCAGATATGAAGGTGTTAGAAAATGCACGCGAGATGCATTAACACCGACAGAATTTGTTGTAAGGTGGTAGTGAAGTGACCAGACTTCATATTGTTCAGCTGCAGCTTAGCCGAGATGACTGCAGTTTTTTTTTTTTATTTTATTTTAAATATACAACTATTTCAGTCACCCTTAGACTAGAACTGTAGTTTTGTTTTTGTAGAATTTCTGTTTGATTTAATTCATTGCTCAATGTAAAAAAGTAAATTTTTTACAATCCTGAAGTGGTTTAAATTCAAAATACAGACCTTGCATCTTGCTGTTGGTGCCTCTGATGAGAGTGTATGAGTTGAGGCTGATGTACGGGGCAGAAATTTGGGGCATAGCATGTTGGAGATTTGTAAGAACGTTCTGAAGATAGTTGGTTTTGCAATATGTAAAGCTGCAGAATTAGAGCGAGGTAGAACTAGTAGGAGAGGCAAGATTTTGTAATTAACGGTATTGTACTACTGGTTTGGGATTATGTAGATGGGCAAGGATGAACTTGTAAGATATTGCAGTGAATGGCAGATCAAAATCAAATGAAATCAAATTTATTTTTTGAGTTTCAGATACATATCTATGGATGTGACTGGTAACACCACATTTTTATCATTGCACATGCACTGTATTATTACTAATGACTAATCTTTATCTTATACTGTTTATTCTGTTTTGAGAAGTTTTAGTCCAATCTAAATCATTATTTGCAATCAAATATTTCTATTTATTTACTTTCTTCATCACCTTGTGTAAAACTTGTGCCGTTTCTTCCATTTGGGTTTCCCACCTACATTTCAGTTTGTATCTAATTTGGCCTAAACTTCTGAATTCTGTAATCTTGGTACACATGATTATTTTCTATCTGCTATTGCATCATTTATATGTAGCCATTTATTGTTCAAAATTTTTCTTTCTATCTGTTTGTCTGTTTACATTTCAACAAAGTATGTATATCTCATTCATTTCTTATTACATAAGGGGCATTTTCCTTTTTCAGCATCTCTCTTTTATACCTGTCAGTTGAAAATATGCATGCCTGTTCCTCTTATTTGTATTGCAACAGACTATTTTCAGTTCCCTTCCCTACTCTTGTTTCCTGTTCCAATATAGGACTATAGAACTCTTGTCTTAAATTTTTTTGTTTGCTTTTAGTCATTGAATATCATTACACCTAGTTTTCATTATTTCACATATTTTAAATCTCTCCCCTCAGTGTGAAACCAGAAGTATTCCAGCCCAATTTTCTACAGTTCATCCCTTAGAATTATCAACCAACTGTCCCCTTTCAGATCTTTTATACCATGCGTTGCAAGGTTTTAACAATTTATGATTGGAAGATGGCAGTCATGAAATTTGGAAGTTGGTCAAGCAATTGAAGGGGGGGACTAAAAATCAATTTGAATGCATTTGGCAAAACCCACAGGAGAGGAATTAAAGTGTAATAAGCAAGATAATTCCAAAAGATGCAGTGATATAACAAAGACAACTCCATAGCAAAGATCAGTGAAGCGAGATTACTAATTTCTTATTGTGAAGTGAAGGAAGTGTAGGGGAGATGAAATTGCCATTTGTCTGACCAGAAAGCAGAAAAATGGAATAGTATGTGAGATTCCAGGCTTTTGCTGTGGTGTAGTTGAGGCATCTCTCTTCTAGGATGTTGCATGGCATATGTTGATAGTTTTTTTATTGACTGATTAGCAATTGGGTTTGAGCCCTTACAGTCCTGTTGCACCTAGGCCTTATAAATGGGCCCTTTGTGCCCCGTAATCTGATACCAGTTCAGTGGAGCCCTGTTCCTTTGCTAAAGTTCCAGGTGGCCCCCCAGACTTACACTCTTACTGTCCTCTTGGACACAAGAAAAATGGACCCAGGTGTACATGTCTGAATGAAGCCAAAGCTTCACACTCGCAGAAAATGTGGGCCGAGGTTTCATCCTCTGCTCCACACCTACGTAAGGGACTATTGGTTATTGTGTCCAGTACAGAGGCCAGTAACAAGGTAACAACCCTGGTTTGTGTCTTGTTAAAAGACATTAGCCTGGTCTTTTGGCAGTTGTTTACTGACATTTTGAGACAACTTACGGGTCTTATCTCCAAGGGCAAGCAGTTCAAGAAGAATGCTCAGAACAGGTGGTTGCACTTCTATGTAGGGAACAGGGTGGATGGTGATTGGCTCTCAGGGAATATAAGGGAAACAGGTTGTTGGAGCATGAAGTTGCCACCAGCACATTAGGATAACAATGAAAAATGAAGGAGAATGGGGAGACACCAGAGCAACAATGGAAAAATTAAGACTCAAAGGAGGAAGGAGAGATACGTGGGCATGGGTAAAGAAGTGAAACAGGAAGGCAGCTGCCAGGGCATGGTGTAGAATGGCAATTTGGAAACCAAGGGGCTTAAGAAGGAGCAAAGAATGCCGTTTATGTTCTTTTGATGTGCCTAACAATGCGGGTGAAAAGAGAAATTTTAGAATAGTAAATTTCTCATTATTAATAGAGAAAATTGTGAGACATGCTGAGAATGGTGAACTGAGAAATTTGGGAAAGTTCTGTGTAAAGTCAGATGTTAGTGGTGAAATTGACTGAAACATCAGGTGCTAGGAGTAAAAGAAGATGAGGATTAATGTCAAATTATTGTAACCAGAGTAATTAGAATATTTTGTGCAGGGTATAAGATGTCTGGAAACTGAGGTCAATAAGGGCTGCCTGCTGCTGAAAACCAGGTGGTTGACAGTCTGATGTGGAGATTGATTCAACTCTTATAAACATTCATGTATATACACGAGTATATATATATATATATGTGTGTGTGTGTGTGCGTGCTTCAGTGATCACAGCAATAACAGCAAAGCACCAGTGTGCATATACATATGTGTGTGTGTGTGTGTGTGCACTGAGCATTTGCCTCTCTTTGAGACCAGTTTGGTTTGAGTGTACATTTTTTTGCTGCTTTACACAACCCTTAAATCTGTCAAAATCATGATGGTTTGAATGAGATGACTCACAGACACTGATGTGTTCTACCATCTCTCCCATTACCAGAAGAGAGCAGTAGAAACAAAGGACTACCTGAAATTGATGAGGGATTTCACCATTTGCAGAAATTAAGTTGATCTTCAGTGTAAAGTTTTTGCATCGAAGCAGCAATTGAAGATCGATAGATCCCAACCTTGTTGTTTAGTATATTCCTTTGAAAGGAAGACGTTTGTATCATGAAGGTGCAGTTTCATTCGTAATCATTATTCAGCCTCTTGGCCATGAACTGTGGTCTGAATCTTGTGCCCTTTAGTTTTTAAGTATATGCAGGGTTTTTACAGCTGTCATCATCTCTTGCTTCCAAACCTTTATTTCATCAGAATTTTTATGATTTGTTTTGTTCTCACTTTTTGAAAGATCAGTTTCATATTTTATTCAGTTAACTTGCTTCTCATAAACTTCGCAGTTGTCCATGACAATCTATGATGGTGCAAATTGGCTGCTTGCATCCAGTATTTTACAAACCTAGTGTAGCTCATGAATTTTGATTATGACCCCTGATGTTTGAGGACTGGACCATACTGGCATAATATTTCCTGAATATGAGCGCTGACTAGATATAAGGAACTTTTGCTTGTTATTAAGTGACTGTTTTGTAGAGCATTAATGGAACTAAAAACAATTCATGACTTGTGAAAGAAATGTACTCCCTTTACCAATTGTGGTGTGTTCCAGTGGTAAAAAGAAAATGGCCTTTGTGCATGTATGCAGTTGAAATTATGATAAATTGTAGTAATGTATTCTGTGTTAACGTAATTTTGTTTGCAGTGTGGGCAAATCAAATATTACTTATGGATATTCAATAAACCTAGGCCAAATACTTTACTGTTAAGAAAAAAAATATTTATAAGATAACTGTATTTAATTGGCATGTGGACATATTGCAGAATAATAAAAGATTTACAAGACTTCATTGAAATGTAATAGATAATACCTTATTCCATATTAAGACTAGCCATAAGACCTCAATTTTTCTTTTATCTTTATTAAAAAGTAGGGGATTTTCATTTTTAAAGTTTTGTTGACAGTGCATCGTGATATATCCACATAATACGAACCAACACGATGCACTATTTTCTGTTAATTTATTTCAATAATAAGCCTACATGTTTCAAGCAGGCTTGCTGCTCATCATCAGGAAAGTCAGCTTCTTTTTTTTTTAAGCTCATGGTTCTGTGCATCGTAATTCAGTGTTAATAAAAATCCAACCATATGCAACAGTATGCAGATATTTATTTACTGCAAAGTCACTCTACATGTTTCAGGTGTCACAGCATCCATCATCAGGAGTACTAAAAACTGTAACCACAGCCTCCGGTACAGGTCGTAATACTGGTACAGCTACTTCCCTCCAATTGGGCCACGTTGGAGGGAAGTAGCTGTACCAGTATCATGACCTGTAGCGGAGCCCATGGTTACAGTTTTTAGTACTCCTGATGATGGATGCTGTGACACCTGAAACATGTAGAGTGACTTTGCAGTAAATAAATATCTGCATACTGTTGCATCTGGTTGGATTTGTATTAACATAGAGTCAACTTTGTATGAACAGTAATTGGTATAGTCATGTGTTATGGTGACTATACCAATTGCTGTGTGTACAGAGTTGATCCTCCTCATGATGAGCAGCAAGCCTGCTCGAAACATGTGGAGGCTTATTATTGAAATAAATTAATAGAAAATTGTGCATTTTGTTGGTTCGTATTATAGGGATTTTCATACCTACAAATTAAGAAACTTGCAAAGTAATACAGATCAGTGATTTCCATTAAAACAACACAGTGTTGTGGTATATCTCAAAACGTGTCAGTGGGCTATTGTGATATGCAGATATTCCAGAAGTACCTGTCATATCTTTTTTTACCATTACCCCTCAGAATTTCTTCCAGTTTTGTGTTTTTCTAGTTGTGTCTCTGGTTTTTAAGTACATTTTGTAATTAAGTAACTTACAGAACATATGATTCCATACACCCATTGGCTTTGTTACTGCTCAGTAAGTTAGAATGATGCTGAAGGAGGACTCTCAGAGGTATTACATGGCTGTCGGATGTTGCATAATTCATGTATCTTCAGTGGTCTTTTGTGAATGTTTAGTACTGATCTCTGGCAAAGGTAAAGGTAAAGCAGTTCCATTACAGGTCCAGAGGGTTCCAGGAAGTTAAGGTTCCCAGATTTCGTGACAATGGCACAGGATGGTGGTAGGTTGTCAGCCTTACGCACCGGGCGCCTTTACCCCACAGGAAATACTCCTGTTACTCATTTCTGTTCTGATCTCTGGTAGAGTTTATTAATGCAAATACTGAACATTGTACATAACTGTCTGTACAGGGAATTCAAATGAAAGCAGATCCCTTTTATTTGGGAATCTGATAGAATGCAGCATGATTCACATGCCATGAGTCTTTTTTAAGCATGTGTGTACAGTACATTGTATCGTCTAACATCTTAGTCACTTGTTTCAGCTTTATATGCTGTGTGTACGAGTTGTAGTTTGTGGTTTGTGAATATGTAGCACAGCGTAATGCAGAGGATTGTTACTGTGAAATTCTTTAAAGTGTTATAGCAAGTTTAGAAGACAGTTTCCTGTTGTTTGAGTTTCCTTGACATCAACATTACTATGTCTGGTGAACAAATTTTGAACTGCAGTGCACTTGTGTGATAAGTCGGAATGAACACTGTGAATTATGTCAGATGATACTGGAGCATCATTAAAAGCATCTCCATGACAACCTTTAAGAAGGCTATATTAAGCAATTGGTGTGTCCATGTAATATGTGCACACAGTATTAGGAGCGTTTAATTTCCAAAGGAGTCAAGTTAGAAAGATTGGAACAATTTGTGTCAACGCTTGTGTGTAATTTGTATATGTCGTTACACCTTACAAATAATCATCTTGAAAATCCTTTTTTTATTTACCCCTCTTCAACTCAGTAGCAACAACAATTTTCTTAGGTAGAAACAAGACAGGCTATATACATATAACCTAACATTGACGCATGTTCGTGCACTGTTGCAGTGGAAAAGCAAAGAGTATTACATATTCTGAGAGTATATTTGTAGGCTTAGGTATCCAACATGCAATGTGCATGCACCTTATTGTCATCTACACATTATCTCATAAACGACATGATTTTTAAAGAAAACGTTATTGAACATAAAATGCGTGTTTTGATTTTCTCTACAAATTTTGTATTAACTGTTCTCATTCAAACAACAGCTGAGCGAGATATGATCAAAAAATATATATTGGTCTTCATTTGAAGTGCCCATTATTCTTGTCATGTTTTAATGATATTTGAATTTTACCGACAGATTTTCTGAAAATACTCAAATATCAAATTTCATGAAAATCCGTCCAGTGGAAGCCGCGTTGTTCCATGCGGGCAGACGGACAAACATGATGAAGCTATTAGCCTCTCTTCTCAACTTTGCGAACGCGCCTAAAATGTACCCTAAAATCTAATACATGGCTTTAAACTGGGTCCTTTAAAAGTCTGAATTCTCTTGATGTTCTGCTGGTATTTTAAACGCTTCTTCAATTAAAGTTGTTAGATTTAGTGCCTATATTTTGTCATTTCCTTACTTTTTACAGTATTAATGGTTTCCAAGAAAGTTTTCTGATTTCGTGAAAGTTTCGCCCAAAATTGTGTTTACGATTGAAAGCGTGAAGACCACAAAAAGAAGTGCACCCAATCATATTGTCAGATTTCGTCAGAATAAAAAAATTGGTTCGGAAGATGAAGGTGCAGCTGTATGTACATGACTTCCTCGTTATACGTGCATCTTACCCTTTGCAGATAAAGCACTGGAACTATAAACAAAAGGCTGTTTAATATATTACAACGAACATTAGAATAAGCCCAGAACTAGTAAAGATTTAAGGAGCAGACTCTCTAAAATTTGATTGGTGAACTCGTGCAGTTAAAACCGACAATTTAAACAAATATGGATATAGAAATCGATTTATTTTTCTGCCTTACACGTTCGACCCTCTATGGCTGTCAGCAGGGAGATAGTATAATTGTAGAAGAGATTAATACTTTCTTTAGTTTTCATTGAAAAGAACACCCCCCCCCCCCCCAGTCAGCTTGACCTATTACAGATAACTTGGTACACCATTCCAAGGTGTACGTCTTCAGGAATTGGAAATTATTCATGTATTATTAGTATATGTTTCTGACTAAAAGTGAATTGTGCATAAAATCTAAGTATATGGGTACTTACTTATTAAGACAAAATTCACATCACGTTAAAGCGGCTATCTTGATTAGTTTGATATAAAGTATTTGGCTTTATATGTATGCTGGTTGCATATACATATTTTAAACATAATATATTGTCTTGCCTTATTGGTACATGCATACATTTTATTTACTTTACTGCACAATACTGGGCTGTAGTTTTATGTTTGCTGTGATCCTTTGCAGAACGCAGGGTTTGTAGGAGTCGTCACAGCGTGAAGACAAACCCGCGTTGCCCAAACTTCTTATGGGAAAAGTAGAGTTAAGTGAATGAGGACGCTTAT
>Ga0136643_10002302_pt1 | contig 24605 bp, 7 predicted proteins | sample TergutLab28metaG_FD_96883 | JGI IMG/M metagenome (GOLD analysis project Ga0136643, IMG submission 96883) | Labiotermes labralis P1 segment gut microbial communities from Petit-Saut dam, French Guiana - Lab288 P1 (version 3) (version 3) | ecosystem: Host-associated > Arthropoda: Insects >... | reverse complement strand
TATGTACACGGTACGAATCACAGCACACATTGTGAGCCATCTGGGATCCCGAATGCGCGCAGCCACATTGTACAGACGATGACTTTTTAAGTCGAAACATGTCGCTTTAACTTATGCTTTTTTTATATAGTTGTGTTGACTGAAATATAAATTAATAAAGTGAATATATAGAATCAATACACCACGGAATGACTTCGTTCAAAAAGAAACGTTAGTCATTGTAGCGCATTTGGAAACAACAAAACATACGAAGAATATTGGATGTGTGAGCATTTCATTTGAAATAACTAACTTCTTTGTGCAGCCAGACTCAAAAGGAGATGAAGTACATGCTGCACAGGGCACTTTAGCGTTTCATTGTGTGAAACATCACAGTAGTTCCAGATCAACAGATTGCACTAGTAACTTAAAAGAGAAAGATTTCTCTACTGAGAAATAGCTCCAAAGCTGACAAGTACAAGAAGGAAAATGGAAGCTATTATAAGAGGTGTGATTTCACATCATGCAACTGAGACTGTGAAGGCATCTACGGCAAACACTCTTTTTGTGGAGTAGCGACAGATGCAAGCAGCCACCTGGCGTTAAAAACACTCCGAGGCTTGATTCAAGATTTTAATTGGGAAGAGGGTGGTTTTAAGATAAAGCTACTGGATGTTCCGAGTGAACTTAACGGAAAAGCACAAACTATTGCACAGTATTATACAGGAAACGAAATATGCACTGAATAAAATACAATTCATGTCGAGTATTAAACTCCTACATGTTTCGGTACCGGGGTGTCATCCTCAGGGATTCTTTTAGAACAAAGTAGTACAAGTCCAGTACGCGAATCTAGGTACTGAATCGCTCTTACTGGAATGATTAATGTATTAAAATTCTAAAGCACATAAATTTGATAAGCACAAAAATTAAAATGTTATTATATTCAATCTATATGATAGCTGTTCCAGGTACACGTTTGTAGCTATTTATATTCTGTATGCAGTATGTGTACAAATATCTGTCTCGATATTTTGTGTTCCGAAGAGATATCGTCCAGGTTATGTAGATTAGCGTACCGGACTTTATTCCTCTGTTCCTTGAGGATGCAACTCTGGTGCCGAAACATGTAGGAGCTTAATACTCTATTCAGTGCGTATTTTTGTTTTTGTATTAATTGTAAGAATATTTACGGTGTAAGTAACATAATTTATTGCACAGTATGTTTACGAGACATTAGAAAATAATGATCTTACTTCAAAATACATGGCGTTTCAGGTGAAAAATGTAACATAATGTTAGGGGGATTAGCACGCACCTCCACTTTTTTTTTTTTTTTTTTGCAAATATGAAAGATTCAGTAAAAGAAAAGTTATTTTTGTGGGTTGTCCCTCTCGTATCCTAAATAATTGTTTACATCATGGAATGAACTCTTTAGACTTAGCTATTTAGTCAGTTGTTTGAAAGACTTGTATTTACTTACTACACCCTTAGAAGTGAATCATTGAAAGAGTTTTGCAGTTTTGTGGATGTTGAATAGAAGCAAATATCGTATCATTGTGAGACAAGACGATTGTAAATTCTACTTGCAGTGGAGCGACTATTGCATACATCGTCAGCACTAAAGCCCTTCTTTCTCTTTCAGTCAAAGCTAGTTGCTGTAATTAAGACAACTTTGGAAATATTTTAAATCTTTTTGTAGCACATTCACTCTTCATTTGTATGGTTCAACCAAAAGTGGAGACAGTGCAGCGAGAAGGAACATCAATAATTGAAATGCAGACAGTTCTTCACACTGTTCACCCATCCACTTTTGAGAAGTTAGCTTCCAGATTTGTGACACTTTAAATCACACATTTGATGGTACAAATGTTGGAGGATGGCTATGATGAAGGGTGCAAAAAATTTATCAGTGTGTAGTAGGACTTCATATTTCTTGTTTAGAGTAACTGAATGTGTGGGATGAAGCAGTATGATGAATAGTCTGCATTTTGCGGCTTAAGCTTAAGTGATCCTACATCTTGGAAAGAATTTAAACTTGCCATTTAATATGTACTTTCAGAAAGTATTTTTATTGATGATGCGAAATGTTTAGATAATTTTTGTCTTCTTAAAATAATACGGTAAAAATTTTTTTAAAAATATCAGAGTTTCTTCCCTCTTGTCAGATAAAAAAATGGGCAGAATATTTCAATAAAGGTAATTATGCTTCGAGTCATTCAGAATCGTTAAAGTTAGTAAAGCGTTGTTTTGCTATTCCCGCCCGTAATGGGAACGCTTAGACAGATTTCTCCCTAATGCAGAGTCAATGGACAAAATAGATGAAGAATTTGTTTGTTGATTCAATTAATGGAACTCGAATTATGCAGTACAATTTTAAGAATAAGTCTTGCGAAGACTTTCATAGTTAAACAAATTCCTATGTTTCTGAAGAAAATTTATTCCGCTGAGAAATATGCACGTGTCTAGAAATGACACACCAAATTTCTTTAAGTGTCATTTTTTGTTTGTGCGCTTTTGATGAAAACACAAGCTGTCCTCTTTTTGTGTTCGATAAGTGGTAAATGTCCTTTTTCTTGTTATGGTAACCCTGGATTTTCTTCAAACACCGAACAGACCCGTCCTCCCGTATAGGACAAGGATATGGAAGACATAGGCAGAAATCTAAATTCAAAAATCACAACGGCATTTGTCTGAATGGACTAAGGAAAGCCATGAAAGCCTCAATCAGAATAGCCGGTTTCCCGGCCTAGGACATAATAATAAAAGGGATATTACAGAACCTTAACATGGTCCAGTTTCGTTTCTTGTGACAATGGTAAAGAAACTTCGGTTTCAACTGAAGACGGTGAATATATTGCACTATTTGATTGAGTGACTGCTCATGGAAGACTATAATCTTACTCCCTGGAGTTAGGCATGGAAATGATGATAAATTAAACGAGCTACACAGACAGAACTGTGTTCTGCTGGGCCATTTTTCACCGAGTAGTGGTAATTCCTTACGGGCTTTTAGGGACAATCTATCAGTCCCGAAACGTCGGTAAGGAATTACCACTACTCGCTGCGTAATAACCTATAATAGCGCATTGCTCATCTACTTCGCGGCGGAAGCCTGAAATCACGCAGATTTATAGGATGTTGTGCAATGTCGCAAACAATATTACTTCCTGGATAAAAGATGACAGTTTTTTTAAATTTGTATAGATTAGAGTCAAATTTGTCTCCGTGCACGCCATGAATGTGTACGGGACAGTGAAATTATAGCTCAACTCATTTTTGATCTTCGCACTATAAGGGGGTCAGTGGTCAGCTTCACCCACCGTGTACAGATCCCGCGACACGCACTGACTAGGAGGTTGGACGAACTACAAATCCTATCTGGACGTTTTGAAGAAAAGGCCTCTTGCCTCTGCCGAGAGTCGATCCAAAACTCTTCGGAAGCCAACCGCGTAGCATAGTAACCAAGATATTGTGGGACCAGTTTACATACGGTTACAAATCTAACTAAACATGAAACAAGCATTGATTCTGCAGCCTTCTGTCGCTTTTGAGATGCCAAAACATCAAAATCGCTTCTAACTCTATCGAAATCCTTAAGACTCACGTAAAAAGCATTGACTATGAAACAGCGATTTCTTACCTGATGGAAGCAACAATTATCTAGCTGTCACACTACACTGCGTCACTCAGAAAACGTAGTGTTCAAATGATGTATAATGTGATTAGTTTCCACTACAAGGTTTGTTGAAAACATTGTCTAGCGAGTAGCTCTTCATGTATATTAGGTCTATCCATTATTGTTCGACTTTTACCTAAATTAAACGTGTCGACACAATTTACCAGATCTCCCTGATATCCAATATAATCAAAACGCGGTCACATGTTCTGCAGTTTTTATATGCAGCAGATTTAATTTGTGCGTTGCTGCCGGTGTTAGCTACAAAATCATTATGCAATATCGGCTTTACCTACGCTGTTTATCGTGTCAGTGTGATTACTGCCACTGACCGACAGCTTTGTGCATCTCGTACCCGCAGAGGCCGTCAGGGACAGCCGGATATCAAAGGGACGCGTAGCAATTGCCAGTGTGGTAACAGGAATTCTGTTGTCAAATTAAGGTAATGAAGAAACACGCATGTAAAACAACAACGACGTAACAACAAACAGTTAATCTCATCTGTTGTTCTTCACAGATACATACAGCAAACGTTCAGTGACCTAGCAGCACCAACTAGGTTACATCCCTTTATGGTTTTCAGACATGTTCCTCGAAACAGTATCCTGACGGTGGTCTTCCAAATTCCTCAAACTGGGTCATCCATTTTGTTCTATAAATTTTTCCGATTCGTTACTCTTTAAATCCTCTCATTCAGTACCATGTAGTTTGTGTTACCGAAAGCGTTGTTACATGACAATGAATAGATTAATTAAATGAAGAATTAATTCAAAACGGTTTAAAGAATTATACGCGATCTTCATTTGTACCTCGTCTGCCCTGACTTGCTCGTTGCGTTAGGCGAAACTACTTACGGGATACGGGTGGGGTTCATCGGATCCACACAGTCTTCAATTTGTTTATGTATTTATCTGTATTTGAGATGTAAATTCTACTCTTATCCAGTTAAGCAAACAAAATTCATATTCTCACAACAGAAAAGAAAACAACTGTCGCTTCCCTCCAGAAACAATAACCTGCTGTTTTCATCGACCACACTCTGCACCATCTCACTCGTGCCGCTCGCCTATTTGACTGCCAGCGTTAGTCACCCAATTCCGTTATCTGCTGCTAAACGGGTTTTTTCCGTTTAAATCTCTCTGTAGGTAACCCTACCTACTTTTAACACCAACGGTTCTTTAATATACGTTGGTAGTTTAAATTTGTAATGGAAGGCGGAGGCAAGCAATCACTCTACCTAATAAACAAATATACCAAAAAGTTGCGGCTACAGAAGGCTGTTGAAATATCATGATTTAAATGTGTGACGTCTGAGCAATGTAAACACAATGCATATCGACTACAAATAAAAGCCGATTAAAGCTGCTGGAGGAAACATTCGCAGTTTATTGTGAGGTTCATACGAAATACGTCAATCCTACACTCTGCGGGGGAATACGAAATCGGTGTATATTGCAGCAGGTGAACTTTTCACGGTGCTTTGAAAGAATGACGGACATGACTTTGAAATGATTAACGACCATGCAATGACGATTTATTATGAAAAATAACCAAAAACGTATGAAAACAGACACGTAGAATTGTTATATTATAATCAGCGTAGCCTACTACATGTTTCGGCCAGCCTGTTGTGACCATCTACAGGGAGGTGTTTTTTGAAGGAATATTGCATAGAACGTCCTGTGAAATACTGATGGTGAAACATGTAGGTGGCTACGCTGATTATAATAAAATATATCTATATATTTGTGTAACTACTTTTCGTTATTTCTCATAAGATAGACATCACGTTTGTCTAATGTAAACCTACTACATCCTCAGGTCATTTCGTCAGCAACCAGAGGCACGATGTCTGTTTAATTACACTGTGGTAATCTCGCCAGTGCTCACCTCATTATTTCGCTTCCTATGCCGATGTCATTTGCACAGCTGCAGTTACCGTATGGCATTCACCGCTGACATGCGACGCCCTCTAGAACAGACAGACTCACGAGGCGACTGCGACAATGTGTCAGAATGCCGGTACGGTATATGAAGTTATGACCACACCGTACATTCGGCCGCTGCGACAGTAGTGCGCACTGCTGTGCGAATGTGCGAAATTATGACGTCACGACTCTTAATGCAGTCGTTTGAATGCTTCGTATTTTTGTCACACTCCCTTGTATCTTCCAGCAGTGGCAGCTATTTTAAAAAACACATGGTTTTACATTAAACAACTAAGAATTTTGCTCACATAGTTTCTGTTTTATACGACTTTCGTAACAAACAGGGACTGTTGCACCAGACAACTCTGACCTTCCGGTATCTGCAACAGGCAGTAATCGTTCTTTCTTTCAGATGGGACTAAATGTCAAAATATTACTTACTTACTTACTTACTTACGTACGTACTTACTTACTTTCTTACTCCATGGAGCAGAGTCCTTCTTAAGAAGCTAACCTGTTCTTAGCTAGTCAAGAAATTCTCCGCATTTTATGGAACCCAAAGGTTCATTACCGCATTCACAAGTGCCCACCACCTGTCCCTATCATGAGCCAGCTCGATCCAGTCCATACTCCCACATCCCACTTCCTGAAGATCCATATTAATATTATCCTCCCATCTACGTCTGGGTCTTCCAAGTGGTCTCTTTCCCTCAGGTTTCCCCACCAAAACCGTGTATACGCATCTCCTCTCCCCCATATACGCTACATGCTCCGCCCATCTCATTCTTCTCGATTTTATCACCCGAGCAATATTGGGTGAGGAGTACAGATCATTAAGCTCCTCATTATGTAGTAAATGTTAAAATATTACCTACATAAATTGCAGGCTTCGAAGGAATAAGAGCAATCGGTATATTATCTGTAAGGTGCTAATTATCGGACGAAACACAAAATACAGATCTAGTATAATAGTGTTTTGTTATACACTGCAACAGGTTTTGGCTGTCCAGATCAGCTATTTTCAGATTGATGCAGGAAATACAAAAAGGAATATGAGGGGAGAGAGACCGGATTGGTAGCACAATCTTGGCTGACATATTGCCGTTGTGTAATCCTCAGTCAGGTGCTTTTTGTGCATCCGACATCTACCCGATGACGGCTGACCTGGACAGCCAAAACACGCTGGAGTGTTTAATAACAGACTATTGTACTAGATCTATATGTTGTGTTTGGTCGGATAATTAGCATCTTATTGAGAAATGCACAAAGGGACGTCGTCACCCAACGAATGTAATATTTTGCGATTAAGTGGCATTAAAAGCAATTTCAATAATGAAAAATAATTTAGTAGCTCTAAACCCTCATCATCCAAATTCGTCTCGAAAAACTGACACATCATTTAAAATTACTACGCACAACGTCCTTTAAAACATGGAAACCCAGAAATCTAGTAAATAAAGCCAACTTGGGGCACAATTTTTCTTAGCATATTCATATTTTATTTATTGAGAATGATAAATGTACTAAGAGTAAATTGTGCACCAATTTGGCTTTATTTAGAAGATTATAGAGGGACGCACGGCCAACAAAACATTAAAAAAACCCGAAAACCCAGGAATTTTATTCTTCACTTCTGACATTCAATTCGCCTCTCAATTGTACGTTCAGATTTCACTTAGAATCACGCGTATGGCTAAGAACCACCTTTTTCAGAACTCGGTGTCAAAGGGCGAGAGAAATAGGAATAAAGTCTCTAAAGATATCCATAGGCACACGATATCTGTTTGGCTGTCTATTAGAACTATGATTATAGCGCAACATGACACGATACAGGAAAAAACGATTTTCCGCCTTTATATATCTTGTTGTTTTGACATTGAGTAGGATTTCATGGTAGGAGAATTGGGTCACTGCAAGTCCCTCTTCCTATACAGAGCAACACTAACACAGAAAAAGCAAGAGAGAGAATGTAGGTATAAAGTAACACATTCGCGCGTTTGCGTAACTATTTTTGCCGTGGAAATTAAATAGTATTTTACCTTTGCAATGTTTATCGAGCTACTAGATACTGTCAACAATTAATGTACTTAACGTCTTCATGTAGCGCCCGACTTTAACCAAATCTGGGGTACCTTGACAGATTGTCGTAGAAGTCCCGAATATAAAATCTCACAAAATATCCGTCTAGTGGGATCCGCGCTGGTAGATGGAGACCGACAGACGGACAGACATGACGAAGCACAGAGGCGTTCTTCGCGACTTATACGAACGCGCCTAAAACACATCCACAAATTTATGCTTCGGGATGATTCGAAACCTCGATCCCAGGCTTACAGCTGGACAACGTACAGCCGGACCACTACAGAAGTCAATTAAACTACGAGAACGAATTCTGAGGACCGATTCCCAGGAGTAAAATGTAATTACAGCAGGCCGAAACCTCTAAAGGGCCGCGTTTGTATGAAGTAAGTTGACAGAACTATTCCTATCACCAGCGTCGTCTGTGACCCTGCAATATATGGCACATAACACGCGATAACAGCAGTATTATGCAGCAGTACTTACGGCTGCCATTTTTGTGTGTACTAAGAGGCACTTTCATTCCGAAAATTGTATTTATTTCCACACTGATGAAGCGAGGCTGGCTGGTGAGGGGAGGCTGAAAGTCATTAGGACAGTGCTGCTGCCACTGTTTGTGAAATGATGAAGGTAAAGCTACTGCATGTTTATGTAACTTTCATATCCATTTGGATTAAGCCTGTAGACATTCGCGTTGTTTTAAAATATCATATGCCCTTTCCCTGATGTTGTTTTATCCGGACAAAATTTGTTTAAAACACAAAGTCGCATGTAAATTTAAGTGTGAATTAGAACCAGTCACTTAAAAAGGCAAAAGAAAGAGCAGTTATGGGCTGTGTGGCAATAACGATCTCCAGAGATCAGAAAACAGGGAGTATGAGCCAACTCCAATCACCTGAACAAACCTTGTCCACATGCACACAATAAACTTCCACAAAAATGTACTTGTCGTTGTCGCCCTCAATCAATCAACAGATTTTAAAGGACTCGATGGGAGAATTGGTCTTGTTTTGAAGCGACGTTAGGCTTATTACAGGACGGAAATTATAATCCAGTGGTTAAATGTGAATGAAATCGGGACTGTTAAAGTGAGGGCACTACTTGACCGGCGGCCAACTGTTTGACATGGACATTTCGGTCATGTTCACGATTATCGATTAAGTGGCAATATTACCATAAGATTAATTACATTATTATATGTCCCATTCGCTGATAGGCCTATAAAAAGTAATATAAGGCTAGCCGAAATTCAACGAGAAATTATAGTATTTAAGCGAGGTCAAACGTTTAATTCTAAACCATTTTGTTTACTGTTTTTTTCTGACTGCGGTTCAGGAAGTACAAATATTGTGAACAGATATTTCTGAGGATTCTGCTCCGTCCATATTCAGGACAGAGTTTCGTAGATATTAATTTATTTGTCATTCCCGATAGCTACATGTTATTAACTTGCTAGGTGAGGTGGAGTTTAATGGCAGCGTGAAAACTGCAAGACTTGCCGTTTCTGATTACGTTTCCAGTTTCCATACGATATGACTAAACTAGACTGAGATTTGCATTCTGTAGCTTTACCCGGCTGTTCTCCGAGAACACTTCAATTTGAGCCGCGTGTAAGGCACATCTGGCCTTGTCATTTAGACCAGAATTAAAGAAATGAACAACAATCAGCATGGCAGAACACAGGCCCTCGTACCAGCACGGATATGTAATCAAGTTAACGGTGCTGCATGTGCAGATTCGCACAGCGCCCAAACGAAGGGCTTAGGCAAAATTAGGTGAAGATGAATAAGTAAATGCTGGAGAGAAGTTGAAACTTCATGGAAGACGACTGGCATTCTGTTAGCTCAGGAATTAGAATATTAATGAGGACATTATTCAAGTAGATTAGTTACGAACATAATTAAATATGTACAGTAAGGGAAAGACGCCGATCGCAGGGGCCGCGCGGTCTAAGGCGTGGGTCTGTGGCTGCTCGCCTGCTGAGACCGCGGGTTCGAATCCCACCGGGGGCGTGGATGTCTGTCCTTTGTGAGTGTCGTGTGTTGTTAGGTAGAGGTTTCTGCGACGAGCTAATCACTCATCCAGAGGAGTCCTACTGAATGTGGTGCGTCGTTGTGTGTGATATAGAAACCTCGTGAATGAGGAGGCCACTGAGGGCTGTTGCGCCAAAAACGACAAATAAACAAGGGAAAGACGTGAAAGAATGTTATACTGCTGAACAATAGACAATTACACAAAGAAGGGTATTTTTTTCAGTAAAAATAAAACATGCATTCGACATTAAATTTACTATTACTCTAAATTCATTCCAGGTAGGTTGAAATTATTGTTTATTTTTAATTGATTATCGAAGTTAGGTTTTACTTTATTTACGTGTTAGGTGACAGTCACACCTGTCCACATATCCACGTGTTTCAATCGGATTTTGTGATTTGGCGTGATCAAGTTTCAATAACATTTAAAGTTGAAGCTTTGTAACAGCTTGGTCTTACCCCTTCTTGCGACAAAGTGCCTGCCAAAATTACTGTAGCATCGCGAACCAGTGCCTATACTTTAGAACACACCCCGCCCTTTAGGTGTATAGAATAGATGTGGGGTAAGAGGCAGCAGATTCGCACGAAACTTATGCACTTCCAAGATACATGGCGTCACACAGCAGAAATCCGTAATATTGCCGTGTATGTTAGTGATAACTTTAAGCTTCGTATCTAAGTTGCCTTTTTAAGAACATCATAACTAATTTCAAGGCATTTATTAATTTAATGAACGTAATGGGTAAAAATGGATTTCATAATGTTTCGCCTGCGTGGATTAGTGCGAATTACTTTATTAAATACGAGATTCACTTAAGCCACTTCGCACAGTATACACTCATTAAGATATGTGCGCTATGTTTTACAGTTTTAAAAGCGGACTGAAATTCTCTTAAAGAGCAGATTAGCCCAAGCATTAATGGGACGATAACATTCATACTGCGAACAGGAAATTCCCTGCGCGTATAAAAATGTAACAGGCTTTACTATATAGAATGTCCGGCATAAGCTCTTCCCTTGATATATGCCAAAGCGAAACATTCACAGCAAAGGCGATTATGGGAAAGACAGACACAAACCGCTTTTTTCCATGAAAATTGTGCGTCGGTAGAAACTGTACAACAAAAGGCGTGCATTTTTGCTCACCAGTTCAGTGGCTGTTAATAACTACGATCGCTCGAGGGTCTAGTGGTGAGCTCCGTAAAGACGTCTGACAAAACACCACTACGATTAAGTTTACAATATTTTGGGATGAGACGCCGTTGGACACGAACGTTTCGGAGACCTACACGACACACGAAACAATATCTAATAGCAAAGTATATCGTGGTGGAGTTCAAAATCATATGCACGCAGCAGGATTTTAAACCCTGTCAAGCCGTTTCGACTAAATCAGCATTCCCCAAAGGGTCACTTTGCAGAACGCTGTAAAGACATAAAACTGTCCATGAAACACCATAAAAGGTTGGTGTGTGCCCGACCACCATTCGAACTGGGAACTATATTACCAGTGGGTACTGTGACATCATACATTAGAGAGACTACTAGGCGGAAGGATTTTTGTGCGGTTGCTAGGGGGAAATGTAGAGCTGTGAAAATTTTATCTATGAAGTTTACTTTTCATATAAGGTTCGAATAAGGGCCAACATCGAGGTCCACCTCACGGGACAGACCATAGGTTGGGAAGGACCCCCCCCCCCCACGCCAATACATGTAAGAATTCATGTCCTACCTCATCTACGACACACTACATTTTGAGACGACGACAAACCGTTTAAAGTTGTTTAGAGAAATAGTCGTTGTTTGTTGCAAAATCGCAAGAAACACTTATATGAACTGTGTGAGAAAATGCCGAGATTTGTAAACGTTAAGCCAGCTAAAACGTAGGTTTATATTGTGCTTTAGATGGTTAAACGTTTATATCATACACTAGAACCTCCCGTGAAAATCTCACTGCCATTCCATGACCTAGCCAGTGAATGCAGACACTGATTCCGCACAGCAGCTTCCTTGTCTACAAACTGCAAAGCGAAGTTGCAGACACTACACTGTCAGAAATGTCGTCGAGATAATATCGTGCAACAAAGTAACAACACCGGTACATGAAAGAGTTTCTGAAAAATGGTAATTTTAATGTTTAAATAGAGAATATGTGTAATATTATACTGACACTGAATAATTTGCAAAAAACATCATAATTTTACTGAAATGAAATCAGCCAAGTATTACATTATTGTTAGTAAACATACGGCGTGTCCCGAACCGGTAAGTACTTACGTAAATTGATCCTAAGATTTACAGCAGAGTGGGACTGTATTTAGCACGTTTTTAAGCATCTAGGTAAATCAATTGATTAGGTAATAGTTTTATTCATGGCTGTCCAACAAAACAGCAAAATTTAAGAAATGAATAATAAAGCTAGCAAGCATTTTCGGAACCTGAAGATGTCGGGTTCGTTGTTATGTGGGTGTACCAACAGATATGTTCATGAAAGAGGACAAAGAAAAAATTCTAACTGGAACATGGAAGTTTAATATGTCGTAACATGAAACACTTGTACAAGTGTGCGTACATGTTCCGCCTTCTTTCAAAACTTTTACCAAAGGAACAAAGTGTAGCACTTTTACCAAGATATAGGCTTTCACAGAAACAGGAAATTGCCAAGTTCTAATTTGCAGCAGTTAAAAACACATATTCTAAAAATGCAACAAACATACTGATTTGTCTTGCATGCTCTGAATAAGATAAATATCATGGCCAATGCTTAATTCTAGTTAAGCATGGGATAATCTAATTTTTTTCTACTTCGTTAATTACTGGAAGGACAAATCAATAATCTGCAATACCTGCGCTCCTGTTGATGTAGAATTCGAAAGCGGCGAGGGGTCCATACGTTGAAGAACATCGTGAGTCCCGGTGATCGACGAGTATGTCCCAACCAGGAAGATACCCCGAGACAGGGTCAGACACTTTGCGAACCGCCAGCTGTACAGCTGGCAACACACGATAGAGAGACTGCTCGTGCTCGCGATCTGCGGGTGCAATGACTGCAAGACGCACCACTCCTCGTCTTGTTCCATTCTTGCCTTCCACTGGGTTCGACAGCAGGACAGTCAGAACCAGCGCTGTTAAAATTACTCTACCACGAAGGATACTCCTTATCCTCCCGCAAATCTTGCACATAAGTCCAGAAAACAGACTCCGAATCAACAGTTTCATTAAATCTTCACACCGTAGCGACATAGATGGCAGATCATTAAACTCAGTTACGATCACGACAGCCTCTGCCGGTTGTTCTTCTCCAAGATTTACCAGTAAAACACTACAGGTTGTTTTAGGCTTAAACCAAGGGTCATCAACCCGAGTTCCGCGAAGCAAACACGAGCCTATGTCTGTTGCTACTGTCACTGCCTGAATTACGCATTTCACTAACACTGACAAGAAACATCTAAAAAACAGCAACATATGAAAACAGCCACATCGTCAGTACTACTGCTTCTTGGCTGTTACTTCTTTGTAACAACATTCACACCACACTTGGCATGTTAACACTAGGGCAGTGCGATGTCTGTGGACTGCTTCAACCTGAAGGCACAAGAATTCTGTTAGCGCTGCAAGCCCTCACAAATGTTACAACAATACTGGCACTGTACTCACAATTCATGTAAAACACAGAAATTTGTTATTTACACGACAATGGTGCATCTGAGATGTGCGTGAGAGGAATAAAATTCAGACTCTTTTGCTGAGATGGTCTTCCAACTGTTCCCTTTATAAAGCCGCTGTCGATGCGTTATTTTTGAAATGTGTTCTTTTCATAGACATTCCCAGACTCCCAGACTAACGCAATATTTCACTGTGTGTTCCAGAAGGTGGGAGGCAAGTCAAAGTATAAGCAAATCAAAACTGTGTATGCATTTTGTCATTTTGTGATTTTGTATAAACAAAGGAGCCCAGAAAATCCATCTCCAATACACTGTAGAACTATCGGCTGCAGCATGTCTGCCGCCGTTTGAGTTATCGCCCAGCAGTATTCTTCTGCCACCTTCGTTTCATTGCGCCTTCATCCCCGCAAAAAAAAAAATCGGCTCGCGTTTCAAATTTATTTTTTAAATTTCTTAAAATTGTGTTAATTCTGAAACTGCCTAACTTGTAACTGCGTAGATCAAGGAAAGTCTGTAATCCTGTTGTTGATATGTTCTTTGAACAGCTCGCTTATGAATCCGTTAAAGATACGGCCTTTGAAACTGAACTTTACCCTTCTTGTGCTGATGGGAAAGTTGAACACTTTGCCTCATAAAACTCTCACAGAAACGGTCTCTGAACTATCTCCTTTAAAACTGTTGTTGATGTGGCATGTGAACTGTTGGCCTTATAAGTCTGTCACTGATGGGTCTTTTAACTGTTTGTTAATGAAGTCTTTTCTGATATGGCCTTCGAACAGTTTGACTCCCACAAGCTATTGATGCTGTTCCGAACTGTACAATAGCACTGCTGTTGATCCTGTCACTGAGCCCTTTTATAAATCTCTTTTTGGCGTGTCTTTAGACTGATTATTCAGCGAACCTGTTTTGTAAAGCTTTTAAACTGTTTGTTTTACAGAGCTGTTTTTGCTATTCTTCATGCTGCTTGTTTACGAAACTGTTTTTGATACAGACTTTAGACTGTTTGTTGCGTGACTGCTGTTGTTAGTTCTTTAAATAATTTGTTTAATATGTCTATAGTTGATAAGTGCTTTGAATTTTTGTTTCATAATTCTGCTTTTATGCCGTCTTTGAACTGTTTGTTTCATAAATTTTTGTTCATACATCCTTTGAACTGTCTGCTTTATACATAATCGCTATATGGCTTTGAAGTGTTTGTTGTTTAACAATGTTGTTGATCCGGTCAATAAACTTGTTCATAAATCTCTTGTTCGTACGCTTTTAAATTGTTTGATAGACCTCGAACTATTATTTTCATAAATATGTTGTGTGTGCGGTTGACCTGCTTGCTTTATAAATCTGTTGTTCAAATGGACTTTAAACTGCTTGTTTTATAACTCTGTTGTTTATATGGAATTTGGGCAGTTTTCGTACATCGATCAGAATAACACAAACAAGCCAAAACATTCCAGTCCAATAATTCAGTTTAGTTGCAAATCTCAAACACAATATGAAATCCTCATTTTTTTAGTTTCCAATTCAACATGACCGCCCCTCACAGGCAATGAACGGTAAAAGCACACATTTTACGTCACTTAACGGGACGAAGTTCACGATACTAAAGTTCAAGCAGAATGCTTCCAACTTGATTAACGAAGGCTATATCGTACAGCAGAAGCTAGGTCGTACCTGTGGGTAACGCAATACCGTACAAACCTAGCGGGACCTGGGCACTTGCAAACAAATACAACGCACATATGATGTTTATAAGTCCAGGTTCCTTCAAATAATGTTAAACACTGTAAGTTGCTAGTGGCAGGCTTTTTTTTTTCAATTTCCGCTCCCTATTGCCCCAGGGACATTAACTAAATTCACCACAAAATTAACAATTCATATCTGTAATTGCATGACTCGGTGAATGAAATGCAAACATCACTACAAATATTTCATTTTACTAACCTTCTTGTTTCAAATTTAATTTGTAGATCAATTAACGTTTATTGATATCGTCGAATCAGCCACTCTTTTTAACAAATTATACAGTTGGAATACAAATGATGGAAAACAGGCTTCATGAGGCAGGGGTCAACGGTAATATTGCAGACCCCTGAGCCATGCTGATGCGGAGTTGTGTACCCCAGTGACATCAGTACTAACTGCAAGGACGCACTTTTCAGTTCATCAGCTTCAAATATTCTTTGCGAGTTACTCTTATCAGCAACAGTAGCAGCAATATTGGTAATAACATTAGTAGTAGAAGTAGTGGTAGTAGTAATGGTAAACGGTAAAGCAATCCCATTACAGGCCTGGAGAGGCCCTGAGGGTTCCAGGAGTTTGAGGCTCCCAGATTTCAAGACAATCGGCCGATGAGGGGGATAAGCTTATCAACTTTAGGCACCACCCCCCCCCCTCTCCCGGAATACTCCTGGTACTCATTTCTGTTAGAGGCTGAGTCGACCCATAGTGCGGCCGGAAGTTTTATGTCAATGAAGAATTCCACTGCCACCACCGGGAATGAAACCCGCGACCTTCCGGCTTGTAGCACAGTGCCTTAACCAACTGCGCCACAGCGTACACAAGTAGTAGTAGTAGTAGTAGTAGTATCGGATAGCAGGTGTTGGACTGTGTTAGGCTTACTTCTGTGTGGCATCTAACCAAGTTATACAAGTAAATGAAATGAACAGGATTATTTTCGTTGCAGGAAAACAGACAGCCATTTTGAGAGGACCCTGCATGCAGCATCAAGTGCTCTACTGAAAGTGCTGATTTTAAATGGACTTCAATACTGGAGGCGGTTTGTAGGAAACGTGATGGAGAGTTGCACATGCAGATAATTTGAAATGCCGATGACAAAATCACGTAGAGAAGAACTGCCAATCAATATCACAAACGAGCTATACAATTCTGACGCTAAACCCACTTCACAATATAACACGTGATCATCAAAACAGCACCGCTGCTGATGTGAATAAAACATGGTACGTACGTCGGCACCCAGTTGTTCTGCACAGGGGAGTCGAGGATGAAAAGCGATAACCGCATGCAAACAAGCATTAAAGTTAGTCTTCAGAACTGGCCGTAACACGCTGATTCTCGTATCATATTTCAGTCCACAAACAGTTAAGTTTAGCAAAATTATCGCCTTGTGGAACGTGACGCCGTACAGTCTGGTAGAAAGGGACGAAAGATTTCAGGAATGTGTCGTCTATATTATCCATCTATCTTGTGAAAGACGCTGTGTATTACTTCGAAGTATTGTTACCTACTGAACGGAGGGACATTAGTCGTATTCCACAAGATGGAAATATTAATAACCTTCCGTCTGTGACCCTCTCATCCTATAAAGCAGGTCCAACTTTAATTAAAAAATAATCAAATTTCCAACAGGAAATTTAATTTTTACCTTACAATTAATTTCAAATCTCTAAATAGTTTTATACAAAAAGAGCTCATCCAGACAAAGCACTCTCATTATATTGCGCTGAATCGAACTTAAGAACTGTAGAAAGAACATAAACAGAACGAAGATTTCAGCGTTTTTGTAATGGATTGTAAATATGGCGTTTGAGTGTGTGGACAGGAGTCACTTTAGGGAAGAGACTTGAATCAGGCTGCACATTTTTTTACTTCACTTCGCTGTCTTTATCTCAGAAAACTCATAATGAGTGGGAAGCCAGAAGTGAGCGGCACTATCTCGCAAGGACTGATGAAATCTGAGAAAACACACGAGGATTGCCGAAGCTGAGGCCGAAATTTGAAAGGAACACTTTTCGAAAACAGGTCTACAGCGTCAGTGCTAAGCCAGCCTGTTTGCTGGGTGGCTGTCAGGGATGTGGTAATGAATTCTCCACTTTCTATATATATATATATATATATATATATATATACACACATTTTCCCTATATATATGTATGTATATATAAAGGGAAAGTGGGGGATTGTGTGTATATCTATAGAAAGTGGAAAATATTTTGAATACTTAAGCATTATCTGTTAAACATTTCAAAGTTTACTTCATACTCTCGACTCTTACCCCCAAGAAGAACTAAACGTAAAAATAAATTTAAAAAAACACATCAAAGCAAGGAGAGAGGAAAGGAGGTATGGAAAGACAAGAAGAGAACATAAGGCTAAGCTTGACACAAATGCACAGTATTCACCAATAGAACTGAAGAGAAATCGATAAAATTGGTTCTAATAAGATAATTCACACAAGCGCACGACACACACACACACACACACACACACACACACATACAAGCCAGTCCTTATGCAGGTAGTACGTGGAACTAGTTAAGATTAGGAGAAAAATTGGAAGCAATAATCGGCAGTACGGAGAAAGTTACGCTTCTGTTGATACTGCAGTACCCACCATTGCCGACGAAGAGCTCATACCGCATTTATGGTCTTAAACGGAGGGAAACCTTGTCTGTTATTCGATCTCATATCTACTCTGAGAAAACTGGGGCTGCTTTTGTTAACTCGGAACGTCTGCATAACTAGGTTAACATCTACGTATTAATTCGAAATTAATAAAGTACAGCTTTGAGCTTGTGTAGAGTGTAGAGAGGACATAATGTAGCATCTCCCAAGATGAAAATCCTGTATAACGCAACAAAGAATCACCTTAAATATTGTAACCAAGGCACTTACCTCATTTACAAATGTTTCAATAGTCATTATTCAAATAATCCTACAAAGAAAACAGGACCGTTGGCATTGTTTTAAATAAGTACACACATAGACACGACCGCGCCAAACAGTTTCTTTGCACACTGTGGATTGTCAACAGGTCAGACAGTCCACAGATATCCATGTCTTCAATAGTCCTTGAGCTGTGACAATAGTGAAGTTGGTAAGATTCCCCGGGGTCTAGAATGGAAAAGAACCCTTTGCCATCAGGCATCACTCGATGATTTTGAATCTTTTTAAAACATCCTTGAAGTTCATAAGCGTGGCATATTATTTGATTTCGCTGCCAGGCAAATTCAGCATTCTACTCTAACGGATTGTCTTGCTTGCACCCTGCCATTAAAAATCTATTGACCAGTCCATGTTTACAAATTTTTAAATAAATCCTGTTACAAACAATCTTAATTTCTGTAAATTTCTGTTTAAGATTTAACCGTGGACGTCGCAGTACCCCGCGCGAACTAGACAAATTGTCCGCGAAAGGAGAGGTTTTACTATATTATTTTAGTACATGTACAGCTCATCCTTTTTATTTTGTGCTATGACCAACAAATGCACTATTATTTCACAAATTATCACACACCTACATGTTTCGACACTATTGTGTCATCCTCAGGGAGCTTGTAATCAATACCTTGCCAAGTTACACAACTATTTCAAATGCAGCTGTTGGTAATACAATTTACAATTACGATGTTTCACATAGGTTTTATGCAAGTGCTCATATTATAGTCGTTGAAATTTCAATATTATAAAATCTTTAAACCATTAAAATTGCCCTATTTACATTAAAATGGGCTAAATCATTATGTTGCTACAATTCTGATGAATTAAGTCTATGTGGTGGCCGTATATACAATCTGTATGTAGATGCTACTGTCGTGCTGTCCCGGTACGGACCGGGCCAGCACAACATTTAATAATAATGAGATTTCAACGACTATAATATGAGAACTTGCATGAAGCCCATGTGAAACGTCTTAATTTTAAATTGCATTTCCAACAGCTGCATTTGAAATATTTGTGTAACTTGGCAAGGTATTGATTACAAGCTCCCTGAGGATGACACGATAGTGTTGAAACATGTAGTAGTGTGATAATTTGTGAAGTAATTGTGCATTTGTTGGTCATAGCAGAAAATACAAAATAAGTGTTACTATATTGTTCGGCTAGTCTGCGTAGTTTTTCGGATTCTCTAGGGACAGGCCCGGACGACCTCAAAAATCAGCATACTACAATACGACACACAAGCAGATGCCTTTCCAGAACTTCTGGCGTTCCTAAGAGGCACATTCAGTGCCATCGTACCAAAAAAAAGTGCCACTGAAAAGGCTGTAACGTGTAAGAGTGAAACATAGTGAAACACTGACAGAGAGATCTTGGAAAACGCAAAAATCGACCTTTGAAACGTCAGTGGGCCTTAAACTGGTGTACTACATAAGAAGTCGACACTCGTATGAAGGAATGAGGCTCCTACGGAATAGACAGTCAAATTACAAAGCACCCAAAAAGACAGATGGCAAAATCACATTACGAAGCGTCCAATGAGACAGGTGGCCGAATCATTGCATTAGTAGACGACTATGCGGCCTTGCATAGTTGCCGGGACGCAGGAACGTTAATTCCGCTAATGTGTCTTGCTCAGACAGTCGGTGGTTACGAATTAATTCGCCTGTCACGTTCCAAGTGCTCGTTTATTCCCATCATAATGTGCCATTTCGCGCTGCTGCATGCTACAAGCGCACAACTGGTGTCTACGTAACCCGGTCGAACGTTTAACTTATTAAAGCTCTCTGCATTAGCCGCCGATGTCACAAATTGTGAGAAATTGGTACTCTGTTTTTCTGAGGGCAACAATTGAGTTCGATTCGCAGACTATTTAAGTGACAGCACTACAAGTATATAGCGTACAGTGACAGTATGAAGTGTGCTTGGTACAACCGGCCACGGTTTGTATCAAGGTAATTACTCATTTACTCCATTGAGCAGAGTACTTCTTGAGAAGCTAACCGATTCTCAGCTAGTCAAGAAATTCTGCGTTTTATGGAACCCGAAGTTTCATTACCGCATCCACAAGTGCCCGCCACCTGTCCCTATTCTGAGCCAGATAAATCCAACCCGTATACCCCATTCCACTTCCTGAAGATCCATCTTAATATTGTCCTCCCATCTACGCCTGGATCTTCCAAGTGGTCTCTTTCCGTCAGGTTTCCTCACCAAAACCCTGTACATACCTCTCATTCCCGCATTAGTACTTCATGACATGCCCATCTCAGTACGAATCATTAAGCTCCTCATTTTCTCTAGTCCCTTGTTAACTCGTCCATCTTAGGCCCAAATATTCTCCTCAGCACCATATTCTCAAACATCCTCAGTCTAGGTTCCTTCCTCAATGTGAGAGACCAAGTATCACACTCATACAAAACAACAGCAGAATTAAACATATCAACTAAAAGATCATTCAATTCAGTCGGAACACAACAAATAATTTATTATCAATCTATAAATCTGGCAACATGTTTCGGCCCATTGAGCCATCATCAGGCCAATTCACAAACCAACAAATCAGTAGATGTGCACATCGTGGGATCCCAAATCTTATGACAGTAAAAGGTACAAATGACTGTTTGGTAGCCAGTTTTATAAAAATCAGTCAGTATGTCGTAATGATAGTATTTACACCGATTTGTAAACATTTTGGATCCCACAATGTACACTTCTACTGAATGTACCTGCAATATGGTTTGTGAATTGGCCTGATGATGGTTCAATGAGCCGAAACACGTCGCCAGATTTATAGATTGATAATAAATTATTTGTTGTATCTCGACTGAATTGACTGATCTTTTAGTTGATAATTATATTGGATAACACAACGGGATGGCTCCAATAAAAAAAAGCAAAATTATAGTTCTGTATATCTTAATCTTTATATTTTTGGATAGCAAAGTGGAAGACAAAGATTCTGCATCGAGTGATAGCAAGCATTCCTTGAATTCAAACGGCTCTTAATTTCTTCCTGAATAGAATTTTGATTTGTTAAGGTTGTTCCCAAATATGTGAAATGTTACATACTTTCAAAGGAATTTTTATCAGTCTGTATGTTGTGATTCCATCCTTCATTCTGATCGCAAGACGTGACCACGTACTTAGTTTTATCGGCATTTACTTCAAGTCCAAACGCCTTAATAGCAACTACTAAAGCTTCTGCGTTATTCTTTATAGTATGTACTCTTCCGCCCAATATATTGACATCATCTGCATCAAACAAAAGCTGATATGTACCATTTAATTTATATCAAGGCATTTCATTGCAAAATATTTTGGACAGACTGAGGAACACAGCCGCTAAAATATCCTGGTGCAGGGAGTAAGTAGACGCACATAAATCTCAGAATGGCGTCGTGTTTTTGTGGAGCCACATCATTCTGACGGTTCATTTTCTGAAGCACGCAGTCGCCACATAGGTCCATGCGATGGGACGGACACGTAGATAAGATGTAAGTGACAACAATCCTACGTAGAAATTTGGTGAGAAAGCTAACACCTGAAATTCTACAAACAATCAGTGCAACTGAAGTTACAAATCAGTCACTCTGGCACTTTAACCTTTTAATTATTGTAAGATCATTAAAAAAGAGTGGCTGTTGTCACTATAAGTGACTCAGGATGTACAAGGGGACGTACCTGTAAATTTATCCCACGAAAATATTGTTATGGGGAATAACCTGCAATGTAACAGATTTTTACGAGGTTGCCCTGACGTGGTACAGCCTTCCCAACATGGTAGATAATGAAAATTGTTCTTATCATAAGAATATATTATAGCAGCCCAAAAAATGAACAGTAGCCGAAATTTCTGCTGATATAAACGTTGTACTGTACAAACTGCACAATCGGAAATGCCAGATATAATCATTCAATCAAATATGAATGTGTGGGATAATGCTTAAGTATTGAGCAGCAATACTGCACAGTGGAGCAATACGAAGTGAAAAATCAGGTTTCTGCTTGTTGGAATTTTAAATGTCGTGACTCTTTTTTCCTTGTATTGTCTCTGACGCAGAATATTACCCTAAAACCTTTGGAATCTGTGACATCTTCATCTCATCAACATGTTTTGAAACGCAGCAAGTATCCACACACAAATCTATAAGTTCACGATAAATCATTTGCCTAATTGAACAGATTCGTAATGAAAAAGACACAGAGCTGAACATGACACATTCTGTACAAGCCATGTAATATTTATAGCTAAAATAAATAACGCTACATGTTTCGGCAATCCAATGCCAGACACTCAAGGATTAAAACTTAAACATTATGGTTTGTACTAAGCCATGTACGAGGCCGATTCTTTCAATGTGTTGCTTTCTACTGAACTATAATATGAACGGGTTACAAATAAGTTACATCAAACACATGGACCTTAAATGTCTACAATAATATTCATTATGGCTAACCCTAGCCTAAAAATGTAGCTGTTGTCACGTTAGTAATAAAGAGAATATGAAATGTGCTGACAAAATTAGACTAGCGTTGCGAATGCGTTTGTTTTTCGTTTCGTATGTTTTGTTTTGTGAATCTGTTAAATTGCATGAACAAACACGCCGGTATACACTGTACAAATATTAAAATCAGTTATCTCACTGAAGCCTAGTAGGCCTATTCGTGGTCAGTGCTAGTAGCGAGTCACCTGACACTACCACTCTCAGTGCTATTAGCAAGTCACCTGACATTATCACTCTCAGTGCTATTAGCAAGTCACCTGACACTACCACTCTCAGTGCTATTAGCGAGCCACGTGAAACTACCATTCTCAGTGCTATTAGCGAGTCACCTGACACTACCATTCTGTGCTATTAGCGAGTCACCTGACACTACCACTCTCAGTGCTATTAGCGATTCACCTGACATTACCATTCTCAGTGCTATTAGCAAGTCATCTGACATTACCACTCTCAGTGCTATTAGCGAGTCACCTGACACTACCACTCTCAGTGCTATTAGCGAGTCACGTGAAACTACCATTCTCAGTGCTATTAGCGAGTCACCTGACACTACCACTCTCAGTGCTATTAGCGAGTCTCCTGACACTACCACTCTCAGTGCTATTAGCGAGTCGCCTGACACTACCACTCTTTACTGTGACAACCGTGCATTTAATCGCAACAAAAATTCACCACTGCTTAATTATTGGAAACCTACTAAAATCTTAAAACCATGTCGTGGTGAGTATAGTGATGAGGCCACGGGCTAGGTGATCGAAGGGTCGTGGTTTGAATCCCAGAAAAATGCCCAGACCGGCTCTCAGCTTCCTATGCAAAGAGTACCGGGCTCTTTCCGCTCTGGTACAGCGGCCAGAGGATGAAGCTGGCGAAATTTAGATTGAGTGGAACTATTCCTCGACGCCTCCACATATGCACGTAGGGAAAAGTGTCAGGTAAATTTAAAGTTTACCCTGTAACAGGCCATGATGGTTCAAATTGTTAGTAGATTTATAGTTCTACTCTTTAACCTTGGCGCTAGATGAGGGTGGATGGTTAGCTTCACGCCCCAGCCGTTTTACCCCTGGGAAAGAGGCCTGATACCCAGTGTGCAGGAGGCGGGTGCGAAATATCTCGCCCTCGCCGGGATTCGATCCCCGGACCGTCCAGCAGGTCGTAAATCTTAAAATCATATTCCTTTTACCAGAGTCCATATCGAAGTTCTTACAGCTGTTAATATTACAATTACAACAACGGTCTTCAGGGATGTGACTTCCCCTATTCTGGTAGAGATATGCAGACTGTCCACATCCCACAAGACCGTAAACTTGTAAGTCTTACACACTTTTCATGTAACCAGACTGTCAAAAGTAGAATAAGAAAACTTTTTTCTTTTAGAGGCTCACGTTGACCACGATGCGAGGCAGCTTGGCTCGCCATTTTTTCCCCGAGATAATTTCGGTCCTCTCGGCAGATGTTGTTTGCCAGGAACCAATTTTCTCTTTCGCTGAAAAAACTTTTGACCCTGCGCTATGAACTTTGCAGCCAACAAAACATAGCTACAGTTCATGAATGTCCGTACGATAAAAATCCCTTCGAATAGTAACTAATTTTCTGCACCTAGAAGACTTATGAATAATTAATTTACAAACATATCCCTCAAAATATGTCACAACAAGGAAAATAATGTGCCATAACGTAACATTGAGGCGCGTTCTCTTAACAATTGATACCGTGGAAAGGCAATTAATATGACACATTCTGAGAGCGTGTCTTAGTTATCCAGCATGCAATGAACATGTGCCGTATTGTACTGTCATCTGTGGCTTGTTTGGCTGTACAATGTTGTTTCATATTAGGCCTATCTCATGAATAGCAAGATCTTCGGAAAAAAGATATTGAATATAAAATGTATTTTGATTTTCTGTACAACTTTTGCCTGAAATATTTCTAATTCTAAGAACAAAATAGTGAGATATCATAAAAAGGTAAAGTGATTACGTTACAGGCCCGGTGTGGCCCAGAGGGTGGGTAGAGGTATAGCTCTACTCTTCCATGACCGGGGCACTAGAAGGGGTGAGTGG
>Ga0136643_10002301_pt1 | contig 24621 bp, 10 predicted proteins | sample TergutLab28metaG_FD_96883 | JGI IMG/M metagenome (GOLD analysis project Ga0136643, IMG submission 96883) | Labiotermes labralis P1 segment gut microbial communities from Petit-Saut dam, French Guiana - Lab288 P1 (version 3) (version 3) | ecosystem: Host-associated > Arthropoda: Insects >... | reverse complement strand
TGAGACAGTGATATTGACAGTGGAAAATGGAACTGCTCAGATAAGAGTCTGTACCATTCCTTCTCTGTCCACCACAAATCCCACACAGAATTGACTGAGCATAAAACCAGACCAACACCATCAGAAACCAGCTATAAAACGCCTGAGGCAAAAGTACAACATAGCGACCTTAACCTTCTAAAGTAGAAGCTTAATATGCTTTATATAAGAATCAGTCCGTACCGCGCTGTAAACACTTTCCACCACGGTTATAAAAACCACCAGTTAATGATGTACAAAACAAAGGTCGCTGTCTGTTCTGAGATCTGTACAAAACACTCAACGCAAAGTGAGCAGCATGTAGAATTTTAGAATATTAAACTTGGCGGTACGTAAAGAAACCGCTAGGCTTTAAAAAGTTAAACAGTCCACCACTCGCATCCATAAACTTTGGAATATTTGTGGGACCCACGACTTAAAAACTACATATCGGATTAGGAATTAATATAAGAATTTATTTTATTCAACTGCTAGTTAAAACTCACTTCTCCCCATCAGACTTACTTCAAACCACAAAAAAATTAATCTGATATTTCCCTTCAGTTCTGTTCTCAATATATCGCTGAGCATGCTTTATAAAACGCCTATATTTTTCTCCATGTCTTTTTCCTTTCGCACAGTTTTCATGGATTTCTAATTAGATTAGACAATAATAACACTCATAGAAGTACAAAAAAAATGCAATACTTTCAAGGATTAAAAGCTTTTACTACGAATTCCAAGGATACGGTTGTTTTCACAGCAGCATCGGGGATCTCGGTACAAGAGCCGTACGATCAGTGAGACCCTACCACCACACACCCCTGCTGTAAATCCCTGTCAAATTAATTCTAGTTCATTTGATGGAAACACCCCAAAATCTCCCAGTCCGTAACTGACGGAACAGACCTGTCACTAAGATATTGTACGATCTTAGTTCTCTTCCAAGATCGCTGAGTTAGGAAGAAAGTAAATTTTAGTTCCATGTTGTAAGATTTTATAAAATTGTGCCAGTGCGACCCAGAAAATTGATTTTAAATTATTTAATTCCTTAGTAACCCTTCTTCTGAAGATGTAGTGTGCGAGATTGATAAAGTTGTGATTAACGAACAACTAGAGACGCTACTCTCAAGAAGTATGTCAGAAGAACTTCAGACAATGAAGGACGGACGACCTTATCCCTCTTCACCTATTGTAAATTAACAAAGACAATAAGGGTGCGGAATTTCATTTTAAATGAAGAATATATCGCGCAAAAACTTTGAGTTTTCTCTTTTGCGGAAAGTGAAAGAGTTGTGTATAATCACATTCAAATTCTCGCTTATTATTATTATTATTATGTTGTTGTTGTTTTAGTTGCTGTTTTATTGTTGCTACCTAAGATAATTTCTAATTTCTTGGAGAGGAGTTGGAAAGGGAGGGGTGAATGGAAGACATTTTCTACCCTTCCGCATGACCTGAGATCCGGAAAGGAATTCTCTACTGTGTACTCACCCACCTAACCATCTAGTAGCTAGTCAGGAAGGAGTCTACCAAACGGACTTATTTGATGGACAGAACAGACGCTTTAAGTGCGAAATTTTACTTCAATTAGTATTTTTCTAACTGGTTTCAGGGTTACTTTCATCATGAGATTAACAGCGTAAATTTTTGTAAATCTGAGTCCTAGCAACAGCTCTTAAACGCAGGTTACTCCAAAACCGTACCAATAATCATAATGTCATAGATACTGCGCCACGCCCCAAACAGTCAAAATACAGATGCCACAATAAAATTGCCAGTTCAGAAACTGCAGTTTTATCAAGTCTCTGAATCCACCAAGCTCCAAAGGTACTGAAACATTATCGTTGTATTTTCATGTTGTAACGCCACTGAAACATTCGTGGGCTTGGCTCGCAAATTATCTTTCCTGTTACTTCAAAGATAATCGAGAAAACAAATCGGTTATAAAAGAAAAGTTCTGGGTCATTTTATTGTTAAATATCTGCCCTAAATATGCGCACTCAACATAACCATAATAATGACAACCTCCACGGAAGCTGGCACTTACTTGCTGAAAAGAGTGTCAGGATGAGAGGAATTAACTCCACTTTCATCGGTGAAAAATTCATGGTTGTTTTGTCACCAATCTGCTGGTTTCTGTTACAGTTGTTTGGAATTACTTGATGTTGTCCTTCTAATTGGAAGAAAAGTGAAGTTCCTTCAATTGTTTCTGTCTAGAACACTCACACTTAAAGAGATGGAAACACAAAATCTCACAGAACACACCAAATATCCAAAGATGAAACGTTCATTTTCTTTATTCTACAGAAGATTTAAAGATATTATTCAAAAGAACGACGCCAAATTTTAAAACATGTTTTGATATTAGCAACTTAACCTTGTCATACAGGATGACAGCATTTTATACATTTTTCAAGACTTGGTTTGGTTTTCAAAAGTAATAAGACAACTGTTTTTAAATTCGTTTAATTATAACAACTCGCGTTTCTTAAACTTTATTACCTTAAAACAAACTAGAACATAATCACGTCGTTTCTCTCTCATTGGAGTCTATTTCTATCACAGTAAGTTTGCGTCGGCTAAACGTAAACAATAGGTGGTGTCAGTGTCTTCTCGCTCTGTCACAACATAAGAAAGTTCCACCTGAAACAGTAGATACACGAATGTACTCGTTGTGTTTGTTTTATTATTGCCGCTATTTAGCCCCTTCTCTCTCTCTCTCTCTCTCTATCCTTTTCACACGATCTAACTTGTCACCTGCTGTGGCTGTTGAGTTAGCCGCAGACAGCAATCAACTGAGCCGCCGAGCGACAACAACGGACAACGCCGCGCGTTGGGAGATGCAGCAGCAGCCGTCTCAGTCGACTTGCGCAATCGGTACCACGCGTATTGCCCGCGCCCTTTATGTTCTCCCCAGTACTGCTGGAAATACAAGTTCGTGGTGCTGAATGAACTGGGATTTGTCTTGTCCTGGCTCATTTAAATTCAAGCTGTCACTTTTGAAAGTAATATATGAAATTATTTTTTTAAAATTAACAACAAATCACAATATATATCAACAATACGGTGACCAGCTACGTCAAATTACAATGAAATGTGCCAGTGATCCGGCGTATAGGGTCATATTAGCCTAACTTTTAGAGAATTAAATTTTTCGAAAATCTTTCTTTGTTGGAAGTTTTCCAGTATTTGTCAGCGCCTGGATCTGGTAAGAATGACAAGAAAATGAAGATGAATACGAAGCACTGGTGCAAATACGCTGACAAAAGAAAGTAAAAGTACTCAGACGTACTCAAAAGAATTGTGTCATAATAAGGTAAACAAAACTGCAGGACACACGTGCATGTAACAGGAACCCAAATTTCTGAGTTCTACTCGATTTCTTGTTGCATTCTGAAGTGCTATGAAGATATGCCGCCTCTTAAACCCAACTCGGAATTAGGCAAGAGAGAAGTGTTTATTAAACGATGTTGTCCATTGCTAGGATTATGTAGTGCTGATAGCAGATTAAATAATGTAAAGGGTAATGATAGAATAGTACTGACAGACAACCGAAATACTTGGGAAAAAATGCTTGTGTCTCTTTGTTCACCACAAATCCCACTTTATGGACAAGTGGCAATGGGAAAGAATTTCGTCGATTCTAGAATTGTCCTATATTAAAAAAAATGGCAATTTTGTGGAACCAGGCAGTAACAATTTGTAACATTTTTTTGTTCACATTCAGTGTGAATCAAGTTAATATTATGCATGATAAATATGCACTAAATAATTTTACATTTTCCAAAATGTCTTTATTTTTGAAAGCAGGAGGTGTAAACGAATGTCTACAACACCCTGTATGTGTTGCCTTTTTAGAGTACTATTTATTGCTAATGAGCATGTGAAGCTGTCGGTGTTATCGAGATATTTGCCGTTTTTGGTTTTGCGCAGCGTAGGTCGGTTTCTTACCGACGGTTCCAGACGGCATATCGGTCCCATCTTGAAGGGTCCAGACGTAAAAGGTTTTGTTGACTAGGCGCTCAACGCTTCAATTCAGCGATTAAATATATCGTCCCCTATTAGTACCTTCGTCTAGGTCTGAGTCAAGTGCTGTAATCTTGCTCTTTACGTATATTGGCATCTTAAGGCAATTCATGACATATTTCTGGCCCTCTTACTGAAATTAGGGAAATATTCCGTCCTAAGTAATATACAGTGATTATCACGCGTCACAACTGTCATGGTTAGGTATATATAGACTCAAAATAATTCTGTCCAATTCATGAACTCATGTAGCGGAAACTGGGTGTTTATCCGATATATGTGTTTACATACTTTCCTCTACAGTACTTGGCTAATTGTAACCTGTAACTAAATCAGATTTACAGGCAGGTGGCATTCTTAAACTGAGGTTCTAATATTAGCAGCCAATATCAGGCTGTAGGAGTCAGCACTTTTACTTCTTATTCTGTAGCTCCAAATTTCAAATCTCTTTCCCACGGCCAATTATTCTGAACTGTAACAATTGTGAATCACCTCGATTCACAATTGTCCTCGCCTTCGACAGTTACTATTTTAACTCTTCAGTTTCAGGAATATAAGGTTTATGATGACTAGTTTGTTGTACTCAAATATTATCGTCGGTTTTTCCTCCCAGTATTAACATTGTTTCTAGTCTTCTTCGATATGGACTAGTTGACTAAAGCAGTCTAAATTGGTGGCTATATCGGACAGAGAAGAGTTATATAATTTACATTTTTACAGTCTGTCTCTCTTAACAGACCATCTAATTGATGTCGGTACTTTGGGACTTAAAGTGGACTACCAATTACAGTCTTCCTCGTTACTTCCAAATTATCTTTCACAGAGCCTTCTGTTCTGCACTATATAACTCACGCAGTTGACAAAGAATATTAAAAAGCCCATTCTCTGCAATTTCAGGAAGTGATAAACATTTCTGAAACTCCTCGGAATAAATTTTTCACCAATAACCTCCTTCGTATAAAATTTGTGGGTTATATCTGGCAAAATTGTGGGTTATATCTGACCAAATTCTTTGAAGTAAATTATGTGCTGAAAGACTTCAGAAAATTTAGGTTTAGAGTATGGAGTCTACATGATGTCACCAATTCATATGAATCATTTAGAAGAAAATGTGATTTTTAAATCACTCGCAAACGTTCTGGTACTGTATTCCTTAACAAGCCAGCAGAAAGTGATTTTGGCCTACATTTTGAGTTCACATGAGTCCTTCCTACCGTAGTTAATACTCCCGCATGTGATCTCCCTGTGCTTAGAACTGTGTCTGTACCCAAACATGATCGTACGATTAAGAGTACTTTTTTGCAAACCGAGAATTCTTCCCTTTAACCTTGGACCGCTGCCACAAGACTGAATTCGGATCCCTGATTCGAAATTTCCATGACACGACTTTATACCAGTGAGTGAGGGAAGTATAAGAACTGATCTTCCACCTTTAAACTTTCCATTTCTAGTATATAAATAGGTTCCAACGTGGAAGAATATAAATTATCAACAGGAAAAGGAAGTCAAGAACATGGCAGGAACCGCGTAATTGTACCCTAAGTTGTAGTGTGTTAACAAGGAAGAATGTTAATTAAATTTCTTACCATTTCTTTGTTGGGTCCATGACGTATTAATCAGCAAAGGCTGAGGAGTTGAGTCGCGAAATAACGAACTCATTACAAGGTGCAGTGCCCTTATACACCTTTAATTGACATCTTATTAATTCTACGTTACAGAGATGAAAGCTTAGCAGTGTCTGCACACCACCTCACACTCACACTGCAGCTTACAGTTATGTTTCTTGTTGAAGTTGTTGGGGATTTGGTACGTCTCTCCTTTGCAACTAATAATCAGTTTTAATGAGGCATGACTTCATTATAGGAGTTTGATTTTAAACTCTTCCACTCCGATTTCTTATTTTAATATCTTGTTCTAATTGCATGAATACAAAGGGCAAAACAATCCCTCTACAGGCCAAAAGAGGTACTGAGGATGTCCGGAGCCTGAGGCACCGCGATTTCAAGACAAAAGGCGCCTAAAGGTGGTAAGTTTGTCAGCCATACGCTACTGCCGCCATTACCAACCAGACAATATTTCTGTTAGAGGCTGAGTCGAATTCAGGGCCATAATGTGGCAGGAAGTGTTATGTCAATGAAAAATCCCATTGACAAAATCGAGAATTGAACCAAAGACCTCCCGGCTTTTTGCGTAGTGCCTCAACCAACTGCACCAATCCCTTCAGTTTTCCAATAAAGCTTCCATGTCACCGTGCATACTACGTTGCATTCGTTCTTAGTTAATTGTCCTAAGAGTATTTAGTGAAGATTACTAACTGTGCATAAACAATGTCAGGATGCAATAAGGAGAGAGTATTAAATGAGTCAAAATACTCATTTAAAACCCCCTTCTTATTGTATTACTAAACACAACGAGAATGAAGCATCTAAAGATGTCAGGATGCGGTTTTTTGTTTTCTTCTTACGTTTTTCGCTCCAGTCCAAATATCTTGGAAATATTAAATGGGTAACAAAAGCAAACATAATGGCTTGTTGGATTCATGAGTGTCAACGTCTCTTGCAACTGTCGTTGCTTCCTTTACTTATTGTTTCTGCATATGAGTTACTGATGCAATTAATATGAACGTCTTTTTACCTATCGTGAAGACGTAAGGGGGTGGGGGCGGAGGGCTGCGGAGGCATAGCTTCACTCACTTGTAACCTAAACAATGGAGGAGATGCCTGGTTCGTTTAATACCCCGACCGCTTTACCGCGTCAAATATTGAATGAAAGGCTGCCTGGGGCTTACAGCGAGTATCAACTATTTCCAAATTCGATGATCACAAATCCTCGGTTGTCCAAGCGGCAAACCTAAACCACACTAAATTATCACTTCACAGCCATGAAGAGAAATGCCAAATTGCATACACATGTTTTTATTACAAGGCCTACCGTTACATTGGTCATGGTCCACATAGATATATTAGGAGATCAGTGGTTCAAATTCCAGCCAGACTTAACATCGAATGGCAGGAATGACCATGCAAGTGTCATGGCTACAGCTGAATAATGACTTTGGGCTCGAAGGACTGATGAAAGCCACGAAAATCTTCTGTTGAACACACAATTTCCCAACCGATACTCGAACACAGCACCTCCCGAACAGAAGTCAGACGTGTCAGTTGAGCCAAATTTTCGGTGATTAAAATTCCAGTTGGACGAACAGATAGGCAAAAGATTCGAGCAGACAAAGTGATGGGTATAAAAACAGGTGTGACTCTGCCTTCTAAGTTTCCGTATTCTGAACTTCGCAAATATTTTCAAAAGAAACAATGAAAGTAAAGGTAAAGCTCGCCCTAGAACAGGCCACGAAGGCCCAGAGGGTGAATAGAGGTATAGATTTACTCTTTCTTTAACCTCGGTGCTAAATGAGGGTGGGTGGTCAACGCCACGCCCCGGCCGCTTTACTCCCGGGAAGACCCGGTGCCCGTTGTATAAGGTGTTGGGTGGGACCCAGGGCCGGTCTGGACAGGTGCGGAAAACCTTACCACTACCGGGGTTCGATCCCCGGACCGTCCAGCCTGTAACGAGTCGCTATACCGACTACGCTATCCCGGCACTCAAAAACAAAACAATTACCAAATAAATTGGTGATGCTTACATAATACTATGCTCAGATGGGAAGACCAAAATACGGAAGAAAATTGTGATGTACGTACTTGTGTCTAACGGCAAAAGGATGTGATAAATGACTGTAGAGTATTTACGGATTAATATTTGTCAGAGGATGTGGCATTACTCGGAGCAAATACCATACTGACTGCCCTGGGAATGAATCTAGCTTTATTCGACAACCCGCCTGAGCTCTCGAACCATATCAACTATAATCAAGTTCCATTTAGTCAATTTCTTAAAACTTTGGAAGCCGTTTCTGGAGATCAAAGAATTTAACGTCTTTTATGAGACACGAAAAAAGAGTCTAGATACGTCATTATAGTGGCTGGGATAGGAGGTGGACGACGGAGGAAACGTTGTGCGATTTCGAGTAGGGCCTGGTACCTTTCTTTTCTTCAAAACGCAGTACCGCCTCTGAGATATACCCAGCCTCTTATTTATTCGGTACGGCGGAAATATCCCCAAGGGTTACAGGGAGCAAAGTCTTCACCTCCATCTCAAGTAGAGCCTAAGAAAGATGGAGTCATTAATCTACTCGGCCACATACCTTACTGACGAGCACCAGCACTTTTTCACCTTTCATTTACATTAAAATTCCAAAGTTTCTTAATTGTTTTCACAGCAACAGGCTACAGTTCTTTTTCTGAGCCACCGAATTCAGTCAAATCCTCCACATCACATTTCTCTACCGCCCACTTCAGATCACTCTCACGTATACATTCGTCTTCAATTAGCTTCTTCTTAAGAAGGTTTCGTAGAAATGTGATGTATCGTATTTATTTTCTCATTTCTGAAGGTGTGCTTCTAGTCCTCTCCACCTCACTATCTTTCTTTCAATCATCTCATAAAATCTGATAATAAATACGAATTTCCAAGTCATGTTTAACGGTTTTTCCACCTTCCCCTTACTCCGCTATTCTGTGCCCAAATATTTCTTAAGCAGTCTGTTTCCAGTCAGCATTTTTTTTAAACCGTTAATTTTGTCCATACGTTGTGTAAGTATCCAGTCCATATTAAACAGCTTTAACTGATACTACTTGATTTATAAAACAACTAATCATGTAGATCTATAGCAGTAAATATCTGCGGTATTTTACAGATAATGTATGGAATGTTACTGCGAATATACGGAATACAGCGCACGTCAACAATTACTGGTGAATGTCAATATCCACTGTATTGTGAATAGTCAGTACGATAAATAACGTGCAAAGATCCTAACTTAAACCGTTGCAGCAAAAATAAAACTCTGTGCACACTGCTGTATTATCAGCTTCATGACTGTGGCACAAATAATGGTAAGTTTCTATGATCGAAATGTTTAAATTATTGAGGTCAGATGACTTTTATAAAGTTTACTGTATAGGCAATTACATTTTACGTGTGTTGGAATTGCTTTGTCAACAAAATTTACGCACCTAAATGTTGTTATTTCAGCGCATGTAATGTTTCATAATTAGTTAGTGATATCAATCAAGAAGATTAATTATTTACAAGACATACCCATTACGGATTAAGACCAATGTCAGACATTTGTATACCGATGTGAACCCTATAACAATATTTCAAAGTGATAGATTTTTAACTACGTGTGTGCTGTTGAACTGAACTGGTTTTGTGGCATGACAGAAATCGCTACCATACAATGTGCATTGTCACTATAATTGTGGTGCATTATTCTCCTTGATGATGACGTTGTAATTATCGAAACACGTAGGAAAGCTAAAAAATTGTACTTTTGCGTACGCATACTGTGCGCGCATATGTTGTTTCTTTAAATAACACAAAATTTAATTTCTTTGTGAAATTATGAGACGTGTTTGGTTGGGATTCTAAGATTAAGCTAATTCTTACACACGGACTTTTCTAAATTTTCTGAAGTTGTTTCCACTAGCAGAGATAAAACATGAAAACATTAAACTTAATCTGTTTGGTTTATTAAAGTCAGCCTGGGTCTCCTAATTGTAAATAAAAATAAATTTTAATGTACATCAAAAGCAGAAAATAACTAGCTCTAAAACCTTACTTAGTAGGCTCGACGTTTTCTAAACCACACGACAGTTTAATCAGGGCACATTTCAGTACTTTCCACGGTTCCTTAACATTTGTGTGTCACAACAAATTAAACGTCCTGCAGCAGTGTGTAAACTGACACAAACAATTCGGTGTGTTATTGTGTGAGGACATTTCTAATTAAGGTGTTCCCAGAAATAGTCGTAAAACATAATTTCCTATTGGATGCATCCGTACTCACGAATCTATTTTAATACTATTGTTGTTGATTTGCTTTTATTTGTTTGAACAACCTGTTACTGAAGTATAAATCCTGTGTTCTAAATTACATTCAACATATAAAAATTCAATTTTTCCTGCGGTCGCTCTTTTTGTAATTGAAGATAAATTTTTGGGGGGAATTTTACGCCGTGTGGTCGGTTTTCGAATTTGCAAGGATCGTAGAGTCTAAGTATTTAGGGTCAGGTAGTTTAGGACTCGTCTGCCTGCCTAAATCTGAAGACGAAACAATGCGATCCTTTGCAACGCTGGGCAATGAACAACGAGAGCGTCACAATCCAAACGGCTTGAATTTTCTTCAGCATCGCCGGAAGAACTTGAAAGGCATCATTTTGTTTCCGTTAGCTTAAAGAGAACGTTTTGTATGTGCAGTGTACAGTTTTGTTTGTGATCTAAGTCATTAGCAAATTACACATTTGACACTGTCAAAATACATCCATCACTGCAAGGCCTTACACGGGAGATACAGTCTCCCTCGATTAGAAATTTTACGCCTCTGTTTGCAGGTATTAATGTCTGTAGGAAACAAATGTGTACTGTATTTTTATAACTTCAGAGGTGTCTTATTGACACCATATTATGTGAGAATCCATCCATTCGCTCTAAAGTTAACAGCAGAAAACCTGTCGCATACTGCCGTTAGAGGGCTCCGTATGCAATTGCGCTACGCTCAGTTACACAATAAGTAACATATCCGATACACATGCATGGTTATTACACTGTCTGGGGGTGTGTCGATCGTTGGCTAAGTAAAAAGGATTTTTTAACGTATTTAGTCTGGTAAAAATAATATTGTCCGTATACAACAAGGAATTTCGACCAATCGAATTCCAGACCAGCAGAAATATATTCAGCACGAAAAATTACTGAATATTTATACTAAAAAGCTAAGGAAAACTTATTATAATTCTGTAATGTTGGCTAAGCTGCTCCATTATACGTATAGAACAGACAACTCAATAATGACCCAAGTTATATAAATGTGTGTAACTTCACACCTGGATAACTTCATAGGGAATTCCATTCAAGAACTGTGTTTTTGGTCGCCTTGATTCCACTCGAGAATTCAGTTTCTGGTAATATTGTTGGTGAAAATTCAAGTTCTCTTAGATGTTACGTCTTGTCGAATGGTAAATACAAGAGGTTGCTGATAAGTCCTTAGCCCGAACAGGAGGGAAACAAGCTACAGCGAACAAACTCGGGATTTATTCAACATATTCCCCACGAAGCTCAATACACTTCTTAGCTCGTTGCTCTAACTTTTGCAAGACACTCAAAAAAAGTTTCAGAAGGTTGTCCGTCCAACCAGGTCTCCGCGGCAGCAATGACCTCTGCGTCGGAAAAAAAAATTGCGACATATCAATTGTTTTTTCAGTCCCGGAAACAGGTGGTAGTCCGACGGGGCCAGATCCGGAGAATAGGGTGGGTGATCAAGATATTGGAAGCCCAGATAGGCCAGTTTCTTCTGGGTTGCAAGTGCCCGGTGAGCAGGGGCATTGTCTTGTAAAAGCAAGACCACCTTGGTGAACTTCGCGGGGCGTTTTTCCTTCGAAATGTCCTTCAATTGCACCAGCAGAGATGAATAATACTCCGCGTTGATATTTCGGCCCTTTGGAAGATAATCAATGAAGAGGATGCCGTCCTGATCCGAAAAATCGAGACGAGAACTTTTCCAGCGGATTTTTGAACTCGGAATATTTTGGGACGGGGTGAGCCGCTATGCCACCATTCCATTGATTGTTAATTTGTCTCTGGGTCATAGCGATATAGCCAGATTTCTTCCATGGTCACCAATCGTGACAGGAAATAATTTGGATCACGCCCGAAAAAATTCCAAAAGTTGCTCAGACGACTGGCACTTTTGACGTTTTTGATCCGCGTTCAGGCATTTCGGGACTCACTTGGCTGAGAGCTTTCGCATATCCAAATCTTCATGAATTATGGATCCAACCCGCTCAAGTGAGATGCTCAGTTGCTCAGCTATTGATTTAGCCAAAATCCGGCGGTCTTCCAAGATAAGGTCGTGAATTTGTCCAGTAATCTCCGGGGTGGTCACTATTTTGGGTCGTCCAGGACGAGGTGCATCACAGGCGGAAAAATCACGAAGTTTAAACTGGGCCACCCAGTTTTTGACGGTGGCATACGATGGTGCATTTTCCCTTAATGTTTCTATCAGAATGGCGTGAATTTCCTTCGGCGCCTTGCCTTGCAGGAAAAAGAATTTTATGACAGCTCGTGTCTTCATGTTGTTGAAACCGCGCGCGTCGCCTGACTTACTTCCTTTCAGCCTCTGTAACAAGAATAGACTTGCAATTCGACACATGAACAGACTCTTCTTTCCTACGACACTATCGATTCCGCACTACGACATCGGGAATTAGGTCGGGCTAAGTACTTATCAGCCCCCCCTCGTATGTAGCGACGTTTTGAAGGATTCTACTGCCTTTTTCTTCAGAAGCAAGCAGTCTGAATAGAGCATATTTTTTTAATATACGTAAAAATTTAGAAGTTTCTATGGCATAATAACCCATAAGACTTCAACAATGAGACCAGTTTAATTTTACAGATCAACTTCACACAAGCTAAGTTTGCAGGGTGTCACGGACGAGTGCCGGTCACAACAGAGACCGGCTGTGTTGCTGCACCACGCGACGTGGTGCTTTAGAAGCCACGTGTAACGAATTCAATCACTCTGCAAAAGAAGGCAACACATTTCTTGGAATATTCGGAATAAATTTATAACCTTACACGGTACAATAATTTAGAAGCCAGCCATCTTTTTATTTTTCTACATCAACTTGACGATTTTATTAATAGTGGAAAGTGGCATAAATAATGCCATGGGAATCACCTCATACCGGTAAAGTGAAAGGTAAAAGTAAAGTTTACCCTATAGCAGGCCGCAAAGACCCAAGGGAGAGTAGAGGTACAGCTCTGTTCTTTCTTTAACTTCGGCGCTGGATGGGGGGGGGGTTGTCAACGCTACGCCCCGGCCGTTTCCCCCCCCCTCGAAAGATAATCGGTACCCACTGCGTAGGAGGTTGTTTGGGACATACAGCCAGTACGGACGGGCGTGGAAAATCTCACCACATACTGGTATGTCTTTGAAACTTTAACACGGTGCCAATTCCAGCCTGAGAGAAGAAAAGAGTAGAGGTACTGTGAAAAGTTTTAAGATCCCACATATATTATTAAAATGTTCAACGCTAATGAAGATGTGTGGCCCGTGTATAGAAATACGTGGTAAAATTCAGTTTTAAATGACGGCACGTAATATTTCATGTCTTCACGATATTTGTAACTATCAAACACTAAATTTGTTTGGTAAGTCTTTACAGACTTGTCTGCTAGTTTATCAGTAGATTTGTCTTTAAAACCAAGAAGTAAGAAAATAACAAAAATCTCTGTTCACATATATGATGCGATATATTACTAGTAAGCTGTGTCACTAGCATATGGACTACGCGTTTTGATGTAACTTGCTGAACATTCATCTTAGGAAAGTATGAAATGGGATTCTAACAAATAACGCAGACCCCTGTTTAAAGTGGGCCCATTGGATAAGTGATGAAGTTCTATTTCAACTTGGCATAAAACGTTAACAAAGCCAAATTTTTTCAGCGGTTGTTACCCCGCACTATTTTATGTCAATTTTAATTAAAATACCTTCAGTATTGTGGTAAATGAAATATGTGGAACTACGTTAGAATATTCGTTCGCGAAGTCAAACCACATGCCTTCCTGTGCTTACAAAAGAAAGCATAAAACTTGCATCAGTTTCGTTGTGACTGATTACGAAGTGGGATGTTATGTTAGTGTTCGTTAACAGAGCAGAATAGCTTTTTGTCGTCACCAAACTTGGAGTTTTTCTGATGTGTTATATGTGATTTCTAAGTGGTATATAAAATAAATGCGAGGTCAAAACAGCCGGATATTAATGCTTATCACTCACTTCTGTCATTCTTCAATATCAACAATTTTGGTGGAGTTTGCTTTGAAAATCTTCAACAACTTTCTTTCGTGGCACATGAGCACAGGGTCTTCTTTGACTCTGTTGCTCCAGCCACTGTAACGTCCAGTTTGCCTCTAAAGGACTTAACATTTCGGGCCAAAAGGAACGGATATTTTCTTCCCTCGCAGAATTTCCAGTAGCATTTTTCAATTGAGTTGGCGCGCTCTACCGGCATCTTGATTTTACCTCCCACTTTTTACTGCTACATTTTCCTAGATGAAGCGCAAGTGTATTATATACCTTCCCGCTGCAGTGTCTTCGAATAGTTTACAAAACCCCATTCGTATGCGAATGTTTAGGGCGTAAAATTCCATTTTGGGAGTTTAAATGAGAAAGGGGACATAATTTGAAGCTACAACGCGTCTACTCTTTTGTGTATGACAAATGGAAGAAGGAGTACATTCACACGTTCCGATTCCGAAGCTGTAAGAATTCTGAAGACATTTGCTTAGACAAATCGAAGAACCTATCAAATATCATAGACATACAAATACGTGATACGCAAGACAAACAAAAATGGTGTATATTCAGTGAAACTCAGCAATAAAACTCGAAACCGTAGTCCCAAAATAAAATTTAAAAATTTCTTGTTCTGTGCAGTAAGACAAGTCACCTTATGTAATCCAACAATTGTGCTATAATTGAGTACAATAATATACAAACATGTAGGCGTCCTACTACACGTTTCGGCCTTATTCGAAACCTCAGAGAGACATTCAACAAAGCAAGTATAATAATGGCTATTGTTGTTAAAGTTGTGCAATGGTAGAGTTAAAATACAAGTTTTGAAAAGTTTGAAACGATTACATAGTATAGCACATAATGCAATTACATAGCACAGTACATAATGCAATTAAGTAATAAGTATTATGATGCACATTGTACTAGGTTTTTTTTAACCATTTAAAAAGTACTAACTCTACCATTGCAAGTCTATGGCATAAATAGCTATTTTCTTCTTTTTACTTGTTGAACACCTCCGTGACGGCGGCAAAAGAGGCCGAAACATGTAGTCGGATTACCACAAGTTTTTAGATTATTGTACCTAATTAGCAGTAGTTGGACCCAAAATAAAAATTTGGATCCAAGTGCTTTTCTTTTCTGAAAGAGTATGTGAATCCGAATGTTAAGTCCCTCATTTCATCTATGATTCTGCCCAGACATCCTTTCGTACTTCCTTCCCTTCTCACACATAATCCACTCAACTATCCACCCAATCATCCAACAATCCGATCCCGCTATATGCTTGTTAGCAACACTGTGAGAAGCAGATATTCGGATTTGCTGCAGTTCCCAACAGGATCTCGCGCATTTCAATAGCTTTATAAAGATTCCGTACATGCTCGTTACGACACACATACTGCAGGCAATCAGCTCTGATTAACAAGCTTCTGACCAAAGTCATTTGTGCAGAGAAAGGCTGACTGGCTTCAGAACTAAAGATGTGCAAGGAAGTTATTACATCTGCCAATTACGGCTAATTTTTAAGAAAACATAGAATTAAATTAACAATTCCTAAACCAAAAATTAGAGTGATGACAGAAACCCCTTTGTACGGTGAACGTAATTATATCAGACTTAACGACGGTAGATTAACTTTATTAACTATGGGGTAGTCATGAATATGTTACAGTATCTTGCATCAGAAATATTTGATCGCAGATTTCCAACATTAAACTTTCAGTTCTTCCCCGGAAGCAAACTGCAGCTGCTTTAACTTCAATCGGTGTAGTGACTAGCCTGCGGAATCAATAATCGCGACACACCTGGCCTCCTTTTCAATGCATATGGGGAGACAGTAAACCTGCCTGAACGTGAAGTTGATCACTCACTCACCTTCTTTTAGTGTCAAGGTTAAGAATTCGGGGAACTGCTACTTTACTCCACCCTATATGCTCTTATGTTATGCACTTGAACAATGTTACGTTGACTGTAAATGCAGTAGGTATGACAGTGCACTGCAGAAGGCCAGGCAAAGTATTTCTTTTGATTATGATATACATAGATCACATGCATCAAGCAGTTTTATTGGAAAATCTTCGAATATGTTTAAGAAATTTCCGGTTATGACAGCAGAATTTATCACTGTTGTTGTAATATCTCTCCATTTGTCCTGACGATAGAGTACATGAGAGACTACGTAGCAGCAGTCTAGAAAAAGGACAAATTGAGTTACGCTTACACAAGAGAATGCATTTTGTACCTTCAGTGCTTTATAACAGAATGATCTCTTCCTAGAACAGGCGTGCTCGTGTTCCTTGTCATAGAAAAATAAATGAGAGTTCTCTCCTGTAGCTGCTGTCTCTACCTTAATGTACTGTATGTGCCTAAACACTATGTTTGGAAGTACAAAGTTCAGTTCGACACACCTTTATACACCAGTCGGGACGTATTTCATTGTGTATTTGCTTGTGGGTTGGTCACGTAAGATAACTCAATAATATTTTGAATATATTTCAGAAATAAACAGTTGTATTCAAATTCACAGTTCCATCTACACAATTTTCCTTTACTAATACACAGTTTTCGCCGCCAAAGTGAAACTTCTTATAAAAAAAACTGTCTGTGCTAGACCTGTTAATTGATGTAATTTAAGGTATTCATACAAATTTTAAACCTGTTGTCTGAGACTATTGACAGTTTACCGCTGCAAATTATTATATTATATTTTTTATATTTGTGTCTTTGCTCATTAATTTGGTTTCAATCTAAGTATCTAGCGGTGTAATTCTTGACAAACAAGAAAGCTACCAGTAAAACGCGCGAGTTGAGAAAATTATGAGCGATTCTATCATGGAAATGTCCTTAAAAACCTCAATTATGGTTGGTGAGTTCAGGCTTCCGCCACGAAGTAGATAAGAACTGCGCTCTTCTGGGCTATTAGGCAGCGAGTAATGCTACTTCCTCACCGACGTTTCGGGACAACAATGCTCAAGAATCCAAGGATCCTTAACCCTTGAAGAGTGCAGTTTAAAATTACTATTATTTTCCAGTCTATTAAGGGGTGTTCGAAGCGACAAATTTTCAAGGCATTTTCCACTGAATTCTACACACACTCTTTTCCATAAAATGAATTATAGTTCTAATGTTCTTCATTTCTAAGCCCTTACTACCCTGACAATGGTAGGTGACTTGCACAAATAGCCTCGTTACAAAATGCACCAAATTGTCCATTTACAAATAGTTCATCCTTCGTTGTTACAAACACTTTTACATCTACAATGTTTTATAAATCTTTCACTTGATGGCAATCCCTCTAAACAAATGATTACATTTCATATCCATATGCAAATGAGGACACTAATATTTGAGCTTTCAAGGTCCAGTAGTTATTATTCATCGTGTGTCACCAGATCTTCACGCCTGGAATTCTGTCTCGTGCCCACACAGAATATTCTGTCTTGTGCCCACAAAGAATATTCTGTAAACAATAATGTCTCGACACTATTTACATTATACTACGAAGACATATTTCCTAATTATACAAAATAAACCAACAAAATGCACCTTTTCTATATTAATATTTTAGTTTTTAATATTTGATGTCTTCTGCATGTTTCGAACCTGAGAATTCATCTTCAGGAAGAGGGTTCTATATACAGGTAAGTTATAGTATGTTTTACGTGCATCAGTATAAACAATACTGTAGGTAGATTTGCGGTTGGATACACACTCTTCTACCTACAAGACCGCTTATACTGATGCATATAAAACACACCATAACATACCTGCACGTACAACCGGCTTCCTGAAGATGAGCTCTCGGTTTCGAAATATGTAGAAGACATCAAAAATTAAAAATTAAAATATTAATTGAGAAAATGTACTTTTTGGTTTATATTGTATAATTATATTAAAATAGTGTAAAAAACATAAAATACATGCCTAATGTTCATATTGTATAAACATCTGCTGAGCGTATCCCACGGACTGTATTGACTGTAGACTTTGAACAAAATATAAGGGGCTCAGCTCAGTGGCATGCTAAACCCAGCCCTCAACACACCGCATTATTCCTCTCGTGTAGACAGACGGAGGAACGTAAATGAGATGTGTTCTGCTCACAAAGCAAGAGGGTTGATTGGCACATCACAACCATACGTTAATATTACTTACAGGGCAATAGAAGCGTGAATAAGGTCACTAATTAGACAACGACCCTAATTACCCGAAACCATTGCTTCTAATTAAGACATGACTATAGAAGATGGGATTTCATTTGCCTATTGGTCTACTCGGCAATTTGTTCGTTGTATTCGCTCTAGGTATTGATTCTATCTCTCTCTACCTTTCACAGAGTCAGTTTAATGAGGAGACTCAGACGTGTGCAGATGAACTTGCTGCAGCTTTTCACCTTGGTTGGCTGCTATTCCTATAGGACAAGAACCCAGAACGTTTCTTGGTCTGTTATTGACACCGTACAATTTGTATCAAGTGTCTCTTGTGAGGATGAATTTGGTAGTTAATTAAGTGTATTATGTTTATTCAAATTTTTCACGGGGAAATAAGCATCTCTCCTCATATTACATAATTTATTTAGCGAGCTTTAATAGAGTTAACTTTATCCTGGTATTTTACCTATTATTTTAGCTGAAATGTTCAACGGGTTGAGTCAGAGCTGGACTAAAACAAATCTTAAACCTTTTTTTCTAAAATCAACAAGATCTAAGTTTCTTGCAGGAAGATCACAATTTTTAGATCAACCTAAAATCTATGACTTGGCTATAAAGAGGAAAAACCATCTTAGAAAAGTCTGGAGTGGAATAGGATTCACTTACAGGAAGTCTAAAGACACTAAAATTCTCCCTGTAATTTTAAAAAAAAGTTATTTTTTAAAAAGCCTACCCAAAACATCGGGTCGTATTAATATCGTAATCGATTTTATTGTTTGTGTTAAATACAAACTAAACACAAGAATATATCCATATATAATCGCCTTTGCGTATGGTATAGCAGAAGATGAAAGATTACCGGTCACCAATATAGTGGTTAACTGAGAATGACTTTTAAATTCTTGATGACTTTTTTCTAAGCCCTTATAAAGTTGTGTTCACTTTACTTACAGTCAAGCATTCAAACACTCTGCTTTCTGTCCACTGAGAGCACTTCGGTCTTGAAGGGTTCTCAGAACAAATACCATTTTTTCTCCACACGACATCAACCAGTTCGTCTCCTTGTAACGAAGAGGAAGTGAGTTAAGTGCGGTACTAATAATATCTCTAAATGCAATCCATGTTCAACGTTCACACCCAAAGCATTTTACGCGGAGTAATTTCATATATGGTTATCGATGCTTCGGTACAGCCTGTGGGGTCCTTCTTCAAAGATCAGTAGTCAAGAAATAAGCCTGAAATCTCGCAATTCCTTTCGGCTTAAAGTGTTGAATTTTCATGGTACTCTCATCACACTCTGTTTTCTTTACACGAACATATACGTGCGAGTTCATTTGTTTTAATTCATTATGTAGGTGTAATAGGGACCAAACTACATGGTTCGGCTACTTCTTCTATGTACATGACTGCGACACGCAAGTCTTGAACAGTGTTGCAGTTACCCTGTACACAGAGCCACTAAGTTGTTGTGGCCAAATATTTATAAAATAAATAAACATATACTTCTGCGTAATTAACCCTAAGGGTATTTTTCTGGGCATTCTTAATGTCGATACTGAATGCGAGAGGGGGGGGCAGCCACCTGTATTCATTTCTTTACTACCGACGATTGAGCCTAAGAAAGCGTCTGAACAATGAAAGGAAGAAGAAACGAATTCCTTATCCGTCCCTGGAATGAAGCCTAGACTCCTTAGCCCTTCACCCTTTGCCTATTAATTGTCCTGGTTGAATTATTGCGATATTTTTTTTCTAGAAAATAACCAACACAAAATAAGATCTGTTGTGGATGAGCACTGGAAAGCGTGGCCTAACCTGCTACTGCTGTCGTCAGCAAAATGTAGGCCTCAACGCAAACAGTCACTGTACATCAGAGAAACATCACGCGCGAACGAAGCTCATTGCTACTCCAAGCTGCACTCTCCAAGTCCTAAAATACTACACACTTGTTACTTTCTTTTAAGGGCTAAGATATGGTAATTAAAAATGTATGTTAAATGAAATCTGTGGCAAGCAGTTTGTTTGTGCTGTTTTATTTAAACTTTACAACTAAACTGCTTTACCCTTGACAGTCTCTCACTGTGAAAGCTCCAAGAATAAGATTTCGAACTCATCTACACTCAAACTTTGTTCAAAATCTGTTCATTCTTAATTTAAAGACTGCTAATACGTTATTAGACGCAGGACTTTCAAAGCTTTTAGGAAAAGTTCAAGTTCTTTCGTCCCGAATATTAAAAATTCAAACGTTCACATCTGTTAATAAAAAAGCACTTTCATGTATTCTAACAACTCTGTGCTCTGTTTTTTGAAACATACACCAATTTAGCAAACGTCTTATTTGCTTCAACAGACTAACAAAACCAATGCGATTTTTATAAAGCGATAAACAGGTTTGCATGATGGGCCTGGTAAGTATAATTTTCCTTGATCCCGTAGATCACTCTCAGTGAATGTTGCTGTTAACGAACGGATCTATTTTTAGATACCCTCTATTATACCCGAATCATCATATTTAAAAAAAATGTTCCCTTAAATATTCAATTTAATTCACTTCTAAGAGAGTTGTGTCAGTTATAATGTATACAATTAGATTGTTGCATCTTACCATTATATCATACTGACTTCTTACAACAGTGGTCAACAATATGAAATACTCATAAATTTGACATTTAATTGAGGATAAATAGAGTGCTGATGGTAAGATTATTGATTCTGGTGGTTATCGCTGTAATAGTATAAATTTATAAAATATATTATAATATTTTACAGTGTAATGTAGACTGAAACTTTACAGAACCTTTTCCAATAAGTGAGAATATTTTCAAGGAAGAAGACTCTTGTAATACAGATCAAACAGAAGAACACTATTCGTGTATATCACAAACACTCTAAGAAAAATTAACTGAAACGAATTGGAAACGAAACATAAGCTGGCTACAAGGGTAATATATGTATGGTTTCATAACCAGAGCGATAGACTACTGTCAGACAGCTATTTCACCATCTCACTACGTGAGTCTAGGTTGAGGGACGTGAGCAAGCACAAGAAAGTAGAGAGTTATTTGTTAACACAATTTTCACACTATAGATAAGCTTCCGTTAGATATTCTCACGCGTTACTGTAGAAAAGTGTATTATTGTGGAGAAAGTTTTAAAGTTGGGCTATTAATTGCCCTGAAGGTAACATACCGCATATTAGCTACGAATTATTTGGCTTCGTATAGCTTGAAATAATCGCTATGCAGAAGGCTTTAAAAAAGTTCTGTATATAGATCTGAATGAGATCTAGTGAGACCACTGAGTGTCTTTTAAGTATTCTTCTACTAATTAACTCCCTGTGCTACAATATATGCATGACATCAGATATGAGAATTTCCAAGGTTAAATTTAACTCTTACGAAAGTGTTGAATTTTCTTGATAGTTTAATTTAGTTTCGCACGTACCGAATTACATGGAATTCAGTTCAGTAGCTTCGAAGACGACATATTCTAAGACAAGATAAACCAGACAGGCACCTTCTTCTTATGGTGTTTTTATTAGATGACCTCTGTGAAACAGGCGGACACATAGAATCTGACGCATAACAACACTTAATTAATTTACTGCTGTAAGACAAAGTATGTCTTCAAGTTCTTAGACCACCTGTAGCACTTAAGAAGGAAACAGGAAGTGCAGAAACAGGACGAGCATTTGTCAGTTCGGTATAAAGTTTCTACTACTGAAATAGTTTAAATAATTTTCACCCGATATCACTTTCTATGTGGATTTCGACAGTGAAAAATTTCCTCATTGCATTTTATTCTAGAAACTTCTTAATCCTAATTCATTAATTGCTTATTCGACGTTTAGAAGACTACAGAAAAAGAATAACAATAAGAAGAAAAAGTAAATATTGTGAGTGGGACTTCATTTATTACGGATTAAACAGTAGCCTACAGTTTACTATCCTGTAAAGTTTTAGACCAGCAAGTGTTTCTCACCACCAACACAAGCACAAAAATCTAGTACAAAAGAAAAGATATTTAATGTGTCGTGTGAAGAAGATCGTGCCTAAAACATTCAATGATATTTGCTTTGCCACAATTTTTAAACTCATTTGGAATATTCTGTTCACCTTTCAAACTGTAGTTGGCGTTAAACAGACTGTAAATAATTCTGCGTTAACGTTATGTTCTAGAAACAAGCCTGAAGAAGGTGACCGATCATGTCCCAGAAATGTCATGTTGCATTATTTTATTCATTTTAATACTCTATACGACATAAAATTATCAAATATTTCATAAATCTTGAAGTAAATTTTCTGTTGTGAATGTTTCGAGCCTCTGCCCGCTTATCGATAAGGTGCAGGTAGGCTGCAGGCGCTGTACAGTTTTGGCAGGTGCGTTAGGCAATGTGTTGTAGACTGGTGACGTCAGGTATGCAGCAGAGGATATTAACTGAGCATTTGGGATGAGTTTCGGAATTTGTTAAATGGTACGTAAGAGAGCTTAATTATGACGAAATTTTGTTAATGCCGTAGAATTATGCGTACTTGGAGGAAATTTTGAAATTTGTGGTGGGAGGGCCACATGAGAAGCAGGAAAATTACAACGAACGTGAATTTCGGTTACAAATTCAGCATTGTCTTTAGGGCCTAGAAATACTACAGAAAAATAAAATGGATTGCGTTGGTTTGAACACCAGTACGAAAGTAGTTTTTGCCCAATATTCTCTGATATTCGGAAGATAATCGATTTATTTGAAGCTTTCCAGATATCCCTGCTTCTCCGTCTAAACGTTGTACAAGGATAGAGAATTGGTGGAATTATGCTGATATTGGCAACTCAGAGAAAAACCCGTCCCAGCGTCACTTTTTGTACCAACGTTTCACAGTGACCATTACGAGATCCTTGAAATTCGTCTAATACAAAATTTCAGGTCCTTCACAGTGAGAACACTGCGCCACTCTTACGAAGATCAATTAGCTAAACTTGTTCAGAGTATTTATATGTTGCAGCAGACTTCACTGTGGTACATACTTCTGAACTTCAAATACGTATTTAACAAATTGGTTCCAAGTTCAGAGAATTTTCAGCGTCAGTTGAGGTGAGAAAACGGTCTTGGGTCGTTAACATACAAGGATAGGGAAGGAAGCAAACCTTTCTTTTGCAAGGTAATATCCCAGTATTCACACCGTATATATGAGACACCCGCATTCACAAGGTCGGTAAGACCTTGTTCCTATATCAACACACTCAATATCGAATCTTCAGACAACATTATAAGCTGCTAGCTAATTCATGTTATTTCGGTCTATCAGCTAGCATTCAGTCCAGTGAGGTACTTTAAATATCTTAGTGCCTCGTACAGGAGATGTTCTCCGCTCGCTGGTACATACCGCACTTGATCTTCCAATCACACGATAATTCTACAAATCACAAACGTTTCAGTACCACGTAACACTTTACAGAACTGATGTACTCGGAATTTAGGAGCCCACAGCACATCCCCCTTGGGTACAGCACAATCCCATTTAGTGAAATGTTGATGGATTGGATAGTGTTGCACAGCAACCGATGGACAGGGAACGATGTTCAAAAGGCCTTTTAAAACCATTTGGCTGTTTGTTTTACGCTCGCAATAGTTTTATACACACTTTAGAGACAAAATATTTCGGACCACTAGGTTAAATAAACACACGCTGAGTTTTACGTTACATGCCCCCATACACAGACCCCCTAAATTATTTACCGATAAAGAAGAGACATGAGCAAATGGATTTTCATCATGGAGCCTCAGTTCAGGGCAGTTCACACCTCAATCAAGTCTCGCAATACGACGTTCTGAACCTTACATTCACGCTGGGTCAATAATATCCCATTTGTAGCAACTTTCCAACGGTTTATTCACTAAAATTCACCGTGGATGAAGACTGTAAATTGGGCTAATTTCGAACTTGATCCATGTTCCTAAGACGTCACTTTTTATTTGCCACTATTTGTAAGCTAATCGCTTTTTAACTACAGTTCGACGCCTTTCGCCGATTGTCCATGCCACCTTCAGTGAGTTCTTGACTTTTTTGTAAAACATCAAAATTTCAATTGTTTTGACACTTAAATTTTTAACATCATAACTCAAGAACTTCGATAATGTTAGAAAGTGATTTATTTGAGAATTTTTTTTTTATTTTCGTTGTTACATCGTTCATGTTGTTGAGTTACTCAATTATGACACCAACCACTGCACATATATAAAATTTATAAAATTTACACATTGAAACATTAAAAACGCTTCGACATGTTTCGGTCCTAGGACCATCATCAGGGAGCCGTATCGTCCTTGCTATAGTCACACTATAAAAAGTCACATTAATTTCGCTGTACCAGTTGGGTATTGCGGCAGCATGCCGTGTTGTGTAATGTTATGTTGCGAAGAGTGCCCTGCTATGGATCTGCATTCTGTGCTTCGTTGCGTGATACGCAACGAAGCACATTGGGATCCCAGTGTGTTTATATCAGTGAAATATT
>Ga0136643_10002299_pt1 | contig 24623 bp, 13 predicted proteins | sample TergutLab28metaG_FD_96883 | JGI IMG/M metagenome (GOLD analysis project Ga0136643, IMG submission 96883) | Labiotermes labralis P1 segment gut microbial communities from Petit-Saut dam, French Guiana - Lab288 P1 (version 3) (version 3) | ecosystem: Host-associated > Arthropoda: Insects >... | reverse complement strand
TCTATTCTTTCTTTAACCTCGGCGCTAGATATGATAGATGGTCAACCCCACGCCCGGTCATTTTACTCCCGAGAAAGAGACGCGGTACCCATTGCATAGGAGGCTGGGCGAAACCCAGCGTCGGTCTAAACAAGGGCGGAAAATCTCGACCCCACCGGCTGTTCGATCCCCGGACCGTCCAGACCGTAACAAGTCGCTGAAGCGACTATGAATCAGTTTCCTAACTTTTGGAAGTCGATGCTTTATCCTATCAGATTTGCAGTTTTGAGACTGGTGTTTAAAATTCGTCTTCTGAGAAACAACGTCACGTAGATATATGTCGAGGATTTGTAGGAACTTGGGCCTCCGCCGACAGGGACATCCAAGCAGATGCGCTAGTCCGAAGCTGCGGCAGCATACCCCTCCTAAACGTCGCTATTCATCTGTCTACACAGCTTGAAACTTCATTCACTTCTGTCTTCACAGAAAAGAAATAATGAATCATCTCCTAAGCGAATTTCACCCCAACCACATGTCCACAGGTTTCTTGGTGCTGTGTTGTAATGTTACCGTCCTAACAGAGCAGCCACATCGTGAAAAGTAAAGCACAAAAACTGGAACAAAATAATCTCTTCTGGGAGGGCAAGTTTAATATGTCCGTCAAACAGAAGTATTTTTGAGGAGCTAGAAATTTCTCGTCTATTCAAGCGATTCCTGGCACATTATGCAAAAAGGAGGTTTCACCATCAGTTTACATGTTTAATAAACAAATCTACTTATAGTCTTATTTTTTAGATATATTTTAATATTATCCACCAATCTACGTCTGTCTCCCAAATGGTCTGCTTCATTTATGTTTTCGCACTGGAGCCCTGTATGTGTTTCGTCATTTCTCCCATGCGCGTTACATATTTCGACCTATCATCCTCCTTGACTGGATGACCGGAAATATTTTGGCAACGGACACAATTTGTGAAAATCGTTACGTAATTCCTTCAAGCCTTCTGCTATTCCTTCCTTTACGTTCTAACACGACAGCCAATGTACGTACAACGTAACACTTAGGCCAGTTCGAGTCAACATTGATGCCGTCTGAAGGCAATAAGTATTACATATTCTAAGTAAGCGTCTGTAGCCTTACCTATCAAGCATGCAAAGTGCGAGTGCCGTACTATCCGTGGAACGTACGGCTCGACAAAAGTTTTACACATTATGTCATATAGGGTGCAATTTGCGGAAAAAATCTATTGAACGTAAAATGTGGGTTTTGATTTCCTGTACAGTTACTGTCTAAAGCATTTCTCATTCTAAGAAGAATTAAGCGAGATAAGGTCAAAAATGTCTATTGGTTCTCAAGTAAAGTACTACTTAATCTTGTCAGATTTCATGAAACTTGAATTTTCTACACGGATTTTCGAAATATATTCAAATATCGAATTTCAGAGCCGAGTTGTTCAATGCGGAAGGACGGACGGACACGCCGAAGGTAATATCTGTTTTCCTCAATTTTGCAAACGAGTCTAAAACGAGTATATTCCGCAGCACCATGACCATGAACACCCTCAGTAGGACATTAATAATTCCTAAATGAAGGAGATAAAATTTGGCATCCATACGAACAACACGCAAAAATAACACTTCTACGTACTTTAATTTGATGCCTGCTAACAAACTAGAGGCGTGTAATGGTAAGGTACAATGAATTCCCCACATTTAATCTGATATTAATTCACTCCTTAATTCAATTTTGATTTTTCATGGTCGTTCTCAATTATTTGAAATCTACCGTATTTTCAGCCGATTTACCAACTACCTGCATCGACTTCCAAATCTACCCTCTCACTTGTGACTGTTGAAGCTTGTCATTTTGTATTTTACAGTATTACAGTTTTCGCTCAGAAGTTAGAAACGTGACGCAGCAGTATCTTCGGAAATAACATTCAGAAGTAAAATCAAACAGACTTGTACCTGAAATTTTGAACCGGATGCCAGATAGTGTCGTTGTTTGTAGCCTTATTCTCTCAAAACCGCCGCTTAGGCAACCCTAAATTTCTCTACCTGTGTTCTGAAGAACCCGACACTGGAACCATACATCTTAATTCCAAAATATTAACAGTAATTTTATCCGCTAATCTCCAAATCCGTCACTTTTTGTGTGTTTTTTTTGCCTAAAATCTTGCGTGCATTCATTGTCTCTCATTTACTCGTTAAGTAACCCGCTTACCTCATTGACCCGTGCTATGCCTCAGGAGAATAGTCACAGGTTTCTCACCACGGAAGACTGGTTCATTCTCAGACCATTCCTTGTGGCTTTGTGGTGGATAAAAGGAACTGGGCAGGCTTTTTCCCGAACACTGCGGCTCTGCCTTGTCAATATCATTGTATCAGTTCTCCAATATGGGTCATTCACACCTCGCCCACGCCCCATGATCTAAGCAGTATAGAGCGTCGTTAATTGATAAATTTAAAACATCATAGGCGTAACTTTGGGAGCGCAAGGGGGCAATCCCCACACCCCAATAATTTTTTCTACTTGAGAATAGTTCTTTTGGCTAATGACTTGAAGAGGGGGCAAAAAAAATATAAATATTTTCAAAACGATTATTCGGGTGGCGTAAAGAGAAAAAGATGAAAAACATGCCCTATGCAGAATAGAGGTATCTGAGGTCTAATACTCATGGTAGATTTTACCTCAGGCTTATTAGCGAAGTTAATGCCAACGTCTTTCTTCTATGCCCTCTTAGCTATTTTGCGAAAGGTACAAAGGATGGGTTTCCTTTCATGAACCATAATTGGTTTAAAACTCGCTTCTAGCGGCGGGCGAAATGAACACACAGGCAGGCATAATATTTCCTTTAAATATCAGATTTTTGTGGGTGTAACTTGTTGGCATCTGGATTTCCTGTTCCACAATATAAGCCACGTGTCCACTGGAAGAGCAATTACACAATAAGCAGATATCAAAAGGTGGTATAACAACATAACACTACATTCCAAGTCAAATTACGCGCATGAATAATATTCAGTATGTTCTCTGTAACTGTTGCGCTGAATTGGTATGCGTTAGTTCAGTGAGAGTAGAAAGGCTTAATTGCTCTCTGGCATATTAATTTCAGAGTTCAATGCGAAAAATTTGACTAAAAGCGTTATGCATTTTATGTAACGATTACAAATATATCGAATGTTTTTCAACCACAATGTTGTTCATCAAATTCAATATGTATGCTAATGTTACCTAAGAACACAAAATACATTCCAATGTCATCTATTTCATTCGGTGTTCCTAATAGCCTATCTCAGACACAATGCAAGCCATCTATTTACCCGTTGTTCCAGAAAAATCTTCTTCAGGTTTTCAGTATTTTGGTTAGAGGCGCGGTTCCAAAGTGGGCCGCGCTAGCGTAGTCAGTATTACGACTCGCTACGGGCTGGACGGAAATGGTATCGGATCCCGGTGGGGGGCCAGTTTTTCTACATCCGTCCATACAAGCCTTACGGTCCACCCTAGCTTCCTGTACAATGGGTAACGGTTCTCTTTCCCGGGGGTAAAGCGGCCGGAGCGTGGCCTTGCCCACCCACCCCATCTAGCATCGAGGTTAAAGAGAGAGTAGCGCTATACCTCTATTCCCCTCTCTAGACATTCACGGCCTGTTTTAGAGTGACATTTACCTTTATTTTACACGGTTCCAAACATCGCCGCGGCCAGCAAAGCATTGAAATCAAATTGTTTAAGTCGCGAAGCACATGTAAACACGAAACAAAAGCACAAAATAACTCCCAACTTTTACGTTTCTTCTAACATTTTTTTGCAGAGTCTAATATCCTCTCCCCATAACAATATTTCTCGAACCTGATTTCATGAACTCAATTGATCTTTTTGTCAGTTTCTTTCACCGTTCATATTTCATATCCATATAAGTCGGCTGAAACCGCCACTTCTTCGTAATATGATACGTTAGTATGGGAGTATCCAAGTCTAATCAGCTGTCAATGAGTGTTTGCAAATGATGTGTGTATATTATTTCGGTATATTTCATAATGCAAGCAGAAACACCGGGTAGCAACATTGGAAAAAAGCAGTGTCAGAATGTGATATTGTGGACTGTGACACCGTACAGTTTTTGTAAGTGCAACAGACTGTCTCCATCTTCAGAGGCGGCCTTGGACATGGGGGCAAAATTTACCGTCAGAATCGTGATACATACAAACCTACACCGTGTCACAGGTGATTGAATTTTGTAGGCTTATCACAACAAAAACCTGAAAGCATTTCAGAAAAATTATAAATTCTGTAAAAGGTGGCCTTTATACATTTCTCAGACTCTTAATTCAGTGTAATTTGTGAATCTCTGAAAACCATAATTACACACACACACACACACACACACACACACACACACACACAAAGTTATGCAGTTTTTCTGATTAGGAATAAAACAAGTTTTATTAATGTAAATCAATAAAAAAAAAGCTACAAATGCTTGAAATAACGTTTAGAAAAATATTTACAATTTTAAATATAAATCAAGAGACAAATTTAGGGAATTTCATAAAGAGAATGTAAAGCCTGTACAGGCTTGTACGGGACTTGGGGGTTCTAGGAATTTGCGGCGTCCAGATTTCAAGACAGATGGTACATGAAGGTGGTCAGTTTGCCAGCCCTAAGCATCGGCCGCCTTTACCATCCATGACATATTCCTAGTACTCATTCGTGTTAGAGGTTGAGTCGATCCCAGGGCCATTGTGCAACTGGAAGGGTTGAGTCAATAAAAAATTCCAGTGAAATCATCGGGAATCGAACCCGCGACCTTCCGGCTCGAAGCGCAGTGCCTCAACCATCTGCGCCACCGCGTTTTACAAAAGTATTCTACAGAATGTTTATATTATACACAGGGCATTTAATTAACTGCAGACCGTTAAAACAGAAAAGCCCCACCCTCAATACGACCCGTCGTTTTTATTTTATTAAACAAACAACATAGAATCTGAAATTTGTACAAAAATTCACTTCCTATCACGGCGTAGATAGTCAGTGGTAATCATGAAGACCAAATTTTGATTCTTTTTAGATAAACAATCTATGTTGATTTTTAAAATCACAGAATACACACAACAAGTTGAGTGGGGAAAAATGTAGAATTCTTACATGAGACATTATTTACAATTACCAGTGTGTTTTAATATTAATTAATCTCAGTAATATTATCGTATTAATTACTGTTTAGTAGTAAATCAAAGCTTACGATTTGTTCTACAATTTGCATACTTGTAACGATTTTTGGCTTGACGATAGGTAGAACCACTGCATGCGCTACGTTCCGTCCTCTTCTTATGAATCCTCATTCCGACTGACGTATGTTGGCGCGAGGAGTGGTGAAGTTCCCACGCTTGCTTCATGCATTCAAACGGAGATGTTTGTGGTTCCAGAGCTCCAGTAAACAGTTCTAAGTGCAGTGGCCAATCAATCTTCCACACAGAATCATGTCGAATCCAGAATTTAGCTTCGTCTGTCCTTTCTGACAGTTTATACGTAGCATGAAACATGCTGAATCTTTCGCATTCGAGACGAAGAATTTTCCGTAATGCGCACGACATCCATCTTGGAATGTCGAAGGGAAGAGATGGAATGGCAAGCTGATAAAGAAGGGAGCATTTGTGTTTCCAGCAGAAAATAAAGCATCAAGAGTCCAACAACTTCATTATCCATGTTACGACAAATTATCTGCAGTGAAAACGTCAAAGTGTATCCATTTATCTTAAAGGTTTTTACGAATACATCGAACCGTCTGAGAGGATCGAGGGACATGGATATTTCAATACTAACTAACTAACTAACATACCATTTCCACGGAGGTTAATACTTCTTCAAAAGCTGATAATCGATTATCTAAGAATTTCTCCAGCTGCTATAAGACCCAAGAGCTGATTACAGTATTGTTAAGATGTCGCCACGTTTCCAACTCAGAGCCAGCTAAATCCTATGCAAAAATTTAAAAACGATTCCTTTAACATTAATTTAGTATGCATGTCCCACACACGCCTATGTCTACAAAATGGTCTCATCCATACACTTTACTTAATAAAGTTTTGTGTTGCCTTTATGAATTAAATTGTCTTCACTCTTTTTCCTCCGTACAGGTACTGTCACACCCCTCTCACCCCAAGCTAAAAGTCTACGTTTGGTCAGCTGCCCCTCTGCAAATTCAATATATTCCCAGCTACCCACAACATACGGAGGAAGACTTCTTTATCTACAACCATATACAGAGCCATGTAGTGATAATGAGGGTCTCATAACATACGGAGTGATATCTTCGCGATTTCTCCCGCGGTTTAAATTGTTATATTTAAAATAACAGCCTCGAATGATGTTCTTCAGCTTCTGAGCAGTTCTCACACTTTCTGAAAATATTTATGAATTCAATACGGACTTCTTTTCTTAAAACACCGGCAATTTACCTTCGAATGTTTTCTTTCCTTTCTTACAGTGACCGTAAATCATGCACAAAAAATCCATATACTATTTTACCGAACAAAAATTTATCTTACGGATTCAAATTTGGAGGTATGGGAACCACGGCTGTCTAATCAATGATTTTAGAATTCGCGGCAGTACTTTATTCTAAACACGATCCATGAATTTGCACCAAATCACTGTACATCGAACTCGAACATGAAGGTTATGCACAACAAAATCATAAATTGGTTAAAGATTTTCGAAACACCTTATTTACACCTGTTATCCTGGCTCTTTGCCTACCCATTTAACGTAAACCTAGTCTAATCCGGACAAAACATGGCTTCCCGAGCTACTGCCACCTGATACGAGTAACACCTGCAACACTGACTTCTTGCTTCCAAGTCTAGTGGAAGGAGTCGTTACATGACTAAGTTTATATGAGTTTACATTTGGAAATTTGTTGCCTTGTGAACTGAAGATTTTGACATCTTTTCTTTCCTTCCAGCACAGAACCTCTTTTTCCAATGGCTGCTCTCTTCGGCATATTTTCGTTTTAATGGTTCTGTTGACGCAGGATTTTTTACACACCTTTCGGAGACGATGGTTCTAAGGCTCATATTTTACATAATTGTAGCAGGAATACTTTTTCTACAGAAAAATTTTCCAACACGCCTTACCCTCTTCTTCATGACACACAATCGATATGGCAGTGGCCACATTTCAGCGCTGACTTGATGACGCAATCCTCAACAGACTGGCTTTGCATAATCATGTCGTATTTCTCTGTGATCATTTAAATGACTAAAGGTACACGCTGTAGACAGAAATATATCTTTATAGCCTAGGTGTGGATGGCACACATAAACGTACGTTTGAATATATTTAGAAGACAACGCTGTGTAAGTGAAACTAATTATCAGTTTATCAGCAAGTTCCATTACCAACAAATTTGACTAAGCCACATATACAGGAGACTAGTCCAAAGTATTTCGGTTATTTACAGCAATCTTCGGGTATCACTGATGTGCAAAGTATATATAAAGGTATAGTTCACCCTAGAACAGGCCCCGAAGGCCCATAGGGGGAGTAAAGTTATAGCTGTACACTAGATTTAACCTCGGCGCTAGATGGGGATGGATGGTCGACGCCGCGCCCCGGCCTCTTTACCCCCTGGAAAGAATCGGTTCCCACTGTATAGGAGGCCGGGTGGGCCCCAGAACCGGTCTGGACGGGTGCGGAAAAGCTTGCCCCCACTGGGATTCGATCCTCGAACTCTCCAGCTCGTAGCTGGTAGCTATAACGACTGAGCTATCCGGGCCCATGCAAAGAACATACAGATTTAAAATTTAGCTTCGTCGGCATTACATGGTAAAACAACACTGTGCATACAGTGTTGTTTTAAAACACGCATGTGTAGTGTTGACTAAATATACTAGGATACGTGAAATTTGTTGTGCAATTTGTTGGTAATAAAAATCATTAGCATATATCTATTGAACGGAAGATGTATAATGTCAAGATTAATTATCAGCATGTTGGGACATGAGAAACCTAATGACAAAGGGCACCGTCGCAATTAACACGAAGTCTCAACACACTAAACCTACCGAGTTGTTTTCAAGTAGATTTTGTTATGCAATTTGATAACGATGTATGTTGTTTGAAAGTTGCAGGGTACGCCCACACATTTAAGTGATATTCCACAGGTCGAGACTTGACACTAGATTTTCCGTGAAGTTAAGCAGGTGTTCTACAGTCATATTTAATTGGTCTCTGCAGGTGATACAATTCTCTCTGTCCATTAGAGGAGAAGAGCGGGAACTATTAGTGGAACAACTGCCTACTTTCATGGCGAATTTATGATGCTATACAATATGAAGTACGTCAGGAAGTGATAAAGTTTTGCCATAAATAACGTGTTGTTGAATTAATCTGGACAAGTAAACACACTAAAAATTCGGCCCTCATTTAAAAAATGACACAGTGTGTCCCACTCGCTACCGAACCCGGCATTTCTTTAATAATTTTACCACTAATGAAGATATTGCAACAAAATTTGAATCGGACTACCGACATATCCCCCTTCATTTTTCACACAACGAACGTACTCCTGTTCAAATTTCGTTGCAATATCTTCATTGGTGTTAGAATTATTAAAGAAATGCCGGGTTCGGTAGCGAGTGGGACAAACTGTATTATATGGGAATATTTTTATAACAATCTGATATTTAACATTATCTCTCATATGAATATTATTCAAATATATTTGTTACAGCGCAAGACGATAGAGGCCTATATTGTGAATGCTCAGCTTAGTTTTCAGCCTCTCAAGAAAACATATCAGAGCCGTAACTAAAGGCTTTACAAGTGTAACATTTAGGAAGGTTATTTGGAAAAACATTATTGAAAGAAATGTCTAAATACGAGTAATTTTTTTCATAATAAATTTATTATCGCGTTAACTCAGTCAAAGGTCCGGGATAGCTCATTCGGTACAGTGACTCCCTACGAGCTGGTATCTCGAGGCATCAAATCCCGATGGGGGGGGGGGGTGTGGAATTTCCGCACCCTTCCAGACCGGCCCCGAGGTTCATTAAGCCTCCTCTACAATGGTTACCGGGTCTCTTTCCCGGGGACAAAGAGACCGGGGCGTGGAGTTGACCACCCACTCCCATCTAAGGCCGAGGTTAAAGAAAGTGTAGAGCTATACTTATATTCTCCCTCTGTGCTATTATGACAGGTTATTGGATGAACTTTAACTTTCCTACCTTCTAAGATTATTCATTTAACAGCAGTTTACATGAAAGGCCTCTAATATGCTTGAAACTGGATACCTACTCTGAAATCAGGTCCCGAATTCCGGGATAAGTAGCGATTTACCTCGTCACCACAGTATTCAGGACGACCATTGGGCTCGCAACAACTTTTACACGGAACTCGTTCTCGGGTGGAGGGACAAAGAGGCCGGGGTATGAGGCTCATCACTCACTTTTAGCCAGTGTCGAGTTTAAATAAGCAAGAAGTTTCACCTCCAGTCTCCACACACCTTTACGTCACCACGCTAGAGCCCAGTAACACTTTTACCTCGTACTTTAACTCTGCTCTTAAGAATACGATATTCGAAGGCAAAATAATAAACTGCATTTTTAGACAATATTATGTAATTTTAAACTGTGTCGTTGGAATCCTGTCCTTTGTATGGAGTTTATACGAAACCTGAAAGAACAAGGCATAGAGAATGCGTAACACAAAGATAAATTCGTAGCTGTGCATTCCCTGTGCTGGCATTCGAAATGACAGTCTCTAAGCTTCAGCAGTATAACATGGAAAAATTCCAATGGAAAAGTTAACGAATGAAATTCCATATGTCTAAAAGCGCTAGCTTGTTTGTTTTGGCAGCGTAGAGGCAAATGCGTTTCGGTAGAGAGAAATGAAAAATTCCAGTAGCATCGGGAATCGCAAGAAAGAGTACTCTGTGTTACTGCTGTCTGATGAGGAGCAAAATACTACGTAATATTTCGTGTACGAATTCTTTGAAATAAAAAACCCCTATTGTTTTTTCACGTTTCAGAGAGGAGTGATTTAAGCGGGAGTCTTCCTCCACATATTAAAAATCCCGAACATTTGTGAGAAGCTATTTGGTTTCTAGGAAACTGAACTTAAGCCCCAAGACCCGTATCATGATCCATTTTGTTTTCCATTAACCTAAATCACATGTTTATCATCCTGAAATTTCCCGAAACAAAGGCAAGGATTCATTTTCCAACCCTGTATGTGGGTGTTTATCTTAACTCCCCTGGCGCCTTAAATGCGGGGAAAAACCCCCACGATACCCATGAATAGGAGCCTGGAAGGTCCCCAAAGTCGGTATGGAAGTTGCGAAGAAGAAACTTCTGTGTCCTTGTCTAGAACATAACCCCCACTCCCCGGCGAACCAGCCAGTAGCATGCAGTCAGCAAGAGAACAGAACTTCTGTCTCTTTACTGTCATTACCTTCACCAACTAATTCCATGGAACAAAGTCCCTTTCGAGGAGCTATTTGTCACCAAGTTTTTCGAGAGTTTGGTGACTTGCATTTAACCCGAAATCCCCCTACTGTTTTCAAAGTCACCCGTTACTATCCCCTGTCCTGGGATTTGTTTGTTTAGGTATGTACACGGGCTAATCTACATTTCTAAACAAATTCCACATATTTAAAAATATATAATACTGCGTTTCATTAGTACTTATGATTCGAAACCCATCTAACAAACAAACAGAAACATGTACACCCAACAAACATTCAGTTCGTTGTAACGGACAAAATACAGTTCAATACTGGTAATAAAGGAAAAATTAATACAACTCAAAAAATAAACATCCTTGGTTTTTTTTATTTGGAATTACATCTGGAGGAATATCAGAATAGGAAAACATCTTCCTAACACCTTTCCTATTTATAATGTCTGAGGTACTGAATTTTACCGCTGGTGCCTCTGAATCGCGTTTCACAATAGTCGCTTACGACCGCCCGCAATTGAGGAAGAATTTGAAACGAACGGAGCACATCAGCTTGTGTTCCTTATTAATAAGAAATAATTCTAATTCATTGAGAATGTACACATATGTCATCAGAAGATTTAGTCACTCGTGAGGATAACTGTCTAGAATATAATAATTTCCATGAGTACAAACTCCACATTACATTAAATTTTCCGAGATTCTATCTGTAATTGTGTGTGTAATCTTTAATGCGCTTTTTCTGCTGATAGTGCTCTTTGTGTTATGAAGGGCGAAGGAAGTATGCCGTTCTTGTGGGATCCACAACTTCAACTCGTGGCCCGTGGGCCATAAGCCACTCTGATATTGGTTGTGTGTAGCTCATGGAGGCATTCTTCCGTTCCTCACATTTCGTGATCATGTTTTCCTTCTACTTCGACAGTCGATAACCTTGTCAAAAAAAAAACCTTCACGACAACAACAACGTCGTGCAATTCTTGGAGTTTATACGAAAACTCACACAATACGTAGAATTTGTGCTGAGCTTGGATGATGCCATATCATCCAACAAAAATTCACAGATTATTTTTAAGCATCGTCGACCTTCAATACGGAGTACTGGAATAAATTATTGCAAGACAATGTACTGTAACGTAACATTAAGGCGCGTTCCTGCAACAAATTTTACAGGGGAAAAAATCAATCAGTATTACATATTCTAGGAGTGTGTTTGCAGCCTTTGGTATCTAGAATGCAACGCGCGTGTGCCATATTACATCGTCATCAGTCACCTGTCCGGCTGTACAAAACTTTTCCACACTATCTCATAAACTGTACGACTTAAAACAGTTATTAAATATAAAACACGTATTTTTTATTTTCTCTAAAAATCTGTCTGAAACATTTCTCATTCTAAGAAGAGTTCAGCGAGATATGATCAAACCCTGTTGTAATGACCGGCATGTACATTACCTGTTATCCATGTCAGATTTGAATGAAACTTGAATTTTATCGACGGATTTTCAAGAAATATCCAAATACAAAATCTTTTCAGCGGGAACCGAGTTGTTTCATGCGGGCGGACATAAAGACAGACATGACGAAGTTAACCATCGCTCTTTGCAATTTTGCGAAAAGCTCCTAAAAATTATTTTAAAAATATCTATGTATTTTCCCCTTGCAGGTAATTTTCATCAATGTCGCACACCGCAATATTCCAGCCTTCCAGACCTTGAAAATTCGTCTGAAGTCTGACAATGAATACATTTTAATTATCGCTGCCGTCCTCACCTAACAAATTGAAAGTTTCGTTTGCAAGTGCCTTCAATATCACAAAAAATATTGGTGTGTTTATTTTACTGGATTTTGCTTATCACGTTAAAATCCAGTATTAAATTACAAATTTATTGTTCCACAGTTACTTCGATGTAATTCAGTGTGGTTTGGCAAATGAGAGCGGAAACGGTAAGTGGTTTATATTTATTTTGACGATATACGGTCAAGGCCGGACGTCTTCTTCAGCACAGACACGCGTCTCACATAATATTTCGATAAGGTTCTTCACTAAGGAAAGAGTTCCTTTGCTATTTACTGCAAGACAACGCTACTGATTGCTGTACCTAAGTTTCAAAGAGATTAACTATATCCACAGTTCTGACACTGAGAAAAATTCAAGTTCTGCTCTGCTTGGTCAGAAACAACTACAATTTACTTATTTTAATGTTGGCGTGGCGTAATTTCATACAAATCGCAGTTCCTAGATAAGAGAGTAGCGCTTCCGAATTCATTGTAAAGAACAAACAGTTAATTGCGTTTAGGACAATAACCGCTCTATATATTGTGTGAATCGTATGAAGAACATCAGTAGACTGTGTGGGCAAACTGTTAAAATTGCTATGTATAGATGCAGCTGGCTTGAAGGTTTTACGTTTAGCTGAATTAAAATTTTTAACATTCGAGTGTTCCGTTCTTATTCTGGGGTTCGTACCTCGCAGATCTCTTCACTGCAGAGCAGGTAGTTGAAAAGTGTAGTTTTATATGATTGACATATTTTGTTAGCTGCAATTTGGTTGACACCCGGTGGCAGTATTACAGTATACACTTACACACAAACAATACACAGAACAACGCAATGAAACAGAATACCCGGAACTGAACACATACAACAATAAGAATACATTAACATAATAATAATAATAATAATACATAAACATATATGGAGGCCAGCATGTACGTTGCGGCCCCTCAGTGGTTTCAATTTGGACAGCCCTGACATAACATCTTACAGACACATAAGACTCTCTTGATTCACCTCGGTTTACACCGTATTCAACCCTCTTCGGGTCACGAAGTCCCAGAAGCAGTAGGAAGCACAGCAGAACACAAAGTGTCAAAACTTTCCCAAACCAAATCTGTCTTGTACATCCATCCATAAGTCTTACATGCTGATTTAGTGCTGTAGCAGAAGGCCTGATTTGCGTTATAACAACGACATTAAATCCCAGCCAGGGCAAGTGGTTATGTGGCAAGAAACAGAAATCTGCCGCCCGTTCAACAGCCATACGACAACGCTGTCGCACACTAGACAATCAGTGGTCTTGCTTCGAAATTTACTGTCAAATAACATTGCATTTGGCACAATACTTCTAGAGAAGTTAATTAAAGCTTAGCTTCCCCAACACTCCTTGTGTGAGCAGGTAAAAGACATATCTAAAGGCAAAAAAATGCCGGAAAGAGAAGCGCAATTTCAGGGAAACACGAGTTTGCTGACCGCACAGAGCGCAATAAACATTTTATTGGGACAGCAAAAAAATATGTTTTTAGAAGCGCAGAATTTTACATACACAACGGTGGAAATAACTTGAAACAGTAATCGGTTTAAAAACTGAAAATCGACGTTCTATCATATTGTAAGTTAAACGTCAACCTAAAGCAGGCCATGAAGGCCTAGAACGGGAGTTAATGTATAGCTCTACTCTTTCTTTACCCTCGGCGCTAAATGTGGGTGTGTGGGTGGTCAACGCCACGTCACGGCCGCTTTACGTCCAGGAAAAGGAACCAGTGTCCCTTGTGGACTCCAGGGCGGGTATGTACAGGTGCGGAATATCATCAGCCCCGCTGGAATTCGATCCCGGACCGTCATGCCCGTAGCCAGTCACTATACCGAATGAACTATCCCCGGCCACGTCCTTTTGCATTATCAAATAAATACTGATCTTTCTTCCATGCTGTAACATAACGATGCAAACTAACATTAACTGTGTAAAATAATGTAAAATTGATGTCCTCCGTCTGCAGTATCATGTGACAAATTTTTTGTGTCGTGCAGAGAGCAGGGTAAGACTTACTTGCTGCCTTTCTATTTGCTTGTACCCGTGCATTTTCAAGTTTCCGGTTACAGCCATGTACGCAAATTTTAATGCTTGTAGCGTCTGAAACGTCATGATCGATAATCGGAAATATATTGATTCAGCGTTTTAATTAAAAACTAACTACTAATATAATACCATACTGGAGTTTGCACAACTTATGTGGAACATCCTGTATAACAGGCATTTTCCTGAACAAAGCGAAGAAAAGTAAATAGTATTACAGGCAGGATATTTGTTCTTCCGAACGAATCTCGAATCCGACGCGTACTAAACACGAAGCAGGATTGGTAATCATATATTGGTGACGTTTCGTGACGCACGACTCGCGTCAAAGGAAAGACGGAATCGTAGTAACACCTTTTGTGCTCCATCAGTGCCTGTTAGATAAGGTATCTGACAAGCCTCCATGGCGGTTACACAGCAAACAATGAGCAGCTCACAAACTTATAACAGCCATCTTGACTTACGCTTCATTGCCCTTACAACCGTTGGCACGCAGACTTGGACCCCGCCCTGAAACAAGCTTTGATGGATGAATCCACTAATAGCGGTCAGGGTGTGTTTCAATAAATGTACATCGCTGTACAGGACCCATGCATCTTCCTATATGAAGCAAAAGAAACAATGATCATACCGGAAAATTCCGTCCCAGATAATGCCATATTTAGAAGAATATTTTTTAGGCTTTCATGTACGAAGTTCGTGTACATGATACTGAAAAATTCTGTTTCCACCACACACCCAACACAGTGCTTATCCTGTACAAAGCCCAGCTTCTAATGCTGTTTAGAGAAACAATATTTGTCAGTTTGGTTCGATTACCGTTAGTTGCGGGGGTTTTCCCTCTTTTCCTAAACGTCCAAACCGGTTCTCATGGTCATTCCGGCCCATATTCAGTGTGATCTTGGGGCTCTTATCTCGCAGGCACAGCGGCCGGAGCGTGAAGTTAGCCACTCGCTCCATCTAGTGTCGGCGTTAAAATTGTGGGGTCACAACACTGCAGTTATCCAAGCGCATCATACGCAGTGCCCTATATCACCCTGGCACTCCATACTCAATGCACTATAGTCATTCTGGCATTTCATACTCGGTGAATTATACTTTCACCTCAGTAGCCAAAACAGTGCTAAGGAGTATGGCACATCCTGTCCTGCCTTACGGAAAAACGTAATTCTTTTGAATCTTACAATCAAATCTCCTGTACGTAATAAATTTGCTTCTGAACAATACAATATTAGAACAGCTGCTCTTAGGATTTACATATTTCAATGAATCGCACCGCATTTAGACCTTTCAAAACACTTTGGTATCCATATATACCACATGCCTTAACACTAAAAATTCTGCACTTCGCTCAAAAAGTGTATTTGTATTTTTAGTTATGTTTATCACAATAAACGCCTATCCCAGTGGCCGCGCCCTTGCTGGGATTGCGGGTTCGAATCCTGCCGGGGGCAAGAAAGTATGTCTGTTGTGAGTGTCGTGTGTTGTCAGGTAGAAGTCTAAGCGGTGGTCTGATCACTCGTCCAGAGGACTCCTACAGTGTGTGGCGTGTCTTTAAGAATGCGATCGTGAAGACTCAGCCCTGGCCCACTAGTGACTGTTACGGCAGGAGGGGGGAGAAGAAAATCACAATAAATATGAATTATTTTCCTAACAGTATTCACCAGACGATATTTCTAATAAAGACGTTCTGTGTTCTCTGTAGTGCAGGAGCTGAAGTTGTATATGTAAGTTTAATGAACGTCTTTCTTCAATCCGCAAGTTGTACAGAAACCTTATGCTGCCTGCCTCCTGATGTACTTCGTACAAACTCAGGCTTTGTCCAGATATTTATTTATATTAAGTAGATAACCCTTCATTTCAGTTTCTTTAATAATAGTATTTAAGGTGTGCAGGTTATTAGCCTACAGCACCCGATCTCAGTGATGGGGCTGCCATCTAAGCCTCTGAGCAGGCTGATTTTCTGTCGGGGTTTCTTCCCCTAGCTTTTGAAGGTCCCTCTTGTACACAAGGCAGTGGTGCTGGTTTTGGTACACCCTGGGTATTTTATTTCCCCAGCACCCACCATATCTTGGTGGGCCTTCCACTATCCGCCACCTGGGGAGGTGCTCGATGGGAGTTTTTATGTTTTGACCTGTCAATTTCCTCATTTACTGCTCTCTATTACCAACTGGTGATGGCCAGTGGAATAGACCGAAACATGCTGTAAAAATATAGATAATTAACTAGACTGTTATCAGTTTTGGTTTTGTAAACATAAACATTGATTCTGTCCAATAACATTTTATTGATGACAGCAGTTCATTTACCTATCTCTCCGGGAATGGTTACTGGGTGTTTGGTAGGGCTCAGTCCCAACAGACATGATCTCGGCATACCAAAAAATAACAAAAAATATGACACAACCTGTGACCCAGTAAACACATACACAATTTACCAAGCCGTTCTTAACTTTAATAATACCGTACGGTTTCACCTGCACGTGCGTACATACGATTTTAATTCAGCCCGTAAAAAGAATGGCCCTCCTTGCTTTGATTTCCACGAGAATCGCACGGGTTGAACGTACATCGTTTACGCATTCATACAAATTTAAACAAATAACATAATAAATATGGAGCGTATTAACAGAAATCTATCGACGCTCCTAAGTAAAGTGTGGCTATCGGGTCCTAATTTAAGAAAAATCACAATCACTGAATAAACATTTGTGGGTATATCCTGCGCCGAATTTTGTCAAAATCGGAGGAATACATTATAAAAGGCAGAGAGCAATCTAATTTCGTCATTATGTAAAGTATGGCTGTTAGGCTACAGCATCGGATCTCCTGAAAACTGAAGACTGGCCAGTGGCGTTACATGCAGATCTCCTACACGGAATGTTTCTCAGTCCGATCAAGAACTACGCAAAATTGCGTGCAGACATTCATACTCGTCATTACGTAATGGGTGATATTTTCTGTGCCGAATTTCATGAAAATTATACAGACAATTCAAACGCTGATAATAGGAAAAGGAGTGTCAGACAGAGTGAGACGGAGAGTCGAAAGAACGGAAGGGCGTGGTCTCCACAAAATGCGTCCTCTTCTATTTCGCGAGGAATATCCAAGAAATACTTTATCGACCTTAGCTATATTAGCTGCAGTGGCACTTAATATTGAACGCAGAAGTATCCATTTGCCGTCAATATTAGCCCTGCCTTTTGTCTGCGATACCTTAGTCATAAATGCACTCCACTGCTGGAAGCTCGTGGCTTCAGAGCCATATGCAACTTATGGCTGGATGATCCTATTCTCTTTGCCGACGGCCCGTAAATATGTTGTGTAAATGGCGACTTTGAATATCTAGATAAGGTTGCTGGCTTTTTGAAGGAAATATGAGCGATAAATCAATAAACACCTTCAAAGATATTTTAGACAAAGTCTGAGCACCACATTCAATAGCCTGAGCCAGGCCATAGATAAACCAGACATTCTATTCCACCACGGCTTCGAAACTGGAAGGAGGTGGGCGTAATCGATTTGGCTTTTTGCAGGACATAGGAATTGAAAAAAGCAGAACGAGATAAAATAATCCTACACTGTTTTACATATAGGCCTAACCACTAATATTCATATTATTTGCTGGAGGTTTACACCTGTTACAGAAAAGTTAATCAGTAATTAATTGCCCCCATTGAACAAAATTATAATTTCTGACCTGCATAATTCTGACAAATATCAGAGCAGACACTTCACAGGCAGTTCCGTGCTCACCCTCTTTTCGTTAAAAAAAAAAATTACACACAAAATAATTACACAAAGCCCCAAAGAAACTCGTCTTTATGGAATCTGTAAGCTTTAGTACGATCTTCTCACAATATTCATGTATTTTGATTCGTTCTTCGTGCAAATTAAGATGTATATTGTTCCAACACAAGAGAACATGAAAATCTGTATTACCATATAGTGTATCGTCTTAAATGGGAAGAAAATATGGATATTCAAGAAGTGGCATGAGGGGTACGGACTGGATTGATCTGGCTCCGGAGACGGACAGGTGGCGGGCACGTTTAAAAGCGGTAATGAACCTTCGGGTTCCATAAAATGCGGATAATTTCTTGACTAGTTGAGAACCGGTTAGCTACTCAAGAATGACTCTGCTCCATGGAGTAAGTGAGTAAGTAAATAAGTAAGTAAGTAAGTAAGCAAGCAAGCATATCAGCTACATTATCAATACCGTGTTTTTATCAAAATTTGTGAATATTTTCGGTGAATAAACTTGTGAAAGTGCCCTAATTTCGTATAATTAGTTGAAATAGCATAAATAAGCAATTTATTATCAGAAATCTGGTAAATAAAAACCTCAAATTGTACAAGCCAATTCAGGACAGGATAACAAATCTTGGTCCTCTGAAAACAAAATACAACATTTTGAATCGCAACAAGTTTGTGTTTTTCCAATATTGCAAAGCAGGAAAACTCTATTATTAATTCCAGACATACCTAAGGAAATAAAGAGGTATGCAATAATTTTAATTACAAAGATCCACTGTCTAGAACACACGTTAAATCCATTTTAGCCGTGATTTCAGTGCAGTCAGATGAACTGCGGGTTAAGCTACACGTGTCAGCATTTGTGAGACTTCCCTCAGTTACATACGCTTTAAGAGTACTACTTCTGTTACAAGATAGAATGCAGCGTTACGGAAGGACATAAAAAGCTAATCTGTCTGAAACACAGTGCAGGTTATTAGAAAGAACTTTCGCGGGATGTGGCACTGTACAGTTCAAACAGGATATGAGGCCTTTACTGTTCAAACACAAGTCCTTTCACAATTCCGTCTAAATGAAATCTTTTATTAAACGAAGCTGAGTTGTTCTGAGCAAACAATCTGTTTAAATAAGTTAAAACTGAGAGACAGAAAGGAACCGGAGTGGGAGGGGAGAAACTAACTCGCGCAAATACAAATAGAAAAGAAACGTCATAACAGAACGAGCAGTAAATAAATTTCTCTTGGCGAAAATGGGCCGCCATGCCCTTAATTGGAAATGGGTAATACTTTCGTTCATGTCTGGAAAGATTTGTATAATGTTGCTCTTTGTTGTTTTTTAATTTAGCGCCGCGTTCAAAATCTTTACGAAATCTTCAAGCGTGATTTTCAGCTCTTTTCTTGTGACGAATTTCCAAATTATAAGGTAAGTTTCTTTAGCAATGATAATAAAATGCTGCTTTTTTTACGAATTTCCTGTTTAAAATTTAATCCATTATGGTGGGCTTTAAGAAGCGGATTTAAATGAACGGTTTTTTGGACATACATTACTTCATCTTACATCTTCTAATGTTGTGTTTCTTGGGTTTTTGGTTTAATTATCATTTTTCTCATAGCATATTTAACATCAAACGATTAAATGATTGACAGTACGGCCCATTTTAAGATAATGTCCCAAATGTTTTAGGTTGTAGTTTGAAAAAACCACAACAAATCTAAAAAATAGTTTCTATTCTCAAAGCTGGCATTTAAAAATAGGGTCTTCTACATAGGCTGTACGATTCACAAACAATAAGTTACAGAGTCAGGGTCATTTATAAGGTACTGGCATACATGGAACGAGGTTGTTGTTAATTCTTTTTCGTTATTTCAATCAATTCTCCGCCAAAGAACAACATCGTACATCAAATACACAACCGAGAATCTACCGCACATCAAGAAGGAAAATGCGGCAGTGCCTACGTCTAAAATAAGAAAAGTAAAAATAAACATAACACAACTTAAAAGCAATAGACTTTCACAAGACGTTCTGTACTCAACTCTTAATTTTTAATTCTGATATATCTACATCTCTAAGATAAACTGCAGATATTTAGGCCAAACAAGTCGGAAAATTTTACGGGGTTAAAAAATATAAATGTTCTTTGTCACAGAATAAGGCGTTTTTCTTAATATGCGTTTTTATTTGTATATAAATAATTTTCTCAGAGTATTTTTCATCACTGATACCTGATAATTTCCCCATTCGAAATGTGTGGATATTTGAGTACATAAACGATTGCAGCAAAGAGTGCTGTGACTGCGAGTTTGTGTAATGCGTACTGTTCAACTAAATCGTGGGCCATCTAATATTTCTTGATGTACAGAAATACCGAAAATTTTTCTCTCTTTGAATAACATGCAGATCAGATAGAACTTTACTTCCGATTCTCATATTATTTAATGACCCTGTGCCAATTACACTACAAAAAAAAAGACGACATTTATGTCTGTTACATGGGAGCGAAACGTGAAAGATGTCCAGGTCTATTATCAAGTTTGTGTACTAACTCCGCCTTCCCCCGACTTAATTACACTGATATTTTGCTCTACTCTGCCTCTAACAGAAATGAGTACCAGGAGCATTTCCTGGGGGTAAGGGCGGCCGGTGCGTAGGGCTACAACCTTACCACCATCCTGTGCCGTTGTCATGTAATCTGGGAACCTTAAATTCCTGGAGCCCTCTGGGCCATTCCAGGCCTGTAACGGGACTGCTTTACCTTCTACTGATATTCTGCATATTAATAGCAAACAGTCCTCTCACCCGAGACGCTTCAAACCCGTTTTCATATAACGGAGACATCCATAAATATATAACGCGTTCCGATCCAGGGGCGATATCAGGTCACGAAATTATGCAAGTAAATATAAACCCTCCAATTAAAATAACACGGTCTAATAATTTGCAACATGCTGTGTTGTTACATTAAATAAACAAAGCGAGAATATGAGGGTGTATGAAATTTTCAAACAGACAATCTGTCGTTCCAATTTACTGGTGTGTTTATCCTCAGCGCGAAATCGTGTAACTTGCAGAGTGAGGTCGAAATATCAGGACGAGAGTACTCCATTACGGTACATGTTGTTTGGAACAGTAGCAAAACAGAGCAACGGACGTGATCGCTACCAAGCACAGCGTGATTAATATTATACTGGCTAATTTGTATTAGTGTTATTGTAAACTGCTCCACTTGGATGATAGCTACTTCGAAACGCTTTTCTTAATCCCTAGCAATCAGTGGATTACCGCGTTATCCCTTACACAGGGCACTTAGAGAGATGACACTACCATATATATAGATAACTGAAAAGCCTGTTCCAGTTAACAATTTAGCAAGTGGTTATTTCGGGTTTAAACAAGATGTGCGTAATTTGCATATTGTATAAAGAATAAACTTGTAAGATGTAAGGTTTCCCACAGCGGTGATGAAAAACTCCCAGTCTTCTGAGATGTTACGTAATATTGATAGCAAAACACTTACTGAATTTTAGGTGGAAATATTGCTTCAATCTCCACGGTCGAACCGTCCAATAAGACTCTTCTTTAACTGTTTTCAGCAGCAGTGCTTTTGACTCCTTCACCATCAATATGTAGCCTTCACGGTCCTTCTAAATGCGCATAATCGTGAAACGACACGGCTCAACGTCACAGAAGACTTGAATTTTCAAGGACACCACTGTAAATACATGAAATTTCGTAACCATTAATGAACCCAATAGATGAGCCAAAGAAGACTGTTAAAAGACCTTTAACTACTGAAAAATGACAGTAAATTACACGTTTCTTGATTAGTGAAGAAGCCAGGTCAGTGAAATGTTCGAAACTTGCGTATGGACGGACTCAATTAATACGTATTCACAGAACATACAATTTTGTGTACGAAATTGTGCAAAGACGGGGGTAAATGTAAATATTTCACAGTAGGCCTAATGCGGGTGCTTGACCGAGGATACGCTAACACCGCGCAATGTAATGTAAAACGGCCTAATTACTATACAAATTTTATTCGTGTTGTAAAGGTTTCTGTGTGAAATGTCTCAGATGTGACGCACTATTTTAACCCTCTACTCATCCGCTCTGTAACGTCTTCATCATACAAGAAGTATCACACATTGTCCAGCAACTGGGAGCGCGCAAATGGGAAGGTGAAAACCCATACACTAAAGGCCGGTCGACATGCGAATAACCCATAAACTTCTCTCTACCTTTTGTCTGTGTGACTGTCTGGCTTTCTATAGAATCAAGGTTAAGAATATCACGTAACCGCTACCGCAAATTGCTTCATCATATCCTCGATGGAATGAACTTGGTATACTGACCTAGACCACTAACCATATGGCTTATTATTAGCAGGGATGCGACATGTGAATTACAGCACGCGAGAGTAGCAGGTTTTGCTTTATGCATCGGTACGGACTTTTGATTCAGAAAACTATAAGGTTGTTAAGCCTTATCAGTACAATACCGAGTTAGACTAGACAGCGCTCTCCACTATTCCAAGTCCAAAATCGAGCTCACATTGACACGTCATTTTACAGTGCTTTATTTTGGTTTTCTGTAGTTTTCTCTTGTTGATGGGCTGCTGTTGAAATATGCAAATTAGATATTGTCTGGAAAATTAATTCGAAAGCAATGTGACCGGTAATACAGGGTCCATATTTTAACTGACAACTATTTCTTGTCACTTCCAGCAGCTACTCTGCCACGCGTAGGTGGTATATTAAGTGGGTTAAGTCAATACGACAAGCGTGACGACAGGCAGTGACTAACAACATTTGTCCGAAAAAACGATAAACCTGTATGTCCAGACCACAGAGCGATGAAAAATTTCAACGATTTCGAATATAATACGAGAAAAGGCAGCATTTTAACAATATGTTATCTGTTATTGGTGAAGGAGTACAATCCAGGAGTAATTGTGGACCATGCATGTGTCTAGGCTGGGGAAAAGGACGAATGCACAAAACGATTTGCTCTGGAAGTCGCCTCAAATATTTGTGTCTGACGATATAGCACAACGTGAAAATGGATCTCAGGGAAACGAATTGGGAGAATTGAAAGTGGGGGTGTTAGCACTGTTGAAATTAGAAGTATCGCTACCACAGTCAGACTGTTAAACTGTTAAATACAACAGCAGTGACGTAGTTTCGTAACGATATTTCTGTCCGAAGGGATTGTCATTGTAAGTTACTTCCTTGTGGTATTTGAGGGTTGCGGTTTCTAGTCAAACGAGTGTAGAAAATGGCAAGCAACATACCAATAATTTCAAATGTCAACGATCAAAATGTCACTTGTTACATTTTATCTGTGGAAATGCCACAATATCGTATTATATGTTAATACCTGTGATACAGAACAGTGCTTTTAATGCCCGCCGTGCTCTTTGCACACCAACTCACAAAATACGTGGGGGCTTATATTCGCGGATTCCGCGAAATGCCATTCCACGTATTACGATATATTACTTACTTGCGTGACTGCTGACAGGGAATGGAGGCAGGATATTTAGATACGTATCTGGCGATGAAAAATGGTCCTGACACTGGAAGTGATAACTGGTTAAAGGCTGAACCAGCGCGTGGAAGGTGTGGTCGAGCTAAGTGAACCCCTCTGCTGTAGAGATACTGCGGGAAAGCATTCGTAAGGATGGGGCGGGGAATCGTTCAACTCAGCATGCCAGCCAGCTATTGTTGACATCAACAAAACCTGAATGTAGTAGCACTTTATTTGTTGAACCTCAAATGGGAAAACAAATTTGTCAACAGAACAGATTCTGAAGGGAGAACACAGATTGAGGGCGTCCGAGAACAAAGAGGTGAGGAGAATATTTGGGCATAAGGAAAGAGAAATGCAGATTCCAGTGGCCGTGCTGTCTAAGGCGTGGGTCTGCGGCCGCGCGCTTGTTGGGATTGTGGGTTCGAATCCTGCAGGGGGCGTGAATGTCTCTCTGTTGTGAGTGTTGCGTGTTGTCAGGTAGAGTTCTCTGAGTCGGGCTTATCATTCGTCCAGAGGAGTCTATCAAGGATGGGGTGTCTGAGTGTAATCATGAAGCCTCGATAATGAGGAGGCCTTGGGCCATTAGGGGCTCTTGTGCACATGAAAAAAGGGAAGAGGAATAAATTATGTGGAAAATTATGTCATAATTATATTCAAAATGTTATTACTTACTTCCGAATTCTGTCAGGCTAATTAAATTAGGAAGAACAAGGTCAAACACACAGAGTGTCAGGTGGATATAAGAAATACATACGAGTACAACCGTTGTTTTGAGAAGCCTGAATGGAAAAGGCAACTTGAGAGACCTAGACGTTAATGTATTGAATGTGAGAGGAACAAGAAACTAAGGTAGGGGCTACAATAAAGTGCTTTGGAATAGCATAATAAGTGCAATTATTAACCAACAATTGCACGTACATAAATTCCACCAAAAAAACTTAAAACAATTAAAATCACTCCGACATGTTTCGATCTTTTTTAGATCATCATCAGGGAGCTATGTTTCTCCTTGCTAAAGTTATACGACGCCGCTGCACTCTCAAC
>Ga0136643_10002296_pt1 | contig 24635 bp, 12 predicted proteins | sample TergutLab28metaG_FD_96883 | JGI IMG/M metagenome (GOLD analysis project Ga0136643, IMG submission 96883) | Labiotermes labralis P1 segment gut microbial communities from Petit-Saut dam, French Guiana - Lab288 P1 (version 3) (version 3) | ecosystem: Host-associated > Arthropoda: Insects >... | reverse complement strand
TCCCCCCCCGGGGGGGGGGGGGGGGGGAGGCGGAGATTTGACTCCTCTCCGAAACATCACAACTGCTCCGGGACCTATCAAGCTCCCTAATCATTGCGTCGCAGGAGATTTTTATCTGGGGATAAAGCAGCCTGAACGTGCAGCTATTCACTCACCTCCATCTAGTATCGTTGCCTAAGAGAATGGAGCTATAGTTCCTCTCCCCTCTTACATATTTCCTGACCCTGTGCTTAATTAATCAATTAATTTATGAAATAAATCCTGCAAGTTCTACGGTATCGGTCAGGCACATATATTACACTGCGATTAAATAAAAATAAATCGATTTTATCAGAATAACCCATCGGGTAAATAAGTCAGACGAAATAAAATACAGGCCCCATTAAATTTATACATTTCACTTCCTTTTTTTGACATGGTGAGTAGGTAAAGAGAAATACAGTCTACGATTTCGGCAAGCACGTTAATTAGCGTTGCAGCTGTAGCTTCACATCTGCAATAACATACACATTAAAACGAATGAAACTTTGAAAAGGAGAGAGACTCCCTTTAAAAAATGTATGTACTCTACGAGAGTAGGCTTTACTGCCCTCCCACAGAGAACATTTTGAATACATCCTGGTACACACACACGGAACAGAGGCTGCTATTACGTTTCAGCGTAATTCAGCAAACTACAGCAACAACCCTCAAATCTACTTGTGCCTTTACCAGCTCCCCCCCCCACCTCCCCAAGTCCCCACTACATATATTTGCACCAGTAATGACAGGCAGGAGACGAGCTGAATTTCAATTCGCACTGGCGACCTCTCCTCTGGAGAAATAATCAGAATTTAAGGCAGGGGGTATCAAAACCAAGAACAAGAGACAAGTACGACTCATTTCGCAGTCAGCACAGTTACCGCTAAGAGCCATAACCAAATTCCGGAGCTCTCGGTTGGCACTCCTGCTTCGTATTCAGGAAGTCCCGGTTTCAAACCCCAGTCTTGAATTTTATTTCGATTAAGGTATTTCGTGGTTTTCCTGAACCCCTTCAGGAAAGCCTCGATGTGGTACCCCACTGCGGATTTCGCCCCCAGATCCACTGTTCATTAAACACTCTATTATTCAAAGCTGCCTAACCCGTGATAATGAAAATCGTCCAAAAAATTACAAATAAGCCTAACCCGGTGTCCGTATGCTCTAAGGAATATATACAGAAGGCACTTTATGCTCGGGATAGCGGGTTCGCAGCCCGTTGAGGGTACTGATTTTCGTCTCTTGTGTTCTGTTGTGGATGTAGAGGCCTCTGCAACGAGCTGATCACTCGTCTAGAGGAGTCCTACCGGCTGTGTGTCTCTGACTGCGTGTGATCTGGAAACCTCAACAATGAGGCGGCTTAGACTCGTGCTGGGATCTTGCGCCACAGGAAACAAAATTAATTAAAGTTTTTACTGCCATCAGTCACAAGAAATACGGACTTGCTGTACCTGGTTTCTTACAACGACACTGCAAACACCCTGAGAATGGAGACAGCAAAAGACTCCCGAATGTCTGCGACAGTTTACCAAACAATAAAGCGCTTTAACCCATAAGACTTGAAGGTTCAATACAGCCTTAATGCAATGATTATGAAGAGAATTTTGTCACATATACATGTTACGTCACCTATGAGACGAAACATTTCTCTCTCTCTCTCTCTCTCTCTCTCTCTCTCTCATATTTATTACCGCCAGGAACAGAGTGTTTCTCTGTTCTCACATGCATCCAAATCGGAAGCTAACCACTCACGTCCACCTCGTGACAAGGCAAAGAATGTGTGGCGTTATACCTCCACAACCATATACGTTTTATCTTCGAATGAATATTAAGCACACGGCCAACTTCGCCTCAAATACTAATCGTTCTTTACCTCGCGTGTCTACAGTCTGACATAAGGAAGCAATTATCAGGTAAAGACAAATGTTGGATTAAACATTTAGTAATTCTGAAGACGTTATAAAAGCGTTTCTCTTCATGCCACATGGGCAGTCTCACCACAATTAATCGTGATTCTGGACACCCCTGGAGAGATCGTCCACGAGACGCAACCCGCCCTGCACGCACATGTGTGACAGAAGGGGCTGGGTAATTAGTATTTTTATTAGATTTGTTTAATGACGCACTGGTTTGTAACCACAGTAATGATTAAATTTATCCTGTTTAATGACGCACTGGTTTGACGGAGACTAATGACATTTTTCGTACATTAGAGGCTAATCATGTATCGTTAATTGGTGCAGTTTCCGGTCCCAGTATCATTGCAATCACACGGTGACATGATGATACGAATCTGAAATGAGAGTTTCAAATTAAATTTTTGTAAATCGTTAAAAAAAGGGGGTCCATGCTAACCGAAGGCGTTCATTGAAATTTCGCCAATTCTTGTATGAGACGAATTAACGCTGGTCCAGGAATTCTTCGACAGCATCAAGACGGATTAACCTCCAGACCTGCTCCATTACAGCACTGACACGACCAGAAACGTGATCACTGCATAGCAACTCCGGAGCGCTCCAACCTCGAAAATTGTGCGACCTGTGGACGAAATACCCACTGCATATCCATAACATACAAATAACCTGTACAATGTTTGTGATGTATTTTATTCACAATTTTCTCATCAACATGTTTCGGCCGCTACTTCGACCATCTTCAGGGTGATGTTTTTATTAAAAGAATACAAAGGTACAAATGTGGTTAATTGTGTCGTCATTTAATAACAATTGAAATTATTATAATTTCAGTTAAAATTATAGAATATGAATATGGATTAAAATGGATAATGATCAGAATCTTGGGAATTAAAATTGTTTAGCACCTGCGGAGTGATACCTGATTTAATCCAACATGTGGGTGATGTGTAGATGGTGTGGTATACTGGTTGGAATAAACCACATTTGTACCTTTACATTCTTGTAATAATAATAATAATAAGGAAGCGGAAAAGAATTTAAAATACAAGAGTTTATGTACAGAGATAAAACGAATGTGGAACCTGAAATGTACGATTGTACCAGTAATAGTTGGAGCCACTGGAATAGTAACGAGAAGCTTAGGGAAAAATTTGGAAGCTGTACCAGGAAAACACTCGATAGATTCACTACAAAAGACAGCTATACTGGGAACATCACACATAATACGGAAAGTACTGCAATGTGAAGCTTGAATCTGAGCGGTGGGGATCACCGCTGGTTCAAGAGAAGTACCAGGAAGAAAAGGCCTGTGACAAGACATGCATAACGTAAATAATAGTAATAATAATAATATCACTCTGAAGATGGCGGGAATAGCGGCCGAAACATGTTGGTGAGAGAAGTGTGATTATAATACATCATAAACAGTGAAGTGCATTTTGTTGGTTATTTGCCTATTATGGATCTGATTAATGGACGGAAGACGGAGTGTTACAATGGAGTGTTACAATACTCTGCACAATACGCCGTTTCCCTTTTCTGTGCAACTTTCATTCCAAACTTTATCCCGGTGATAAATGTTGATGCTATGAAATCTATTACCAACGTTTCGACTAAATATGTTGCCCACTGTTTCAGGGTTGAAAATGGAAGTTCCTTCGAACCTTTGGGACTCTATACCGGCCTACATGAACTCGCACCAAAATCTGTCTCAAACGCAACCTATGCTTAAGAGAAACCTACCTTTAGCGGACAATTTGAACGGTCCTGAGTATCTGGAGGCCGGAGGATTAAAAATTCAAGTACCTGTGTGCGAAAAGGAACGTGCCTGTAACCAAAAATGTTTGGTCCCTTGCGGTTACGTTCTAGACAGATTTCACTTAACTTTTTCAAATACCAAAATTTTACTTTTCTCTCTGAATGTAGAGAGTCTGTGGAAACGGATTTCAAAAGACCACAAAACTGAGTCACATTCTGTAATGAATGGCGATATATATATATATATATATATAGAGAGAGAGAGAGAGAGAGAGAGAGTGTGTCTATATGTGGGCTGGGTAGCTCAGTCGGTACAGCGACTGACTACGGGCTGAACGGTCCGGGACGAGATTTTCCGCCCGTCCAGACCGGCCCTGGGGCCCACCCAGCCTCCTGTAAAATGGATACATGGTCTTTCCCGGGGGTAAAGTGAGGCCGGAGCGTGCTGCTGACCACTCACCCCTTCTAGTGTCGCGGTCATGGAAGAATAGAGCTATACCTCCACCAACCTTCTGGGCCACATCGGACCTGTAACGGGATCACCTTACCTTTACCTTTATATGGGGTCTACATACTTACTAATGTGGCCTAATATTACCACAGCCGATCACAGTGACCGCGCGGTCTAAGGCGTAGGTCTACGGCCGCTCGTCTGCTGAGACTGTGGGTTCGAATCCCACCGGTGGGCATGGATGTCTGTCTGTTGTGATTGTTGTGTGTTGTCAGGTAGAGGTCTCTGCGACGAGCTGATCACCAGTCCAGAGGAGTCCTATCGACTGTGGTGCGTCGTTGTGGGCGATCTAGAAACCTCGTGAATGAGGAGGCCATGGCCCCCTGGAGGCTGTCGCGCCAGAAACAATATTACCACAGTTCCCGACACGTAGCGTCGCTATATCTTCACTGCACGATTCTTCCGTCTAGTGTTGTGCAGCTGATATTAACACGTGAAGAGTGACGTAATATGTACGAAGGACTGCACGGAGTCGGACAAGTTTTTTTGTTTTTCTAGTTATGAGTTCTAATTCATTTTTTTGACCAGCAGAATTTTGGAGGGTCGTTTTCGCATCTTTTCCATTGTCCAATCTCAGTCACTTTAATTTTATCATTACTTACACATCAAGGACGAGTTACAACGGCGTATTCGCAGCTTATAACCAACAAGATGCAACGTTTCACAATTTATTTATTTCTGTAAGACGCTCTACATGTTTCAGACTGTTTTTCCGTCCATCATCAGGAGCTCAAAACTGCACATACAGCGTCAGGCATTTGTCAGACCAATACTGCTACCTGTCGCTAGCCTGGCCAGGCTAGCAGCAGGTAGCAGTAATTGTCTCACAAATGCCTGACGCTGTATGTGCAGTTTTGAGCTCCTGATGATGGACGGAAAAACAGCCTGAAACATGTAGAGCGTCTTACAGAAATAAATAAATTGTGAAACGTTTAATCTTGTTGGTTATAAGCTGCGAAAATATTAGCGATGCAAGGACATATGAATGTTACATATACAATGACGCATTTGGCACTTACGCATGCAAATTCACTACAAGGCATAGTTACAGATTATGATTTAAATCCTACACGGCAAGCTCCAAATATGCTGTAAGCCATACTGTGAGTCCAAAACGCAGCTGTTACCTTCGACTGTTGAACGATCGCTAAACTCATTTTTAGTAAATCAAAATTTGTTTTAGAAATTTCACTTTTATACGCCGTGGGCTTGCCAGATGCCAGAAGAGTGAAATTTGACCACTAGACCGCAATAGCGTCACAAGTGCTGATTTTCCAATTCATATTGAAGAATCTAATTAAGATTTTGAACGAATAGCTCACGAATTGTGCGACAAAACGGACAGGCGACTTCCGCCTATCATAAAGCTTTCACCGATTTTCATTTAATAGAATTCAACGCATCTAACAAACGTAGAGTGGCACAGTCTCATGTTCGCGCAATGATTTCCGCTATACCAACAGCAGTCACTTCACCCACACCGACAGCTTCGTCACGTAGACCAGTCCGTGCTGCACACTTTTAGCCCACTACCGTGAACATCCAAACAACTTCTATGTGATGTCAGGTCGTTCGGTGAAGATCATAAACTTCTCTCCACACCAGGCGGAATTGGTGGAAAGAAGAGAGGAAAAGCCTCCGACATAGGCTGACACGTAACTGCCGTAAGCCTCTTTGTAAGACGTTTACAAAGTAACAAAATAAAAACAGCAACAAAGAAGCTCCTTACAATCGGAAACGGTAGACCCAGAGACGTCACGGCGAACGGAGGCAGAAGGGCAATGAATTAAACATTTTATTGTCCAACTAATGCACAATAAATATAATATGTATATACATTTAAAATTATAAAATATTTAAAAGTGCTCCAACATGTTTCGTATCACAGAAGATCCATCATGTTGGACCACTTTTATATATTTTATCATTTTAATTGTATCTACACATTATATATTGTGCATATAGTGGGATAATAAAATTTTTAATTATCATTGATGCACGGTGCAAACATGAAGATTTAAGGGCAATTAAATTATCTATTTCATCATCAAGCGAGTTAACTGTGAGATCTGCGCTCTTTTGGGCTATTATGCAGCGTATAGAGGCCATTTCTTAGGACGTTTCGGAACAAACTCTCGGTCCCGAAGCGTCGGTAGCGAATTATCACTATCACCAAGAAAAACCTGTGTCGAGGTAGCCGGTCGCAGGACCTAGAAGTCTGTATTCGGAAGGTCCTCCGACCGGCCACCTCGACACAGGTTTTTCGTGGTTTCCCTGTGCCTAAACGTAAATGCTGAGATGGTTCCCAAGATTCCAAGTTGCCACTAGCCCTCCCGACTTAAATTTAGTAGAAACCAGTTTCAAGTTGTGTATACATGTAAAATAACCACTGCCACCGGGTGACAACCCAAATGCAGTGGATAAATATTATTATTATTATTAATATAACCCACAAGACCGCAGATCTCGTCTGCTCCGTGGCGGAAGCCTGAAATCACGCACACAAGTTAACTGCGTTCTTCGGTGTCACAAAGTGATGGATGGTGCAGGAAACGTGAGGTCGTAGCTGATGCCGAACGGTGATACTGTGTTAGATACTTAGCTCCAGACCACGAAAAAGAACGGATTTCATTCCTAAAATGTCTAAATTGGGCATATACTGTATATAACTTGTCTGGCAAGGATCTTGTTGTGTGGCAGCGGCTGTGAGTAATGACGGGCCCCTTTTTACAATGGTCACCACACAAGTCAGCAACAATGTAACATGTAATTTTAATAAACACAATCTTTCGTTTTGGCCTTCTTGAATTGTTTTCTTGCCCTAAATGCGAGCAACCTGTAGCCCACAACAAAAGCACTCCATCCTAGTTTCAGACTTGTGCTGCCTAGTAAAATTGGGTTTACTTCCATATTTCATTAGGCTCACGATCCATCAACGGCAGTGATTAATGCAGGATAGTTAAACTTCAAAATACATCGAAAATTAATTGCTTATTGTTAATTGTATTAACGCTGTGATCAAATACAAATTTTATACCACATTCGGCGGCTTTACCCCACATCGTCTTACCTGTGTGTTAAATACACATATGAATATACATATACAAACAAGGAATGAACATATTCAAACAATTCGCATGCAATTTATCAAAAAGTAATAAAATTTGTCTTACATTAAAAGAAGATATCAGCTCAGCCGGAAACCAAACACAGGAAACTTTCCGTACCTAAAACACACAAGAAACAAACGTCATGAAAGGTTATAATCACGATTCTATACTGAAGCCGAATGGCGGCTTTACCTCACTTTGCCTCACAGAGTACAAACTTCCGTTCTCCCCCAACGGTGTTATTTATTGTATATAGTTCATTTCGCTCAAGAGAACTTTATTATCAGTCAGTCCGGCAGGAAATCGGGACTGCGTTCCAACTCTTAGAGAAGTTCTGAAATTCAAGAATGCCGTCTTCGTGACATTTCAAGCCTTGTTACCAGGTCAGACACGGATGAACATGGAAACACTATAAAATATTCCTATATTAACTCAGGCCTGAAAACATACACAATACTACATGATAGACAAGAGCAGACGAATATGTACGGATATACAATTTTTGGTGAATAAATCTCTTGAAATCCGGCCACACAAGGAGCCGAAAGTATATCGGTTAATTATTAGGTTCCCACCAGCCTTGCTTGAACTAGAGTGTTTAATAACTCGAAAAATTATAGGACGATAGGGAAGAACGTTTGGGAGGGTGGGGGGGGGGGCAAAAACTAGGAACAGCATGTTGTGGACTATATATTTCTACGTACTAGATCAGCGTTGTTCAGACTCGGGAAGGTCACGCAGAAGTCAGGTCCCATAAGCAGTAAACCAGATTGATATTGTGAAGGGTACCTCTCGGATTCAATCCTGTAAAATTGCCGTTACTGTACCCCAATTTATAGCGAAATTTAAGTAAGAAAAATATCTCGTCAAAATTCTTTAAGCACCTCAAGCAACATATCCGAAGTTTTGCTCCTGCCATTACGACTGACCTCACTACTAGGGTACCCCTCCAAGAGACTGTATTTCTGATTTCTAGGTCATTTAATAGCACCGTCTATATTGCATAGGTTAGCAAGACAAGACGGTAACCACAAACAAGAAATATTTTAATAATTCTGAAGGAGGCTGGCAAGGGATCCGTCGAAGACGAAAATCCAAGCACTGTCATCAAAGTACGTGGGATTCTAAACTCTCAGCGTGTTATGAGTTATGCGATCTTTTCAAATGTGACGCCGTGTAGTTTGGTGCATGGATACAAACATTTCGGAGGAACGTGATGACTACATACTAAGTCTAAGCCACGAACGAGTCTACCCTGAAGAAACAGGCAGCAAGATCAGTCGAAACACTGACAGCCATCTACAAGAATAAAATGCGTCACATCCTGTAAGACCGCAACCCTGAAGTGACTCCGTGGAACGGAGCCCTTCTTGAGAAGCGAACAGTCGCTCAGATGATCATACAATCCCCTGCACTTTTTCTTATGTGTGTCGTATTCGTAACATCCTCTAGTATACGGCACGTGTAACTTCGCGTAAAACTGTTTTTTAGGAAGAAACCCTTATGAGACTCATGTCCAACTTCAAAGCTGAAGCAATACCCCTTGTCAGATGTCCGTAAATAGGGACTGATTGCTGAAGTGAAACACGTAATATTTGCCTGGAAGAATTAAAAAAAAATACGGTGATCTCCAAAGGGGACAGACGCTAACCTGCCGAGACTCAGATACCAGTCCATGGTGCTGTTTCTGTACGATCTGGTACCGGTGAATCCGTGCCAAGTCGCATTACCCTAATTGTTTGAACATCCTACACAGAATTATCGCAACTCGCGATTACATTAAAGTTCGTAATATTGTGAATCTTATGTTTGTTGGACCGTGCATCATCTTGATAGTTGAATAAAGAGAGACCAACTTGATGTCACTTGCTTTATTATTTCATTATTTACTGCTCAACATGTTTCGGATGTTAATACATCCATCCTCAGGACCTTGCGACTTATTTGATGCGTTATTACATGGGTTGTATTGTTCTGTCCCGTTGTGTGTTGGTGTTACGTTGTGGTATGGCTGGAGTGGTGTGGTATCCGTATGCAGGCTGAAACACTACATGTTGAGCAGTAAATAAGGAAATAATAAAGCAAGTGACATCAAGTTGGTCTCTCTTTATTCAACTATTCGTAATATTGTATTTAAAAATAGGAAACATACTTACAATGTGAACGCAGTGGCGCAATTGGTGCACTGCGCAACAAGCCGAAAGGTGGGGGGTTCTGTTCCAGATGGGGTCATTGAAATATTTCATTGACCCTTCCAGCCGAACTAGGCCCTGAGGTCGACTCACCCTAACAGAAACCAGGAATATCTTGGGGGGTTAAGGCGCCCGGTGCGTAATACTGACAGTTTGTCATATTACATGAACCGACTGTCTTTAAATCTGGGAGCATAACCTCATGGAACCCTAAGAGTCTGTGCACGCTTGTAATGTGACAGCTTTACAGGAGTGCTGATAATTCCTTAACCCGACCAGGAAGGAAACAGGCTAATGTTTCTGTCAGAATGGCGTGAATTTCCTTCGGCGCCTTGCCTTGCAGGAAAAGAAACTTGATGACAGCTCGAGTCTCGATTCTGTTGAAATCGTGCGCGTCTCTGACATACTTCCGAGATTGTTTCCTTCCTGGTCGGGCTAAGGACCTATTTACCTTCACTTAAAATGTAACAACCTTTACAAGGTCATGTTGAAAAGTCAACTAAAATCAATAACTTTCCTAGCAATAATGATGATAGAACGAACAGGAAAAAATTTACTTCTGGTAGACAAAACCTGCTGGTCTCGTAGACACCTGAACGAAAAACGCTGGCACCGAGCTCTGCTATGTGAGAAGACGCGCTTCGTATTTATGTGTTAGTTCGCTGTGCAATGAACACAAGAACGGCGCGTGTACATCGCTCCTGGCGCGCTTTGAGCTCTTGTGCCCTGATTACAAGCTGGCACAGAACAGCAGATGTTTCAGGGATCATTTCGCCAGCAACAGGACCATCGATTATCTAAACTACCGTAGCAGCCTTCAGCAACATTTACATGCTGAGGGAAAATGGTTTACAAAAAGAAACAGCACCTCATCTTTAGCTCTGCCCTCTTAAAAAATTGTTACTTTATTTCAAACGAACACATTCAGTCCAAAATTTGTTACAAATATATGTAATATACCCAAACGTACGTATAATACATACATACATACATACATTAAACACGGGCCCGCTGTATTCACATGACATCCCAAGCGCCTTGTATCATTTTCCTTTACCCATGATTTATCAATCTGTTACACCAGCAGTCAGGCAGTTACTGTTTTACGCGCTCACAACTGATCCCTTCTTCTTACTTACATCGTCTACTATGCTCCAAGAAATACTTTAGTCACTATCTGTAAACATGTTTAAGTTCCCCAAATAATTAATATCAAATGCAACCATTTTTAGGTGATTTTCAGCTTTACAAATACAAACTAAACTACTTCGCCTTTATCATGGCTACAGGTTTATAACTTGACGGTATAGCGATTAGGTTACGGAGGGACGGGCCGGAGTTCGAATCCAGGTATGGACAAGAATTTTTTTTTCCTCCTCCAAAACGTCCAGACCAGCTCTGAAGTCCACCCAACTTCCTATCCAGTGGGTACCGTCGAAAAGAGGCCGGGGCGTGTAGTTGGTAACTATACTCCATCACATGCCGAAGGTAATAATGTGTAAAGCCTTACTGTCCTTGTATGCCTCTACGGTGTGGACAGAAAAATCTTCGCATTTTTATCCTGTCAACAAACGCCACTTCTTTTCAACTCCAGTTTCATCTATCTTACTGCCGTCATCTGGAGCTTGTATCCACAAAGAGCAGTGTTTTCAAAATACTTAACAGAAAAGATGTGCTTTGCGAAACAATTATGGTATTCAAGGATTAATACAGGCAAAGATTCGCTCCGTTACCTCCACCAAATACTTCACGGGATTTCCATTTGATTTTTCTTCTTTAAAATTTGATGATCGAAAATGCAGTCACACTCGATACTCGTCTTTGTATACCTGCATCCATCCTCCCCGGTTTAATGGATTAATTTTAAAGACAGTAGAATCTCCTGCCCGTAACACACTCACCTGCGCCCTACACTGCGCGCGACGTCGATCTCTCTCTCCAGCAACAAGCTCATTTTGTTCCTGTGAATGGCGCCACTGTCTCAGTACTTCCGTCAGTTGAGCGCCTCCTGAAGCTGCCCTTCCAGCGTCTCGCTTTCCTGCTGAAGTCTGCATCATTTCCTCCCTTCTTCTGCATGTTGTTCGTGTTGTGAAGCTGCCTTCCGAACCGTTCCATTTTCTTGCTGTAATTGGCGCCAGCCTCTCTTTCTTCCCACATTTCATGGCCGTTTCAATAAATCTTGTCTTTCAGATTCACTAAACTCAACATGCAAATCACATTTTCTTCGCCATCGGCATCTATTATAAGCGATAAAATATTTTCTTCCATTTGTATCAATGAAGCACTCACACAACAACATTAAATACAATTCCATTTGTCGCTTCAATATATTTCTTTTTAATTCTCCTTTCCACATGTACAAAATATTTCCACATCGATTACGCTTGCCGCATTAGTATCATCACTCAAATGTGACTGCTTTTAATATGTCCTTCGATTTTCATACAGCACACATTTTAAACGTGGTAGCACAGTAGTTAAGGTGCTGTGCTACAAATCGGAAGGTCGCTGGTTCGATCCCAGCTAGTGTCATTGGATTTTTCATCGACATAAAATCCTTCCGATCGCACTATGACCCTGGAGTCGACTCAGCCTCTAACAGAAATGAGTACCAGGAGCATTCCCTGGGGGTAAAGGCGGCCGGTGCGTAAGGCTGAGAACCTACCACCATTCTGTACCGTTGTCACGAAATCTGGGAGCCTTAACTTCCTGGAACCCTCTGGGCCCCTCCGGGCCTGCAACGGGACTGCTTTACCTTTACCTTTACATATTTTAAAATCTCTCCTATCCTGGAAACAACGTTACAGGCCACCATTCCTTTTTATGTCCCAGAAATGCCGTCCTCTTGTCCCCATCCTCAGTGAGTCACACGCGGTAAAAAAAAAATGCAGTCGTGTTCAATACTGAAACTTTTCCTTTTCATGAGTGCGTAACTCACACATTCGGCAACCAGTCATATGACGGACCGTCATAAAATTCCCGCTACTCCACGGCCTCTTTTATCTGACATTTCTGAGTTTCACAGCAAACCAAGGGCCAATCCCTCCTGTAGGAATGCTGAACCTGCTACTGCTACGATGCCTTATATGCTTCGTGCAGAACTGTCTTGTATGCCTCAGCGCGTACTTCACCGATAACACACGCGGTAACCCTGTCAATCTTCCTTCATACACAACTGTTTCTTCTGCCTCAGCTTATCTCTCACAGAGAACGAAGTAACTTAAATAGTATTTATGACAACAAAGCTGTGACTCATCTGCGCCAAGAATACGACTCGCAGGCGGTGTGTATGTATATGAAGATGCACACCTACACATCTGAATGGCATCTGTACCGGTCGGTAAGTGAGGCTGAACGGCCGCCTCCAGCTAGCGCTGATGTTAATGTCTGCCCAGGTACTGCCATTCTCCTACACGACTGCATGCGTAATTAAGCAAAGAATAATAACAGAAGGGAGAAGAAGAGAAAGAAGACCAAGAGTAACAATAAGAATGTTATTACAAGAAATGCGCTCCTCTGGGTTATTGCGCAGCGAGTAGCGGTAGTTTCTTACGTACGTTTCGGGACAACCTATCGGTCCCATACTCAGGGTTAAAGAATCCGGCCCTGAGTACGAGACCGATAGGTTGTCCCGAAACGTCGGTAATAAATTACCACTACTCGCTGCGTAATAACCCAGAAGAACACATTTCGCGACGGAAGCCTGAAATCACGCTAAGTATTATAAATTGCTTTCTTAATATGATGATTAATCAAGACGAGATTGTTTTGTCCTATGATGACAATAATAATAATAATAATCTGTCCATTTATGGGAATGTGTCGAAAAACAAGTAACAAGAGACTTTAACTTAAATTTAAAAAAATATATATATATAATTTCACCCCTTTAAAACGTTCCTACGTGAAACTTTGAAGCACAGAAGTTGGTCTAAATTAGACTACTGCAACTACGATTGAAAACCCAACCATAAATGTACCTGGAGGTGCAGATTTGAAAATCGCAGAGCACACTATAAAGCGAAGACCACAGAGCGCTGAGTATAATGTGTTCAAAACCTGGGGATTTCCCGTGGGGAAAATTCTGTCGCAAGAAAGATCGTGCCAAGGTTCAGGAATGGCCGATCGCACATAGAAACGGGGGCCACTAACTTCTACGGTATAGCCAAAGTGTAACTGAACGTAACAGTGTGATTTGGGTTCGGTTGTGGCGTGCTTCTACGATGTTGTCGGCGTCTCACTGTGCAGCATCGACTGGTAGAGCAGGAGTAATTCCACAAAGTCTCCAGCTTCGTACGCAGAAAACTTTAGCTGATATCACAAGCCGGAAGATTGCGAGACGTCGCGTGCGCGTAGATCAATGTGTTGTATAATCGGGGTGGTGGAGCTGCCAGTATTCTTCTCCTTATGTAAACGTAAAGGTAAATTTCACCCTGGAACAGGTCACGAAGTCCCAGAGGTTGAGTAGAGATATACCTCTACTCTTTCCTTAACATCGGCGCTAGATAAGGGTGGGTGGTCAACGCCACGGTCCGCCCTTTTACCTCCGGGAAGTACACATTGTACAGGAGGCTGGGTGGACCCCAGGGTCGGTCTGGGCGAGTGTGGAAAATCTCGCCTCTACCGGAATTCGATCCTCGGACCGTCCAACCCGTAGTGAGTCGCTACACCGACTGAGCTATCCCGGCCCACCTTTTGCTTACGTAATAGCTGTAATGATGTGACGGAGGTAGGAGGGCCGTCAGGTTTGGGAGACTCGCGTTGTAAGTTACCATGCAAAATGACGAGGACTTTGTGGATGTAATCCTGCAGTGTGTTGAATCATTAATGATGATGCGGAAAGGATTTGGAACCGGGCGTTACCCAGTCCAGGAACGGTCGCTGGACAAAAATTGTTAGCATCCGGACCGACATTTATCCTGCGAGCGCCTGAATACCAGCTGACGATGCTAACCTTACGCCAACCCGTTACAAGCACGAAGTTTAAACACTCGTATTACAACGTGAAAGATAAGGGTTCCTGTGTGCTACCACCACTGCGGGCATGCAGGCAAATGGAAGTGAAGTTGCACGCGTTATTAACTCAGTCTCGGAGAGCGACACAGAAAAACATTGATATTTAAATACTTGGTGATTATATTCTCAAGACGTGCCATCACGCTGGAGCACGACAGCTCAGTCAGCATGGTCATTAGGCTGCAGGATAGTCTATCGAGAAATGGGCTCTCGACTCGGGATTTGTCTCCCTCCAAAGCGGTCAGATCGTCTGAGACATACCAGCCTCCTACCCAATAAGCACGGAGGTTATTACCATAGAAGAAAACGAGGAGGTCGTAAAGATAAACACGCGCCATCATGCAGTGTTGAGGTCAAGAATGCGCGGAGTTAAACCTCCATTCTCTCATATTTCATAGTATGATGCTTAATTAAACACAACGAAAGTTTAGCTTCATTAGAAAATTTTCGCGCTCCACTAACTTTCAGATTGATATCTTGTGAAGCCATTTTCGCATTAAATATCAAACATCTCGTACACAATAGGTTAGGGCCTGCTTACATTTTACACTCCAGTCTTCCTGTTAGTTCTGCAGGCTTCTGAAGGTTGCTTATTACACTTATGGTTACTCATTTCCAAAAGCTTCTGAAAATTGCCTATTACACTGAGGATAACTCAGTTCTACAGATTCTGAAAATTGCTTATTGCACTGAGGATTACTCAGTTCTAAAGGCTTCTGAAAATTGCCTATTACACTGAGGATTACTCAGTTCTACAGACTTCTGAAAATTGCTTATTGCACTGAGGATTACTCAATTCTACAGACTTCTGAAAATTGCTTATTGCACTGAGGACTATTCAGTTCTACAGGCTTCTGAAGCTTGCTTATTACACCGAGGACTACTCAGTTCTACAGGCTTCTGAAGCTTGCTTGTTACTCTTAGGTTTACTCAGTTCTACAGGCTCCTGAAGATTGCTTATTACGCTTAGGTTTACTCATTTCTAGGATTCTGACGGTCGTTTATTACACACAGTATTACAGGGTTATATAGGTTTCTGATACCTGTTTAGTACATTCAGAATTATTCACGGCTAGGCTACTGACGATGGACTGTGCCATTTAGGGTGATTTCTACAGGTTCCTGCATATGATCTGTTCCACTTAGGATTTCTCAGTTCTACAAGCTTCTGACAATGGCACATTAAACTTGCGATTACTCAGTCCTAAAGGCTTCTGATGATGACCTGTTACGCTTACGATTACTCAGAAACGTTAAACTTATGATTACTCAGTTCTATAGGCTTCTGACGAGTAAGTATTACACTTAGGAATATTCAGTTCTACAAGCTTCTGCCAATGAAACATTACAATGATAATTACTCAGTTGTAAAGGCTTCTGACGATGGTGTATTACACTTCGGAATACTCCGTTCTACAGGTTTCTTGCAATGGCCTACTACACTCAGGATTACTCAGTTTCTGTAAATTGTCCATTGCCTGGTATTCCAGAAGTTAACTAGAAACTGGATCGGTTCCGACAACAGATTCAGTTTGCGAAACGTTGCGTTACTTTTTAAATGGCAAAAATGAAGCAATCTTATCTGTAGTCCCCAAAAATTTGTAAGGATTTAACACGACCTACTAACTGTTCTTATAAAAATAAAGTATCAGTCGAATTCTGCTCCACACGGGCATAATTGTAAGGTGTCGTAACTACACCTGACAGAGACCTTCTTGAAAATCTAACAGACGCTGTACTCATGAAGAAAACATTCCTGGCCTTGTAAGGAATCACAAGTGTCATACCCATAAGTGTCATACCCGTACTTACAAGAATATGCCAATGGGTCCCCGTCACCCAATCAGTTCACTTGAGACCCTGGAGCAGACGTCTCTTTGAAAAGTTGACAGTCGTTCAGGTGAATGGTGAAATCCACATTTTATAGAACATACAGGTTCTTACTTTGTTCATAAAATCCACCAATTGGGCATTATTCCAAAATACTGCCCTCTTCCGCAATATTTATACATACTCACTTCAAACTTTCCATCAGACTATACTAAAATATTCCGGTAGTTTCGGGTGTCTGCTTTTCCCAGAAGTTAAAGGAAGCTAAGATTTCATCTTCCTTTTCATCAGTAGAAATTGTGGTCCCTTAAACTGCGTATGCGGGAGCCAAAACAACCAAAAGTTATATCGCCTAATACCATTTCTTGGATTGTCAACTTATCAACTTTCATCTCGTCCTGAATAACCCAAAATAGCGCCCCTCAAATTTTCAAAGCGCAGTTTTTCCTATCTTCGTTTTATTGCTGCACATTTCCTACTTCGATAAACGATGAAGCCGTAAAAGTTTATGAGAATCTCCAGAAAGGTGTTCGTGACGTCATCAGAAGCGCTGCGATAAGCTGTTGTCATGACAACCGTAAGGAAAGTAACTGAAACAAGGTCGCCCGAAACTCTATCATTGTTAGAAGCTGAAAGCGATTTTTAGTAGGATCTTGGATAGTGCAAATCGCGGTTCAGCGATAGTATTTCTGATTCTATACGGACGATCGCCTGTTCGAATCTAAGTAGGAATCCTGAAAAACACTGGCTTGAAGGTGATGATAACAAACACAACGTATATCATTCAGAACATCCGACAATTCGTAAATACGAACCGGGTACCTTAAGAATATCTTGATATACGAGTAAAAGGAGACGGTCAGTGATTGAATACGCACGTATTTCATGTTGATCTAAAACCGTTTCCACAGGAACCTGTGGTATTTCACAAGTGGCTGTTCTGTGTTCGAAACTGTGACACCTTCAGGACAAATCAGTAGGCTTGTTAGGGTAAGGTTCTATGCAGGCAGGTTCTGTCCCAACTTTATAGAACTCCGTTTAACAGTTTAGTCACCAGAGTCTTGTGGTTACTATTTTTACCATCAAGTTCAATAGTAAGAATTCTGCTATTGTCCACACAACGTATTTACGTGTTCCGTATGACTCTTACGATATACAGCGATTATTTATTTCCCTATAGGGCATTAATTGATAGGTATTTCTAACGGAAGCACAAGTTCTTCTCTGTGACGTGCACTCTAACATTTGTACAGTACAGTGAAGTGTGTTTTAAACAGACCTTGCGCATGAAGGAAACCTGTCTGCTGGGGGAAAACGTTTGAAGTCTAAAAGATCTGCAGTTCCGAGGATTCCAACTTCATACACCTGTATTAAAGGAAACATTCCTGCAAAGGAAAACAGTCAGCCCCTTGCTGTTCCGTTATCGGCAGGTTTTACTGCAACATAGATTAATTTTAGCCTTCAAAATCGCCAATAAGTTACGGCCAGCTTTTTAATAATGCTGACAAAGCAAGATGGATTCGTTGCGACAGGCGGAATAGTTCGAAATCCTATAAGGGGGTTAAGTTGCAATTTGTAACTTACTGAAAAGCAAACAGTTATTTAGCGCGCTACAGAGTGACTACTGCACAGTGCTGAATGACTCCAAAACACTTGTAAAAGCCAGTGTGGACAAAGCGTCGGCGGGCCAACTGCCGTGACGACGGCAGCAGCTAGACTCGTCACTTCGAATGAAGAGGAGAGAAGAAAGGAAGAGTCTTTCACTGCAACGAACTCAAATAAAACTGTACCAGGACAAAGAACCTTCCAGCCACAGTAAGTGCAAGTGAAGACCTAATCTGCTCCAATTCAACCCTTCAGAACAGAAAAAGGCAATTCTGCTTCCGTGGAGTCGTCCGCAATGTAACAGGGTAACAGCAGATTTCTGCAGGTAGATGGCTCTATCTCTGAACCCTTCAGACCAACCAGATAAGAAAACAGCAGGCGACGAACGCCAGTTCGGAACAAGAAACAGGTGAATTTTGATGTGTGTTGGAGCGTGCATAATTGTGATAACTGAAGAATAAAAACCAACTAAATGCCACTTTTTATTTTATTGTACTTCTGATAGGCTCAACATGTTTCGGGCACACATCAGGAGCTCAAGACTATAATGTTGATTACCACATTGGTCGTCTCGTTCTTGGGTCGTTGTAGGTTGGAAGTTAGGTGCTGTTAGGCTGTAGTAGTGTCCGGTCTGCAGGCTATAGCCTGCAGCCCGGACACTACTCCAGCTATTCCCTGCAATCTTTGCCTTTGAAACAAAATTCTCTTCCTCAGACACTATTCATCAATATTGTTAGTGATAAAATGGAGGAAGAGATGGTTGAAACATTTTGCGCACATAAGGAGGACAAGAGATACATAAAGAATTTTGGTTGGCAGAACTGATAGGAAGACCTAGGCAAGGATTGAAGGCAACAGAGCCGAAGGGAACATTTTGTGATGTTGGGGTTGGGTGCAGCTTCGTCACGGTAAGGACTCTCTGAGTCGATAAACCCCGCTCAAGGACTTTATTCCATGCAGTCAGTCAGCAAGTGACCGAAAGTGCAGTTGCCTATAACAAGACAGGCTGCCCTTTTCCTGACGGTACAAACATTTGCCCTTGATTCCAACAGGAACGCGCGCAGTACGCTTGTACTCGCTAGACGAGTCCCTAGAGACGGATCCGGCAAGCCGCTATACTGGAGCGCCTGGACAAGTCAACTAGACTGGCCCGCCACACTGAAGTGATTGAGAAGTTAACGAATTGAAAGGCGACCCAAGCGAAGATTCACGTTCAAGACAGTGTAAAAACGCGTGTGGAAGTAACAGATGACGCATGACTACCTTACGCAGCCTACCATGATTCAGCTCGAGGAAGAAGATATAATTGGGCAGAAATGTGAAGAGGCAGCACTATCAGGTCTGGGGTTCGGTATAGAGAAGTCTTTGCTGTGAAAACAGAATGTCTGGCTTTGCAACGAGCAGCTTACTAGATATTCACCTAATTAACTCTCGAAATAGTTGGCTAAACAAGGCGTCCTTTTATTTAAAATACTGACCGTTTATATGCACAGAGCGGTGGAAGTACTTCACAGCGGCTAAGTATTATCTCCCGCAGAGACATCGTAACCCTTCATTTGAGAGCTGCTGGCGGTAATGCCTTCAGCATTACCGCGAGACATAACGATCAGGCCCTGCAAATTAGCAACTTAAAGTAAAGTGTGTCGTAACTACTACGTCACATCTGTGTACACGGCCTCGCGACGCATCATCTCGACACTGTTGTACAAAATGGCTTCCGTTTACTAATAAGCCTAAAGCTAACGCTGTGATCTATTCGGGAGGCCCAGTGTAGACTGTCATGATACTGACTGTTCGCAATGATAATTTGCAATATAAGTTACACATTTTATCTAACAACATTTTATCAAGTGGATAAAAATGTTATATGGGTACAAAACTCGATACCCCACATAAAGATACTAAAATCGATTGAAGGTCTAGACGAAGAGGGCGCTAAGAAAAATATCCGAGTGAAGCGAGAGGAAAAGAAAATAGGTGTGCTAACTTTCAACGCAAAATTTCACAATTTGCGTTGCTTACCAATGCAGCAAGCACCGTATCAAGAAGGGCAGGGTGAACAAGACACGTGACATACTTGGATAAATGAAACGTGTAAAGGTTTTTCGAAGGCACCAAAGTAAGAGTGACGTTGAAAGAACTTGTCGCAAAGGGGAGAATAATATAAAATAGACGAGATATGAGGTTACCACAACAGTGTCCTGCTACGTGACGCCACGTTGTTTGGTAGACATGTACAACGTTTCAGACCAAACCTGTTCTCCAGATTGCAAATTGAAATTAGTGGTTAAACCAACAGTGTGCGGATTTGTTGTTCTTGTTCTTCTTCTCCTTGTTCTTGTATTTCTTTTGTCGTTACAGTTCTTGGTGGACCATAGCCTCTTCAAAAACTGCCCCCCCCCCACCCCTATGCTCTCGGTCCTGTCACTTACGCCTCCAGTTCCTCACGGCCATCTTTAGATCTTCGTCAACTGACTCAAGCCACCTACTTAGGTTTTCCTGTACATCGAGTGCCTTCTGTTATAACAACAGTAAGCTTTCTGCAAGGACCCTGTTCTTGTATTCTAAAGCTGGGTCCACACTTATAACGTGACCGCGTAACGTATCAGAAGTTGGTTACGCGGTCACGAGTCCCCTCCACACTGTCACGATACGGTGTTAGGTTACGCGGTAACGTTACAAGTGTGGACCCAGCTTAAAGAGGCATCCCAGCCACCTCAGTCTTCCTATATTTAACACTGTAACTATGTCTAGTTCATCATAAATCCTCATTAATATATCTTGATCTCCATATAGTTTGTTGAGTTGCAGACTGGATTTTTATCTACTAACAATGGGTCCAACGGTATGAAGATGATAACACAGTGACGATGCATCGTCGAGGATTCACACAGGAAGATTCCTAAACGGGCAGGCCCTAAACTTCTCAGCAACACGCAAGGTAATAAACTTGTGCACTATATGTGTATCGTCGTATGGGAATAATATATTCGGAGCGGCCGTGGCCTATCTGACGGTACCATCCCAACTCTGTGTTGCGTAAACTGAAGGGCCAAATAAATCCCTTAGTCAGGGTGAATAAAAATCGAACCTGAGATCTTCATAACTCTGACTTAATTCTCTCCCTGTGAGGCAAAGGGCCATATATACATGGAATTATTACAACTTGGTAATCTACAAATATTAATTAAACTGATATACCTATATTTACACGAATTGTAATAAAATTATTTGTTTACTTCACAAATAAGCCACATTTTAATTCAAAGGATATCTCCAGTTCACGCTTAGGTCGCGTTATTCGGTTCGTGGCAATGCAAACATGACGTCAAAGGGAATACAAAATACCATTCAACTGTACTGCTGCAGTCCAAAAATACGTTTATGATGCACTTGCACCGTCTCCCAGCGACAGAAAATGACTACAATAAATAAACTTGTGCAATTGCAGTAATGGAGCACGTACCAAAGCAGACCTTGCTCAACAACTGGTCAGCCTCACAGCTGACATGATACTGCACTCCCTCTGAACTACACGTGCAGCAGACTTCTCGATTTATGGCAAAACTCCGCTTAACCTTTATTGGTATGGACACATCTTTGTTTCAATAATGGCTGTACACCATGGTGTGGGCTACTTTAGAACTGGTGTGTGTAGGCATTCACCCTCTGTTCCTGTACATGTTCTGGTGTGCTCTTATAGCCGTCTAGAGGTGTGATACGGATTCCGTATTTTGTCGACTCTCCAAGCGTGTGTTGAGGTTCTCGGTCTGTGTTATGTTGGTTGTGTTTCCGGTTCGCTGCACCCATGTGTCTTGCACCATTCCGCCCCTGGCCAGACTAAGCACCTAAACAAACAGCTGGAAAGACGATAGAAATGCCACAGTGCCACATCGCACCAAAGGCAAGCAACGAAAGGAAGACTACAGGAAAAAATTAGAATGTGCACAATAACAGACGGATATACCTGCACACTGCAATTTTGAAAAAGTTCCACACCATTTTATACAATAATATTATTAAAATGGGAGATGTGCCCATACTCATAAAAACTGGATAAACCGACGTAACAAAACAAAGTTCTATATATATATATATATATATATATATATATATAAAACAAAGAGATATTTAAAACACAGTAGCTAACAGAACATAAAAACCCACACCGCAACCAATCAATGTAGGTATAACAGAACACTGAGGCGCTTTCGCGTGACTTCTGTTACCGTAGAATAGCGATAAGTATTATATATTGAGTGTGGGTCTGTATCCATAGTTATCCGGATTGCAAAGCGCATGCGTCTTGGCCTCCAGCTGTACGACATTTTTCCCCATTATCCAACAAATGACACGATTTTCGGAAACGATTTACAGAATATAAAATGTGCGTTTTGATTTTCTCTAAAACTTTGGTCTGAAACATTTCTCATTCTAAGAAGAATTCAGCCAGATATTGTTACGTAAGTGCACAGGACTTCACGTAAAACACCCGTAAGTCTTGTCAGATTTTAATGAAACTTTATTCTCTATAGATTTTCGAAAAATCCTCGAGTATCAACTGTAAAGGAAATTAGTTCAGCGGGAGCTGAGTTGTTCCAAGCGGGCAGACGCATAAAGCAGACAGAAAGACAGACAGACATGACGAAGCTAAGCTCATCTTCGCAATTCAGCGAACGTGCCTGAAAATCGCCGTCGGTACGGTACACGACGAAGTGCATGGACATACACAGTGTTAAACAGCAATGCATCGTATTTATCGTAGGTCACTGATACTACTGCAAAAAGCCTCAGAGGTAAAGTGAAAGGTAAAGTTAAATCTAAAACAGACCACGAAGGCCCAGAAATGGGAGTAGAGGTATAGCTCTACTCTTTCTTTAACCTCGGCGCTAGATGGTGGTGGGTGGTCATCGTCACGCCCCGGGTGCTTTACCTCCGGGAAAGACCCGGTACCCATCGTATAGGAGGCTGGGTGGGCCCCAGGGCCGGTCTGGATGGGTGCGGAAATTCTCGACCCACCGGGATTCGATCCCCGGACCGTCCAGCCCGTAGTCCAAGTCTCAGAGGTACTCGAAGGAAGTAACTGTCGAAGCCTCAGTTCGAAACATGCCGGGTGTAAAGTATATGAGCTACAACATAAATAAAGAAGCTGCATTACACGGCCAAGGTTGTCCAAAAATTTAAAAACAGAACGGTATGCCCGGGAATGCACAAACTGTACAGTGAATGCAAAGGGACTTGGAAAGAAAAACTGTCTAATCTGAGATACGTACGATCACCGCAGTTCGTTGCGCATGGTTCTGACATTCTAATAATGGAGACACGGTTCCTCCGGAGTGAATACTTTACCAGATTTAACGGCATCAATCCCTGAAGACAGTATTTTTAAAACACAATTTTCTTTCCAAAATAAAACTCAGCATTGAAACGGTTACGAAATACAGGCGACAGTGTTCAAGATTCAAAAGAGGTTCTGAGACACAAGTGTTCACAAGAGATACATTTCACCACATCAGGCACACGTGGGAGAAATTGTGTAATCTTGGTCCATATGTATTTTTTTATATGCTTCATATATACGGGTGAAAATATCAGTCCCATAGGTGGCATTTCGTTGACCTCATAAGCTAACATTTCCCTCTGGTCTTAAAATTTTCAGAACAGCCAACCCATTTCTACGTGGTTGAGGCCTATCTATAACCATCACATTCTGCTTTCTATGACTTCTGTGGTTTCTACGGAATTGCCCCCTAGGAATGAAACTTCACGTTCTTCTCGGGCTAGTACGTGCGAATATATTGAAGACAGATGAAGTGTGCAGTTCGTTTATGTAAGACTACACCAAGTACTTTTTCATCGCCACGACTTTCCTTTCAAACAAACTGTAATTAAACACAGACAGACGGAACAGATCAGTCAATATATTTGTTAGGCTACAGAATAGGCAGTCAGGGTTCGATTCTTGGGAGCAGCAAAACGTTTCCTCGCCCCTGCCGTGTCGACACACGGTCCAGAACCCACCCATCTTCTTATCATAAGAATGAAGTCAGTAGTTCTCCAAGATAAAGCAACCGGAGCGTGAAGCATGCAACTCACTTCCATCTGGTGTCGAAGTTAAGAATGCATGGCTTTATACCTCCATTCTTCCATGGCATTATGATACAGTAACGACAGGACCAGTTTTAATTAAAGGCGGAAATTTCAAGAAAGTGTACGGACCTGCAAGGAGGATGAAGATGTAACATCTACTATCTTCTGCGATGTTAAGCAGCGTTTATCCGTAGTTAATAACCGACGTTTTGCGACAACATATGGGTCTCATTTTCAAGGGTCAAGCAGTCAAAAAAAAACTTCTTAGACTGTTTCACCCTTGAATATGGGACAGGTGGGTTGTTCCGAAACGTCTGTAACTTAATACCAATCAATGCTGAGCCAGGATCTCATTTTCATTGCGGTGGAAACATGAAGTCAAGCACGGGATGAACAGACTTTCCGACGATTACAACAAATTTTATGTTTTGTTCACCGTGCATCCCTGTATAATCTTTTTCAAATTAAGCCAACTGGGTTCACACTACTAATTAGTATATTTATTTCAACTTCTCTACATGTTTCGGGTAACTATGTGCCCATCATTAGGAGAACTTACTGTATCTATGCTGGTATTTTTCACTCTGTA
>Ga0136643_10002295_pt1 | contig 24648 bp, 13 predicted proteins | sample TergutLab28metaG_FD_96883 | JGI IMG/M metagenome (GOLD analysis project Ga0136643, IMG submission 96883) | Labiotermes labralis P1 segment gut microbial communities from Petit-Saut dam, French Guiana - Lab288 P1 (version 3) (version 3) | ecosystem: Host-associated > Arthropoda: Insects >... | reverse complement strand
CGGCTGCCTTTACCCCCAGGAAATACTCCTGGTACTCATTTCTGTTAGAGGCTGAGTCGACCCCAGGGCTATAGTGTGTTCGGAAGGATTTTATGTCAATGAAAAATCCAATAACATCATCTGGAATCGAACCAGCGACCTTCCGATTTGTAGCACAGCGCCTTAACCACTGTGCTACCGCGGTCCCTGCAACATTTAATGGTGGTTCCTAAAAAGTAACTAGACTTGTCCATGAAGAATGTTGTCTTAAAGGGTGAGAAACCTTCAGAATGATACGAAGATAGAGGCAGCAGGGTCCTTCAAAGCAGCAGTAAATACAATCACATCACAGCAGACAGCATTCTTTATAGTTACCACCATGATAACCTCAAATCTGAGAGATCAGTCTGAACCCACAATACAGAATAATTTACCCAGTGTATGACTTCCATAATATTTGCTCCAAGATACACAACACAAAGCTAAATACTTTAACCCAGTCTTTTTTATTCTGTTTCTAATGAGCACTCTCCATTTTTCTTTCCATAATTTCAATGACATGGTGGCAACAAAACTAGTTCCTAATCCACATTGCATGTTTATACAACAGCCACAGGAATATGACTTCTGTTGTCTGAGACCTCATTTCTCAAGCCTGACTAGTTTACAGCATCTTGATATCATACATACCATACATCATACTCTATAACACTATTTTATTAAAACCACTGCTTTGTGCACTATACTGTGTATACTAAATCACATATTAATTTTCACGCCAATGCATTTTGTCATCCATTGATGCCACATTCAGGGAGTTCAGTCGTACTGTAGTTTCTTCTCAACACACCCATATAGTGATTTAATCATTACTAAGGATGTGCTGATAAGAAACTATAATAAGACATCTCCCTCAAGATGGCATCCATGGATGCTGAAATGCACTGGAGTGAAAATTTGTGTTATATAATATACAGAATATAGGGCACAAAAATGTTGGTTTTAATAAATAGTATTATAGTTTACAGCATGTCCATTTTTAATTCATAATACAAGGTACTATATTACATGTACAACAAAATTAAATGTGAATATGTAAGATGCAATTATGCAGCATGTATTTCAAGTGAATAACCTTAACACACAAAGTACGTAACACATACAATTATTATACGTCTCAAAGCAACAGAGCCATAAATTAAAACAGTCAATTTTAAAGTAAATGTATAAATGCAAAACTATCGTACTCAAAATTGTCGTAAAGAAGTTCTAGCTGCAGTTGTTCTACACAACAGAACAGTACAATTCCAGACTAAAGCATGCAGGCACAAAACTGAAGACTGGCATGTGTAACAACAGTAAACAGTTTCCATTTCCTGCATCCTGTATGTTTACACCATGCTTGTTATGTTCTGAAATTCAAACTGCATATTCACAACAGAGTGCACCATATTCACACTTCCAGTCCAGTGTATCACCTATGTACAGCAAAAGTAATACATTCAGACACTGAATTAAACTCTAGCATTTGGGACAGAGTGTGACAGGTCAGTGATACTGATAACACTTTCATGGCAGCAGAATGCATATTTCAGTTATGACTTGGTCAAACCTAACAGCTAAAATTTATTACACAAGAGATTCACAGAAAATTCCTCTGATTTCTTATCTCCTTACATCACTTTCCATACCAGAATACCTGCTACATCAGTGAAGTCCTTGATCATTCTCCTCACTGTCTATTACTTGCAACCGTTTGCCCCAACAGATGGCATCACTACAGTTGAATATAAGAAGGCAGGAAGCAATGTTCATTTGAAATAATAAACAGTGATTGATCTCCTGGTTGGTAAAGGTAACAAGCCAGCTTGTATTCATGAACATTTGCCCAACACGCATGGTGCAACATCTGCATACAGGAGTACTATTTAACATGTCAGACTTATTAAAGAAGCTAAAAACAGGTGAAGAACTTCATGTCAACTGCAGAGTGATCACACTTGCATTGCAGTAGTACCTGACAACACCAGCCTACTTGCTGAACTGATATGCAGTAATCATTGCACAACAACAAATGAATTAAATCACACTCTATCCATTAGCAAGGGCAGTGTAATGGCAATGACTGAAGGCCTTGGCTGTTCTAAGGTCTATACTTGTTGGGTTCAAAGAATGCTGACAGACGCACATAAGGAATCAAGGCAACTGTCACCACTGATTTTACACCAATAAGATACCAAGGTGAGGGCTTGCTGTTGCAAACTGTCATGGGGGATGAAATCTGGGCACACCATTTTGAATGGAAATGTGAGCGGAAATGTGAGTGGCAATTCATTCAGTGGTATCACATAATATCCCGAAGGAAGGAGAAATTAAAGAATGTGCAATCAACAGAAAAAATCATGGCTACAGCCTTTTTGGAGGAGAAAGTTATTATTCTTGTCATCTTCTTGCACAGGGATCTGACAGTGAACTCCGACTGCTATCCATAAAGTTTGAATGCAAGCCTTTTTCAAGCATGTCCCACAAGAAAAATGTAAGAAGTGCTTTTCCTCCATGACAGAGACTGGCCACACACAAATGTACACACCACTGTAACCATCACGAAATGCAGAAGGACAGTCTGCACCACTCACCCCACAGCCCTGACCAAGTGCATCAGATTTTCATCTCACAACCAGCAGGAACACCATTATACAGATGATGAGGCACTGCAGAACACTGCCTGCCAGTGGTTGCAGAGAAAGCAGAGAAAGTTTTAGGCAGGAATACATGCCCTTGACCAAAGGTGGAAGAATACTGTTGCCAAAGATGGTGAAAATGTTGAAAAAGAAACCGTCTTCAGTAACGGTGTAATAAAATCCCGTGAAATGTTCACACGTCTAACTTGAAAATGGTAAGAAATAACCTAACAAGAGGCATTAATTTCTGACAGAACTATGTAGTATGTAATGTAGGAATTTGACATGTTATCCACTGACTTTTAAAGCACATTCAAACAACTCTAAAACAAAATTCTCCAAGTCTTCCTTTAGTTGTTATACCCCCGACACTTTTCAACCACTGAAATTCTCTACACAATGGATTATTTTTAAACATGAATATTTTCCTTATTATTCTCTTGAATTTCCCTGGCAAAAAAAAAAATCTTTGAACTTTCATTCTTTCATTCAAACCTTTTGAACCTTAATTCCTTCAACAGGCACAGACATTTAAATGTCCCAACACAAATGTACATGGTCAGCACAAGGACAGAAGCAACAAACTGAAAACATGGTTTCACAGCAGATATGTTAAACAAACATAAGAATATTCCACATTAGTCCTGGCAGAGTTGATGTAATAAAACAGGTACTCTGAAGCAAGCCAAATGAACCAAAACGCCAGTAACTGGTGTTTTTCTAGATATGTGCTTTACAGATTAAATTGGCAGCAGTTCACACAAGCAACACGTCTATCTCTTGTTTGTTCTAGTGCCTCCACTATCTGCAACCGCCATTAATACTGTTCTTAACTAAGAGGCATCAGTCTCATTTTCCTAGTTATGACTCTGAAAAGTACTTCACTGGATGGACCAATTAGAGTGCAGGTCTTAGAACTTCATGAAACAATTAAAATTTAATTAAGGTACACAGGTACATTAGTAAGTGGATCACCTAGCAAATAACTATTTCTTACCTGGTTTTCTCTGTAATGTTCTATAATAATCACAAGTAATCCAACAAATCTGTTTCTTTTGAATACATGCAAGCAAATATACTGGTACCTGAACCTTCCAAAACTGAACAGTGACACTGATCTTTCACTATAAAGTAAGAGGCAAAATGTTTATTTTCAATTAAAAAAAATTAACAAGGAGCAGTGTGAAATTACTTAATAATGGCATGTCCATCCTACATGTGTTTAACCTAAATATTACGTTTAGGCATTTGTTCTGCCAGTAACTGTACAAAAACATCTAACTATTCATGTCAATACAACTTAAAGGTATGCGTATCTTATCTTCTGAGGACTGTTAAGTCAGTGATCCATCAGTGTGTGTAATAATTAGTATTCTACATTCAAAATTGATAATGCCACCTTAGGTGATCTCTGTAATTGATAGGTAAATCAATTTCTGTGGGTGCCAATAAAATTTTTTATTCTGACCAAACCAAAATTACAATTATTTGTTTGCTCCTGCCCAAAGTCATGACATGTTGTTTAATCCAATACTACATCAAAAGGTACTAAATATTATATATATGTAAATAAATTACTTACATAATGTCATTTCTACCCATGTCTTTCCTGGCAACCTCCTGTGTACAGCGTCAGGCAAGAAGGTTTCTTGCTGAAGGGTTGGTGAAAACATATGAGCAGGCTGAACTGGCTGTGAAGTTGCTAGATCTGAAGTTTGAACAAGATGAAGCACTGAATGCAGCTCAAGAATGCCAAACCCTGAATGCAGCCATCTCATTCCTGCAACAAGAATGTGAACTATGTACTGGAAAATACTCAATGAAGCAGGTTTGTGCAATTGTCACTAGGGAAAGAATAATTAACCTTCTTCAAGCACAGTGTTAAAGTTCATTTGAGTGGATATACGAAGAAGGTTAATACTTCATTATTTCTATATGATTAATCCAATGCTATGAGCTTCCAGTTTCAAAAATATCTTAGTCCTCTGTAGTCTGATGATATAACATGTTTCATGGGTTGTCTGCATGACTCATATTCAACACCAGGCCACGAAGATTACCATACTCTGAAATGTGGTGCTATACAGTATAGTAGACATTTGTGAGATTAACACAGGATTGTTCTCAGGCTGTCTGAAACTCAAAAATGAAGGCACTACGTTCCTTCAAAATACTGGACACCAGTCATGCATTTACACAGTGTCATACACCAGAAGACCCACATCCTTAGTAGAAATTTACCAACATTTCTGAGAAAGTTCATAATTCCTACTATAGTACATGGAGTATCAACTCACAGTGACCACTATGAGAACATCACATTTTGTCCAATATATTTTGATTCAGAATTTCATGAAGCCACAATAAGTTAAGGAACACCAACACTTTCTAACGGTAAACTTGATACAGTCAGCACAACTCACATATCTATCATCTTACTGATGTCTGTCTAGGTAAATGATTCAATTTATAATGCCAACATCAGGCTAATAAAATGAGTTCTGTAGGAAAGTGGTCAAATGACACTGCCAGTATTGACTGTTGATAGAATTAGGGATCCCAGAGGTCTGCTTAAAATACAATGAAACATTTATATTGGGTATTTTAGAAATACAGGAAGACCTGTTTAACATAAAAACACAAAAGAAAGATCTAATTTGGACATTACAAGCTGCATTCTGTGTCATACAAGAAACATGGAATCACGCACAGAAAATGTAGAATATTCATAATAATTCACTTGTCCTAAATTTAGATGGTGTCCATGCTGAAATGCCTTCACTGCTGCTGCAAGGAATGTGCAAAGAACTACTTCACCATTCAAATAACTGATCGCAACATAAACGATGCTGTATGCCCATTCTGCAAGGAACCTGAAATGCAAAATGATGACGAAGCATTAGAGTACTTCAGCAATCTTGATATCCTACTCAAAAGCTTCCTTGACCCACCAGTCCACGAGCTGTTCCAAAGGAAACTACGAGATCGTACACTAATGCAAGATCCAAATTTCAAATGGTGTATCAAGGTAAGATTCACAGTTGTTCAACAAGAAACTGTTAACTATTCTAAGAAGATAACCTTACTGAAATACTAATATTCTAATGTATTATTTCAGTGTTCTTCTGGATTTATTGCAAATCCCCGCCAAAAGAGATTAGTCTGTCCTGACTGCCGTTCAGTAACGTGTGCATCTTGCAGACGGTCTGTGAGTATCAAACTAATTGTCACAGAGAGAATATAGTTCAAAGAAGGCACTATTTTTTGGTCTTGGTTACCAGCCCAGAATTGATCCATAAGCTCTCTTGCTGGCCTGCTGTGATGCCCAGAAACATGGTTTCCATAGTTCTAAAATATACAGCAAAATTTTATTTATCCAACACACATAAGAGTGGGCAGGTGCCAAATTATCAAATATTTCAGATTACTATACAGTACCTATACCGACCTAAGTTCTTCAAGTTAAGGTTTTTGTTACTGCTGCTATATTTGGGCTGTACAACTAATCAGAGGGGTAAACCATTTGGGTAACTCCTTTAGCTGCTAGTTCAGGGTCATCAGTGTTCTCTTGTTTTCTGGAGTCTTCATAGCTGAAGAAACTTACGGGTTAGGAGACAAGGATTCAAGATATATCACAACAGTTAATGTAAACACACACTTGAAGGTCTTTCTGAACATGTCCTTGAGATCAGCCTGTTTTTGATGAAGCTTTTTTCTGGTAAAAAACAAAACTTCAGGTCTCTGGGCTAATCTCCTCGAATGCCACGTTATTTCCAGAGAAATGGACATTGGATTAAAGGAATCTTTCTGTAATTTGATTAACTACAGAGCTTATGAACCAAAATGCTTATATTGCCAAATGATTCTAGCAAAAACATCATTTATGCATTAATTTACAAACTACAGAAATGCCTGATATGTATTCTGTTGTAACTAGCATTTTCTCACAAACATTTTGAACTAAGATTAGAGAACTTTTCAAAGTTATGGGATTGGTAGCATAAAGGTCACAAATATCTATGACCTGAAATTTCAGCAGTTCCCTACATGTGATAAGTACTCACTACAGACAAGCCAAACCAACAGAAATTATACACCATAATTGACACCTTCCACTACTTACTGTAATCCCCACCAATTGCAACCCAATCCTCCCACTGGTAAGTAATGTGACAAAAGCCATTTAATTTCCCCATGCAGGCTTGAGAGGTATAAAAAGAGTACATACTGTACAATATTGTAATCATTCTACCATTAATATAAAGAACTACAATACAGGGATTACACATTTATTCACAAAGTGATCTTCATAATATTTTACTCATTTGATGGTTATGTGAGCAACTGTTGGTCTTTTGGAGAGAAAATATTTATATAAATTATAACCATCAACACAACCAAGTTTCGATGTTTTTTAAAGCAACACGTTTCAACCCACATGGGTCACCTCCAGGCTAAACACACACAAAAAATGCTCAAAGGCAGCATGCATTGCTTTCTGTTCATATTTAGACCTCAATTTACAGATTCATTACATTATTATATTATGTCTTAAAACTGTTGTTACAAATTAATTAAAGCAAGGGGAGACGTGATAGTGTAGACACCCAATATTGTTGATGGAAGAGGTGAAGCTATCAATTGTTATACTCTTGTAATGTTAATGAGGTAATACAGGAAGAATTAAGTATATTTTTTATCACATAATTAATGTTATGTTCAGAATGGTCATGGTTACATGGTTATATTTTAAAAAATGTCAATAAACAGGTGGCTCAAGACTGACAATTTGGAATGTCATAACATTTTTTTTAATTATTTTCAGTGGGAGAAGCAACATGAAGGTATCACATGTGAAAAATTTGCAGAGTGGAAAGAAGCCAACGATCCTGAGATCCAAGCTGCTGGGCTGGCTAAACACCTGGCTGAGCATGGTATTGATTGTCCAAAGTGCAAATTCCGCTATTCACTAGCAAGAGGAGGCTGCATGCATTTCACATGTAGCCAATGCAAGTATGAGTTCTGTTGTGGCTGTGGCAAAACATTTACTATGGGAGCCAAATGCACTCTGGGACCATATTGTGCCAAGCTGGGCCTGCATGCTCACCACCCACGTAACTGCCTCTTTTACCTGAGGGATAAGGAGCCAGCACAACTGCAGAAACTACTTCAGGTACAAGATAAAACTTTGTACCACTAGAATTAACAGATATCTTCAATACATGTCCAATGAACAAAATGATCATTTCTTCAACATTCTTCACCAGTGCTTAGGGAATATTAAACCCATGGACACAATATGTGGTTTCAAATCTCAGACTGCAACCATGTTGTTAGTCTCAAGCATTCCAACTTGCATTGGAGTGACTACTGTCAGGATAAGTGTCTGTTACTTACTGGTAATCTGGATTCTGTATACACATGCTTTATATCACTGCCTTGTAGATTGATCTATCATTCAATCTGTGCTTACTAATGCCAGGGGAATTACAGGTGTCACAGCAGTCATGAGAGATGCTTAGACCTAACAACAACAGTGTTTCAATGTTCTAAACTTGACTCTGTTAACAGGGAAGTAATGAGTACTTATGAGACTTTCAGTACAGGCTCAGTGTGGCCCAGAGGGTGGGTAGAGGTATCGCTCTACTCTTCCATGACTGCAGCACTAGGAAGGGTTGAGTGGTCAGCAGCATGCCCCAGCCTCACTTTACCCCCAGGAAAGATCCAGTACCCATCGTATTGGAGGCTGGGTGGTCCCCCAGTGCCGGTCTGGATGGGCGGAAAATCTCATCCCCGCTGGGATTCGATCCTGGACCGTCCAGTCCATAGTCAGTCACTATACTGACTGAGCTACCTGGCCCTGTTTGCTTAAGACTAGTTCGGAATTTATATATGGCATTATGAAAGCTCTGTTTCTCATGTTCTATGCTGCTTACATGCCCCAGAAATCTTACAAAGATACTCCACCTGTACATACACCAGTCAGCAGGCTTTATACATTCCAGTCTGGTTGACATAATTATTGCCCTTAACCACCCTACTAACATGGTTAAATGAACTACAAATGAATAAATAATATTCCTGTACAGGAACATAACATCCCATTTGACACAGAACTACCACCAAACTTGAAGGCCCAAGAGCAGAATGGTGAGACTCTGAAGTGCTTGGTACAGTTACAGAAAGAAACTCCTGCTGGAATGGTTGATACTGTGTGCAATGCAGATATAGCAGAAGGACAAGCTGGACTCTGTAGGTGAGCCCTAGCAACCAATTTTTCTGTTCTTTTGATCATATTAAAGCAGGAACTGGTACTTTACATAATGCAGATATAAATATGAAATCATAATACAATTGTCTGTCAATTAAAATTCATCCTAGTCAATTAAAACATCATTTAATTTACTGATTAGTCCATATCTCTGCAGAAAATCAATTTAGTGGGCATACTTCAATATACTACTGAATAATCAATACACTGTAGGTTTGATTTATGTTAAATAGTGATTCATAGTGCTGTACATTATGTACATTTTTGTATAACACAGGAACTGACTGGTGGTAACAACACCTACACTTGAATGTGTGAGAGATAGAGGAGGGAAAGAGTAAGAGAAGGGTGTTAGATGTGTGTCAGAATCAATGGGTGTTTGCTTCATTCTACAGTTCATTTATAAATCTGTAACTGACAAACTGGATGTCAATTTTCACAATTATGCTAAGTGAAAAATACATATAAATAATATTTTATTTTCCTTCTTCAAAAGATCAATGCATTGTGTTTAAAATGTTAGGTATCAGTGCTGTTTAAAGTTGCAGTTACTGGGTAACAAAAATATTATCTTTGGTTACCTAGCTGTTGAATTAGAAATGCAAAATGTAGATATGTTACTTATTTTATCATCCACAAATATTCATTTCACTTTTTTACTTCCAAATTAAATGTAACCATGACAATTTTCAAAAAGAGATGAATCTTTCCATTCCAGGATGCACTATGTAGAGTATTTAACTAAGCTAATCCGGAAGCACAAACTGGATACATTAAGCATTCTAAGCTCAGATGATCTAGAAACTCTTGTTAGACGAACAAGCATCCCCTTGCCTCCCAGATCATATGGAACACTGGACCTCATCTATCGGGATCATTTGCTCAAGGTACTTATTTTATTTTGTGTGCTCTTATTTTTTTTGTTTTCTTGTCTGCTCCCCCCAGGCTACACTACATTGAATATATAGTGGGGCTCATTACCAGACACAAGATTGATCCCATCAGTATATTTGATCTGACGGATGTACAGCAGGAGCTAAGACGCAGGGGAATGGCTCTACCTGCCAAGGGGGCCAATACTACCGATGATGAATACAGGACTTTATGTGTCAAGGTGTGTCAATTTTACATTTCTTGAACTTCTCAGCACATATTTGTACAGTACAGATGTGCCAAATTTGCTCTTGACAATGACATCAGCAGCAACACATAAAACAAAGCAAACAGAAATAAAAGAAAATCCAGTGGAGTACTGTTAGTTGATATGAGCCTGTAATTCCATAAACGCACACCTGGAGCTGTGAATCAGCTTATAACTCCTGTTTGTCTTAATTAGTATAAAGGGTAAAGTGCACCCTTGTACAGGCACTGAGGCTCTGTACAGGACGTACGGCCCACAGGGGGAGTAGAGGTATAGCTCTACTCTTTCTTGACCATGGCACTAGAAGGGGGTGAGGGGTCAGCATCATGCCCCGGCTGCCCTTTACCCCTGGGAAAGACCCAGTACCCATTGTACAAGAGGCTGAATCAGTAGTATAATAAGGAAATATTACCAGCAGTACTAGCATATCTTCACCTAGTTCATACACACACTGTATATAACAAAGCAATTTGTAACATTCTCTGGAGCTCCAATGCAATACTACCTTAGTCTAGTACCAGCAGATTCTGCCACATGTATAGATACAAACCTTAGTCTGCTTAGTGGGTATACATGTGTCTGAGAGGAGTACTGGGGAAAATAACTGTACTTAAGACAGTGGGAATAACAAAAGGATGGAGAAAATTACCAATGTCATTAGCATGATAAAATCAAAAGAATGAGATGAATGGCACATTTATTATGTATAAAATTATGATAAATGCACATAATATTGTAATCAGAAAGCATAAAGGGAAAAGACCACTTCAGAAATGTAGGATTAGATGAAAGGATAATACTAAAATGACTGCAAACAAGAGAAAGGTTTAAGGGTGTGAACTGGATTCATGTGTCTCTCAATACAGTCATGTGGAAGGCTCTTGTGAACACTGCCTGACCCTTTTTGTTGCATAAAAACACAAAATTTCTTGGCTATCTAAGTGAGTACAAGCTTCTCAGTATGGATACTCATGTCAATGACAATAGAAAATAATTCAGAAAACAGATCAAAAATTCAAACTCATGATAATTACAAATTAAATGTCAGCACCACTATCTGTTATGTTTAATACATACTGTATTAGGCAGGCAGTAACTCTGTTAAGAAAATCAAAATGGGTCTTTATTAACTGTACCACATAAGGTCCCCAAATATGAGAAATTAACATTCAGCAGTCATCTCCACATCTGTAAAAATCACTGCAACACAGTTCTGCTTTTATGGTAATGAACACATCAAGACAAGAACTGAAGCACCATGACCCATACTTATACTTTTGAGGCTCAGCAGAAAACCAGTGGATACACATAATACCAATGAATGACAGGGGGTTTAGACACCACACTGTACTGTAGGATGACACTGTAAAACAGGGGTATCCTACCTGTTTTTGCTAAAACTGTTATTGTGGGCTGGTTCATGGGCTGCACATGTCAAAACCACAACATGTTGTATACCCACCCCTCTAAACTGGTGTGTAACTTTTCGCAGTTTATACGCAATTTAAAAATGTGGCCATGGGCCGCATAACGAAGCTTGTTGGACCATAGGTTAGTCACCCCTGCTGTAAAGGCTGGTGGTGGCAACACAGTCACTACATGTTGCTTGTGTGGAGCACAGTCTGTTATCTGAATAATTTTCATGTTTTGGGTGATTGTTAATTACATTAACAGACAGTCCAGTTAGAACACAAGATAAATATCTGTGATATTCTTAACCCAGTCCTTACTGCTCCTACTAACAACATTAAAAATTAAAGAATAAGAAAAATATGTTGTATTTTTTCTTTTGGATGTTTCCCCAGTGTTTGAATTTTATGTGCCAATATTTCAGAACACTCCGTCTGTCCCATCTTCATCCACCACCTGGAATAGACAGAGTGTTCCCAAACATCGGAACATAAAATTCAGTCACTGGGGAATCACCCAAAAGAAACAATACAACATTCATAGCATGGCAAAAGTTTGAAATCAAGAAGAAAAATACCTATTATTAGCAACTAATCACCTGAAGATAGGAGAACACTAACGCCTGAAATATGCTGTAAGTTACATATACTTTACAAAACGGATGTGATGTAGCTGTAATTCCCTGCATTTACACTTCATATAATGAACACACAGTATTAAGAAAAATAATCAAAGGGAGTTAAACCATACCTTTCTATAGTAGCCATACATTTAAGATAAAAGCATCATCCAACCATCTCCTGGCCTAACAGCCTTTACTCTACTTAAACTTCAAAAGACCTGCATCAGAAAAGCCCCTAAAATTAATTTTATATATCTCGGTAATGATGGAATTTATTGCATTTTCAAGACATGCTACATAATCTGTTTTATTTTCCACAAAATTCCATTTATTCCATAATTTTAACTTTCTCTGTTAAAAAAATACATTTTTCATAAAATGTGCTAAAACTTAAATATCAACCTGGTCACATAGAGGTTAATTTACCCCATTTCCATCTTTATCTTTCAAAACAATTCACTTCCAAGACATTCCCACTACAATAGTCTATGAATTTCTTATCTCTCCACTATGAGATATATTTCTGGCTTATTTTAAACTATATTTCTTTCCACATCCAAATTTATCAGCCATCATCATCCTACCATGCATAAAAATATTTCTTTCATTTGAAGAAACATGTTTGTATTTGATGATACCACAGACACACATTATATTAATTTCACTCCAGATCATAACCTACACATTTCTCCTCTGTTGAACCATTTTGCCACAGGGAAAGAAAAGAAAAGGAGGGGAAGAAGCACAGTGATATCATTTAGTTTGGTCGATTTGTACCAACATTTTACAACCACAGCCATAATAATCTTCTTGGAGCTGAGTTTTTTATAAGCTAATATTTCCTCAGCTAGTCAAAAATTCTCTGCACTTTATTCCACAAGAGCCCACCATTTCCATGTCTGGAACCAGGTGAAATCAGTCCATGCCCTCACATTCTGTTTTTAAGATCCATTTTACTATTATCATTCAACCTACAGCAAGGCCTTCCAAGGGGTCTCCTTCCTTCAGGGTTCCCCACCAAAACCCCATGTACGCCACATGTCCTGACCATCTCATCCTCCTTGATTTGATCACCGAAATAAAATTCAGTGTGCAGTACAACTGGAACATGTAATTGAGGGGGGGGGGGGGCTTTGAGAAGGAAAAGCAGTGAATTTATATCTTTATTCATTTATTATTTATATATTATGTTGTCCATTGAGGGAAGTACAATACATGCTAACAGCAGAAGTTATCGTAAAAAATACATTAAAATAAACAGATCTTGGAAGTAATGGAAATTAATAAACAACAATCACACTCTCTCAGGATACAGAGAAAAATATTTTTAAAATGTAATGTCATTATAATGTCAGCTCCAGTGTGAAAATTTTCATCACATTATGTAAACAACACAATGTGGCCAATTCGCCCACAGTATCCTAGGAGTAATTACAAACTTCAGTACCATCAACACCTCATATCATCAAAAATGTACATACTCCAATGCCTTAATACTTCGTGGACATAAACCATGCTTAATTCACAAACAGCAGATACTGAATGACCAAATCCAGGAGGCAGAGTCTTTCTTGAGGGGCAATCAGTTCCCTAGTTAGTAAAAAAATTTCCTCAACTTTATGGAACCTCGAAGTTCATTACCATTGTCACAAGAGCCCACCATTTGTACAGATGCAGTCCATGCCATCTTGATCCTCAGCCTCATCAGTCCACACCTTCCCATCCTGTTTATTTAAGACCTAATTTAATATTACCCACCCAGCTATGCTTAGGTCTTCCAAGTGGTCTCTTTGCTTCAGGTTTCTCCACCAAAACCCTGGACACATTTCTCTTATCTCCAGTACATGCAACAGCAGGTGTTACCTTTCATACTGTTATGTTGTTCTAAACACTAAAGTTCTGAACATATAACTTGATAATTTTAACACCTCGTACACTAAGAAATGAAGTGTATACTAACTTAAAAAATATCCTCTGTTTTATAGGTAGTTCAAGAGAAGATTCCTTTAGACTGAATATGAGATTTGAAGAGGTCACATGAGTATCCACAGTTGCCAGCAAGAATGTTACACGTTTTACTAAGTGGTATGAAATAATTTAGTGTGTGATTGCTGAAACCCCAGTATGATTTTGTGAGCCCTGTGTAGTAGACACATACTGAAAATGTACGTAACCAGCCTACAACAAATCTGACCAAGCATTTTTGCTGTAATTCTACAGTGTGTCTTCAGGAAAATAAAGAACTTAATAGAGCACATGCTTTTAATTCAAGGAAGATAAATCAATCATACAGTGCCAATCATCAATAACTACCATTTATTCACTGCTGAAATGAGTAACAGGTAATAAATCATTAGACATATGCCTTAAGCTTGCCAACATGGTTATGACCAGTTTGTAAAAATACCATGTTAGTGCCGCCACACTGAAAGGGATCATGACTTTTACTGTACAGCACCCATACAAAATGTCTTATTAGGTCTAAACTATCACCACAAAAATGTATGATTTCAGACTTCCACCACCAAGTAGACTGGAACTGCGCTCCTCCAGGTTATTACACAGTGAGTAGTGGTAATTTCTTACCGTTTCGGGATGACCTATGGCAGATGGGACCAACAGGTCATCCCAAATGCTGGTAAGAAATTATCACTAATCGCAGTGCAGCAATTCAGAAGAGTGCAATCTTATCACCATTCAAAATTTCACATGGCCAGCAACAAAGACACGTACACGTTGAGAAACTACATAGCTATAAAACTCTGTCTTTCATACTAATGGAAGAAGAAAACAGATATAAAATTCTAGATTCTACTCCTATAGCATATGATGCCATGTGGACTGGTATTTAAGTACAAACATCTATTTTGGACATTGAGGCAGCAAGCTACTCCAAAACACAGGCATCTATATACCAATCCATGTGGTGTCACATCCCAGAAAACGGGAATCTTCAATCCACATCACACATCAACAACACAAATTACATATTTGCAATGTACTTTAAGTGACTTACCGTCACAGCATTATGTCTTGCTAAAAAGATTCTGAAGCTGCAGTGCAAGTTCCTGCATCATCCTCAGTAGTCCTCCTCACTTATCACAAAATGAAGTATACAAACAGCCCTGTTGTCTGGAATATACTGAATAAATTACACACAAATTTCAGTGTTTTTGTAAAACTCCAACCACGAGTAGTTTATGAAGATGAAATAGGGAAATGTGTTAATTCAAACTTGCCAGAAACTCTTTAAGTGTTGGTCTTGTATTCTTAGAGGCAGCAGAAGCAATTGCCAAGATATTCTGCAAAGCATTACACTTTTTGGTTTTCTTTGCTCTATTCTCTAAGTCCAACAACATTTTCTCTTTATGTTTCTTCCTTGAAGCTATAATTTGCCACTTCATTTCCTTAATTTGTTGTCTGACGGTTGACTGCGGTTTCTGCACCTTCTGTCCAGCCACAGACAACATTGCCAAATCATCAGAATTCTCACCACCCTTCCTTTTTCTCCTTCTTGAAGGGGGCTGATCTTCTTGAGGAGTCGCTGCTAGTTGAGCTGAAGGAATAATGTCTACAACTTTATTTTCTTTCTTATTTTTACTCTCTCTTTTCAAAAGCAACACTTCCCTTTTAGGAGTATGTGTTAATATTACGGCTTTATTGAGGCCTGCATACATATCTTTCTTCTTCTTTTTCTTCTTTTTATTTTGTACTGGGGTCTCAACAGTATCCCTCTGAACTTCAGGTTGTTTTAGTTTCATTGGTTTCTTCAATGGTAAGACAGTCCTCTTCTTGCAAACTAAGCACCTAAAAACCTGAAATAATTTCAAACAAAATTAAAACCTGGAAATACTATGAAAAAATCTGTAAGGAATTAAATGCTCACCAACATTCTGATAAACTATTGCAAGGTGACAATATTTTCACTTTGGTATCGTGGGACATTCTGACAATGCCAGTGGTACACAGGCATGTGTGGAGTTATAGCCATAAATATAGTACAAGGTTTCACCAAAGTAGCCACTGAACTTTAGTTTACATATGATAGTTGTTCCCACAAAGTACATATCATTTAAAAACCTTCTCATGTTGAACTTTGCAGTGTAAGAATCAGGAATTAAAAAAAAAAAATTGTACAAGAACTAAAATACTTTTATTTAGCCAACAAACCATGCACAATTAAAACTGGAATACATATAAAAGTAAAATATATTGCTGAATTTTATGAATAATCAACAATAAATATTTTTATTTCATTGGTTTTGGTTCACTATTCGAACTTAAAAACATACTTTTTGACTTCAAGGATACCTTTTTCCTTAAGCACAAATGTGTAAGAAGCCCTTAAAAATCTTTACTGCAGCTTCATATTTTATTAAGTTTACACTGCTAGTAGGGTGTTCATTTCTCCCATAGCAGTTCATAATTGAGAGAACTCACTCCACATAAGCATCGCACACAGAAACAGTTACTACAAACAAGAGTAACCGTGCAACATTTGAAGTCCATTGTCTGCCGCTAAAACTATTTGACATTACTTTTCACTAACAGATTTTACTTAGATTCATCTTTTAAATACAATGTAAGTGTAGACAATATTATACAAAATTCTGTACATAATTCATCCAAGATGATACACATCTACAAGTTCAAAGCTACAACAGCTTCTCTAAAGTCAGAAAAAGTTGGTTCCTTTTTCAGATTGTTCTCAGGGTGCAGACAGTGGTACAATGTACTCTCAGTGTGCAGCTAAACAGTGTTGCCATTTAGGTTTTATAGTGAAATGGTTTGTTTGGCTGATAGTGGGATATTTCAATTCAGTTTTGGAACACAGAATTTTAACTGCATTTGCGAGACTGTTCCCCAACAATCGGAACAGTTGATAACCCTAAAACACATAACATATTCAAAAAACCGTTAGCCCTGCAGTGCAAAGCACAGCATACAAATTAGTTACTGAATGATTTTCAATTGCTATAATATCCTCTGAAACAAGCTCTGGAAGACTTGTAGAAATTTTAATGGAACTGGTTCATTCATTCATTCACCTATAAACTTACAACAGTGCTGAAAGGAGACCAACTTAGACAGGTGCACAACATAAGCAAACAGTGCTATTTATAACCGTATTTCTTAAAAATACACATTTTGCCAGCTTTTATAAATATTGTCATTCAGTGGCAAAGCTAATATGTTGATAAAACTGATAACGCCCACCAAGTAATACAAATGTGCAAAGCCAAGCTTCTGCCAGTGTAGTTGAGACCTTTGCTCTTGTGGAATGTTATGTAATGTAGGTTAGTAGTTGGTCACCAAAGTTTCAGGACAATATGTTGGTTAACTCACTATTAATCTACACTGAATAACATCCCAGGATGCCAGAATACAAATCCGTTACAAAATCGCGTGATAAAATGAATGTTTAGTAATCATACAGAATGCCCACACACATTATGGAAGTGGCACGTTAAGGAAAATGTGCTTGTACTGTAAAATTGTAAAACTTATTTTTCTCTCGAGTCTCATGTCATAAGCGAAGATGTTTACCTACAGAAATGTCACAAACAACCACTGCAGCAAAAACACATTTTTACCACCAGAAATAACAGTAAGTGCACAAAAAATAAGCTTCAATAACTTCAAAAAGTTCCACTTTATTCACCATAAATTCACAGTTCACAATCAAACTGGAATGGCAAACATGCCACCAGCCAACGACATATGTCAGTGATGCATGCACACCAGCTAACCAATGGGAAGTTACATATCTTCTGCTACACCATCAATATTTGTGCATATTCAACCTGCATATCTTAACAAATAAACATTCTCCTGAATTGAGTATCAGCTAGATTTGTTGTTGTTTTGCATTTCATATTTAAATAAATTAATATATATCCCAAATTCCCACAAGTGCAAATTTATGGTTATACATTAAATATTATGGACATGTTTTCTAAGTTCTACACAGATGAAATTCCATAATGTAAATGCCCATAATGTAGGGGTACTCTGTACAGAATTCAATACAAAACACGCACAAACCAACTAAATAAGGGATAATGAATGAAGGAAAGAAACAAAGAAAAAATGCAGAAACAAGAGACTAATTTCTGAACAAAGCTGACAGTAGTATGGAGGTGGCAGAAATACGTGAGATTCAGGCCACGTTGGAGGGAAGTAACTGTACCAGTATTATGACCTGTACCGGAGGTTGCGGTTACAGTTTTTAGTACTCCTCATGATGGGTGCTGACACCCAAAACACGTAGAGTGACTCTGCAGTAAATAAATAAATATCTGCATACTGTTGCATCTGGTTGGATTTGTATTAACATTGAATTACGATGCACAGAATCATGAGCTTAAAATTCAGGTGCTTAAGTTCTGCAGCAACTACCACCACTACAACCACTCCTCCAAACATTACAAGAACAAAATTTCAAAGCCCACTACTTTTTTAACCGTGTGACAAGCTTGAACCTAATGCAATTACTCTCACCATTTTGTTATCCTTTTCCTTTTTATACTTCTCAAACAACTTCTTCTCAAATGGTCTAAGTGACTGGGTCAGTTCCTGCTTCTGGATCACTTTTTTCATTTTTTTTCCTGGTACCTTTCTTGGCATTACTGATACATGGCATCTGCCATATATCCATAAATTATTACAGAAGTCGCACATCAATGACTTGTGAAATGTTTTCCCAGGTATGTGCACATCCTCAGTCCCTTGTAACAGTGATCTGTATTTTGTCCTGAAAACAAAATGACTATTATATGCGAGCAGTCACTTTTGTGGAGCTTGGGTTTCCACAGTCCAACTGAGGAAGGTTCAGCTCTTGGTTTAATGCCCCAAAAACTGAACCTGGTAGCTGCCACCATACTCCCATTTCTGCCAATTATTTCTCATATACCAGTTTACTATTACAAACCAAATGTCTTGTAAAATTACACCTGAAACACCTTGCAACCCAAAGTTTCTGATGTGAGCAGAAGAATCACCACCAAAGTAACCACTTCCATGTTAAAAAAAGATTCTTGAGTCTACGTCCAACTCACTGGACACAAATCTCTGATTCCATGGCTGACTCTGGCTCTGAATGTGTGTTTACATACCCACTCAATTTTCTTGGAGTTTTTATATTAAAAATCTGTTCAATCATATCCATGTCCTTGGACTTAATCTGTTGATTCTTCCAGGATACCTGCTCAGACGTATTGCATCAACCTTCCTAATTACTGTTTTAACGTACTACCAACAGTTTGCTCTCAGGAACTATACAGACAGTACATAACAGTAGCCAACCCTTCACATAACACATAAAATTCTATAACATAACCTCATCCAAATTCTTGCTACATATATCATTACCCAATATCTAACCCCATAATAGCCACTGTATTAACCCTTTAAACGCCCAGTTAAATCCCATCTGCCATTTGCTGGCATTATTAGGAGTTCACCATATTCTCCATGTTAGCAGAATAAGGGTTAAATTGCATTTCTTTAGTGCAAATACAACTAACTCAAGCAAAATTCTCCCTCCCCCTCACAAATTCAAAAGAGCTTACACACTTGATGTAAATAAAAAATAAAGCACCCATTCTGAATATTTTCACACATACAAACGCAGGGTACTTACAAAACATTACACAATAATGCACCAGCGAATATGGCGGCGGGTTAGGCGTAGCCATTATTGCAGTCGTTTCAAGACTTTCTCGGTTCACGGCGCCCTGACTGTCGCAGCAATTTTTTAACGGCGCCCCTAGGCCGATAGCAATACCTAACACTTCCGCTTATTACGTAGTTAGTCCATACAATTTAACGATTTGATCTAACACTTCAGCAGCCGTTTGACAGAATAATACAGACAAAAAATAAATCTGAAATATCCAGCAGCGAGCGGGGCGTACCGGCGCAGTTTGAGAATCGCCGCACTATAATGATAACGCTAGAGGCTGAATGATTTGGGGTTGGATTCCCGGCAGAGACAAAAGCTTTCTCTTCTCCAAAACGTCCAGCTTTGTCCGAGAGCCGCCTAGCCTCCGGCTACATGGGTATGAGCCCTTTCACAAGGGACAAAACGGCCGGTGGCGTGCAGTGAACCACTCGCCTACCTCTAGTGCCCATGTGAAACTTAGGGAGCTATACCTCTGCTTTCCCGATACACCTTCACGGTGTACAGTGACACAATGAACGACTTCTGACTACAAGTGTTGTTAACAGACCGTGCACTCTTACACTTACAAATAATGACACTGAAGAACAGAACTTCTTGCAACTAATTTTGACGCTTCCCACAGAAATCCTACCGTATTTTCATCCATGTTTTTTTGTGGACACCACGGATTATCTAGTTTCGAACTTTGTAAGTCAGTGATGCAAGCTGGTTGTGTGACTCTCCTGCCCTCTTTGAACCGCGACCCCATAACTAGCATGCCTGTGACTAGATTGTCTGTGACAACCACCAACATAGATCATCTGTGTTTCTCGTGATTAGTGGGTAACATTGCACCCTGTTTCAGCGTATGACGTACGAGAAATCAGTAACGCAAACTTTAAACGGTGGCGTCTCCTGCCCCCCGACACTTAGTAGTGAATTACGTTAATTGAAATGCGCTAGACGATGGGAAAGTCTATAACAACTTTAATTGTGGAATACACTCATCAGAAACTTATAACATAACATAGATCAGAAGTTGGCTATAGATTGTCAGGGGTGGATCACGAAACATGGGATTTCCTGAGTATCCTACGCTTTTTTCATGCACATTAATGATCTACCTGAAATATCAATTCACAGTCTGAACCTATACTCCTTATTGGATATTGGCATGTATTACCCAGAAAGTAACCACTTCGTTACTGATCGCACCGCCAAGTTAACATAAGGTTTAAAACAAATAACATTATATTAAATTTTGACAAAACATACATCATGAAATCTGTCTGTAGCAATAAAACACATTAATTTAAACATATCCTGTGGTAAACAAAAGCAGATACAACTAAATTCCTTGGCCTGCAATTTGATCGTAACGGTAACTGGAAAGAAAAAAACACTATTGAATAGATTATTTTCAATCTTAGTTAAGCACGTTGTGCCATGGAGCCAAGCACAACACTCATGACAGACTTTTGGTTTATTTTGCAAATTTATATTCCACTATGTCTAACAGAATTATCTTTTGGGGGAAATTTAAGAACAACAAAAAACTGTAAAGAAGCGTATATTTAATACAAACAGCTGTAATTTTTATATTTCTGCTTTATAATGTAGGCCAACATGGAAAAATTTGAAAATTGGAAATACACAGTATAAATACGAGATACACATGACCTCCATGTGCCAAGTAATAATGTTACTAGTTGCCACAGGAACCATGCTATGCAAAGCTCTCCCAGCTAACATTAAAATGTTCAACTTTGATATGAAAACATTCAAGCCAGCAGTCTGTCTACTCTGCAGAATATCTGTTCGACTGATAGCGTGTAAGTAGTGTTGACACAAATAGCTTTTCTCTTCTGTATATTCAATCGTAACAAGATGATGTTTACTCACGCGTTCGCTATTTGCCATCTCCAGCCAAAGCATTCCACTTCCAGCGCACTGGGATTTATGTTGCAGTCGTACGTGAAAACTCGACATTACCTTCGGCCTTCCACCCAACACACTACAACACACTGAGAATGTCATAAGATTCGTCATCCCCGTTGTGTTCAATAATCTAACGGAGTGTAGTGTTATAGTAGGACATACACTCCACTCTATCAGTCCACTGAGCATATCGTTGAGGTACATTAGACCAAAGTGTATAGGTATGTGTCACTTTCATTTTATGTCCGTGGGAATATGGCGTTTCTTCTGTAGAGAGGCGTGGTGGAAATACCGTCATTAAACAAATACGCTCTTGCTATCGTAGAGCGGATGTACTGTCAGTGGTGACCTTCTTTATGGATGTGAATTAAAGCAATTTGCTTAAATAAACTAATAGGTGAACTTCCGAAGAATTAAGCACTCTAACCTAAAATGCTTGTTGACACGATTGTGTTCGGGAAAACTACTGGGTGATGCTCTTGTAATCGTATGTATGTGTATATTTTGTGAGTTTGTACAACTGACGATTCCAGGTTAAAATGCGGTCGATTGTAGCTTCTTTGCGGAATCTGGTATTAAATCCGGAAGCCACAAATAGGTTACAATGGTGCCCGGTTGCAACGTGTAGAACATTTATTTACGTACAGCCGGAACATGCACCTGGCATATTGAACAGTAAGAAGAGTAAGTGCGTGTTAGATTCGGTGCGAAATGCCGTTTCTGATAATTCAAAACAATTGCTCTTCTTGGCAAATGAACATGATAAATGCATGAATGTGGAACAGAATGTAAAAGGCGATGCAGCTAGAAGCACATCGGTATTAGAGCCATGTACTGAAGATCTCTCTACAGTAGCACCATACTTGCAGCCCTCTTTTAATTTTGCTGCATATGTTAACAATTCTCCAACACTTCAAGAACTAGTGAAACTTGGTGTTGATTTACATAGCCTTGAAAGGAAGAAAGATGTTCCAGAATTTATCCTGCGGTTGGAGTTCAGTAGAGACATGAAAGAGCATATTAGGTAATTAATAAAAAAATCATGCTGTGAAGGAACTGATGTTCTTCTATTATTGTGGCATATGAAGTATATGCTTTTGTTTGATATGAAGCACATTGCTTCATATATAACTTGTCCTGACTTCAAGGTTTCTGAGTGACTGAATTTTGTATTAGTTGAATGCTTTTTCTTTTACACTGTGCAGGCACATGGCAGCATTGCCATGACCACATTTCAAAATATTATACATGTATGATACATAATTTAATGAAAGAAAAATGAAAATGAGAAACACATGCTTAACAAGAAACATTTAACTTGATTGGTCAGTAATTTTTCCCAAAGTTGGAAGAAAAGAAAAGTGAAGCTTTTCCAAAAAGATGTTGCACATTCACCTTTGAGCAACTTTTGCTCACTGTTGTCCAAATTAAGAGTTTACAGCCCCCTAGGTTCCTGGATTTAATTACCTACAGTTGCCTTCTCTGGAAATACGTACTTAAAAGACAAACTAGCTATGATGACAGTGCTGAAAAAATTAAAACACCTGATAGTGGCAGCTTTTGAAAACCTGCAACACCAAAGATGTTTAAATGCATTTGGGACAAGACTCCCTATCACTTTGATATCTAGTCTGTTACATGAGATGGTTGGGTATGTTATTGGTTTCATTAAGTTATAAATTATGCTTATGAAGATATAATACTTGCAAACACCAAACAAATTATGAACAGTGTGTGTAATAACATAGCACTTTTTCATAAACATCATGCTAAACTGTGTGCTATGCTTGGGTGACTCCACTCCACCACTGCTGTAAGCCATTTGTGTTAGGAGAGGTGGGCCATTTTTAACTCTGATGCTGGTACTGTATCTGTATGGTTGAACATATAGTCAACCATTTTCACATTGATGAGATGCGGGCCCTTGATGGAAGTCAGATCTTCACTTGTGAAGTCCGCTTTTTACAGGTTTTTACACGATTTGGGTGTTCCATCAGATGAACTGGGAACCTTCATAACTAGAAATCCATGGATATTTAAAGAAGATTTGGATGACCTTCAGGTTCGTGTTAATTACCTCCAGTCAAAGAAATTTTCAGCAGAAATGATAGCGAGGGTTGTAAGAAGAAATCCCAGGTGGCTGTCCTTCAGGTACAGTATAGATGTTTAAGCTGAGCTGTAGTGCTTCTGATGATGGTGTGTTACAATAAACATGACTTATTTTAGTCACTGTCCATAATCTTGGTTCCGCTAAAACAGTGTTTTGGAAGTGGGATGTTCCTGTTCATATTCATTTGGACCTGTTGCAAATAGCAGCAGGATTTTCAATCCCGTCGCATCATTTTGGGTCTTTCCGTAACACTGCGTATCAGAAACTAGATGCTTCTGTCAAATATTGAGGTTCTTGGTCACATGGAATGCTTAGAAAGTGGCAGGTTCAATTTTTGGCTACGGAAAAAAATTTAACCAGAGTATGCAATAAAGTGAAGTTAAGTGAACGAAGCAAAGTAAAGTGGAATGAGGCGAAGTGAAGTGCGCAGTATAGGGAATGGAGGGGGGGGGAGGGGTCTTTATGGAAAAGGTTTATAGGATTAGTAAGTGATGAGAAGTGAAGGACTGGGGCGAAAGCGTGTGAATTAATGATTGTAAAAAAAAAAAATTACAAGAAACTGAACGCAGTACTCTCTTGCTTGGGTGTTTTTACCTTTTGTACATGTTGTAAAATTCAAATTTGTCTCATGTGTATTGTTGCTAGTTTTAAGTTGTCTTGTGTGTATTGTTATCATCTTATGTGTATTTGTTGTACTGTGTGTGCATTGCTGGTTTTATTATTATTATTATTATATGTATATATATATATATATATATATTTTTTTTTTTTAAACTTTAGATGCTGGACTGCTGGCTAGAAGTCAGTATTCGGAAGGTCCTGCGACCAGCCAT
>Ga0136643_10002294_pt1 | contig 24656 bp, 22 predicted proteins | sample TergutLab28metaG_FD_96883 | JGI IMG/M metagenome (GOLD analysis project Ga0136643, IMG submission 96883) | Labiotermes labralis P1 segment gut microbial communities from Petit-Saut dam, French Guiana - Lab288 P1 (version 3) (version 3) | ecosystem: Host-associated > Arthropoda: Insects >... | reverse complement strand
GGCGCGTATGGGTGAGAAGAGGGGGGTGTATAGGGTCTTGGTGGGGAAGGCGGATGGAAAGAGACAACTGGGGAGGCCTAGGCGCAGATGGGTGGATAATATTAGGATGGATCTCCAGGAGGTGGGATGTGGGTATATGGACTGGACTGGGAGGGCCCAGGATAGAGACAGGTGGCGGACGCTTGTGAGTGCGGTAATGAACCTTTAGGTTCCGTAAAATGCGGGGAATTTCTTGACTAGCTGCAAACCAGTTAGATTCCCAAGAGGGACTCTGCACCATGTAGTAAGTAAGTAAGTAAGTATGTGTATCGATTAGTGTAGTTAATGCTGTTTCGGATCTCCAGAAGATAGTTGCAGGTAGCTCTCCGGAAAGCCGGCAACTGCAGATCTACAAGGCGTCATGGGTCAGAAGACTTGACTCTTCAAACACACCGATGTAAGAACCTCAAATCTCAACATTTATTTCTGTAGATTTCCCGCCGCTTTCCCAAGAATAAAAAAGAACTTGCCTTCACTTCCCTTACCTTCCCTCTGCAGAAAGCTATACTTCAGTAACATATTTTAATTACTGTAATACTGAAAGACATCAGATAACAACTGAATGTATAATGTTCTAAAATTTGTGTTATATCTGGCAATAAATATAGACACCGACTAAAAACAAAACGGATGATACCAAAATAACACATGTAATTTTGCCTCTTTTGCGTCGTGTGTAATTTGGTCTGTTGCATGAAGGCAAAAACAGAGTCTAAGTGTGTTTGAAAATAGGGTGCTGTGGAAAGTATTTGGTCCCAACAGGAAGGAGGTAACAAGAGGCTGGAGAAAACTTCGTAATGGGGAGCTCGTAATTTATGGGCCTACCCCTCATCCTGTTACTACGGGGATGAAATCGCGGAGAATTGGACGGTGCATGCGGTACGTATTGGGGAGTAGAGATATGCACACGGGGTTTCTGTCGGAAGACCTGAATATATTAAATCACCTGACAGACTCAGGAGTAGATGGAGGGGTAATAGTGAAATGAATTAATGTAGCACGGGAGGATAGAGGCAACTGGGCAACTATTATAATGCGGTAATAAATCTTCGGTTTTCACAAAAAGCGGAGAATTTCTTGACTACCTGAAGAGCTGTTAAGGTCTCCATTCCTCTGGGATATTTCGCTCTCATTGGGTGCATGATGTCCAATATCCTGAGACCAAATAGTGGCCTCATCTTCAAGGGTCATATATCCAATGAGAAAGATTCATGGAAGGTAGTAAGTCCCTCTGAAACAATGGCACTCACCTACCAGACTACACCATGACAAAATCCCAAAGTCCACAATATCATCTGAATCTGACTGAAAACTTACATCCAAGGAATCTTGATGAATGTCTAGGATTGACTCTTTCAGTGTTAATTCTGAACAGGAACAGGGAAGATGAAATAATCCACACAGTTGAAGAAGAAAAAGTAGTAGTCAAGAAATTATAAAGCCACTTATTATCTGTCTGTACTCCCCAGTCACTCAATTACCAAGTTTCACATACATACAATTCATGTGCTATAGAGTACATGATCAACACAGATGTCATCCTTGTCTGTGGGGACAGATGGAACCACCTGCTGACTAAAGGCTAGTCCCACTGTGAGGGGTGGTGTGCCCTGGATTTTGCGGCATTTGTCCAGGAACACGTCATAGTAGCCCTTGCCTCGGCCCAACCTGTGGCCATTCACTGTGAAGGCCAGTCCTGGTACCACGATAAAATCCAGACCTCCTGCAGCATGGGTGGAAAGAGATTTTTGAAAAAAAAGTTGGGCCTAAACTTTTCATTTGCTCTTTAGAGAACAGTGGCAATACAGATCTGTGAACCATCTGCTTTAACCATCAAGAACCCTGAATTTTACATGCACATTGTATTCATGTGTAATGATTTATACAATAATAAACAGTTGTTTGTCTGAACAGCATTAACTCCTTGAAACCTGAAATTCATTAAACAATATTTAAAATTCAGTTATTCTCTCACATTTCCATTACAAAGACCAGTCAATATTGTATTGTGAAATAATCAATGTTTATCTGAGAAATATATGAGACATGCAGAAATACTCCATGGTCAAAATAAAGAGCCTCTTTTAATGTTACAGCACAGTAACCACTGGGCTTTAAAAAGTTAAAGGATTTGTCTTCATCATGCGGATGCAGTGTGTTTTCTCTGAGGTAATAACTAAATTTTAAATATTATTTAGATGAATTTCAGGTTTTTTATTGTATCATATAAAACTAATATGGTGGCAGCACAACATTTTTTTGATTTGTCATTTTGAAGGCGATAATTGACAAAATGTAAATTAATGTAAATACACATGTGGAAGTTTTACACAGAGAGATGATAAACATACAGGCCTGCACATGCTGTATATATTAACACTGCACAAACTTAATTTAATAACCATTAGTTTAGTACTTCTTATAAAAAGGGAAGTTGACATCAAAATTCTTCACATAATTTTTTTTAGATTTCAAGATTTTCCATATTCCCTCCACAAAAACACAGCCCTAGTCACTTGCAGTTTAATTGCAGTCAGCGCTCCTAGAGTTAATTGGCAATGCACGTAGTGATGGTGCATACTATCTGAATCACAGTAAAATAGGGAACAAGGAAATAAGGCCACATATTTACTCAATTCCCAAGCTGCAGTCATTATATAATCACCGAGTTCTCGATTGATTTCATGGCACATCGTGAGAACAACACTTTGTAACTGTGCATTGGCTTCACTTACTTTACTGCTGTACAAGAAGTACTGTAAATAGATAGGGATAATCTCATTTCCTTCTACGTCATCGTACACAATTCTGTGTTTTGACATTTTTGTATAAAACTTCCACTTGACATAGCACTCTAATAAATTAACAGACGGTTAGTACTGACCTGTAATTTACTGATCACTGCACACATTAATTATTTCTTCACTCATCAGGATGGTGCAGTTGATATAGCGTTCCAAAATAGCCTAATAATTGGCCATAGGCCTTGTCTCTGCACAACGTACTGACTACTACCAACAGAATATGACTATCTAATACCAGAACACCAAGTTCAGCACTGGTAATATCAGTGCTTAAATTTAACATAACCATACGGCAGTTCCATCCACAACCCATCTCACAATCTATTTCCCTGAGACCCAGCTTACTAATTAACTAATTATCTAGCAACAGAACCAAAAGTTCATCATCACCAATATCAAAGCCTGCCATTGTTCACAGTCCTGAGCCAGTTCCCTCCAACACCCATTTTCATAACCTTCCATCTTACTAATTAACTACATGAACTTGAGATTCTCAGGCTCCCATTTTATATCTTTGATCAGTTGAAGAATATCTTATATCAACCTGTATCCAGAGCATTTTCTCTTTCGTCTGACTCCAACGGTTGAGGGATGTTCCATTTTGTTCTAGGCAAATTCTCTAGGTCCTGAAGTGAATACAGCCGTACCATATCCATCTCAGAACCATTTTGTTTGTATCTAAACACAAGATAATTTAGTATCAACTGAACCTGTAACTGTAAACTTATTTAGGCTGTTATCAAATGAGAAAGATGAGACTTTAAAGAGGCTTCTATGCTGTGTTACTTAGAAGTTGACACCTTTCAAATTTTAGAACCTCCCCAACCAAAAATATGGATAAACAAATAGAAACTGCACACAGTTGTCAGAGTCTTGTCAAAGTAATATTTGCTAGTAGAAGGCTGGTCTTAATTATGATGTGCAAGTCACTTTCTGTTAAATGGATAAACACCGCTGTAAGATATCCTGAAAGGCAGAAAGACCTTATTGGTCACAGTATCCAACTCCTCTTGACTTCGATGTTTGTGTGACCGTGCATCATTGATACAATAATATAAACAGCCAACTAGATGCAACAATAACAAATTTTACTGATAATTACAATCAGCTCAACATGTTTCAGGCGATAGTTTTGCCCATCCTCAGGAGCATTAGACTGTGTTTACAGCTTGTGGTATAATGCAGCTGGTGATGCTGCCTGCAGGTGACAAGAATAAGATGGAGCCTCATCCTTGTCATCAGCAGGGAACATCGTCGGTGCATTATACCACAAGCTAAAACACAGTCTAGTGCTCCTGAGGATGGGCGAAACTATTGCCCGAAACATGTCAAGCTGATTGTAATTATCAATAAAATTTGTTATTGTTGCATCTAGTTGGCTGTTTACATTACTGTCCTCTGAACTTATGTACAAAGTTATCTTAAATATTATGTCCATGTACCACAGGGTCTTTTTAGCAACTCATTTAATTTATCTTGCAATACTTATGGGAAGACCAATTAAATGAATATGAATGAAAAGATGTTGATACTTACAACTTTATAGTACACAAGCTTATGATTATGGTTTGGACCCCATCATGAAAGCTACTGTTCTTCTGAAGAATTCATTAGCTAACAAAGAGGTTTAATTTTATGTACATTCTTTGTTGTGTTTTGAACTGGCATGTAGGTACTGTTGCTACATTGCACACATTTTCATACCTTGGGATAAAGCAAGTTTTCCTGGACTGAAAAATATTTTGTATAATTTTATCAGTTTGTATTTCATCATCCATGCTTATGAAGACAGAAATCCTGAGACTTTTCTGGTATTCTGGCATTGAGAGGAGCTGAAACAACACATAACTATGGCATGAATAATTAAAATAATTACAGTTAAATGAGTACAGTCAGGATCAACCCTGAAGATGGTGGCAGCAAACTCTTTTGAAATGTCGGTAACTATTTACCAACCTATGTGGCATATCCCAGAAAATTTGAATCTTCCTAACACTGCTGCGAGAACCTCATATCTTACAGTTCTGAAATTCTTACAGTAGTTGTGCATGTTCATGTTGATAACATTCCATGATAGAAAATAAAGAATATGGCCACAGTTGCAGTTGTTACCGTTTTTCCATAATAAGGCTAAACAGAACAAGAAACACTAGCTATTTGTCCCATCAAAGAAGACAGTACCACATCTGGTAAAGCTCTGAGAAACCTGAAATTAACTACAGCAATTTCTGTTATTTGCTACATAATCATGTTAGAGTTGGTGACTATTTTGCTGAGCTTCTTAATGAATGGTCCCAGAAATACCCTGTGAATGCCACCAAAAATGCAGGATGACAATATAGCAGCCTGTAAATCAGTATCTTTCAATAAACTTTTTAGAGATGATGGAATGTGCTTTTGTGTGTGTGTGCATGCGCACACGCACTTGTGTGTATTAACCGATTTTAAGCAGTGCTTACATCTACAATGCAACACTTTAACATTGGTGTAACAAATGTGTATGAAGATAAAATCCAGGATGGGTTCTTGCAGTTCGAAACTTTAACAAATATTATGGGTCTAGGCTTATTGGAGACATTACACAAAGACATGAGAAGTGCAGTGTACAATGGATCACAAGGATATGAGAGTGTTCTGTGATTAATATAAAGTTTAAATGCACACAGACCAATGTCAGACAAAAGCACCAGCTTGCCACATATGGTCACTGCACTTGCCAGTGCTGCTTGCACCAGTGTGTATTACATGAACTTGAATGGCAAGTAATAATGCAATGCAAAATCCAATTATCTAGCACATTTTATTGAATGTATTTGCAATAGTATTACATTATGCCACACTCTGCAATAAGGGAATACTGACTTCAGTCAGCTGCACATGTACTATCTCATGTGAAATCATAATTTCAGTGTCTGTGAGAAAATGAAAGTCTTGCAGAAATGTGTGCTTCTGCTTCCAGCACAGTAGGCAGGATTTTGCCACATACAAAGAAGATGCAGAAACTGACTTGCAGTGTATTAGTTAGCAATCCAGAAGCACAGTAGTATTGCATTTTTTTATTTGTGCCATTCTTTGATCATTTTAATTGTTAGCTAGAAAACAATGTTACTTGTGTACAAAATGCTTCTGGCTAACTTTGTGTGTCTCTCACACAGATGTATCATTGCCTCCAAACACAATGAAGGAAATTCAACAGTGAAACTAACTGAAATATAAGAATCTGATATTCAGGGCAGGGAAATGACAGCAGTGACATTTATTTAATGTGGAAACAAAATGAGAGTCTGCATTCAACTTGCAGTTCCTGTATATTCCCTGTTATCTATATTGTTCTGAAAATTTGTGCCGTTCTCCTCTTACAATAAGCGTAAGCGATCGCTTTCAACAGTACACTGAATTGTAATTTATGAAAAGAACTACAGAAAAAATAAAAAATATATGCTGCATATTAAAAACTACATACTGGAAGATCAGCACTTCTGAAGATAAACTGGTAAATGAACTGCGATTAAAGCAAAGATAATTGGGTTGTCGATCAAAATAATGTTTCTCTACTACTAAAGCTTTGTAAAATCTCTCCCATTACACAAACTATGAGAAATATTCACAGAAAATAGAGAAAGTAAAAATTCCGTTAAAGTGTTAAAATAGTCTGTATCTTCCCAAGAAGTTCTGATACCTTTTCAGTGACAGAAATAGATTGATGTTTCTTTTCTTCTGGCATCATCAGAGCGAGCCTCTTCTTAATATCTTTTCGCAGTAGCTGTTTAGCTGTCTTCATCTCTGACATTCCAACAGGAAATATCTGTAAAATGCATTCAGTTCAAAATGAACTAAGATTTAACTTTGCAGAAAAATTCATATTGACATCAACTTACCTGTTAATGTTAAAGTTCCTCAAATTACAAGTGAGGTCCTTACATACCTTACAGTAATATTCCAATTGCATTTAATTGTACATACCTTTCATGATTTGAGTCTTGATGCTTTTTATGTGTGCCAACATTTTGAACTAAATAATTAAATGAAGCAGTGCCCTCCATAAGAAGCTATGAGTTCCTCAGCTAGTTTAGAAATCCCCACATGTTACACAAGATGAAATTTCATTACTGTATTCCCAAGATCCCAACACTGGTCCCTGTTCTAAGCCAAATTAATCCAGTTATGCCCTCCCATCCTATGTAAGATTAATTATTATCCTCCTATCGATGCCTACACCTTCCAAGCAGTCTTTCTTCTTCAGGTTTCCCCACAAAAAAACTTTATGCATTCCTTATGTGCTCCACATGTGCCACATGTCGGGCCCATTTCATCCTTCTTGATCTGATCACCTGAATAATTATTTATGAGCAGTGAAATTGTGAAGCCTCTCATTATGAAATTTGCTCAATCCTCTTGTTACTTGCTCCCTCTTAGGACCAAATACGTTCCTCAGCACATGTTACTGAACACCCTCTGCCTGTGTTCTTCGCTCAGGGTCAGACACCATGTTTCAGGCCCACATGAAACAGCAGGCAAAATATATGTAATTGAGTATATTTATATTCTTCTGGAAAACCAAGGATTTACGTGCCATTGGAATGGCACTAATAATACGATTATCATGCATTAGCGCTTTTTGTGACAAAATGGCCGCTGTGCGTAACGCTTCCGACGAGTTAGTGCTGTTATGGTCCCTAGGAGGTAAACTTGCAAGTACCATACTAATACACTGTTATTCCTCCATATATTTGCAAAAGGTTTAAAATCGATCATCGAGATATCGCAACGGGGAGATTTCACAACGATGTCTCTTAAATTTTCATACTCTATGTTTAAAATCGTGCCTGATACTCGACGCTCGACTATTTCTTCAGCTTCAGCTCTTACCTCATCGTGAACACCACCTGTCTCAAACATAACAACTGTTTACTTGGCTTCAGCACTTACCTCACACAGAACACAGTCTGCCGCAGCCACAAAGACAAATAACGGCGACAGACTATACTCGTAAAAGCATAGAGATCTTCATGTAAAGTGCTTGTTGTTTTGTTCGATTTAACCATAACTGGAATGTGTCGGAAAACTGCAGCGAAAATAGCAAATATAACATTTCACGAACATCCGCCAGCGGGGTTCCTTCTGGTATACGCGGATTGACAAAAGCGACGAACCTAATGGTCACTTTTCACAATTATATGATCGTCCCTAACAGGATGTTTCCCTCTTAGCACATTCCACATACTGTTGTGAATAAGTGGCTTCATCTGCTCTGAGATGGTTGGTGGCGTCTCCGTTGGTCAAAGATGAAGTAAATCAGACCAGTATTTCCAAGCGTCATATCTTATGCATACTATGGGATGGTTTAAAATATTACGCAACTAATGAAAAGCCTACAAATAAGCCATTAATGAAAACCACATTTAACAAATATCTTTGTATACCTATTAAGTCAACGGCGATCTAGGTGGAATGTATGTGTAACTGAATTTTATCATACAACGTATTTTTTTTTTACATTTCCACTAACAGATATGTTGCAACACTGGCGTGCTGTAATAGATATCGTTGGGCATTCCATATCACGATATAGTAACCCCAAATTCACAATAACGAACAAATCTGCTCTGCTGCAGGGTATTCTCAGCATGTTATCGTCATAACATATTAATCGTCGTGACGAATTTTGAAGATTCTGATTTTTTTAAAGACATAAAATACCGATATTATTATATTTTTCAAATCTACAAATATATATATATATAAGCACACACACACACACACACCGGTAAGCACAAAACCGAAATGAAAGTTCATCCAAAAGGAAGAATCTAATCAAATTTCATAACCTGACGAAATGTCTTTTACACACACACACACACATATATATGTATATATATATATATATATATATATATACCGGTTAAGCACAAAAATAAAATATAAGTTAATCTAAAAGGAAGAACCTGATCAAATTCACAACCGGACGAAATGTCTTACAGCTTCATGTATTCTCGCTCTTCCACTACATACACAGTGACCACGGTACTGTGTTAATAGCTTGATATACGAATGTTTCCGGTTATGCCTATTGCCTTTCAACAGACTAATATATAATATTTATCTGCCCTCTACGATGCTCGAATTTGTAGGTGTAGGAGACAATTATTTACCTCTCATTGTTAAGATTTAGAATTGAAAATAACTACAAACGTCGGGTTGGAAAACCTCAGTAGAGAAGATCAATTGCTAGGATAATAGCCAAATGATACCTACAGAAATAGGACGTTAACTGCTGCCAGTTATTTATGCTGACACCCCATCAATGGATTCACACAAACTCTCGATTACATTGTGATTGCGCAACACACGGAAATCCTCAACTCGCTGGCCTTACGCGTACAACTCAAACTGTAGTTGCGCGCATTCTTGTGGTGAACACACATTATTACTCCATCTCCGTTCATAATGGTAGATGGTGTTACTGTGCTACTGACATGTTTGTTGGCTTTGTAATGCTCTACTATTCCATAGCCTCATGTTCTTTCATATGTAGTTGCTGTCACTATTTATTGTTTAAAAACTATTCAGTTGTATATAATATATTCATTACATATATAAAACGTTCTCTGATATTAAACTTAAGCTTCAAACTCAAGCAGTAATATACGAATATGTATGTAAGTGTCCGTGTGTGTTATAACTATAATGCTCATTAAACATTATGATGCCGAGAAGGCACCTTATGTGTATAAACAATACTGAAGTCATGGAAAGTTGGATGAATATGATACAATTACATTTAATTGAAAAAACTGGTTATACTTACATACGCCCGATATTTACGTTAATATATGAATGGGATATGTGGACGGTAGTATTCTCGATGCTGCTTTCGTACTAATCGATTAATCGAAGTTGAGCTGCCCCAGTTGCCACAGCTCGCAGTCGACACAGCACCGACGTGACGCGAGGTTGTGACATGTGGTGTGGTGTAACGTTGCGGTTGTTTGTGCTTGCGAATGTTTCTGTAAAGGGACAGCAAGCAGAGAACACAAGCGCAAGGTACAGTTTGTGTCGGAAATTGTAATCTGCTCTTTAAAAACCCGAGGTAAGGGTGTAGTTTTATTAAGTTGCGTTACTTTCAGTTAAGTTCCGACACGCATACTGAAATTCTCATTTATTGCATCCCGATGTAAGTCTGCATGTGGAAAAGTTGATCGCTACGCCTGTATGCCTACTTTTTATTTGTCAGTGTTGTGAGAATAGCGGATCGGTAAGACATTGCACACGTTACACTACACGTGATTACGATCACCCTGTTTTAGGTTAGAACAGTAACACAATGCAGTTGACCTTGGACGGAAGTGACACAGGTGCCAAAATGATAGAAAGTTTTCCAGATAACAGCACAGCGTTGGAACAGTCGAAGTAACGGTGGCATGTAGAAGAAGTATATACCATGACAACATTCATAATTCATACTGTTCAACATTGTTAGGGACATTAATTCACATCCGTGGGGGAAACGCACACAACTTCGGTTGAAAGGCGTGAGAGTAGAGATCACTTGGGAGACTTACGTGTATGTGCTGTGTACTGCAGAAAAGACCGCATTGGAAGCACAAGTTTGTGATATGCGCTATTATTTGAAAGGGTGGAACAGTTCAAATATTTGGGAACAACCGAAACGAATCAAAATTCCATTCGTCAAGAAATTAAGAGCAGGTTGAAGTCGCGGAATGCTTGCTATCACTCGGTGCAGAAATTTTGTCTTAAGTTTGCTGTCCAAAAATATGAAGATTAAGCTGTACAAGAACTATAGTTTTACCTGCTGTTTATTATGGTTGTGAAACTTGGTCTCTCACAGTGAGGGAGGAACATGGGCTCAGAGCGTTAGAGAATAGGGTGCTGAGGAAGATATTTGCGTCTGAGATGGACAAAGTAACAGGGGAACTGCATAATGAACTTTATGACCTGTATCCTCACCAAATATTCGGTGAAGGTTGAGATGGGCGGGGCATGTGGCACTTATGGGAGACGGGGGAGGGGGTTTATAGAGGGTTTTGGTGGGGAGACCTGAAGGAAAGAGACCCATTGGAAGACCTAGGCATAGATGGATGGTGATATTAAAATGGATCTTCAAGAAGTGAGATGTGGAGGCGTGGACGGGATTTATCTGGTTAAGGACAGGGACGGGTGGCAGGTTCTTGTGAATACGGTAATGAACCATCGGGTTCCATGCAATGCGGAGAATTTCGTGACTAAGTGAAGTCCTGTAATCTATTCAGAAAGGACTGCTCACTGGTGTTAATTAGATACGCGGTTGGAATTTTAACTGCAGCTGACAGTCTTCTTAAACGACGCTCTCTCTGATCCATTGGTGGTAGGTGAAATGATGAGTTTGGCATGTAGCGGTCGTGACCCATATCAGTTCTTTTGCGTGACCCGTGTTCGGGGGGTCCGCGGGCCTGCTGTATTCACATTTTTTGTCGTTTTCCATACACCTCTCAGACACACACCACATTGGTACTGGTACCACACTTAGGCCACGATTTCTTGCTGCCACATCCTTTCCGAATTTATTCATGAATAATTCTACTATTCGCTACTCCGTAGTTAGGCTGCGTTGACACCACCTTGAAGAAATCATAAGTAAATAGAAGAGTTTATATGGAGGGACTGAGTAAGACCACCCTAGCTACGTCCCTCTCAGGAACAGCTTTGTGACGGTGACGTGACCGCATATGAAGATTACCGTTAAACACGACTGTGTTTATTTTTAACAACATTTCGTTAAAGTGTTGTTTTTTCAAGAAAAATTCAAGTATATGCTCAGAGATTTTTAAAAATAAGTATTCCAAATCGTTTGTAACTTGTATTAAATTCGGAAGACCACCAATGGATAGGGGATTTCATTTTTTGAAGCTGTGGTGTTTGTGTGATCATTTCTCATGGTCACGCCCTTGATAACATTAAAAATAAAACGCAATTTTTTGTTGTTGTCGGTATTGAATAAGTTTATTCGCACCGGCCCAGTTCGTAAAACCTATCCCGTTGGCTGCTGCCGCCACATTGAATCGTCAAGGTAGAGACGGAGTTAGGACAGCGGTAAGGCGTCTGATTCGCATTCCGCAGATAAGATTCGCCATTCGGATTCCAGCTGCATTGAGTAAGGTCTTAAATGCTTCTCAGCCTTTTCGGAAAAGTGCTAAAATAGTGTATTACGTAAAAGGATACGGCACCATCTTGCTACCTACGTCATACTTGGTCGGCCTACGAAATCAGCAAGTAAGTGCGAAAACGTCAGACATGATATCACATTTTTAATGTTGCTAAGTGTTGGTTAATTCGGTCTCTCTTGCTTCAGATTGGGATGTCTTGACTAACGCGCCTCGTTCCTCTGGAGCTGCCTTTGTTCAGCGTCCGGGATATTTTAATCCTTCGAAACCTCAGAATATGAAAGTAATTTTCTGACCACCGCTGTCCTGATATTCGAAAGAGCATAGCTTTGTTTCAACTTTCCCACACGTGTCCGTCAGATAAGACTGAGACAGATTAGTATGGACCACTGGTGGAAAACTGAGGTACTCGGAGACTAACCTGTCCCGGTGCCACTTTGTCCGCCACGAATCTCACATGGGCTGGCCCGGGAACGAATATGTGCCCCCTCTCCCCCTGGTGAGAAGTCGGTGATTAACTGGCAGGGCCATTACTTCAAAGTATCCTTTATATTCGTTTCAATAATTAAAAATTCATTTCATATCTTACAGAAAACACACGACATCTGCATTACGGACATTAACCAATTAATACTGTTTTTGGAAATACACAAACGCACCGTATGGGAAAATATTTTTATTAAACATAAACCTGGTGGTGCATATAGATATCAGTATGAGCACCTTTAGGACGAGCATGAACGGAATAATTGATAACAGCGTTAACGTTGAATTGGTTTCGTAGTACTGGACTTTGTAATTGAAATTTAAATATTTAAAACTTGCGTGCCTCACAAACTTTGAGTACCCGTGACAGGCAGGCAGTAAATTCCACACTGTGACCTGGTGGTCAATCACGTGGGGTTATGAAACCAAGGTCATTATGTTGTAGTTACTCAGTTGGCGGCAATTTCATTTAGGCTATCTTTCATCTTCTACGTGATTTGCAGTGCAAAGCCAAGACCGTCTGAGGCCATGTATATTGTTCGAAGTGTTAAAACACTGTGTTAGTATGCATATATATGCACATACAGAAGTGTCAGATTGTACAGATGACAAAGGCTGACAACGGAGAGACCCGTTCTTCCGTTACAGAGGACGCCCCGAGACCACTGAATTTTTAAGCCTTCGACCACTATTTGCCTGACACGGCTCGACTGACCAACCGAACAACTGACCGTCTGTCGTAAAATGACTGCATTAAGTCTTGTGTCTTAAGAGAAACTGGTGAAAAATTTGATTTAACGCTGGTCCGCGTATCGTCTTATTTAATGGGTACCGGCGGCTCTTGCATCGGGGGTAAAGTGTCCGGGGCATGAAGCTGACCACTTAATTTCATATAATGCTGAGACTAAGAATCATTGGAGCTCTGGCTCCACTGAACCGTGTGTCTTCATGTCGTTCAAATAGTAACCTGATCTTTGCCTTGGAATCAAGGAGATACGGAAGAAGTTACGTAACATACAGCTGAGTTATTGGTGATAATGTCGGGTAGGGCAGTTGAACACGTCTGGATAGGAATGGGGCTAGGAACAAGGGATTACCGAAATTTGTTGAGGACTTCTCTTGGAAAACCGATGTGGGTGTTTTAAATGATTCACTCGACGGTGCAGTGCCCGTCTGGAGCTAGCCAGGAAGTTCCATGCCTTTTAAGAAAACAGAAGGTTTACAAAAGCCACTTCTTCCACAGCACAGCATATTAGCGCATCAACGTTGCTATGTACCAGTTCTTCATAATCCGTTAAAGTATTATCCTGTCTGTGCCTATGCCTTCCAAGGGATCCCGTGTACTGTTGTCCCAATCATATTGTGTTATCTTCCTCTTCTCTGTCATTATAGCAAGTGGTATTAAGATGGTGTTGGTGGATTCGACATCTGATTACAACAGCATTAAATGGATTAGGTCAGTGTTTCTCAACCGTGGGTTCGCGAATTAATGGATTCTACTCAGCAAAACATACAGATTTTCTCTTAGGTTTCCCCAGTCGTAATTTTGTTCTCTTTACCGCCAGAAAAATTATTCTTTGGTATTTTTTCCATTTCGTTGAGAAATTATATCTTTTTGTCTCACTGACGTCGGGCTTCAAAAGGCTAATATCTTGTGCAATATCTAAATTTTACCACCAGATGGTGTCCTTTTAGTGTTCAGCCTTGTTGATTTAAGGTTTCCTACTTTGGAGGTTTCTCGTCCTGAGTCTTGCTAGAGCTGGTCCTGACTCGGAATCAGGGTGCTGCGAACTGTTAGCTGTACTATAGGTATGTTTGTAATATCTGAAATAATATCAGGCGTGCCAAGAGCGCATGTTTAGGATTAACGAGACTGTTGACCCACCGTCCTGAACAGACTTCATCACAATCGGTAGTGCGGGCAAGAGAACACCACTCTTTCAGTTAACGAAATCTTGCGCGGGCTAAGATGGAATGGCGTAGACCACATTCATCTGAGGGACAAACGTCGAGCTATTTTGAACACGGTAATGAACCTTCTGGTACCTTGAACGTGAAATTTCTTGACTATCTGAGGAACCTGTAACTCCTCACGAAGAACTCTGCTGCTTGGAGATGGTTAGAAGGTTTGAAATTTTCATGGTGGCAGTGTTCTGGTTTGTTACACCGTGAAGTCTGATAGGTGGCTTTTAACGTTTCGAAGAAGTCTTACGCCTTAAGGTGGAGGCTGTATGGTCCTGAGAAACCTATCAGACTACGTCTGGGTGTCATAATACAGACGACCACAGTGTAATATCTCTTGTTCGGTATGCGTATCTAATTTATAGTGACAGAGAAATCGCTTAAAGCCCTTGTGAGTCCCGCGAACTGTGTTCTTTACTGCGGTATTCAGTTTTATCATAATGCCCTTCAACATGTCTTATCGTCCGGGAGTGCTCAATACTGACGTAAATTCTGTTTCCTTTTTTCCTATATCTTATTTTCGTTCTTTTCCTGGTCTGTTTTGTGCGTTCTTTGTGCTGTCTGCCATATAATGAGTATAGCATTTTTATTTTGCACGCTTACTTTTGCTTTAAAAGAAGGATAAAAAGAGGAAGAACTGTTTGTTATACTAAGGTGCAGTAAGTTCGAGTGAGTGAGGGAGTGTGCCATTTAAAAATTCTTCTTTTTCTTCTTCTTCTTCTTCTTCTACTTTTCTCCCCCTCCTCACTCTTCTTCTTCGTCTTCTTCTTCTCCTCTTCCTCCTTTTTCTTCTTCTTCCTCTTCTTTTTCTATTTCTTCTTCTCCTCCCCGCCCCCTCCTCCTCCTCCTCCTCCTTCTTCTTCTACTACTTCTTCTCCCCCTCCTCCCTCTTCTTCTTCGTCTTCTTCTTCTCCTCGTCCTCCTTTTTCTTCTTCTTCCTCTTCTTTTTCTACTTCTTCTCCTCCCCGCCTCCTCCTCCTCCTCCTTCGTCTCCTCCTCGTCCTCCTTCATCTTCTCCTCCTCCTCCTCCTTCGTCTTCTCCTCCTCCTCCTCCTTCTTCCATCTTCGTCTTCTCCTCCTCCTCCTCCTTCTTCGTCTCCTCCTCCTCCTCCTTCGTCTCCTCCTCCTCCTCCTCCTTCTTCTTCTTCTTCTTCTTCTTCTTCTTCGGCACAATAGCCCAATCCCGGGCCTTGACCGCCTTTATATGGCGTCATCACGCTTTTCTCTCCGTTGCTCCTCTCGTACAATTTCTTGTGTCCAGGCAGACATTTCATGGACCTGTACCAACATCATGTTTCATATTCCGTTACCATATCATTTTCTTTTTGACTTCGCATTCCGAGGATTTTCTTCAGGTTTCGAGACCTATGACTTTTACGGGGAGAGGTCAGCCCTCGCCAAACGCCCAACGTGGAGGGCCAGTTCTCTGTATTTATGACTCAGTTGACGGGTTGGCTTGGCAGTACCCCAAAGCATTGGGTAATTCGAGACCTCGGGATCGCCACTTCCCATGCTGACAATAATTGTGAGCCTCTGCCTTTTATAAATTACGTAATTAAAATGCTTCCCTTCGTAAGTGACGGATTTCCAGCAACGTTGCGGTTCATGTTCCTTACAGCTTCTCAGCTTGCCCGCTATTAATAATAGTGATGGCCTGGGTAATCGTCGTCTGGAGTTTATATATATATATTGTATATATATATTTGTATAATAATATATATATATATATATATATATATATGCTGGGATCATGGTTTATAGACCCGTGTCTGCAAAATTCGCCGCAGGAAGAAATCCTACCACAGCTAATTTGAGAATGGACTGGTCATGAAACACCAGGCAGCGTGCAAACTATCTCTAATCAAACTGTTGCCTTTTGACGAGGGATGATAAACCATTTAAGCAGGTGACCATCTTTGAAGGACGTAAATGCTGTGACGACTGGTAGTTTGATCGCCTAGTAGGCACTTATGTCGACGAAGGGGCTGTCTGAAATCAACCACGCTCGTAATTAAAGGTGAACAAAGCTTTCCAGACCAATAGACCTTGCCCGTAACAAGGTGGCTAACGGCTACCGTAACAGGTTTTCTGTTTCCCCCTTTCATGGAGACCTTCAAGCAAAGTTGCCCCTGTCCTATACCACAGTCGTGGCGTGTCTTTGTGACCACAGCGTTCCTGAATTCAGTCCACAGACGTCCATTCAACTAGAACTTTTCTTCCTAAAGGATTGCTGATTGCAAATGGAAGCATCTTGCCGGCAGTGAACATACCCACGTATGTCAGGGCGAATACATTCACTGGTGGAGGCGCAAAAATGTAACAGGCGGTAGCTGCGTTGTTTGGTTGGAAATTAGACCCATGGTGATATGCTTATATTAGAGATATTTGTTACCAGCTATGTACGTGCATTATATTTCTATAGACGGATCTTTAGTGCAGTGGATTAAATATATGCGTGTGCCCACTACACTGTAGTTACCTTAGTTACTGCTAGACACCTTATCTACTACTTATTTCCCATAAATGAAGTGGAAATAGATTTCGCTTAAGGAAGAGTTTCAAGTACATACAATATAGCGGCCCGTATAGTCCGGTCCGTTTTGCACTGCAACTTGTCAGCACATAGCACACTGAAGACTCAGCTAGATCGGGAGTCGTAGGCAGTCCCTTGTGGTTCAGGACGGGTTTTTGGTATTGCAGGGTCGTATCTATCGTCTGGCTGTGCTGAGTCTGCGTCTTCTTTTAAAGAAGTCCCAGATAGCGTGGCAGAGACATGGTTCAGATGCAGTAATATTTTATTAAACGCAAATTGGCGGTCATTGTTACACAGCACACGTGAGGGTTGGGTTACTCTTTGCATTTGGGTATATGTCAGGGTTAGGACAGTCGGCTCATTTGCTCGCGGCGATTATCACGGTCGGCTGATTGACTGACTGGCTGACTGAAAATGTCTTATTATTTTTGGTACCGCGGATCCGCCTACACGCAAATAGATCTCTTGAGGGCATCATAGTAGAAGTATATAACCTATCGCCACGCCTACTGAAAGTGTGTAGGAGTTTCTGTGATGCCAGATTTGTGGTCCTAGTTCATCCTTGCATACTTGACGGTAAACAAAGTAATGAAAAAATTCCATCACACCTACTTATTGATTGCCTGAATATGGGAATTTTAATCCTCCTGGACGGCTCGTATCCACACACGAAGCAATTTATTCCGTTCGTGACTGCACAGTGCGTAAGCAGAATTTAAGATCCACGCTGTATACTTGCTTTGCCAGTTTATGTAGACAACACGAAGCTCTTCACGGACTTGCGTGGGAACATGCTCCAGAGCGACTAACTGGTATCTGGGTTGTTACCCAAAATACCGTCGCAATACTGTGAAGTTTGTCAGAACGAATGATTCGCTACAGTACCTCTGCTGTAAAATTAGGAAGACGTGAAACAAAACGAACGATTCTCCGATTACATGCTAATAACTGTGTAGGCCTATCAGTCTACCTATAAAGGGCAATGAACTATTGACAGCGGACAGGAAGTTTGACTAGAAAATACCGAAATGAAGTTGCGTGCCGGTGAATAATGTATATTAATGTCTCGCTGGCAGCATCGCTCGAAGAGTTGTGTGGGATCACTTAGTATCTGGTTGTGGTTTGCTGCTTTCCCCTCAAGCGCCACAGGACAGCCGATGTCTGTCCTGGACGGCGTTCACTGAAAAGTGACAAACCTGATACACGTATTACGATTAAGAAATTTCCCCTCATGCGCCACAGGACAGCCGATGTGTGTCCTGGACGGCATTCAATGAAAAGCGACAAACCTGATACACGTATTACGATTAAGAAATTTTCATATGCCAGAGTTTTCCAAGCGACTTTGGTTTTATTCACACGTGTACGTACAGGTGTATTGTTGTGGCGTGATAATCTTGTGTGCGTAGTGTTCACTTGCCCCTCCCCTTTGTAATTAATTTTGACATACGGTATCAGCTTCCAATGGCATTTTTTCAAGTATCATTTTCACGAATTCCTGTCTACCCGATCTGCACCATCAAGAAAGAATACACCTTCACCTGCAATATTTCAGGCTTCCGCCGACGCGTAGTTGAGGCGTTCGCTCTTCTGGGATGTTACGCTGCGTAACATACCAGGAGATCCAAGACTTCAACTAATTCGCCTGTTAGATTCCAATTTTCGGGATCTAGAAGACATTATTCAGATTGATATGTTACATTGTTGTCTGTAAAGGCCAAGGAATATATCTGAGATGCGTTCCAAAACTGTATAATGAAATGCTACATTATCTGCTTGCAGATTCCTCACGCTACGAAGGCGTCGAATGTTGATACTGTTTACGCAAAGGTTTAACCTGGTAAACCTGATACAGACCCTCGCCGTGTATGTAGGCAACTTCTCCGATAATGGTGTCATGTGTGAAGTGTGTTTTCAGGCGATAGTGTGCTAGTTTGGTGCTCCATCTCAAACGGTCGGACTGGCTTCAGTTAGAGGCAAACAGAAACATTATACTAATGAATGTGACATTTTCCTGAACTTTCATTCAGTGGAACGCGTTTCGTGGACTAGTATATGCAGGGTAGTGTATCAAAGAAGTCGCAATATGAATGCATTGGTGGTGGAAACATTGGAAAGAATGCCAGGTGCCTCGGCTTGTTGAGCAACAAAGCTATAAGTCTTGACAGTGCTCCCATTTGTGCAGTTCGGAAGATCTGCTTACTAATTTGTATCGTTACCGTGTGAGAGATGTTAACTTTCCCCTCTCGTTGTAGGTAAAGAAGGTCGCTTCATCAGCAGTGGAAACGATGCTATCCACTTCCCTGGGAAATATTTCTACAACACTCTTCGGGTCCAGAGAGACAGGGAGACATGAAATCCAAAAGATCTCCTGCCGCCAAGAAAGCAGTAAGTCGAATTTTTATTTTAGTTACGGTTAATTTAACAACGCTGCCTGTAGCTCATACAGCATAAGCGCGAGTGGTAGGATAATTAATGAATGCAGGATTGGAAGTGATTGTGGGCTGACGTGAAGTAGTTTCCAGACTTTTGCCTGGAAGGACTGACGAACAACACGAAGGCCCTCGGGATAATTGTCTCCGGTCCGAGATTGAACCTGGGACTTCCCGTATACGAAGCAAGCGTTCTAGCCGCTGGACATTGACAATCGGTGTCAGGAAGACATTTCGTCCACATGAAGCGGTTTCAATTAAAGGCTCCCTGTCTGAAGGACACATCGAAATGTGCGTCGTTTCTGATTTGTAACTTACGAAAGGGTACAGATGACGTTATAGTAATGTGCTGATTTTCGGCAGGAGAGCATACATTGCTAACAAGTTTCTTAAATGTTGAAAGCAAATATAAAAGTCATATCTGTAAATAAGTACGAATATAGAGATGAGCGCCCGCCCAGTGCGAACTGGCCGGACACTTGCTCCAGTCATGCTCTGTCTCGTTCCATTGGTTTGTAAACTTCTTCCGAACAAATCTTCACATAAATTAGTTCATGCTACGGGCTGGACGACCGAGGAGTCTTACAATTTTTGGCAAGGACTGTAGATTTTTATGGTCTCCAAGACGTTCAAACTGTCTCTGGGGCCCACCCAGCCTCCTGTTTAATGCGTATAGGGGACTATTTCCCTGGAGGTGAAGCGGAGAGGGCATGGAGCTGTACCTCCCTTCCTCCCATGTGTCTTCGTGGAGTGTACAAGGACATCTGTACCGTGTATCCAGTAGTATTGCTAAAAGGTAAAGCAATCCCATTACAGGCCTGGACAGGTCATGAGGGTTCCAGGAGAATGAGGCTCCAAGATTTAAAGGCAATCGGCACATGAAGGTGGTAAGTTGTCAGCTTTACGCACCGGCCGCCTTTAACCCCAGGAAATACTCCTGGTACTCATTTCTGTTAGAGGCTAAGTCAACCCCAGGGCCATAGTGCGGCCGGAAGGATTATGTGAATGAAAAATTCCAATGACATCATCGGGAATCGAACCCGCGAACTTCCGGCTTGTAGCGCAGTGTCTCAACCAACTGCATCACCGCGTGCCCCAGTAGTATTGCTACTTTATTTTAATTTCTGAAGAACATATTTCTTAAATACGACCACTGTGTTAAAGTTGTCAGTTACAACCTTCACAGCCATTTTTTGTAATTGTTGACTTGCAAATAATGTGTAGGACAAAATGCGTACGTACTCGTATGTGTTGACATGACTCCGTACCAATTTCACTTCCTGCGTTTCTTTCGTTATCGCCATAAACCAGAAAGTATTTTTTTTTGTACGGTCACATCTTGTTGGTTTACATTGTACAAAATATTATTTTGAAGAAAGTTACATATTTTTCCTAGATCTTAATTAGCTTACATCATTTCAGGGCCCTGAAATAAGTGCCGTTAATGTCGCTTCCAACACACAAGTTCCAGCTACCGTCATGTTATTACTGGTGTAGGAAACGGTGTTGGGATGTCGCCAGAACAGCGTGGTGTTCACACTAAGTTTTTTGACAATTGGTCACGTGGTGCCGAAGTTCGAATGGGGATATGCACAACCAGACAGCCCGGCTGTGTTATAGTCCTACTGTTTTCCCTGTGTAGGGAGGACAGTGTACTAAAATGCAGCTTTTCTTTTTCCCACGGGTACTAATACAGAACACCGAGTGTTACTACGGAATACGTGTATGTACGATAACCGCGGCTGCTAAATCATGTACAGGTGCTGCGGTACAGTGTTTGAGAGGGGTTAGAGTCTCATTTCTATTTTTAGGCGTGTTCGCATAGCAGTTGTGAAATGCGATTGTTAGCTTCGTCGTATTTCCTCCCGTCCGTGTGTCCTCATGGAGTACCTCCACTTCCACTGGACGGGTGAAAATTGATATTTGCAAATGTTACCAAAATTTGCCGACATATCGGGCAAAAAATAACATCCAGACCTTTGTGAATGTGTGAATACTTTGGTTGGGAGCGTTACTATGGTAACCTTGGTTATCAATATTACCAATATTTTTATGGTTGCTGCAGTCACCTGTGTTTCTATGGCTACCGTCTGTATCCTTGCTACCATGGTTACCATGGTAACCAAGTTACCGTTGTTCTTTGGTTGCTATAATTATGTGAACGTGCCTGAAGAAACTGTCAAACAACACTACACACATAGTTGAAACTACCAAGATAGACTCTAGATACAATTGACAGTTGTAAAGAATATGTGAGTGAGATTTCACGGAGAAACGTGTATGTGACTTTGGCATTTTTTACTCTCTTCCAAGTTTTTTTTATATATGTAATCTGATGATGGTCAGATAGCACCGAAACGTTTAGCTCTTTGGTAACAATTTATTGTTACACAATATATATATATATATATAATAGTTGTGTTTGATTGCGGGTTTTAGTAATTTTCATCTCAATATTTTATGGTTCTATAGGTAGTTCGATGTGTGTAATGTTCAGTCCTACTTGCTGTAGAGCACCGATCTTCACATTTTGTTACGAAGTTGTTACTGTTCAGTGAATGGAAGTTGAACTAAAATGCGACATCGTTTTCGGGATTTGAAAGGTACGACAGGCACATATATCGTTCGTACGTTACGTACTTTTCGCTTAGCGTCTCTTGGATACGAATTGCCGTTGGCGAACAAATAAACGTTGACTTCTTTGTCACTGCAGAGCGGGAGTAGCCAAGCTGTCTGCATATTCTCGTAAGAGTCTCAGTGGATCGATGAGCGCGCCATCTGGAACCTCCTTGTGCTGTTCCTTGGACAATGGCAAAAGAAGTAATGCTTTCACCACGAATGAACGCAAGTTGCGCTGAACAATTTCTGCACGAGTAAATAACCATCTCGAGGTGTTGAAGAATTCTGCGCATCGTTAATTGCATCCGGGAGAGACGAGCTGAGTGTTCGGGTGGTACGCATTATAATGTATTGGGACAGAATATCCAAGTATGTTTGTCCTGACGAGAATAGTCATGAAAACGAACATTAAACTGCAATTGCTTCAAGTAGTAAAGCGGCTTGAACTCATTAAGTCTAACAGGGGTCGTAACTGAACTTCCACATCTGGAATTAAAAGCTGTTTGCATTCAACAACCTGAGCACTAGAGTCTGAAACATTGTTAATTTCTCTGTACCTAATGGACACTTGGTGAAATTGGAAGTGTGAATGGTTGAACATACAGAATGCATTTTAACCAACACTGCATTGCGTAGTTGCTATTTTGAAGAGTTTCGTGGTGGGTGCCACTTTAATTGAAAATGTGAAAGATTTTATGTCATCTCTTGAGAAGGGTAAAGAAAGTTGCAGAAAATGAAGTTGTGTACGTCTGGAATTCCATTCCAGCAACTTTTGACTATGTGAAAAATGTAGGCGTGGCAGTATTATCGGTACTTGCATGTACGTTTTAATTCAAGTCATTGTTTTCAGTAACGAAATTTGTCATGTCTAACGTTAGAGTGGTATTACTGGAGAAGCCTATGCTGTAAGCTAGCTTTCAAAAGAACCACGTACAGATCTGTTATAAAATATGTCATCCTTGGCAAAAATTCTCACTGATAGTACAGTAGGTTTACTTGTTTTACTAACTTTTTAGGCACGTTCGCAAAGCTGCGAAGGTTGACTATTAGCTTCGTCACGTCTGTCCGTCCGTCTGTCCGCATGGAACAACTCGACTCCCACTGGGCGGATTTTTATTAAATTCGATATATGAGCATTTTTCGAAAATCTGTTGAGGAAATTCAAGTTACATTGAAATCGGGCAAGAATAACGGGTACTTTACATGAAGACCAATATACATTTTTGATCACATCTCTCACAGTTCTTCCTACAATTAAAGTGTTTCGGACAAACGTAGTGAAAATCGAAACACACGTTTTTTTTGGGTGGAAAATCGTGCAGTTTATGAGATAATGTGGGAAAATAATGTATAACGGGGCAGGCCATAGATGACACTATGGCACTTGCGCATTGCATGCTGGATACCTAGGATACAAAAACACACTCAGAATGTGTAATACTTATTGCTTTTCCACTGCAACAATGGTTGCACGAACGCGTCACAATGCTGCGTTATACGTACATTGACTCTCTTGTTGTGTAATATAATTATATATAATTAAATATATAAAGCATTTAATATTATAATTGTATATGATTATTGTTGTTACAGTGAGGTTTTTTTGTTGCTTGTACGGCATTATTTATGAATAATATTTTATATGACCTAATTGAAACAAATTTGCTATTAGTTGTTTAAACGGGCTTCCTAAATGTTTGAGTTGTTTTTAATCCCTTATGTTACAACATTTTTAGTAAAACAAAAGTAATATTTAATAATTGTTGTAATGGGGGACTGCGGTATCTTATTTTGCCCGCTAAGAATTTTCAGGGACACGCGAAAGGAATCCCCCGAAAATTACCGACAGTTTAGGCAACGCGCCAACATGAAGGTTCGCCAGCCCTGATGTAAAAAGTTGCCCCCTTTTTTTACGTCTTGGACGTGTATAGGGAGAGCAGACTTTGTAGCTCCTCTGACAAGTAACCACGGCGCCATTACAGTAGCTTACTCTTCTTGACGGCGTTAAGTAGCTTATGTGTAGTTTGGTCGGGCCGTTGAAAAACGTATTTTGTCACTTCGTCAAGCACTGTTAGCTGTTGCGGGATGTGTGGGCAGATGCGGTTTTTGCGGCAGTTCGTACTGCACAGAAAACACACTGCGTCCACTATACGAAGGCTTTTCGTTTAATGCCATGGAGAAAAATACGAAGATACGAAACACATGAATGCAATGTGTGAACAAAATGTGAAGTACTGAATGCTGATCCAATTGGTACATATCGTTACCACTGTGCTTTGAAGGGGTAATAACATTTTAGTTCCTGAGAAGTTTTACTGTAGGCTATTTCTGGCATGCCGAAGACAGACGTCCTTAATGCTTTGTAACTATTTTTGTTGGAGCGGCTTCTCCAACAGGCGTGAACTTTTATCCCATCTCTCTTCGTTCGTGAGGCGAAGTAAAAAACACCCTTGCGCTTTTGATTCACGTGGTCGTGACTCTCTGTACCACCTGTCCTAAATGCACCTGGCTCTCAGGTACTTACAAATGCACCTGGCTCTCAGGTACTTACAAATGCACCTGGCTCTCAGGTACTTACAAATGCACCTGGCTCTCAGGTACTTACAAATGCACCTGGCTC
>Ga0136643_10002291_pt1 | contig 24664 bp, 18 predicted proteins | sample TergutLab28metaG_FD_96883 | JGI IMG/M metagenome (GOLD analysis project Ga0136643, IMG submission 96883) | Labiotermes labralis P1 segment gut microbial communities from Petit-Saut dam, French Guiana - Lab288 P1 (version 3) (version 3) | ecosystem: Host-associated > Arthropoda: Insects >... | reverse complement strand
AAGGTTTTTCCCAATTTGAAACAGAATTTCACGCAAACACGTTGCTCTTCAAGATCCTTCATTCTTCAACTTGCAAAAAATCGCCGAGGGCACTAAACACACGTTCACTCAAGGCCGCGTAACCCATGACTAATTGAAAGTGGCGTGATGTGGCTAGTGTCAAAATAAAGATTAAAATCCCAGCTACACAGCACCACCGTCGCAATCGTACTGCGCCGGCTCACTGGCGCGCTATTTGAAATGTTCGGTATCTTTTTGGACTGACCTTGTACTCCCCTCGCCGGCCCAGCGGAGCTAAAAAAAAGCGAATTGTATGCGGTATACAGAATATGGGTTAACGGAAACGAATCATTATTTTTCAAATACTGTGGCGATCTTCTGTAATGACTAAGGTGATCAAGCGAAGGCGAATGATGGGGAATATACAGGGTGTTTCAGGAGGAATAGTAAGTATTTTAGGAGTTGGTAGTATGGGCAATTCCGAGTAAATAAGTTCATATAAACTTGTGTCCAATTTTCAATGGGTGCGGAGATACAGCTGTTTGAATGTTACGCATAAAAAGCCTTGCAAAATGTATGAAGGAAAGACAAATGACGTATTGTTTGCATTTATTGGTTATGTAATGCTCTCAATAAATTTCATCAGTTCAAAGTAAGTGTTCAAAAATCCCACCATACACTTCAAAACACTTTTCAGCCCTCTTGGCAATAGTACGTGTAGCTCTCCTGAGTTCGTCTTGGCGTTCTTTCTCTATGAGGGCAGCACTATTCATAATGCGAGCGATCAATTCGGCTCTTGTGTTTACTTTTTCTTTGTAGACTTCGCTTTTCATCCATCCCCACAGACAAAAATCTAATCTGTACGTGCCAACTTCAAACAGCTGTATCTTCACACCCATTGAAAATTGGACACATGTTTGTATGAACTTATTTACTCGGAATAGTCCATACTACCACCTTCTAAAATATTTACTGTTACTCCTGAAACACCCTGCTGCACCGTAGAAACGGCTGGACCACCTCGTTGTGTCAAATCTTGTTGATAGCAGTGGCGCGTTCAGGGTTGCTGGAGTAGCAATTCTTGACGTGTCATCTTTGTCGGGTTTTTGAGTTTGGTACGTGAAAAGGCCAGTGAGAAAATTGGCTGCAAAATTTTTCGACTTTTTTTCTTATTTTGAGCGTATGCCTCAACGCTTATTTATAATTACAGAAAGAAAGTATTGTCTTTTCTATATACGAGGTAAAACTGTATAATTTACTGTACTAGTTTTCTCATTTTCCAGTTCCCATGGAAAATTTGTAGCTTCGAAAACAAAAACTGGCGGAGTTGGTATCGATGAACCACCATAGGGCGGAGTTTCAAGCGAAAATCTTGTCATGCAAGCCCACAGAAAATTAAATTTTCAGCTGTAATTGTAAGATGCCAGAATTTGTTAAATACGGAAAGTGTGAACCTTGAAATAAGGAGATAGCTCTTGAAGCATTTAGAAACGGCGATATTGATTTAAATGCAGCATTACTTCCCTATCCTCTTCGAAAATATTCCTGAAGAGACACTTAGTTGGGAAAAATTATTTTGCTGTGGAAAACATTCGAGTTGTTGCCGAAGGGGAATTGGTTAACCGTATTGCAATTGGAATAATGTGTGTTTTGTATAACCATCACTTATTTAAGGGTAACTTCGTGACTGTCATATATAGTTAATGTTGTCTTCGATTGACCCGTTAAGTATGATTGACAATAATAAAAGACTGTATTGCGCATACAAGGACAACCAATATTAATTTAAATACCTTACTCTCTTCGCTATTACTCAACCAAATTTCTCAAATCTAATTCATCAATAACTGTTAGAAAAAAAGTATTTTATTGAGCCATGTAATTTGTCAATTCATAACAATAACGCCCCTTGAATGGACCACACTGTTTACACCGATGGGCCATAACAAAATACATACATTTCAACATGCAGTAATGTTTATTTTGTGAAGTATTCTCTGCTGACATAACTGCTCTCTGAGTTGAATGCAAAAAAAAATATCCCATCTGTGCCCGGCGTTTGAAGTCTTCACATGCGGTTTTGTATATCAACGTAGGAGGTGAGTAGCAGCCAGCACCGCTGACACATCAGACTGTTGCTGTATTGGTTCCTCTCTTTCGCACTTGAAAGTGGTCAAATCTGCGATGTTCCATTTCTCCATGTCATTTTTCGGGTTTTTTTTCTTCTGATTTTTATGGCATTTTCAGATACGTTATGCACATAGATTCTTGTTAAGTTTATGTTCTACAGTTATTTCAATCAAATAGAAGAGTTCGCTTACTCTCTCCCTACTGAAACCTGCTGCCTTGGATTTTATTTGACAGGTGGCTGTCTCAGACTTAGTTGGGAGTGTCACCACGTGAACCCATAGTAGTAATCTAAATATCTCTTTAGGTAGTTTTGAAGAAGATATGCACGTGGCGCTGCTGTTAAACTAGCATCGCCGACTTGAACAACTTCAAGAGCTCTGCCCATATTTTAAGGCCCCCATCGTCCATATTTAACAACTTTCGGCATCTTAAGTAGAAGCTGGAAATTAATTCCTCAGTAAGCTTGCGTGACTACAATAATTTCACTCGAAACTCCGTACTGGTTGCACATAATTGTAGAATAACATGTACACAGAATCATGAAAATTTAAATAACAGTCTGAAGAGTTTGTACAATACTGGCAATCTGTAAAAAATGCATGGTAATGGTAAATGGCCCATTCGCGGAATCACTCGCCTATAGCAACTCCGCCATTTTTTGTTCTCGATGCCCTGAAGTTGGATGAAATCTAAAAACGAAGAAACCCTGTACAGTATATTACAATGTACAGTAGAGGACACACCCGTACCTAGTATATAAAACAGTTTCGTACTTTCGCATACGAAGCATTAGTTCCAAACACTCGACCACAAATTTCCGCTTCTCTGTCGCTGCATTGACTCCGAACACTTCGCTAAACAGCAGTCTGTCTTACTAAGTGCATGGTGTAGTATGTACGTGTTCAAATTGAAATAAACTGTTCTCCTATAACCGTTTTGAACAGCGCAGATTCTGACTTCGCTACCGATCCCGCCGGGAAACTCGTTCACGCTTTAACATTTTCAGCACTTCTCATTCTGCCCTCGGCTGTCTCCTTCTCTTTGCCCCGCCGCCATTGTCGCCTCGTTGACCCCGCGAATGTAATGAGTTATTCGCTGCGCTAAAACCAGTAACGTAGGCCATACCTTGTTCGCTTCAGTGTTTGCTGTAGTTGCAACAACGGCGTTTTAAAAACGGTCGTGATACAAACATGTAGACTTACAGCATTTCGCGGACACCGTGAAACTGCGGCCGTGACATGAAGAACGGGAACAGGAGGAGAAGGATCAAGAAGAAGAAAAATCAGAATAAAAAGGAGGAGAAGGAGAAGAAGAAGATGATGATGGTGGTGATGATGACGATGACGACGACGACGATACGGGCTTCAAAGTTTATGTCAGAGCCTTCTCACCGAACCAACAGGTGACAGTCACACAACCACTACGTTCGGCAAGACTGTGGTCTGTATTTTTGGCTTGAAAGTGTTAAATTATAGAACTTGACGTGCATTTTCAATTCGGATGTATGTTGTGTAGGGTAATTTGTCTTTTACTTTGTAACCCGAGTAGAATCGTTGGTTCACGTTTGCTGTTTAACTGTCCATGCTAAGCCAGAAAAATTCAAGCCAACATGAGACAGAATTAACATTTAAACCCATCTTTTAAAGGTTAACCAAAACTGAAATCGCGGTCGTTATATTCAAGTTGATCAGTTCATCAGAAGCTAACGGTAAGTGGGGCTGTATCCGGCACAGTAAGATACTACCATCTGCTGCAGGTGTGAGCGCGTCGTGCTACACACACATGCGTAATGTGATGTGATGTGCTCCTCCCTTATCAGCGCGATCTCGTGACACACCACAGCTCATTCACCTCTTTGTGAATATATCTGAATTAAGGAATCTATTAAAGATCATTTTCTAAACAAATAAATTAGAGATTACCACTTTCTCAGCTTCTCCGATCGTCTGACTTTTCTTATCAGTACACTAACCACCGATTCCATTTCAGTACTTCTACATTCCAGGTCATGGAAACCACTGAACTGCAGAGTCGTTATGATTGCCATCATTGTTATGAATTCTCATAAATACGTAATCCAATAGCCGTGGTCTGGTGTTGAGAATGTTTTCACGAATACCTTCTGATCTGTGGACAGTTTTATGTGCGTGTTTGATTTATGTCTGTAGTACTTTAAAAATGCATGGAAGGACTGTATACGCACCATGTTTCATGTTCGAAGGGCGTAATTTTTGCTGTGGGCATCTTCTTAAGCTAGGTCGGGTTTTGTTCGTATTTTATCTTTTCACATTCTCATCACCCACCTTGGTGGTGTCATCATCCATTAAACTATTGTGTGTGAGGTCAGTCCGCCATATTGAAAGGCGGTTTTGTCTTGTTTTGAAAATATTATGAAGTTCTTCTGATGTTCCTATATTAAGAGATTTCCTTTTGTTTGTTACAGTCCCTGGAGAGTACTCGGAGGATGATAGCACTATGCGAGGAGGTAAGTTTTGTTGTACTTCGCATTTGTGATCTTTCTAATTGTAAGAAAACTTCTTACAGCGCACAACTGTGATGGATTGAAATCAGATAAGTGTATACATGTTAGTAGCATTTATTACCATCCACGGAATACGAGTATAAGGATAAAATAATGTAACTTTGACAATGAGAAAAAATTATTACTTTGTTAAGATATTGAGAGACATGTACACTGTACCTAGATACGCATAATTAATTTTGCAGAGCTGCAGAGATGGAATTAATGGCTGTATAATCACATCGCAGCTTTTCTCACTGGTGGTGTTTTGTAATTGGGTAGACCGTATTACTGATAGTGTTACAACTGCTACTACTGTACTATACTATTACTCTTACTATACTATCCTGTACTATACTACACTATATTACAAAGTTGTCCCATTACGGGCCTGCACAGGCTCTTAGGACTACAGGAGGTTGAGGCTGTCAGAATTTCTAAACAGTCAGCACATAAAGGTGGTAAGTAGATATTTCTGATACTCGTTTCTGTCAGAGGCTGAGTCGACACCTGGGCCTTTGCGCGGCCGGAAGGATCAAGTTAATAAAAAATCCCAGTGACCACATCGGGAATCGAAGTCGCGATCTTCCGGCTTGTAGCTCAGTGCCTCAACCTACTGCGGCACCTCCAACCCATTATTATACTGTCCTATAAAATAAATACAATACAATACTATACTATACTGCACTATACTATACTGTACTATACTCTACTGTACTGTACTATACTATACTATACTACACTGTACTATACTATACTATAATATACTGTACTAATACTATTCTACACTACTACTGCACCTTCTGTTACTAACTCTATTACTAATGCTGCTGCTGCTGCTGCTGCTGCCACTATAAAGGGGATAAGGAGGGCAATCTACTCACAGATTACGCTTATTATGAATAGGCGAGAGAATCAGTTGCGTTGACGTTTGAAGGTATGTTGATTAATAGTGTTCGGCAGACTGAAATACAACGTTCAATTAAATTCCGCAGCCAAACCAACACAATATAAAAAAAGAGTATTATATTAGCATAGGCGCTCTGAGATATGGTTTCCAAGTTACGGTTTCTTGACGATTAAGGAATCTGTTCGAAGTGTCCAGCTTGAGTTTCCATGCAGGCATTGCAGGAGACAGACTTTTTGAACCGTGTTTTCTTCCACAACGTCTGACTGGGGTTGTTTACCATGACGGCCTACGAAACGTCCTTCCAGAGCTGTATGAAGATGTAGATCTGCAGACGAGGATTTACTTATGGTTCATTTTCTTCTTACATTTCAGGAATTCTTGAGAAACGCGTTTCCAGATGGGATGAGGGACCAACATCATGCCTTGCCCATTCCCCTGATTTAAATCCCTTATATTGTTATCTCAGGGGACATCTCAAGTCTACTGCTTATGCTAAAGAAGTCATTGACATCCAGGTATTGCAACAACGAAGCAGACCGGATTTGAGATGACTGGTACGACACCATGAATTTTTCAGCGAGTCAGGCGATCTCTGTTAAGGCATGCAAGATTCTGCATTGATGCTCGAGTTGGACAATGAACATTTTATTTATTCGTCAGGAGCTCGTAACTCGGAAACAATGCTTCAGAAGCACTATATTCATAAAGCATTTTTTTGTATTGTGTGTAGATTTGCCTTCTGTAGGTTGGGCCGTTCTACGTTCACCCTGTACGTGCACCTGAGCTATTAATACCTGTACCTAGTCCCTTTGAATCTGATATTACTGATGCAGAGTTAAAGGGATATTGATCGAATCCCAGCAAGATTTTTCCTAGCAGAGATGAAACATTATTTTCTCTGGTCCTCATGCTTACGGTTTGAAAAAAAGTTTCCTCGTTAGTGGAAGGAGTCTGTAGGCCTACCTATTGATGAGGGCGATGAAAGTGCTTGTATTAATAATTATCGATACTTCACTTGTATCAGCGACGTACTAACTTCTGTAAAACACTCTCTCAAGGTTAACTCCATACGTAGACAAAATTATTAGAGATTATTTGTGTGAATTTCGACGCACTGGATCATTACCGATCAGGTACCTTGGATACCATGGATTAGTATTCAGTGACATGTCACAGGTGCTTGCTGCCTCCATGGTCAGGGCAGTCGAAGAATGTCAACCAACACGGCGTCGTATTATAGCAGAATGTAATCTTCGTCGGCACTGCCGCTCTGAGAACGTTAAATCTTGCAGAGGAAGAGATGTTCGTTTCCAAGAGCGTTCGGAAATTTCGAACGCGTACTACACCACTAGTTGCTCAAAACACGCGCGAATGAAAATTAAATCATGTACTACAAACTACAAACCCATTAATCGAAAGTAAACGAATAATAACTTACCTTCAAGTGTGTGTGTGTGTGTGTTTGTGCAGATACTTTACTGGATGAGTTATAACTCATGTGTGGGCTACTTCATAAGTTGATAAAAATTTTCTGCACTTAGAGGGTAAAACATACGTGGGATGATTTGCGTTGTGAACTGACATGCACATACACAAAACGTAATTGTGTTTGCGAGTTTTGGGACTTTCGAAACGGTATAACTGAGGGATGTGGTCATCTGGGATATAAGGCTGTGTGCCTGGAACGTGTGGCTTTCATCTTCAAGGGTTCATGGATCTTGAGCCCTTGAAGATGAAAGCGACACCTTTCTTCGAAACATCGGAAACCACGTACCCAGGGACGCAGCGTCACATCCCAGAAGACCAGAAGACTGGAAGTCTCTAACTTGTGTTTGGTAGTCTTGTTGTGTTTTACATACGGCATGGGAAATGTCGTGAAGAGGGGAATCGATATAGTCAGATTAACGTATTTCTGTATCGCCCATCTGTAAAGTGTTAGAGAAATCCATTCACTGAGAAAATAAAGGAAGCTAATTGTGAAGTGTGTCTGTTGCGCCGTTACCGGAGAGTGAGACAGGAAGAGTTCGTACCTTCGATCATTTAATTCTGTCCTGCGCAGTTCCCGCCTCTCTTTCGCCCCTGTTGCTTGACGTCATTGTCTTGCACTCTACTGCGTATTTTATTTTACTTCATGTCCTGAAAGTATTGTTTTCTTCTGACCTGGCCACTCGTCCGTGGAATCTTTACTTACTGTAAGAAATCGGAATTGTGGAAACCCCAAAGGGTGTGCTTAGTTAGGTGTGCGTTCGTAGCGTACGGTCCGCTAGTCAGTAGTATCAATGTCACAGAGGCAGAAACTCACGGAAATTTCCCTGTGCACTTACAGCAGTAATGATCGCGACGTGAAGACAAATGGGGGACTGAAAGATAGCTCCGCGTACTCTGAAGGTTACGCGTGAGAGTAAACTGTTGCGAGTCCTATCGAGAGTAGGCCTATCTAGCGACAAAATTTAGTTGTGAGAGTAAATCTTGGCGAGCTGGCTGTCTGAGATTGCTCTGAGGGCAGCGGACTTGCGAGAACTGTCAGTACTAAATTTTCTTTTACACGTTCGAGTGAATTTATGCTTGTTTTGATAGCAAGAACAAAGTGGTGACAGAACTAGCTGTTTTGTGAACACGCTGAAGTGAGCTGAGGAAATTCAGTACCATTAAGGGAGTGAACAGACAAGGCACACTTTCGCGAAGCAAAACCCTCAGCTGCCGTCTAATGGCTTTAGTTATTAATAAGAGAAGAAACAGGAAAAGCATATTTTGGGATAAATTGTAGTTAATGTATTGAATACACGTTGTTGAAATGTACGTAGGTCACATGGATGAATAAATTATATAAACATTTAACTGTATTAATCATACATTATTCACATTCCGTCAAAGATAGCTGTAATTTATTTATTAGTTGTAGTTCATTACATTAGGCTATTAGTAACTACACTCTGCAGCGTGGAATAATTGGATGACAGTGCGTTTGAAAGGATGTTGAAAATTCAGGTGGGCTTAATATTCTGGAATTTGCCAGGATGGAACTAGGAAAAGCACGAAGCACCTAAAAATAGTGGGTATCCTTTGCGAGATTCGAACCAGAAACCTTCAAAATACAAGTCAGAATTGTTACGGATGTGGCAGATTTGCTTGGTAAGACAGTTTGCAGGTTCACATTCATAATTTATGCAATTTACAAACTGCTAGTCTGCTTCACGCAAACAAGGTGGAGTAGACTATTTGCAGCAATATACAGTGAACTTATTTTCGAAGGTTGTGAATTTTTCGCCGCACTTTAGATCATGTACTTAAAACGCTTCACTTATAGAAAGCTACCACTTTTGTTTTTCGCGATCTTTGTTAAGTGTGTCCGCACGTTGTTCGCAACCTCAGTCGTGTGACATTACATCGTAATAACGTTGTCGTTTCATCTTTTGCCGACACTTCCCGGATCGCCATTTGTGCAGATCCTCGCAAGCTGCAGAACCCGCCTGTTCCAGGTTCGATCCCGGGAACTAGCTCCCTTGAGATATAAAGGGTTTTATTTAAAAATGTTTTAGAAGTCTTTCATAAATATTTGCCGAAGCAAGTCAGTCTTTAGCAAATTAAAATGGCAAGTCATTTTTTAACGAGCAAGTGTTTGCCGGTGCAGGAAGATAGTGGCATTGAAAGGCAAAGTGACCATACTTGCCGCCAGCCGTCAAATCGAAGTGAAACAGCCAAAGGTATAGGAATTGAAGGGCAGGTGGAAGAAGCTGGCGTAAGCGCTGGGCAGATACAGGAAACAAGTGGGGAGAGGAAGAAGTTAGTACTATCGGTGAACATGCATGTAAAGAGCAATAATAGTAACAGTGACTTTCTGAGTATGATTTGGAAGGCGATGCAAGAGGAGACGTTAGAAAGGAAACGGATCAGGCAGAAAGATGAAAGGGGAGTATAAGGAAAGGAAGGATAACATGGAACAGGTATAAGGGAAGATATAGACAGGATAAACGACAGGTTAGTGAGAAATCTGCAACGTGAGACACCAAAGCTATCCATCGCAATGATATCCCTTGAAAACTCAGTAGGATATTGTATATTTTAAATATTTAGACTGAAATTATGAATGAGAGGTTGGACCAACAAATGTCGGAAGCCAAAAACAATCAGGTGGGTATTATAACTGAACTGACTTACAGTAAAAGGGATTTTGAAAGCAGCGTGGGAGAGATTCACAGAACTTGTAGAAATTAGAAAGGAGATGCCTATTGAAAGCATCATTTCGCTGAATAACAAGGTAGATGCGGAAGGCAGAGATAGCACTTCTAAGTTTGAAGGTTTGAGTTCTGACTCTTGAGGAACAAGTGACTGCCGCGGGCTGTGTTGTTGTCCGGCATTAAGTTGGAAACGATAAAAGACTTTGAAGATGGCATAGAAGTAGGACATCCTCGTACGAGGTTAGGAATGAGTGGCTCCCAACATTCTGATGACCACCTGGAGAGTGAATATGAGAACGGTTATGAAAGGGCTAATGTTGTAGCTGTATTGTGTAGTATACCTGATACTGGAACAGATGTAGATGATAATGGAAACGCTAGACAGGAAGTTTGTACTGTTACGGGAATATTCTAAGCTATTTGAGTTTGCCAAAATTAGTGACCGAGAGGTGCAAAATGTAGTTCAGTTTCCTTTGGATTTGGGCTCTTTTATTTCCTTGTGAAAAATGTGCCAGAATCGATCAAACTTCCATTAGCTAAGAAGGCCGTGATTGGTGGTTATACAAGCCAGTGGTTAGACGCATTGTATAAGGATTTGACTGCACCTGAGCAATTCAGACACGATTGTCGAGCTGTTATGGGGACCACAGACGCAGGCTAGGCTTCATTGTTCATTGTACTAAAATAAGAATGATAAGGCGAAAGGTGGCTCCGTGTCCGCATACTCTTTACGATACTCAAGCATTACCGCAAATTTGTCACCTAGATCGTCCAAAGTAGACATCGTAGAAACCGTCACAGGCCACTTTTCTACATACACTCAGCGTACGCTTTTGTAAGCGAACGTAAAACAATTCGAGAGGCATTAAATTTCTTCAATTAGCTGGATTCCATGGAGGCTTATTAAGGCCGTCTGTCAAACCCGTGTCAACAGAGACAAAAAGAGGAGCCAGGTGATACATAAGACTGGCCAGTTCAAACTGAAATTATGAGTGACAGCCAACTTACCGAAACGTCCGAAGCATAAGATATCAGAATAGTACTAGTTTCAGTGAGAACCAACAGCGCAATTACGACCAGATAGAAGAGAAAGGAGCGCTTTCCAAAACAGAGATAGGCAACAACCAGGTAACCCAAGGGTTCTGCGTATGAGCAGTGACGCAAGAAGCCTAGATCCGAACCCTGAATTTTTCGCGCCGAGCAACAGCGCAGATCGCAGTAATCAGGACAGTAGCTTACTTACCCAGGAAAACTAGGCCAGAACGAACAAGTGGGGACGGTCCCAAGTTGTCACGCAGATCCAAGAAAGTATTTTACATATTTTGAAGTGTCTGAAGATAATCCCGATTGGGGGAACGTTTTCAAGAGTGCTGTGATTTAGACCAATTGAAAATATAGTCTGCTACATTAATGAAAGCAAAGTGCAGAAATGTTCACATGTATAATTACAAACTGGTAATCAGCAGGTGACCGAAGTCGTTGATTCGGGGTCCGAGGTCTGCGTGTTGTTAGAAGAACTTTACGAAAAAGTAAATGATTGTGGCGTGGAGATGTTTTTGTCCCTATGACGAGGGCTATTTTAATCTCGGCCTGGGGCGGCCGAACTAAGCAAATTCGGAAACGAGAGTTTTAGTTCCTTCTAGATTGTGCAATGACGTGGTCGAACGGGTGTTCATTATTGCGCGTGACGTGCTGGCAGAACTTATATTAGTACAAAGTTGAGATGAACTTGAAGGATCGATGCATGTGTACGAGGGTTGGAGACAATGTCAGACGACACGAATTCTTGTATGAAGAAATGGATGGAGAGGAGACACGAAAAGGTCGGTGTTACACATGACAAACAAACCTGTTGACCTACCTATAGCTGCAGTGGATCATGTAAGGTTCGCTTTACCTACCGACTTCACAATCACAGGTTTAAGGACTAGTAAAACAGAAGAAGAGTTAGACCGAGGAAATAAAGTTGAAGTGGAAGGAGAGTCGCGCTTAAGCGGTGAGCGTATCGCTGCTATTGCAGAAAGAGTATATGCAGTAAGTTTTAGATGAGAAGGGAAGAGGGGGGGGGGAGTACTCTACCTTGTTGAATATACATAGGAGAATATCCAAGTTGTGAGGAGAGGGGTTGTAGCGAGGACTTCTAGAATTGCGAAGACGCTAGGAAAACCCCCCCCTTAATCAAAACTGGCAGACACTAGGTCTGTTCGAGAATTTCATCTATTCTTGACAGTCAAAGAACCAAGTTGTTTGACTGCTGAAAGAAAAGTAGACTGTTTGATATGCTCATCAAGTATACGGAACTTTTGACATCTAAGCCAGGCATATGTAATATTATTGAATATCAGCGTAAAGTTACGCCTGGAGAGCCGTTGGTTGAACACATTCGCCCTATACCGTTTTCCGTGAGAGGCGGAGTGCTTGCACAAATCAGACAGATCTTAGAAGACAATATTATTTAAGTGTCATACTCCAGCCGTCTTAATCCCCTTACTTTTGCCATGAGAAAAAGTAAAATCGCACGCACCTGTTTAGATGCGCGGCGTGTAAACAAGTGGCCTTTGACTGATAGATCAAGCGCTCCTCCGATAAATGAATCCTAGCAGAAGTTCCAAGGATCGAGGTTCATCACTACTACAGACCTGTCATCGGCATTCTTGCAAATAGGTTCGAAAGAGGAATCCAGGAAGTACACAGAGTTTCTCTTCGAGTGCCAGGTTTATCAGTTTATGCGAACGCCACACGGTTTTCGCAACTCTTTAGTCGTCTTCATGAGGTTTCTGCAAAATATTCTTGGTCCTGACACATGCGACTGTACTCTTGCGTATGTGTACGATACAGTTGTGCACCCTCCGACTTTAGAACTCCATTTGGAACATTTAGACATAGTACTGCGAAGGCTAAGAAGTGCCAGCGTTACAGTCAGTGCAGAAAAATGTCATTCTTGCAGGAAAGACTTTACGTTTCTCGGGCTCGTGATTCGTGAAGGGGGGATAGCAGCCGTTTTGAGCTATCCATTGGCCGAGAATAGAAGGCAATTAAGACAATTCTTAGACGTCACTAATCACCGTCACAAGTGAAGAAAAGAATTCGAAGGAAGTGACCTTCGGAACTGCTGAAGGCTTTTGAAGTTCTGAGGGCATAGTTCTCCGATACCATTCAATTGACTCATCTCGACGAATCACTAGCTGATGTTATTAATACCGATGCCAGCGGAAAGGCGGTGGCAGCGGTCCTGATGCAGATAAACCGAGGCAGCTGGACTTGTATTGTCTTGACAGACTTACGCATGCTGAACCTCATACAGCGGCTATATTCGGTTGCAGATTAAGAGCTCTTGGCTATTGTTTTTGCCTTGGAAAATTCCGGAATTTACGTGTATGGGCACGAGAGAAGCTTGAACACGGACCATAAAGTCTTGTTATTCATTAATTAACGTGCAGTAACTTCTAACTGGATTTCGAAGTGAATACTGCAGCTGAAGGACGATAGCGGCACGAGCGATTTTATCGCACACACTTTGAGCCGAAATCCAGCGGGTCTAAATGAAAGGGAATTAGAAGGACTCACGCAGCCACGCGTTTTCATGGTATCAGTCATAAATCTCGGAAATGATCATTCGGTCGGTTAGAAGGTAAGGGACTTCTGTGCTTAAGGAGCCAAAAATGTAAGAATTTCTACATTAATGCAAGCTGTTAAGCAGCAGAACTCGTCGAATGGTAGATATTTAGTTCGACGTGAAATCTACGCTAAAGACAAGAACGTTACATACTGGAGACCACTGTTGCCAACGGAGCTGGAGGATCATGTTATACTCTATGTACATACATTGTTGGTCCATTTGAAAACATGAAAGAGTATCAATATTAATAAAAATCCAACTAGATGCAACTGTATGCAGTCTGATTTATTTTACTGCAAAATCACTCCACATGTTTCGGGTGTCTACCGCATCCATCATCAGGAGTTCTAAAAACTTTAACCACAGCCTTCGGTACAGGTCATACTATGAAATACAAGGATTAAATATCGGTACACCTGCTTCCCTCCAACATCCCGACCTGGCCACGTTGGAGGGAAGTAGCTGTACCGATATTTAATCCTTGTATTTCACGGTATGACCTGTACCGAAGGCTGCGGTTACGGTTTTTAGTACTCCTGATGATGGGTGCGGTGGACACCCGAAACATGTAGAGTGATTTTGCAGTAAAATAAATCAGACTGCATGCTGTTGTATCTAGTTTGATTTTTATTAATATTGAATTATGATGCACGGAACCATGAGCTTTAAATTAAAAGAAAAGAGTATGTTCCACACCTTGCGTACTTTTCATCTGAAGAACCTAAGTCGCAAAGTAAGGAGACTAATATCGCGCTACAGTGTATGCCGGATGGTTAAGCATCAGAACCTAAGTCGCAAAATAAGAAGACTAATATCGCGCTAGAGTGTATAGCGGATGGTTAAGCATCAGAACCTAAGTCGCAAAATAAGAAGACTAATATCGCGCTGCAGTGTATACCGGATGGTTAAGCATCCCACTCGTAGGTTTGAAACGGAATGCAGGAGTCACATACCTAAAGCCGTAGGAGAAATTTGCGCAGTAGACGTGTGTGGACCATTGCCTAGCGGGCGCGGAGGCATCCATTATATTTTTGTTTGCTGGGACGTGCTCACGAAGATTTTTAAGCTGAATGTGTTGCGGGCAGCTACTACCAAGACGTGCTTGCAGAAAACCACAACGCAATATGTAGCAAATGTAACTCGCCTGACGTGTATTTTGAGCGACAGTGCGACACAGTTCACAAGTCCAGTGTGGAAGAAACGATTAACAGACGTGGGTATTGAAGTGAAATTCTCTCCTACGAGAAAGCCGCAAGCAATTCCTGTTGAGCGGTGTAGGAAATAAATCTGAAAATTTTGTAAGATCTGTTATTTTAACAGCCATCGGAAGTAGCCAGAATTGTTACTTAAAAGAGAGGAATGGCTAAATGGTACTGTGGCGGGTTCGACTGGTTTCTCTCCGTTAGAATTGACGTTCGAGTCGCCGCGAGATCTGTTTAAGAAATTTTTGAAGAAAGGTGCAGATCAGGTATCAACAGATGAAAGCTTGTCCGACAAGGTGTTACAGGCCTATATAAGAATGAAGTCGAAGGCTAGCAGAAGACTTGAGGGTCAAAAAAGGGGTCTATACAAGTGGGAACCACAGATAGGTGATTTGGTTCTCTGCCGGTGCCACCCGGTGTCTGAAGCATTGAAAGGAGTGAACGGTAAATTTTCGAGACCATGTGAAAACCCCTGGCGCATAACTAAGCGAATACCACCTTATTCTTTTGAAGTTTCCGGCGTGGATGGGAAGTTGCGTGGTGTCTTTCACAAGCAAGCACTGAAACCTTATCTGGAAACATGAACTGAATTACGTGCATGCCGCACTTGGGTGGTTATGCATGGCGTGGTAGATACGGAGGTAGGAAAATGATGACCGGACGTTGGGGTTTTAAGGATAGAATGGACAGATGCATGGAGGGGGGGGGGGGGACACTGTTGAAGAGAAAGCACACAAGCATCCTCGTTCGTTTAGCTGAGGGCCATGGAGAGCTCATGAAAGCTGATCGTGGGGTGTATGATTCGAATCCAGTCATTGTCATGTCATTATTCCTATGTCACCATTGTGGGGTTCTTTTACAGGAGTTCGGGATGATATGCATATGTGCATGTGTATATTATTGTGCGTACTGTGGTATTTATGCAGTTTGTGTGAGTATGTTTTGTGCGATATGCATGTGTAAGGTGATACATAATTGCCATTGTGATTAGTTTTCTTGGGAGGGTAGGATAAAGGGAAGATAGTGCTAAATTTGAAAAGTTAGTATGCTTGTGAAATTCATGCGTGTAACAGAAATGAGGTGTCACGTAGAAGTGTAGTGAAGTGAGACGAGTAGTTTCAACACGAGACACTTGCTTTGTGCGCCATTAATACTAGCATCAGCACCATTATGCGGCGCAACATGTTCTAAGAGACGAATTGCTTGCTGCTCACTGTCCATTTGCTGAGATGGACGCTGTAGAAGGGAAGCTATAGACATGGAACCTTCCAGTTCATTTTTGAATGTTACTGTTGTAACCCACGGATAATTGTGTAAGGTGGAAGTAGCAACTGATGTTCAAATTGTAATTTTCTTTGTTCTGTGTTTGTCTAGTTACTTTAATTATAAATTGACGTGTGTGAGTCTGTGTTGTCGAGCTGTCCTTAGCCCGACGCTGCATGAGAGATATTTCAGAAAAATTGCTTCCGCGACGTTTTCGTTAAATATCTCAGGGGGAATTTGAGCCCAGATCGGTTATTCACCCTGTGTCATTCAGCTCCTAAATACATTTTTTTCTTTTTCATGAGTAATTTGATGTCATTCAACAAATAAAAAATTCGTTTCAAAACAGACCCCGACTTCCCAATTTTCGGTTTCTGGTATGTCTAATAGTGCTACAGATTTACAGTGGTTAAGGGCACTTCCACGAACAAAATTCAGTTTCTATAACGGTCCATTACGTCATTCATTATCAAACTCTTTGGACAGTGTTTACTGATGTAAAATACATTGGAAACTAAGAAAGGAAGTCGTTCCCTCTAATTCTTTTATTTTTTAATGTTACTGCAGCGCCTTTGTTTTTGCCAGTTATAGCCGGAGCCCCGTATCAAACAAACCCAACCATTTTTTTTCCCAAACGCAGGTCGAATTTTATAAGGGTCACGAGTTGACAAAATATTTGATCAGCACCTGTTCCTTCTTTCCTGTGGAGCAGGTCTAAAAGCCCCTTCACGAATTGGAAGTTCTCATTAACGCCTCGTAAGAAACAGCAAGCTGTGCAATATCTTCAACATATGTGCCTTGGTCAGTTGCAATTGAAAACGTCACAAACGCTCTACACGTTTCTCTAAATTGACACGCTGTATATCCTGCCGTTTCATTCACCGTATTTGCAGAGACCGATATTTTAAAAATAAGCTGTTGTTTCTCGAGAGAGTATTTTTTATGCCTTCCTTATGTACTCATCCACTTGCTCTCCATCCGTCAGTAGTTTTATTTTCTTAGCGATTATGTGTGATATAATAAGATTTAAACTGCTGCTTCGTTTGTTTTGTCGTAAGAGAAGATATATTCTGCTACCGCTGCAATTCACATTTCATTTCCTTTAATGCATCTTCTCTTAGCTTTCTTTCGAGAACACCAAATTTTTGTAAAGTTTTGTAACAGCGGCATAAATTTTATTCTTTTGGGACTGACGCCACTGGACTAGAAATGAGACAGTTTTATTGCACACCATACTGAAACAGTACATGTATGTCTTCCCATTTTTTAATACACGTCCCTCGTCTTCTAATTTTGTTTTCTTCACTTTAAACACAGATATGGTAACAGCGAAATATGTATTATATATCGTACAACATACCAAGGTAGTGCAAGGTCCACGAATTTACACAGATCAAAAACAATATTTCAATCACAACAGCTGTTTAAAGTGGTACCGAGCGGATTGAAATTCTTTTTGCCGCATTTTCCATCGATCTCTTTCACACGAGCGACTCAGTCGACGGCGACTTATCGCCGTAACGTCGGACATACTATCCTTATCATCTCTGAAAACGAACGCTGAGTACAGTGCTAGACATTATTGCTGTGTGGGTCCTAGGAGAACTGAAAAAGAAAAGGGGGGAAGAAAAGTGTGGGTTCACTCTGTAGTATGTGACAGACAAAACGAAATGTTATTTCGGACTATTTTTGAAGATCCGAGGAGAGGCGAAGTGAAGTTTTTTTTAAAAATTATTTTAGAATTTATGGACTATTTTGAAGAACTTTACGAGACTATTGAGTAGTCTGTACAAAAAAGACATGAGGAAATCTATACCACCCAGAGAGAGAGAGAGAGAGAGAGAGAGAGATTGCCATTAACACTCAGGTAATCACAGTATTTTAATTACCCACTCTCATGAATTATTCAGATTACAATTTAGGCTAAATACAACTTAATTTACAAATTATTTGTGGCAGTTCACGTGTATGTACTAGCTCCTGTACTCATCAATAATTAAATCCATAACATTGTATTTCGCTGTGTGAATGGCCCACATGTGCAAGTTTATTGGGATGAAAAGGGGTAATGTTGCTCCTGTCGCTATAGTTCAATTGGAGATTGTGTGTGAAAAAGTTGTGGTGGTGGTGGTTGAGCGGTTTGTGAATAACCTAGGTTTGTACGGTGCTGTAGATTTGTAGTAGGAGGAAGATAAGGATTTACAGCAGGTTATGGGGAAAAAGAAGCTGTTGTGTTTTGAAATCACTGATATAATATCCCATTTAGGTTGTAGTTTTCTGTCAGGCGGAATGTCTTTTAGGTTCTTCACAAATGATAGCATGGAGAGTTTGTCTTCGTCATCTGAAATCTGCTTGTGAACTACAAACCGCTTGTCAGTGCTTGATGCTGAATTGCGCTCAGTTGGACACGTCAGACATGTCCTTTTTCTTTTGCTTTCTTGTCTTTCTTCTCCTTCCTCCCGACTCTTCGGTGTTGTTAGAATGAGGCACGATATCAACCGAGTCATCAAGATTTGAAGTAATGCTGTTCTGTAAATTCGGCCGCAAAAACAAGCCATCAAAGTAGGCATATATGCTCTGTTCAGCCAGCACCGGAAACTAACTACTTTCTTTGTCGTTTCTCTGACAAAGCAGTCCCTTAATTTTTAAGATTTCTTTCTGCAAAAACCTACAATTAAGAGATATAAAATATTAGTTACTGTTGTGTGTTTGTGGCACAGATTATACACCTATAAGTTCTTCATATTTTACAGGTACTTTGGCTTGTACTTTCAATTTATCCGATCTGTATTTTGCGTATATAATAGGAATTCAAACCCTCAGTATAATTATTCAAGAAGTTTGCAAGACGATCTGGGAATAACTGCAGCCGAGCTTCGTGCCTGTACCATCACAAGAAGATTGGCTACAAATTTCCCCAAAAATTCGAGCAGTGTGCCAACTTTCCAAATTGCATTGGTCGTGTAGGTGGCAAAGACTTCGGATAGTGAAACCCGTAGTGAGTCGCTTTATTATACTAATAAACGTTTTTTCTCAGTTGTTCTGCTAGCTGTGTGTGATGCCAACTACCATTTCACATTCGTTGCTATTGTAGCATACGGGAAGGATTTTGGCACCCGTATTTTCCAGAACAGTGTGTTAAGAAATAAGATACCCGGTAATGAATGTAACATTCCTGACCATCGCTCTGTAACTGGGGAGAGTGATATCCTTCCACATCTGATGTTTATTGGACCGTGCATCATTGTGATAGTTGAAGAATAAAAAACCAACTAGATGTCACTTGCTATTTTTATTTTACTTCTTAGAGACTCAACATGTTTCGGGCATATTAATGCCAGAAACATGTTGAGTCTCTAAGAAGTAAAATAAAAATAGCAAGTGACATCTAGTTGGTTTTTTATTCTTCAACTGTCCTTCCACATGTTTTCGTAGGCGATGAAGCTTTTGTTCTCTCGACACATATTATGAGACCATATTATGGCAAAAAAAATTGTCTATAGAAAAAAGTATATTACTTTAGACGGGGAGGCAAGGAGATTTATCGAAGGCACTTTTGGAATTTCAAGTAATAAATGCAAACTTTTCCACAGATCCTTAAATGTGTCTGTCGACAGTGCTCAAAACATAGGTAAAGCTCACGTCATATTGCATAATTTTGTGGGCAAAAGGGATGGTTTTCGTTTGGAAGATAAATTCATTTGTAAGGGGTTACACAAGACATTGTTCAGTCAGAAGAATCTAGTACCGGCATAACACCTGAAAATACGATGCAAATTTGTGTGTCATGTACCGTGGCAGTATGACCGTGTTGAGACCAGTATCAGTGCTGGTGCGAAACATCGAAATGAAACGTAATATGAAAATTATAAAGTAACATGTATAATTACAAACGTAAATAATGATGAATATAGACCTACTGTTCATTGAATTGATGGTGAATATGAAAAAAATATTTACGATTATTTAAAAAATTCTTTTAATTCTTTTAAAATTTCGTGAGAACAGTAATTTCATTTTCTACAGGTTTGTTTTTCTGGAAGTAAAGGAAATTAACTGTTATTAATCTTATGTCTGAAGAAGACTAATTCATTTTTCTGCAATATAAATGTATTACTGTTGCTGATAAATTAATTTTGATATAGCATTTACCAGTCCAGTTCTTTTGCCCACTTCGATAGTATTGCACCGCTCGTACGTTTCTTTACATGCCTCCAGCCAGCCACCCTGTTCTTTGGCCTTGGAGTTTGGAGTATCCTTCACAATAAATATTCCACAGAACGTGAAATATGCTAATGAATTGAGTAAATTGTGGCGTGTCGAGTATTTCTCATCGTGTCGCCATGGATACATTGCGTGGTTCTGTTGTCACCCGTAAGTCTCACTATCTTCGAGCGACAAGACAGAAAAGGCGACATCTAATATGTCGAAGGGAGGCTACGCAGACAGTCGACCGTGTGAACCCCCTCTTTGCTTACTATGTATTCTGTGTCGCTGGCGATTCTGTCGCCCATTTGAAGAGGGGCCTAACTTAGTAAACAGCTGTTCGAGAAATATTTACTTTGCGTCTACTTAGACGTTCACGTTGTTAAGTAACATTTAAATAAAATCAGAAGTCAATAAATATGCCGACAGTCGAATGAAGTGTTGAGGTGTGTGGTGGGCTGCAGTGGGTAATTAAACTGAGGGCTGCAACAGATGAACTGCGACACGCGAGCTGCGTGTTGGACACAACTGCACTACGCTCTCCTGACTCCTCCATATGCATTTATACTTTAATTTGCTTACCTCGTTTCTGTATATAAAGTGAATGTTATGTAGTTATTATATACAAAAATTAAGCAGGTTTACTAAGCCAGCATTGTTACTCGCTGTCTCGTGTGCTTCCTCATTTTTCAGCACACCCGTTCAAACCAGATAGCTGTCACATTACTCTGTTCATAGAGGTGGATCGTCCATTCAGAAGCACATTATTTCAGTGTAAAACATTTTTTTTATTCGTGTGATGATGCTTCTGAGGCAAGCTGACTCAGATGATATTAAAACTCAAATGTGGTACTGTGTTACGCGTTTAATTTAACGGACCCCCATTGAGCGGATCTTAGATCTAATGGACCAGCCTTTGGGCCATACTTTTTCACAAATACTGAACCAATCCGCTGTTACCAGTTTTGAGAAAAATTTAAACCTTTACGCTGTTCGTTTGCGCGAAAGGTGTTCTTATTTATCAAAAGGAGATTTTTTTCGCGTGCTAATGAATCGTTGTCTACTGTCCTTGAGGAGAGATGAAATGCTGTTCTTCATGACGCCTCCTTAGTCTTTGTCTTTACAGCGGCCAGACGCATTTGCAGAATATTTTCAATCAACTCCGCTTGTTATATTCCTTAACGATAGCTTATTGGTCAAATGGGTAGTCGTAAAATTCACCGCTAACAAACGTAATCACCCTGAATTTTCGGAAGTTTTAAACATGTGAAAGTAATTTTTTATCGCATGCTTTCCGACAGCCAACAGAACATTGCTTTGCTTGAAGGTTCCCAGGTTTCTCCCGCTTGTCGTTCTGATAGTGTCAAGGTGAAGAGATGAATATCGAGCACGGTGGAGTGATTGTTTATGAAGTTCTTCGCGAAAAACCTGCCCAAGTGCACTTCGTCCACTGCGAATCTCAGATGGAGTGGGCCAGGATAGAACCCGCGTGTCCGCGGTGAGAGGCTCAGTCACGCAATTCTAAAATTAATCTACATTGTATGTAAAGACTGATATGATTCCTTACAGAGAGCGCATTGTGCTTTCATTAGAAAGGCGAGTCAGTGACTGTTGAAAGAAATAGTGGTTGTTTATTGTGAAAATCATATGTAACACATAACTACATATGTACACTATGTGAGCAGTGCTTTATTGTTAAACCTGCCTGTATGTGTATAACCCTTTGACATTAAGCGGTTAAGATAGGCGATTACAATTACCACACCCAAGTTCATGATTTATGTCCACTGTCTGATTGTATGCTGTATAAGCTCTCCGGTTGAAAGTGTCATTCAATAAGCCAAAACCAGTCAGTCTGAATAAACCACCAACAGTCATTACAGATTGTTTAGTATTTGGTAGTTGCATTACAATAGTGGTGCCTTCCTAACATCATAGTTGAGTAGTTAGCCCTCGTGATTCATATTTCGGAAGTCCCGGCTTCAACTTTTGGCCCACAGAGCTCCTGTTCTGACTGGCCTTTTTTCATGATTTTCTTTACTCATTCAGATTCGGGGTTAATACGCCAAATTAGGCCATGGCCACTTCCTTCCACATTCTTTCCTCTTCCATTTTTTTTCCTAATCATCCTACCACTCAATACTATATAGACTTGAGTTACTGAGAACCTTGTTAAATATGAAAGGGTAAAGTGTTCCCGTTACAGGCCCGGTGTGGCCCAGAGCGTGTGTAGAGGTATAGCTCTACTCTTCCATGACCGCGGCACTAGAAGGGGGTGAGTGGTCAGCAGCACGCCCTAGCCGCACTTTACCCCCGGAAAAGACCCGACACTCATTTTACAGGAGGCTGAGTGGGCCACAGGGCCGGTCTAGACGGGCGGAAAATCTCGTCCCCACCGGGATTCGATTCCGGACCGTCCAGTCAGTCGCTGTACCGACTGAGCTACCCGGCACCTTGTTAAATATACCGTAGATAAATTACTAACTAGATAAATATTTAGTATAATGAACAATTTTGTGATAGTACATTTTTTGCAAATCTGATTATTGTAAATTACCAATAAAACTGTTTGTATCATTATTCATACTGAATCTCGTCATGAACGCAATCCCAGTGGAGTAATCAGTAGAATATATAAGGGATATTAGAGTAAATTCATGCAGCCATTGCATTCAGGCCAGCGTCATTCCATCTCTGTGAAGTGCTAAAATGGCAAAATATTTCCACGCTCTTGTGCAAAAATTTGGTACAAAGGTCTGTATGTTAATCATTCTTTCCTGAAAGAGTTCATGATACCTCTATAACTTTCACTGGCACTGTGTTTTTGTTGGGGAGGGAGAGGGGAGTAAACTATTTATAAATTTATTTTGTACTTTCAGTTCTGTTGACACGTTTAGGATAAGCTTGAGAACTACAGAATTGTTTTGTGAAAGTCTGAATCAAATTACAGCGCACTATATTTAAATAAAATTTGTAGTTAATGCAGTAAATGAGACATTCAGATACATAGGATTCATGTTACACTTAAACATCAGTCCATCTCAGTTCATGCACAAGATTGTAACTGTCACATTCTTCACTGTATACTTTCTCTCGAGTCTCTATTTCCTTATGTTGTCTGGACACTGATGTAGTAATTTGCATTATTTCTATCAAGCTGTTTTTAGATAAATATTCCCTGGTGCTGATGTATGGATGTTCTGTTTAAAGCACAATCTTCATCCCTTGTACAATGTCTGTGTTAATTTCACACTTTGCTGTTGTGATTCTATGATTGTTCATTGTGCATTTTGTTGTTTGTGCCAGATCCAGGAAAATTATGCGGGTTGCAAGGCAATTTGATGTGTTTTAATTTATTATTGAATGTTTGTAGCAGTGAATTATAAAGTCCTTGAGCTTTTTTCAGCTTTGGTACTTATGCAGTTGTTATAATGTTTACTCAAATTATCCGTGCTGATTTACTTGAAGTGTAATTTGTTTGGAGGTTTTTCTTTTCTCCAGGATACGATATTTCTTCCCAGGATGGACATCATTGCCCGCTTCCATTTTAATTAACCTTTACGGACTTCTTAGTTACAGAAACTGTTGGCTGCTACAGGATTGTTAGTTGTCAATGTCTGCCATTTGCATGTACACCTCATTGTTTTTTACACGTGTGGTAACATTAAAGTGTTTCAGTTTTGCAGTTCTCTTATTTTGTTGAGTACAAACCAAGAGTTTTTTGTGCCAAAGTATTCTAACATACGTAAATTCCAACCCCAGAGTGTGCCTAAATTCTCAGAAGGAAGGCTGAGGTTATTTTGATTCTTACAAAAATAGAAGTTTTTTTGAGTACATTGTTATTAAGATTATGGATAGAATGTTTTGGCGGAGCTTCATTTCAACAATAACAGGATGCGGCTGAAGTGTGAAAAATTGGTTATTTGGCATTACGTTTTCATTCAGTCCCATGCCCCATATTGTATTTAGACCCATATGCACGATAAAATTGTGTGTCCTCGCGTTTTAATACGTGATTATGTAAACGCATTGAATATCAGATTTGTTGTAGTTAATAGTTCTGTTGCTATACAAGGCCAGTCCAAAAAGATACCGAACATTTGAAATAGCGCGCCAGTGAGCCGGAGCAGGACGCTTGCGACGGTGGTGCTGTGTAGCTGGGACTTTAAGCTTTATTTTGACACTAGCCACATCACGCCACTTTCAATTAGTCATGAGTTAAGCGGCCTTGAGTGAACGTGTGTTTAGTGTCTTCGGCGATTTTGGTCGTGGCAAGGATTTTCCCACCCACTGCGACGACTGCACTTTTGTTTCAACATCGTAGCCGTACACCCACGTTTCATCACCTGTTATGACATTTTTCAGAAAGTTTTCATCAGTATTCAAACGACCTAATAACTCCTGACTGACTGTGACGCTGTTCTGTTTTTGTTCCTCTGTCAGCAGACGCAGCACAAATTTTGCGGCAACACGAAGCATCTTCAGTTTTTCGGTCAAAATAGTGTGGCATGAACTTTTACAGATGCCTACTTCTTCGGAAACTTCACGGATAGTTAGACGACGATTTTCACGTATCGCAGAACGCACTTTCTCAATGTGATCGTCGCCCGTTGACGAAGAAGGCCGTCCAGATTT
>Ga0136643_10002290_pt1 | contig 24672 bp, 9 predicted proteins | sample TergutLab28metaG_FD_96883 | JGI IMG/M metagenome (GOLD analysis project Ga0136643, IMG submission 96883) | Labiotermes labralis P1 segment gut microbial communities from Petit-Saut dam, French Guiana - Lab288 P1 (version 3) (version 3) | ecosystem: Host-associated > Arthropoda: Insects >... | reverse complement strand
GCGGACAATTGGCTGCTCCATGATGACAATGCACCCTCTCACCGAGCTCTCGTAACTCGTGAGTTTCTCGCCCACAACAGCATTATCACACTTCCGCATCCGCCGTACTCACCAGATTTGCCCACTTGCGACTTCTTCTTCTTCCCGAAGATGAAGCTGCGGCTAAAGGGTCGCCGCTTTGACAGAGTGGAGGAGATCCAGCGGGAATCGCAGAATGTTCTTGGTACGCTTCGAGAACAGGACTTCCAGCACGCGTTCCAGCAGTGACAATGGCGCTGGGATCGATGTGTCGTTGCACAATGGGACTATTTTGAAGTGGATGCTGCCCAAACTTAATCAAGTAAATACATTCTAGTGTATAGGTCAGTCTCGGAACTTTTTGATACACCCTTGTATTAACGGCTAGAGATAAACCTGCACATTGCAGCTGTTAGCTTACTGTGAGACACTAAAATTTCTTTCTCATTTATCACCCAAAGCCAATAGCCAATCGACGCCATATCAGTCATTAAGGTAACGTTATAGCATTAACATGAAGTAGGAAGTAACCTGTCCGGTTTCGTCTATCGATTCTCCATATCCGTTTTCATTCATATACCGACACGCCACGTAGTTCAGACACTGACAGCGTCACAAAATAAATCACAACCATGTCATTTCGGAATTTATATAACTCTTATAACTTCAATCGGTTCTCTACGTTGTGTTACCCTCATGCAGTCGTAAACCATTTCCTGTTATATACTATCCTGGGTAGAATAATAACAGTGTACACAAAGCTGTATTGCTGTCTGTAGGTACACCATAAATATTACGCGACGGAAACTCATTAATACCGACTCAAACTTGCTTTCACTGTCGTTCCCTACTGCAGGTTTGCTCTTCTGTTTGTAACTAGTATAAATACTGACGGTAAAAAGCATAATGGACACGTAGTGATGGAATATCAAGCTTTATTGTCGCATGTGTACTGTTATATGACTAAGGTGCATTCGTATCCCTTGAGAACTAACACCTACAAATTTTAGTTCTACCAGCCACTGCGTACTTGATAACTGCACTGATCTATTGGTTTTCAGTCAAAAACAGCTGCCTTTATTCATGCATCTGGTTACGTTTTTCAGTACAGGTTGTTTGTTATTGTCAAGCATTACACAAATGCAGACGGAAATATATATCATTATACACTTGCCAATGTGCAGTGCCTAAAGGGCATGGGGCCATTTGAATGTAACAAATGATATAAAGTGGTGTCTACCACTCTGTAATTATAACGATTCAAATTTGAATACTCCAAAAGTAATCACTAAAACAACATATTGTACAAAACCCAGTCTTTATTACATTCGAGGATAGATTTTTTTTTTAATTATTTCTTGGACACATCTAGTTCTAGTCAATATTTTATCTTTATGCAATGAAGTAAAATTTATTCTTCAGTACTTCAAATGTAGCAACGCTTAGGATTCCAGGACAGTGAGGCTTCCAGAATTTCTATAGAGTCTGCATATGAAGGTCTCAAGGTTGTTAGCCCTAAACACCGGCCGCCTTTACTCCCCAGGAGATAACCCTGGTACTGATTTCTGTTAGAGGCTGAGTCGACCCCAACGTCTTTGTGCGGCCGGAAGGATTAAGTAATTGATAAATCCCAAGGACTCCAACGGGAATCGCAACCGCAATCTTCCAGCTTTTAGCTCAGTGTCTCGACGCTTAAAATGTAGATATTCAGTTAATACGTATATAAGGTATTTTATTAGTAATTTGGGTGCAATTTTGTCATTAGGCTTATAATTTTCAAGGCTGTTATAAGAATGTGAAGAAGTCTAAAAATGAAATCGCTCAATGCGAACAAAATCCACTCGTGATAGAAACCTGCTTCTTCTCTGGTAGCACCCAACCTCCATAAATTCGAAGCATTGCACATTCCCCAGTCTATTCTTCAAAATGCCCTACAAATTCTTGCACAATGATCACCCAATTCTGTACTAGATTTGGTATTTTTTAAGTAAGTTTACTGGCCTTTTTGTTTGAAATTTAAATTCCCGTAAAATTAAATATTGACATATTTCATATTCATAGCAGCGCAGTGGAATACACCTAACACGATAGTGCACCATAGAGTAGCTCGTAAGAAGTTCACATTCTTCCAGCTTTCACAAAATTCATTCTGATGATCCACTGGTAACCGGAGTCTGAGACCAGCTGCTGAACTCGTTACAGACTAAAATCAGCCTGAATTGCATTAAAGAATCATTTCGTGCCATTCAAGCAGGACATTTGCCGCATTATAAAAACGATTCAGTTAACACCTTACAATATGCGCTTCGTTTGTGAGTCAGTGGAATGTATTTAACTCTTGCTTGCCATTGTTACTGGTTTTCCACAAATAGGTGACAGCAATCAAACAGAAGGAATTAGCTCTTACTTCTGTTCCATAGTTGCCATAGAGCTTGATTATTTGGTGAGAGACGTTACTCTGTTGGTGAAGTATTAAGCAATTTTATGACGTTTGGTGTCTAACAATTTGACAGGCTTACACAATACTTGCATTTTCGGTGTCTTCATTTCAATATCGATTGAGGAGTGAGTATCCACCATCGATAAAGCTTTGTGAATCCCGAAAATAATATTATATTTGAACGGATTATTTTTGTTGTTGTTGTTGTTGTTGTTGTTGTTGTTGTTGTTGTTGACTATCAAAATGGTTTCTAAAGCCAGATAACAAATATAACGAAAAATTTTATTTTAAAATATTTACTAAAAATTAAAATTTAACTGGAACTTGTTGTTAAATTTGTCTCAGTTCTTCGTGTCAAAAATTAAGGATTACAGCCAGATATAAAAAGAACAATAATTTAATAAACAGTATTTTAGTGGCTTCATCAGTCATCTGGAGTCAAAGAACTGTGACTAAAGATGGGGCATATGCGCGCGTATATTTTGTGATCAGTCACATGACGGGCCCATTTGTAGTAAAGAAATAATCAGTTTCTTGTGAAACACACAAACGACACCAATAAATAAAATAACCAATGAGCTTGAGAGAGCTGATTTATTTCTGACAAGTCGTCACATCTATCTCGTGTCGATTGCCAAAACGTGTTCCTGAAGCACGCTAAGAGGGTAAACGTCACTTACTTTGGTGACGAACAGAAGTTGTAGAACCAGAAGCGGTGACCAGGAAAATGCGATGTGACTGATACTCTGTTCCCACATATCCACACAGATGGACGCGTTTCCTTGAGAAAGTGAACGAAACCTGCTTGCAATTATTACTACGTTTACTCTCAACGTAAGTATTACGTTATATGCGTCTCTAGCACACCTGTAGCTGTGTTTTGCAGTGAATGCATATTAGTGACACGTGCAGTAGCGAGGACAAGTTTTGTGCGCAGTTATTATCATAAATTACGACAGATGAAATCTCGGAAAACAATACTATTATGCGGACTATCTTTTACTGAACTCCTTAATTAACTCAATGTAGTAGTTTTCTTCCTTGAGAAGCTAACAGTTCCTCAGCCACTCAAGAAATTCCCGTCATTTTATGGAAACTGAAGGTTCATTACCGCATTCACAATCGTCCGACACCGGTCCATATCCTCAGCCAGAACAATTCAGTCCATGTCTCCACATCCCACTTCTCGAAGAACCATTTTAATATTATCTTCCAATTGACGCCTAAGTTTTTCTCTCGGTCTCCACCAAAACATACGTGCCCAACCCAACACATTCTTCTTGATTTGATCACCCGAAAGATATTTGGTGAGGAGTACGCAGCATTAAGCTCCAGGCTAGGTAATCTTCTCCACTCCCCTGTTACTCCGTTCCTCTTAGGACCAAATATCCTCTTCAGAACCTTATTCTCGAAGATCCTCATCCTATGTTCCTCCCTCCATGTTGGCGACCCAGATTCACACCCAACAAAACAACAGGAAAAATTACAGTTCTGTATACTTTGACCTTTATATTGTTGGATAGAAAACTGGAAGACAAAAATTCTGCACCGAATGATAGCACCCTTCAACTGAAATTCGCACTAAACGAAACACTCAGATGCTCCACTAAGAAATGTTCTATTATACTCGTATATTACTAGCGTAAAAACACGAACCACCACCGAAGATAATGTCACAGAAGAATGACAAACGGCCTGACGTACACAAACACGTACACATGTAGGACCACATAATATCTCTATTAACATAGTACGTATTCTACAATAGAATTTTACGAGTAGGTAGCTGATTTCCGACTGTAGAAAGAGAAGAGTTAAGACTGTTAGCGTTGTAAGGTGTTAATAGCAGAATGCACGCAGTGTGGACACAATGAAACTTCAAGTTCACCGGCCACAGCGTCCTGTAAGAGCCTTTCTTTGTCTGTTGTCAAATTGGGAAAGACGACTGCAGTTACGTGAAGAAATGGAGCATGCGGCATTAGGTAACTACCCTGCGTGCATTATTAGAGAAGGGAGAGAGAGAGAGAGAGAGAGAGAAACTATTTTTATTTAAACAAGCTCTCAATTGTTAAAATTATATCATATCGGCGATTGTAGATGAAAGAAATATGTGTATGGAACATGTTGAAAAATAGTAAGAAGAACTTCGGTTTCCACTTTATCCACCGAAAATCCCACATGAAATGCCCGGGAATTGAAACCCTATTTCTACGTTGACATGCCATCTACTAACTGCCTGACACTTGGCACGGCATTGTGACAAAATCAGTGATTGCACTATCTCATCCATAGAAACTGGGATTAAAAGTGGTGACTTTGGAACTGCAGTACTTTCTGCAGGCCTTGCACTACAATAGTTCGATCCTTTTTCTAAATAACTAATATCACTTCCACTTCCGCCTACCGGTTGTCAGCCAACTCTTTGCCTAGTTGGAAGATGACGTGCTATAATTTTTCTTGAATTTCGTTGCTTTCTTCTTCCATGATATTTTTAATCGATTCTTATAAAATTTTCGATATTTAAATCTTTTATGAAATAGTCTTTCGACTTTGGTAGTTTTAAGCGCACTATTTTTGACAAGAAATATTTTGCATGAAAGTACACAAGATCAACAGAACTCAGGTCGTAGTGATGTTGATGTAGGCCAAGAACTGTTAGTTCGAATAACTTTCGCCTTTTGATTTGACACACGGTGTAGTGGGCTTTGTCTGCCCAGAAATTTCGGACGAACGCACTGTCTCCATGTTCTGGAAGAGTGAACTCGTTCAGGAGGATGCTGGAGTGATTCAGTCACGATTAAGAAAGAAGCAGTGCTTTTGTTCGGCATCTCGGAACAAATAGAACCTACTATATAGTATATGAATCCAGAAGACGACCAGCATCAACTGTGCGTCTCTCTCACAAGCCACTGCGCCGATCTTATAGAGGCATAAGTCATATTTCCATTGGACACTATTCACACTATCCCCTCCACCCTTCTCCAACACCCCAACATTGCAAGAAGTGTGGTGTGACTTAAACACCACTTCGTCTGTACCTTTCCTGCCAGATTTTTCAAGCACATTTTCTTTTGGCAGATGTTGTAAGATTCACCAGTTACAGTGTTTTCCAATTCTAAAGGGAGGTGATTTCTCAGCACAGATACGTATATTTCATAGCAGTCAGTATTCATTCAAACATCCCAACGTGCAATACACGGGCGTGTCCGATAGATGACTCCAAATCACCTGAAACTCCAATCAGCAAAGTTTGACTTGAGCTCTTAATTGTGTAGTCGTTCCACTCTGTTGTGACAGACTATTCATCCATGTTCTCTTACTTCGGCTTCGTAGTTCGGAAGTGGTGTACCAGGTTATGGCGCCGAGGCGCAAGGGTATCTCTGTCAAACACAATGACTTTTTTTCCCTTTCCTCCCACAAAAAGAAGGTGAAATGAGGATCCTTTAAAATTAGAAATTTCGGATTCCTGATTTTCCAATACATGGCACTTTTAAAGAAAACACTAAATTTCACTTCATTGTAGACCAGTTTATTTAGCTTTCCTTGTATTTATAAATTGCCTCCGAGCAACTTAGTTCTAAATTTTCAAAGCAGACACCCTCGAAATATCTACAGTTTGGTTCGCTTCCCAACCAAGCTCCCCTCAGAATTTATTTCAGTAAGCCCACAACTAAAAGTTCAAAATATGTTGCTATTTCTTTTTTCTCCTAAACACTTTTACATTTGCACGTTTTACAAAAGCGGCATTACATAAGTCGAATCACAATACCACACAAAGGGAACAAACATTCCTTGTATGGCCAGCTTTCATATCAATACATTTACGATCAATATCATGTGGTCTACATAAGTGACTGCGTCTCTAAATAAAGGAACACGAAAAGCTATGAATTGTTTAAAATTCCATGAAGCGTTCTGGACTGACTGTAGGAGAACTACGTAAACCAGTTGCTAATGCTATGTATTTTAGCCACAAGGGCAATGATACTGCATGCATTGTTATCAAAACACGTGTATTACAAAGTCGGCTTTTTTAACTCCGGTATTATTCTTAAGGAATTTAATCATACCAGAACACAATGTAATAAAACAGCAGGAATGGCTCCATTTTGTACAAAGTTAGCACAGTTACATTTATTCCTCCTGCCTACCATTATAGTGAGACTAGCAGTTTTATACTTAACGGTATTTCATTTTATTCATGTCACAAAATTGTAATAAAGGGAAATAAGTTATTCGATCTGAAATGTACATATTATAACATTAACAAATTATGGGAATGGAGAATGAAGTAATTTATTTAGAAACAGCAGTAAGTTGATACCAAAAGCTATGCAGACTGTGGATGTAAATTCTAAGTAGCTTTGAGCCTAAAACACGATGCGCTAAACAAAACATACAGTTTAAAGTCCGGTCCGGCACTTGGCTACACTCACAGCAAATACAGTCTGAGATTACAAATTGTTCGCTGTGTAGACCGACTAACAATACTTTAATCCTTATGTCAAAAGTTTGATCGAACTCGGTAAGAGCATGTTCCGTTGGTTTGTGTACCGTTAGTGGAGTGTACACATTCTACAGCGACGTTTACAGAGATCCATCTGTTGGGTAAGAGAATGTTTACTTGGAAACAGCATGGAAACTTCATCGCAAGCTCATAGATGGAGTCAGTGTTTTCTAGCACACTCATTGATTTTACACACCACACCCGTCGACATTTCACATGGCTGCCAGAGAAACATTACTCCAATAGAAGCCCGCGACGTTTTGTTGATTAAGAATATTCTTGTATTATTCAGTTATTCTGTTTGAACTGCTTATATTTTGTAGAGTCGAAGGGAGTGGAAATGTGACAATGAGTGACGAAATGGTGCAGATTTGTAAACAGGCTGTTGTGGTATACTTTAAGGTAACACAGTGCCTCTTGTCTGAAAATACTGAGAAGCAAACAAGGAAACTGCCAGATACAAGACCGATAATACAGTCAAGATTCCTGACATGTGAAAACTTTCCTTCAGTCACCATCAGATTTGTGACTGAATAGTACCTCTGAAATGTTACGACGCTCTATCAGCACGTGGTTTATGTTGAATCCTCGTGAAGGTATATATATATATATATATATATATATATATATATATATATATATATTTATGTAAATTAAACATAAACTATATATATATATATATATATATATATACACACACACACACACACACATACCTTTACGAGGATTCAACATCAACCACGTGTCCACGTGTTGATACAGCGTCGTAACATTTCAGAGGTACTATTCAGTCACAAATCTGATGGTGAATGAAGGAAAGTTTTCACATGTAAGGAATCTTGACTGTATTACCGGTCTTGTATCTGGCAGTTTCCTTGTTTGTTTCTCAGTATTTTCAGACAAGAGGCACTGTGTTACCTTAAAGTATACCACAACAGCCTGTTTACAAATCTGCACCATTTCGTCACTCATTGTCACATTTCCACTCCCTTCGTCTTTACAAAATATAAGCAGTTCAAACAGAATAATTGAATAATACAAGTACATTCTTAATCAACAATATATATATATATATATATATATATATATATATATATATACACTGTCTCAACAATTGCTTCTGTGTTTTCATAAAGGCCACATGTTTTCTCTGTCACTCTAATGACCATATTTAGTGCGCCTAATTTTGTATAAATAAATATAACCATAACAAAGTAACAATCTCCATGCACACAATAAGATATGAGGAAAATTCGGAAGAAGGCCAGTGGTGAAACCTTGGCATAGATGGGAAGACGATAGCATGAAGTTTCACAAAATAAGGTACCAGCATATCCCACGGAAATAGCAACAACCAGCCGCCGATTTAAACATTCTAGCGGTCAAGCGTAAACCGTCTGTTTCGTCATTCGGCCAAGTTATGGAACCGCAAACGTGTTGTATCCCCGCAAAAGTTTAGAACGGAAATGCCTATTGAAAACACTGTTAAATGTTGAAGTACACAATTTGTTTCGGTTTTTTTCTGCGAAGGGTGTCGTGCATGTCCAGGTGGTGGACGTGGTTCAATCATAAGCGTAACTTGGTTAAGAACACGGGGGGAGGGGGTCAAAATCGACCATGCGTATTACGAAATTTAATTTACGAGGGAGTCAAGGTAAAAAGAGGGGGAAGATTCGTTTAAACCAACCTTTAATATGCATACACCCTCTCCCCCACTCTCATCTCAGTTTCTTTCGACTCAATAGGCAAAAAAAAAATCTTAGGTAGAAAAAATATTGGGGGTGGGGCATTTTCCACTTGCCCCTCCACCCCACGTTACGCATATGGCGGCAGGGAAGTTGCTGACAACGCGCAACAACCAGGACGCCAAAACCCTCCGTCTACAGACGATATTGTGCGTCCTGCTCATGGTTTTGTCATAGGGGATGGACGTCTTTATGTTGACTCATATCGCCCGTGACCTAGACGTTAGAAGGGCGATGCGCACAGTACTATTCAGGAACAAGTGGATTAGAAAAAACTGTGTACACACTGGGCGTCAAGGAACCTCACAGAGTGCCAAAAATATCATCTATCATCATTTGTCAGGTTACGCCGTTCAAGGGCAGCAGGTGCAGTAGTGAATTTTTATGGAGGATGAAAGATTAGTTAATCACGTCACATATGAAATAAAAAAAGCGTGCGTGTCACTGAACACACAGTCTCTCCCCAATTAAAGGAGATCGAACAAAACCATCGGGAATGAATACCATGGTAACTGATCTCAGGACATCAAGATTTGCAAATTGGTGATTTCCTGTTAATGGTGAAATAACCCTGTGCGCTACCGTGTTACATTAGATAGGTAACGCCAGGCCATTCGCTGCAGAAGACCTTGTTTGCTGTGGCGTAGCGTCGTCTTAGCGTCATACCGCATATTGCTGACCGGGTTTGCTACACCCTGGATCTCGCACCCAGCGATTTCCGTCTCTTTGCACCACTTAAGAAGCACCTCGCTGGCAATCGGTTTATGTAAGACACCGACATAAAGCAATCTGTCACCTGGCTGCAGATTCTCGTCACATATTTCTCCTACATCGGTATACAAGTCTCGTTACTGCGATGGGACGAACCCTATTATGTCAATGATAACAATTAACTACCCATGTGCCACGTATTCGTGGATGTCAGAAAAAAATTCTCCTCGTCAGAGTATTTGTTACAGTATTCTTGTAAATACGTGATACAAAAGATAATTTTATAACTGCGGTGGCGTAGATTTAATTTCTGCAGCCCAGGACACTAACCAAAATCTTGCGAAAAAGGTAATTAATTGTCGATTTCCATAGAAGGCAAAGCATTCTACGTGTTGCTGAATGTCTGCCAGCTTCTCAAAGAAAATTCTGCTCCGTAAGATTATTCACTTTAGGTTGCATGTATTGTTACGCTGTCAATTTCCCTTCACCTTTCCACACCCCCAGACTTATTCATTCATCGCATCAACCCCTGTAGTTATTAGATCGTAACCTACACATCGACCATCTAGTAATATACATTCTCTCTCTCTCTCTCCGTCTCTCACTCACAATTAAAGAAGGAGGTACAGAAGAAGGTTACGTATGTAGAACTATATGACCTGGAAGAATGATCATACACTACAGAGTGGTGGTTATCAGCCTTTCGTTCATCGTGACATATTTGAGTATTCAATTTTTTTTTGCATAATACTGGAATTATAAAACAGAAACCAAATGCATAATAGGTGATTTAAAGTAATATCACACATGGCATAACACATAAAATATCTGAAACAGTTAGATCGTAAATATTTAATTTCATTTAAATTTAAAAATCTGACGTGAATATAATCGTTTACAAACTTTATTTAATGCAGTTCCCTGAACTTAGAAAAGACTTTCTCACAAACCCATTCCTCTCATAAATTCAAGTGTGTGTGTGTGTGTGTGTGTGTGTGCGCGCGCGCGCGCGCGTATATGTAGGGAAATATTTACCTATTTTCTCTCTCTCTTTTTTTTTTGGAAATTTAATTTGCATGTTTCGTTTTGTACATCATTCTTCTATTCAACATCCTGGGACAATTGGCAACAACTCGCGGCCCACCTGTTCAGAATCACTGTCCCAGAAATTCATCGTTGTCAAAGGAGACAGAATCAATACAGACCAAACTATTTAATAATAAAATAATCTACCTGATAGACCTGCAGGTTCCCATTGGATATAAAAGCAACACAGATTTTCACTGTAAACCACTGCGGAACGTGGCAAAAAAAACGATTTACCTTTTATTACTGGCAGAAAATACAACATTACAACTCCATTAGTAAATTCTGTGACCATTGCTGAATTAGTCACACATTTTAAAGCCTTTAAAAACGAAAATTGGGGCGTTAAATTTGGAAGGTAAACGTTTCTGTGCAGGATGTCGGCGATTATTTTTTACGTTTCACTTATTTTGTTTATGACTACTACAAACGTAATAATAAAGTTTCGGAAGTATATCTCATTTTACAGCATACTCTAAGGTTAAAAGGTATTAATTGTTGTTGGTTTTAAAACAACCGCACCTGTAGAAACTGTCTTATACTCTTGCCCTATTACAGTCTATTTCTTTCTTCATCTACACTGATTAAAACCGGAAAGATACTTTGTGTAGGAAAAAAGTTGTTAGTCTCCTACATGCTTTGGCCTCTCTTGGGCCATTATCAGCCTTCTTCGGCCTATTACAAACAGAAGTGTATAAAAATACAATATCTGAGCACATGCACCTTTGTAGTCACGTTACTTTGAGGAACTGTACGACGCACTTATTTCTTAAGATACTGATTTTACTCATCCCAACAAGAAATTCTGCTGCTACAAAAGCCCTTTCTTTCACAACGCAAAATGGAAGATCAATAATAGTTTCGGTGAATTTCCTCATTCGCTACGCAAAACTGACTAGTTAACTTTGAAGTTGCTACAGGGAGCTCAGTTACAATTGCTGATCGTCAGTCTATTATATTCAGCACTATTCAACCTTTATAAATGATAAAACATCGTTAAATAGATATAATTCTTTCGGTGTGTTATTTTGTGCATTATAACGTCATTTAGTCTCCGTGATTACGAATGTTTCTGAGGAAAGTACTGCTTCCATTTTCAGGGTATATAAAACCGGAGTGGATTAGTCCGTACACTGAACACGACAACAGACTGTAAGGCCGGAGATTTGGTGTTCGATTCGCGGAAGAAGCAAAAATGATGCTGCACACCAAAGAGTCCGGAATTGCTCTGGAGCCAACTTATTGTACTGTTCGTTTGGTACTGGGCGCTATGTTTCCAGGGGCAAAGCGGCCGAGTCGTGAAGCTAACTACTCACCTTCATAGACTGTCGAAATTAACAACTGCTAGACACATGTCTACCCTCTTGACTATGGCTTCATGGTGTTCTGATTAACTAGAAGAGATTTACGTTTTTCTTTATAACATTCAGTACTTGCGGGAAGAAAATATTTTCGGAACACAGACTGATGTTTAAACAAATGAAGTACACATTGTACAGTTTATGTAATGCATTTCTCGGCCATTCGTTTAATTTTCGAGGTAATTAAACAAGAAGGAGTGTACGCTTGAGAGCTCTGAAGAATGTGACTACTTATTTTTTATTTTCATTGTTACACCTTGCATGTTGTCGAGTCACTCAATTATTATACCAACTAATCCACGTATAAAAAATTTATACATTAAAACACTAAAACTGCTCCGACATATTTCGGTCCTAAGATCATCATCAGGGAACTGTATTTCTTTGCCTTGCTAAAGTCACATTAAAAGCCACATTAAAACCAGTCATAAGTTAACTTCGTTGTACTAGTGGGGTGTTGTGGCAGCATGCTGCCACAACACCCCACTAGTACAACGAAGTTAACTTATGACTGGTTTTAATGTGGCTTTTAATGTGACTTTAGCAAGGCAAAGAAATACAGTTCCCTGATGATGATCTTAGGACCGAAATATGTCGGAGCAGTTTTAGTGTTTTAATGTATAAATTTTTTATACGTGGATTAGTTGGTATAATAATTGAGTGACTCGACAACATGCAAGGTGTAACAATGAAAATAAAAAATAAGTAGTCACATTCTTCAGAGCTCTCAAGCGTACACTCCTTCTTGTTTAATTACCTCGAAAATTAAACGAATGGCCGAGAAATGCATTACATAAACTGTACAATGTGTACTTCATTTGTTTAAACATCAGTCTGTGTTCCGAAAATATTTTCTTCCCGCAAGTACTGAATGTTATAAAGAAAAACGTAAATCTCTTCTAGTTAATCAGAACACCATGAAGCCATAGTCAAGAGGGTAGACATGTGTCTAGCAGTTGTTAATTTCGACAGTCTATGAAGGTGAGTAGTTAGCTTCACGACTCGGCCGCTTTGCCCCTGGAAACATAGCGCCCAGTACCAAACGAACAGTACAATAAGTTGGCTCCAGAGCAATTCCGGACTCTTTGGTGTGCAGCATCATTTTTGCTTCTTCCGCGAATCGAACACCAAATCTCCGGCCTTACAGTCTGTTGTCGTGTTCAGTGTACGGACTAATCCACTCCGGTTTTATATACCCTGAAAATGGAAGCAGTACTTTCCTCAGAAACATTCGTAATCACGGAGACTAAATGACGTTATAATGCACAAAATAACACACCGAAAGAATTATATCTATTTAACGATGTTTTATCATTTATAAAGGTTGAATAGTGCTGAATATAATAGACTGACGATCAGCAATTGTAACTGAGCTCCCTGTAGCAACTTCAAAGTTAACTAGTCAGTTTTGCGTAGCGAATGAGGAAATTCACCGAAACTATTATTGATCTTCCATTTTGCGTTGTGAAAGAAAGGGCTTTTGTAGCAGCAGAATTTCTTGTTGGGATGAGTAAAATCAGTATCTTAAGAAATAAGTGCGTCGTACAGTTCCTCAAAGTAACGTGACTACAAAGGTGCATGTGCTCAGATATTGTATTTTTATACACTTCTGTTTGTAATAGGCCGAAGAAGGCTGATAATGGCCCAAGAGAGGCCAAAGCATGTAGGAGACTAACAACTTTTTTCCTACACAAAGTATCTTTCCGGTTTTAATCAGTGTAGATGAAGAAAGAAATAGACTGTAATAGGGCAAGAGTATAAGACAGTTTCTACAGGTGCGGTTGTTTTAAAACCAACAACAATTAATACCTTTTAACCTTAGAGTATGCTGTAAAATGAGATATACTTCCGAAACTTTATTATTACGTTTGTAGTAGTCATAAACAAAATAAGTGAAACGTAAAAAATAATCGCCGACATCCTGCACAGAAACGTTTACCTTCCAAATTTAACGCCCCAATTTTCGTTTTTAAAGGCTTTAAAATGTGTGACTAATTCAGCAATGGTCACAGAATTTACTAATGGAGTTGTAATGTTGTATTTTCTGCCAGTAATAAAAGGTAAATCGTTTTTTTTGCCACGTTCCGCAGTGGTTTACAGTGAAAATCTGTGTTGCTTTTATATCCAATGGGAACCTGCAGGTCTATCAGGTAGATTATTTTATTATTAAATAGTTTGGTCTGTATTGATTCTGTCTCCTTTGACAACGATGAATTTCTGGGACAGTGATTCTGAACAGGTGGGCCGCGAGTTGTTGCCAATTGTCCCAGGATGTTGAATAGAAGAATGATGTACAAAACGAAACATGCAAATTAAATTTCCAAAAAAAAAAGAGAGAGAGAAAATAGGTAAATATTTCCCTACATATACGCGCGCGCGCGCGCGCACACACACACACACACACACACACACTTGAATTTATGAGAGGAATGGGTTTGTGAGAAAGTCTTTTCTAAGTTCAGGGAACTGCATTAAATAAAGTTTGTAAACGATTATATTCACGTCAGATTTTTAAATTTAAATGAAATTAAATATTTACGATCTAACTGTTTCAGATATTTTATGTGTTATGCCATGTGTGATATTACTTTAAATCACCTATTATGCATTTGGTTTCTGTTTTATAATTCCAGTATTATGCAAAAAAAAATTGAATACTCAAATATGTCACGATGAACGAAAGGCTGATAACCACCACTCTGTAGTGTATGATCATTCTTCCAGGTCATATAGTTCTACATACGTAACCTTCTTCTGTACCTCCTTCTTTAATTGTGAGTGAGAGACGGAGAGAGAGAGAGAGAATGTATATTACTAGATGGTCGATGTGTAGGTTACGATCTAATAACTACAGGGGTTGATGCGATGAATGAATAAGTCTGGGGGTGTGGAAAGGTGAAGGGAAATTGACAGCGTAACAATACATGCAACCTAAAGTGAATAATCTTACGGAGCAGAATTTTCTTTGAGAAGCTGGCAGACATTCAGCAACACGTAGAATGCTTTGCCTTCTATGGAAATCGACAATTAATTACCTTTTTCGCAAGATTTTGGTTAGTGTCCTGGGCTGCAGAAATTAAATCTACGCCACCGCAGTTATAAAATTATCTTTTGTATCACGTATTTACAAGAATACTGTAACAAATACTCTGACGAGGAGAATTTTTTTCTGACATCCACGAATACGTGGCACATGGGTAGTTAATTGTTATCATTGACATAATAGGGTTCGTCCCATCGCAGTAACGAGACTTGTATACCGATGTAGGAGAAATATGTGACGAGAATCTGCAGCCAGGTGACAGATTGCTTTATGTCGGTGTCTTACATAAACCGATTGCCAGCGAGGTGCTTCTTAAGTGGTGCAAAGAGACGGAAATCGCTGGGTGCGAGATCCAGGGTGTAGCAAACCCGGTCAGCAATATGCGGTATGACGCTAAGACGACGCTACGCCACAGCAAACAAGGTCTTCTGCAGCGAATGGCCTGGCGTTACCTATCTAATGTAACACGGTAGCGCACAGGGTTATTTCACCATTAACAGGAAATCACCAATTTGCAAATCTTGATGTCCTGAGATCAGTTACCATGGTATTCATTCCCGATGGTTTTGTTCGATCTCCTTTAATTGGGGAGAGACTGTGTGTTCAGTGACACGCACGCTTTTTTTATTTCATATGTGACGTGATTAACTAATCTTTCATCCTCCATAAAAATTCACTACTGCACCTGCTGCCCTTGAACGGCGTAACCTGACAAATGATGATAGATGATATTTTTGGCACTCTGTGAGGTTCCTTGACGCCCAGTGTGTACACAGTTTTTTCTAATCCACTTGTTCCTGAATAGTACTGTGCGCATCGCCCTTCTAACGTCTAGGTCACGGGCGATATGAGTCAACATAAAGACGTCCATCCCCTATGACAAAACCATGAGCAGGACGCACAATATCGTCTGTAGACGGAGGGTTTTGGCGTCCTGGTTGTTGCGCGTTGTCAGCAACTTCCCTGCCGCCATATGCGTAACGTGGGGTGGAGGGGCAAGTGGAAAATGCCCCACCCCCAATATTTTTTCTACCTAAGATTTTTTTTTTGCCTATTGAGTCGAAAGAAACTGAGATGAGAGTGGGGGAGAGGGTGTATGCATATTAAAGGTTGGTTTAAACGAATCTTCCCCCTCTTTTTACCTTGACTCCCTCGTAAATTAAATTTCGTAATACGCATGGTCGATTTTGACCCCCTCCCCCCGTGTTCTTAACCAAGTTACGCTTATGATTGAACCACGTCCACCACCTGGACATGCACGACACCCTTCGCAGAAAAAAACCGAAACAAATTGTGTACTTCAACATTTAACAGTGTTTTCAATAGGCATTTCCGTTCTAAACTTTTGCGGGGATACAACACGTTTGCGGTTCCATAACTTGGCCGAATGACGAAACAGACGGTTTACGCTTGACCGCTAGAATGTTTAAATCGGCGGCTGGTTGTTGCTATTTCCGTGGGATATGCTGGTACCTTATTTTGTGAAACTTCATGCTATCGTCTTCCCATCTATGCCAAGGTTTCACCACTGGCCTTCTTCCGAATTTTCCTCATATCTTATTGTGTGCATGGAGATTGTTACTTTGTTATGGTTATATTTATTTATACAAAATTAGGCGCACTAAATATGGTCATTAGAGTGACAGAGAAAACATGTGGCCTTTATGAAAACACAGAAGCAATTGTTGAGACAGTGTATATATATATATATATATATATATATATATATATATATATTGTTGATTAAGAATGTACTTGTATTATTCAATTATTCTGTTTGAACTGCTTATATTTTGTAAAGACGAAGGGAGTGGAAATGTGACAATGAGTGACGAAATGGTGCAGATTTGTAAACAGGCTGTTGTGGTATACTTTAAGGTAACACAGTGCCTCTTGTCTGAAAATACTGAGAAACAAACAAGGAAACTGCCAGATACAAGACCGGTAATACAGTCAAGATTCCTTACATGTGAAAACTTTCCTTCATTCACCATCAGATTTGTGACTGAATAGTACCTCTGAAATGTTACGACGCTGTATCAACACGTGGACACGTGGTTGATGTTGAATCCTCGTAAAGGTATGTGTGTGTGTGTGTGTGTGTATATATATATATATATATATATATATAGTTTATGTTTAATTTACATAAATATATATATATATATATATATATATATATATATATATATATATATACCTTCACGAGGATTCAACATAAACCACGTGCTGATAGAGCGTCGTAACATTTCAGAGGTACTATTCAGTCACAAATCTGATGGTGACTGAAGGAAAGTTTTCACATGTCAGGAATCTTGACTGTATTATCGGTCTTGTATCTGGCAGTTTCCTTGTTTGCTTCTCAGTATTTTCAGACAAGAGGCACTGTGTTACCTTAAAGTATACCACAACAGCCTGTTTACAAATCTGCACCATTTCGTCACTCATTGTCACATTTCCACTCCCTTCGACTCTACAAAATATAAGCAGTTCAAACAGAATAACTGAATAATACAAGAATATTCTTAATCAACAAAACGTCGCGGGCTTCTATTGGAGTAATGTTTCTCTGGCAGCCATGTGAAATGTCGACGGGTGTGGTGTGTAAAATCAATGAGTGTGCTAGAAAACACTGACTCCATCTATGAGCTTGCGATGAAGTTTCCATGCTGTTTCCAAGTAAACATTCTCTTACCCAACAGATGGATCTCTGTAAACGTCGCTGTAGAATGTGTACACTCCACTAACGGTACACAAACCAACGGAACATGCTCTTACCGAGTTCGATCAAACTTTTGACATAAGGATTAAAGTATTGTTAGTCGGTCTACACAGCGAACAATTTGTAATCTCAGACTGTATTTGCTGTGAGTGTAGCCAAGTGCCGGACCGGACTTTAAACTGTATGTTTTGTTTAGCGCATCGTGTTTTAGGCTCAAAGCTACTTAGAATTTACATCCACAGTCTGCATAGCTTTTGGTATCAACTTACTGCTGTTTCTAAATAAATTACTTCATTCTCCATTCCCATAATTTGTTAATGTTATAATATGTACATTTCAGATCGAATAACTTATTTCCCTTTATTACAATTTTGTGACATGAATAAAATGAAATACCGTTAAGTATAAAACTGCTAGTCTCACTATAATGGTAGGCAGGAGGAATAAATGTAACTGTGCTAACTTTGTACAAAATGGAGCCATTCCTGCTGTTTTATTACATTGTGTTCTGGTATGATTAAATTCCTTAAGAATAATACCGGAGTTAAAAAAGCCGACTTTGTAATACACGTGTTTTGATAACAATGCATGCAGTATCATTGCCCTTGTGGCTAAAATACATAGCATTAGCAACTGGTTTACGTAGTTCTCCTACAGTCAGTCCAGAACGCTTCATGGAATTTTAAACAATTCATAGCTTTTCGTGTTCCTTTATTTAGAGACGCAGTCACTTATGTAGACCACATGATATTGATCGTAAATGTATTGATATGAAAGCTGGCCATACAAGGAATGTTTGTTCCCTTTGTGTGGTATTGTGATTCGACTTATGTAATGCCGCTTTTGTAAAACGTGCAAATGTAAAAGTGTTTAGGAGAAAAAAGAAATAGCAACATATTTTGAACTTTTAGTTGTGGGCTTACTGAAATAAATTCTGAGGGGAGCTTGGTTGGGAAGCGAACCAAACTGTAGATATTTCGAGGGTGTCTGCTTTGAAAATTTAGAACTAAGTTGCTCGGAGGCAATTTATAAATACAAGGAAAGCTAAATAAACTGGTCTACAATGAAGTGAAATTTAGTGTTTTCTTTAAAAGTGCCATGTATTGGAAAATCAGGAATCCGAAATTTCTAATTTTAAAGGATCCTCATTTCACCTTCTTTTTGTGGGAGGAAAGGGAAAAAAAGTCATTGTGTTTGACAGAGATACCCTTGCGCCTCGGCGCCATAACCTGGTACACCACTTCCGAACTACGAAGCCGAAGTAAGAGAACATGGATGAATAGTCTGTCACAACAGAGTGGAACGACTACACAATTAAGAGCTCAAGTCAAACTTTGCTGATTGGAGTTTCAGGTGATTTGGAGTCATCTATCGGACACGCCCGTGTATTGCACGTTGGGATGTTTGAATGAATACTGACTGCTATGAAATATACGTATCTGTGCTGAGAAATCACCTCCCTTTAGAATTGGAAAACACTGTAACTGGTGAATCTTACAACATCTGCCAAAAGAAAATGTGCTTGAAAAATCTGGCAGGAAAGGTACAGACGAAGTGGTGTTTAAGTCACACCACACTTCTTGCAATGTTGGGGTGTTGGAGAAGGGTGGAGGGGATAGTGTGAATAGTGTCCAATGGAAATATGACTTATGCCTCTATAAGATCGGCGCAGTGGCTTGTGAGAGAGACGCACAGTTGATGCTGGTCGTCTTCTGGATTCATATACTATATAGTAGGTTCTATTTGTTCCGAGATGCCGAACAAAAGCACTGCTTCTTTCTTAATCGTGACTGAATCACTCCAGCATCCTCCTGAACGAGTTCACTCTTCCAGAACATGGAGACAGTGCGTTCGTCCGAAATTTCTGGGCAGACAAAGCCCACTACACCGTGTGTCAAATCAAAAGGCGAAAGTTATTCGAACTAACAGTTCTTGGCCTACATCAACATCACTACGACCTGAGTTCTGTTGATCTTGTGTACTTTCATGCAAAATATTTCTTGTCAAAAATAGTGCGCTTAAAACTACCAAAGTCGAAAGACTATTTCATAAAAGATTTAAATATCGAAAATTTTATAAGAATCGATTAAAAATATCATGGAAGAAGAAAGCAACGAAATTCAAGAAAAATTATAGCACGTCATCTTCCAACTAGGCAAAGAGTTGGCTGACAACCGGTAGGCGGAAGTGGAAGTGATATTAGTTATTTAGAAAAAGGATCGAACTATTGTAGTGCAAGGCCTGCAGAAAGTACTGCAGTTCCAAAGTCACCACTTTTAATCCCAGTTTCTATGGATGAGATAGTGCAATCACTGATTTTGTCACAATGCCGTGCCAAGTGTCAGGCAGTTAGTAGATGGCATGTCAACGTAGAAATAGGGTTTCAATTCCCGGGCATTTCATGTGGGATTTTCGGTGGATAAAGTGGAAACCGAAGTTCTTCTTACTATTTTTCAACATGTTCCATACACATATTTCTTTCATCTACAATCGCCGATATGATATAATTTTAACAATTGAGAGCTTGTTTAAATAAAAATAGTTTCTCTCTCTCTCTCTCTCTCTCTCCCTTCTCTAATAATGCACGCAGGGTAGTTACCTAATGCCGCATGCTCCATTTCTTCACGTAACTGCAGTCGTCTTTCCCAATTTGACAACAGACAAAGAAAGGCTCTTACAGGACGCTGTGGCCGGTGAACTTGAAGTTTCATTGTGTCCACACTGCGTGCATTCTGCTATTAACACCTTACAACGCTAACAGTCTTAACTCTTCTCTTTCTACAGTCGGAAATCAGCTACCTACTCGTAAAATTCTATTGTAGAATACGTACTATGTTAATAGAGATATTATGTGGTCCTACATGTGTACGTGTTTGTGTACGTCAGGCCGTTTGTCATTCTTCTGTGACATTATCTTCGGTGGTGGTTCGTGTTTTTACGCTAGTAATATACGAGTATAATAGAACATTTCTTAGTGGAGCATCTGAGTGTTTCGTTTAGTGCGAATTTCAGTTGAAGGGTGCTATCATTCGGTGCAGAATTTTTGTCTTCCAGTTTTCTATCCAACAATATAAAGGTCAAAGTATACAGAACTGTAATTTTTCCTGTTGTTTTGTTGGGTGTGAATCTGGGTCGCCAACATGGAGGGAGGAACATAGGATGAGGATCTTCGAGAATAAGGTTCTGAAGAGGATATTTGGTCCTAAGAGGAACGGAGTAACAGGGGAGTGGAGAAGATTACCTAGCCTGGAGCTTAATGCTGCGTACTCCTCACCAAATATCTTTCGGGTGATCAAATCAAGAAGAATGTGTTGGGTTGGGCACGTATGTTTTGGTGGAGACCGAGAGAAAAACTTAGGCGTCAATTGGAAGATAATATTAAAATGGTTCTTCGAGAAGTGGGATGTGGAGACATGGACTGAATTGTTCTGGCTGAGGATATGGACCGGTGTCGGACGATTGTGAATGCGGTAATGAACCTTCAGTTTCCATAAAATGACGGGAATTTCTTGAGTGGCTGAGGAACTGTTAGCTTCTCAAGGAAGAAAACTACTACATTGAGTTAATTAAGGAGTTCAGTAAAAGATAGTCCGCATAATAGTATTGTTTTCCGAGATTTCATCTGTCGTAATTTATGATAATAACTGCGCACAAAACTTGTCCTCGCTACTGCACGTGTCACTAATATGCATTCACTGCAAAACACAGCTACAGGTGTGCTAGAGACGCATATAACGTAATACTTACGTTGAGAGTAAACGTAGTAATAATTGCAAGCAGGTTTCGTTCACTTTCTCAAGGAAACGCGTCCATCTGTGTGGATATGTGGGAACAGAGTATCAGTCACATCGCATTTTCCTGGTCACCGCTTCTGGTTCTACAACTTCTGTTCGTCACCAAAGTAAGTGACGTTTACCCTCTTAGCGTGCTTCAGGAACACGTTTTGGCAATCGACACGAGATAGATGTGACGACTTGTCAGAAATAAATCAGCTCTCTCAAGCTCATTGGTTATTTTATTTATTGGTGTCGTTTGTGTGTTTCACAAGAAACTGATTATTTCTTTACTACAAATGGGCCCGTCATGTGACTGATCACAAAATATACGCGCGCATATGCCCCATCTTTAGTCACAGTTCTTTGACTCCAGATGACTGATGAAGCCACTAAAATACTGTTTATTAAATTATTGTTCTTTTTATATCTGGCTGTAATCCTTAATTTTTGACACGAAGAACTGAGACAAATTTAACAACAAGTTCCAGTTAAATTTTAATTTTTAGTAAATATTTTAAAATAAAATTTTTCGTTATATTTGTTATCTGGCTTTAGAAACCATTTTGATAGTCAACAACAACAACAACAACAACAACAACAACAACAACAACAAAAATAATCCGTTCAAATATAATATTATTTTCGGGATTCACAAAGCTTTATCGATGGTGGATACTCACTCCTCAATCGATATTGAAATGAAGACACCGAAAATGCAAGTATTGTGTAAGCCTGTCAAATTGTTAGACACCAAACGTCATAAAATTGCTTAATACTTCACCAACAGAGTAACGTCTCTCACCAAATAATCAAGCTCTATGGCAACTATGGAACAGAAGTAAGAGCTAATTCCTTCTGTTTGATTGCTGTCACCTATTTGTGGAAAACCAGTAACAATGGCAAGCAAGAGTTAAATACATTCCACTGACTCACAAACGAAGCGCATATTGTAAGGTGTTAACTGAATCGTTTTTATAATGCGGCAAATGTCCTGCTTGAATGGCACGAAATGATTCTTTAATGCAATTCAGGCTGATTTTAGTCTGTAACGAGTTCAGCAGCTGGTCTCAGACTCCGGTTACCAGTGGATCATCAGAATGAATTTTGTGAAAGCTGGAAGAATGTGAACTTCTTACGAGCTACTCTATGGTGCACTATCGTGTTAGGTGTATTCCACTGCGCTGCTATGAATATGAAATATGTCAATATTTAATTTTACGGGAATTTAAATTTCAAACAAAAAGGCCAGTAAACTTACTTAAAAAATACCAAATCTAGTACAGAATTGGGTGATCATTGTGCAAGAATTTGTAGGGCATTTTGAAGAATAGACTGGGGAATGTGCAATGCTTCGAATTTATGGAGGTTGGGTGCTACCAGAGAAGAAGCAGGTTTCTATCACGAGTGGATTTTGTTCGCATTGAGCGATTTCATTTTTAGACTTCTTCACATTCTTATAACAGCCTTGAAAATTATAAGCCTAATGACAAAATTGCACCCAAATTACTAATAAAATACCTTATATACGTATTAACTGAATATCTACATTTTAAGCGTCGAGACACTGAGCTAAAAGCTGGAAGATTGCGGTTGCGATTCCCGTTGGAGTCCTTGGGATTTATCAATTACTTAATCCTTCCGGCCGCACAAAGACGTTGGGGTCGACTCAGCCTCTAACAGAAATCAGTACCAGGGTTATCTCCTGGGGAGTAAAGGCGGCCGGTGTTTAGGGCTAACAACCTTGAGACCTTCATATGCAGACTCTATAGAAATTCTGGAAGCCTCACTGTCCTGGAATCCTAAGCGTTGCTACATTTGAAGTACTGAAGAATAAATTTTACTTCATTGCATAAAGATAAAATATTGACTAGAACTAGATGTGTCCAAGAAATAATTAAAAAAAAAATCTATCCTCGAATGTAATAAAGACTGGGTTTTGTACAATATGTTGTTTTAGTGATTACTTTTGGAGTATTCAAATTTGAATCGTTATAATTACAGAGTGGTAGACACCACTTTATATCATTTGTTACATTCAAATGGCCCCATGCCCTTTAGGCACTGCACATTGGCAAGTGTATAATGATATATATTTCCGTCTGCATTTGTGTAATGCTTGACAATAACAAACAACCTGTACTGAAAAACGTAACCAGATGCATGAATAAAGGCAGCTGTTTTTGACTGAAAACCAATAGATCAGTGCAGTTATCAAGTACGCAGTGGCTGGTAGAACTAAAATTTGTAGGTGTTAGTTCTCAAGGGATACGAATGCACCTTAGTCATATAACAGTACACATGCGACAATAAAGCTTGATATTCCATCACTACGTGTCCATTATGCTTTTTACCGTCAGTATTTATACTAGTTACAAACAGAAGAGCAAACCTGCAGTAGGGAACGACAGTGAAAGCAAGTTTGAGTCGGTATTAATGAGTTTCCGTCGCGTAATATTTATGGTGTACCTACAGACAGCAATACAGCTTTGTGTACACTGTTATTATTCTACCCAGGATAGTATATAACAGGAAATGGTTTACGACTGCATGAGGGTAACACAACGTAGAGAACCGATTGAAGTTATAAGAGTTATATAAATTCCGAAATGACATGGTTGTGATTTATTTTGTGACGCTGTCAGTGTCTGAACTACGTGGCGTGTCGGTATATGAATGAAAACGGATATGGAGAATCGATAGACGAAACCGGACAGGTTACTTCCTACTTCATGTTAATGCTATAACGTTACCTTAATGACTGATATGGCGTCGATTGGCTATTGGCTTTGGGTGATAAATGAGAAAGAAATTTTAGTGTCTCACAGTAAGCTAACAGCTGCAATGTGCAGGTTTATCTCTAGCCGTTAATACAAGGGTGTATCAAAAAGTTCCGAGACTGACCTATACACTAGAATGTATTTACTTGATTAAGTTTGGGCAGCATCCACTTCAAAATAGTCCCATTGTGCAACGACACATCGATCCCAGCGCCATTGTCACTGCTGGAACGCGTGCTGGAAGTCCTGTTCTCGAAGCGTACCAAGAACATTCTGCGATTCCCGCTGGATCTCCTCCACTCTGTCAAAGCGGCGACCCTTTAGCCGCAGCTTCATCTTCGGGAAGAAGAAGAAGTCGCAAGTGGGCAAATCTGGTGAGTACGGCGGATGCGGAAGTGTGATAATGCTGTTGTGGGCGAGAAACTCACGAGTTACGAGAGCTCGGTGAGAGGGTGCATTGTCATCATGGAGCAGCCAATTGTCCGC
>Ga0136643_10002289_pt1 | contig 24681 bp, 17 predicted proteins | sample TergutLab28metaG_FD_96883 | JGI IMG/M metagenome (GOLD analysis project Ga0136643, IMG submission 96883) | Labiotermes labralis P1 segment gut microbial communities from Petit-Saut dam, French Guiana - Lab288 P1 (version 3) (version 3) | ecosystem: Host-associated > Arthropoda: Insects >... | reverse complement strand
TAAAATGATATACTTTGCCTATTTCCATTCACTGCTGGAATATGGTATAGCATTCTGGGGAAATTCTACTGAAAGTGTTAAAGTATTTAAACTACAAAAAAGAGCAATCAGACTAATGACTGGATCTAATGTCAGAATATCCTCTAGACCTTTATTCCCAATGTCAGGTATTATGACTTTGCCTTCTCAGTACATATTTTCTCTGATGAGATTCTTGTCTTGAAACCTGGAGTTTTATACATTTAATTCCACTATCCACAATTACAATACAAGAAACAGAATTCTATTACATAAACCTTCATCTCTAGTAACTATATACCAGAAAGGATTATATTATGAAAGTGTAGGAGTTTTTAACAAATTACCACACAATACAGATGAACTGATTTCGCATAATAAAAGTTTCTTGACTAAATTTAAAAAGTATCTGTTAGGAAAAGCCTTTTACTCAATAGATGAATATATGAATGATCACTCGGACTGATGATGTGTGATTCAATTTTAAGTTCGGGGAATTCTTAAATTGCTAAACATGTTTTAATGTGTTAAGTCATTGTTGTATGCTTATAGTCAGCACAACGTTTATTGGCGAATTCCTGTATAAAGTTTTTTTAATGTGCGACAGACTTCCTCTATGACTTCTGACTGTCTCAATTGATTGTCTTTGTATTGTTTTGTATGACGTGCTTTACATCAATATAGAGACTTGGAGCTCCCAAGATATTACAAAGCGACAAATTTTTAAAATAAAAATAAAAATGTGGTGGTATTTGATCATGCAAAGGACAAATTTTCACTACAAATGCCTAGACATTAAGTCTTATTGCCTGCCTAATGTCCACATCGTTCAGCTGAGAAAGATTAGCAATAAATACACCAACACAATACTATTAAAATAACGGAATGTAGTTAATAGAAAAGCGAATAAATGTTTAACACTGGATGTACCCCAGTATGTGATCAATGCACTGTATGAATATGAATGAATGAAAAAAAACATATGATAAATAACTAAACAATACATAAGCTTTATCAACAAGTAATTTTCAATTTCTTTTACCTTACTTCAATTTGCAAGTAGTTATAACCGCATATTGTGTTTTATCTCATCGCAACCTATTTACATACTACTGTGCATCTCTAATTTTGCACATCAAAATTGGCTGCACTGTAATGACATTGTTGTCCTCTACGGCTGAGTTGTCTGCTGCCCAAGGTTATTAGTAGAAACGACGGAAACGGACTATTCCATTCGTTCCCGCAGTCAAGGGTACTTCAGTATAAAAAATAAAAGGGATTTTCACCAAAATAAAATTTCTGTGTGACAGGAAGGGTGGAAAGGAAATTTTACTGTAGTGTGGTTGTTGTGATAGAACGACTATTTGTGTATTCGTACAGTAATTGATAACTTAATGGCATGCTTTGAGCTAGCTTGTGTCGTGAATTTGTAACTAGGTATTGTGTAAGGCGACATAACCTGACATTTTATTGCAAAAATGTCCGGAGGTGTAATAAAATGTGTACGGCCTGAAGATTTGATGACTGAATTGCGAACATTTGTCGCTGGTGCAACTCGTCCTGTGAAGACAAATCCTCTAGAACTTGCTCGCACTGCGCTCTCTATCCTTAAGACATTACCTGCAGCTCGTGATGCTGTGCTCGAATATTTCTGCACCTTGTTTGATTCGGCTGTTTCTAAATATGTGACTCAGATTGAAGTAAGTTAAAGGGCTGTGTAAAAGTATCCTTTAGGGTGTACACAGTACAACTCTGGCGATTCTTAGTCACCCATGCATGAAACAAAAGTGACCTGTTATAACCTAACCTAACAGAAGTACTCAAAAGTATCCCAGTCGAATGGTATTTGCAGCGTGCTCGTTAATCCGTACTTCTGGCAAAAATGTAAGATTTTCGATTTGTAAAATTGTCTTTGTAATGTTGGATAGCATCTTTATGTCCATTAATTGTTTAATTGATTAGATGGATAAGCTCAGATTAGGTAGAGCATGTAACTAGTAATAGAGCTGGAACATGCTTAGTGTTCGGCTGTTTGATGATTAGGCTTTACCCTGATGTATAGGCACATAATTAGTACATAAATTTAAGATGAAAACAATCTTCTTGCTTGTGATGCAGTGTAGTGTGGCAGAAATTTACCAACAATTCATTTGAATTTGCTGCTCCATGGTGTCATATCCCAGAAAAAAAGTTTTTTTATATTTGCTTCCTTAAGAACCTCAGATGTCACACTGTGTATAAACTGATAGAATACGGAATTACTGCCTCTACACCTGCACACACATGCTAGCACTCACACAAATGCGGTATGTTATTCAGTTGTCATGTGGTGACAGTGCTGCAATATAATTTTGGCATTTAGTTAGTTAGTTGTATTTTCAGTCCAATTTATCATACATATGACAGTAGACTTGTCCACATATAATAATTTAAATTTAAATGATCTGTGAGTGTGGTCATTGTTTGTTATATATGCCTTGGAAAAGTTAACCCTTCATGATGAATGCCTTTTTGCAAGTAATAATATTTGTTGTTATCAACTAAATAATGTATGTGTTTGTGTATATTTAAATATTTTATGTCCAACGTTAGTACTTCTCTTGTGACATTGCACTCTCAGTAGCTAAGTCAGTTAAAATTACTTGAATCTTGTACATTATATATTGATGTAACAGTTCATAAGATTTTTGTCACCTTAAATATTTCATTTATTCTAGTCCATACTTTTACTTATGTTCATTGCAAGTGAATATGATGTATATTAAATTTTAATACTTCCAGTAATATTATATTTGATATTGTGAACATCCATCAACATATTTGTTATGTATTTATTGTTGTACTGTAAAGTATAGGACAGATAGGGTACTGTTCTTTGGAAAACCCTCTGTTTTTTTACATTCTCTGGATCAGAAATGGTTGAGAAGTTACTTCAGAGGAAAAGATTGCTACTGTACAAATTTCTGGTTGGGACAAGAGTTATAGCCTGTTTCTTTTCTTCTTATGATTGAGTGAAAACCAGTCAGTGCTATGCAGCAGGGTGGGATGGATCATCCATAGTTGTCTGCTCTTTAGCAAGTTGCAGTTGGATCACTTGCTGTAAAGCTAAACTGATGAGTGTTGCCAAGTGTTCAGCACTTTTTGAAACCCTAATTATTTTGGCGAAACCGAAAAATGTGACAGCATGGCACTAATTACAACAAAAAATTACAGTATTACTGCCAGGTGATAGCTTAAGGCTTTGGACAAAGGCTGTTCCCCCCAAGGTCAAGCTTTATAAGAAATGGAACAATTTGTAGTAAATATAAAACAAACACTGAAATGTGTTACTACATGCAGACGTAATTTTTTAGGGGGCTTTGTCCATCATCTAATATTTTAATGAAGCATTGCATTTCAGAAGCTGGCTGTGCTTCCCTCTTCAGGCAAGAAAAGCACCTAATCTGGTGGATCCCGTAGGTGGAACTGTCCTCCAGTCACTGGGCTAGGTTCTGAAAGACGGTGTTTTATTAAAAAATTAAACAATGTACAAAGTCCAAAAAAAATTGTCAGTGAGTCATTTCCCATCATCAGAGCCCTGTAGAATTGAATTGTTACTATCCAGTATTACATCACTTATACACTACAATTTAAGTTACAATGTCCTCAGATACAGTAAAGGTTTTCAGGATTTTTCAGTGGTGTAGCTGAGGATTCTGTTCTTCTCAGACATGACACTATGTCTGCAAGTAATTGCTTCGTGACATTTTGAGCATCATAGTGACTTCGCCTTTAAGGTAGAAATGTTGGACATTTTAACCCCTGAAGGTAAGGCCACCTTGTTGCTTCACAGTGTCTGAAACTCATTTTACCCAGGGGTTCTGGTTTATGTCTCAGAAGCATGAACGGTATTTGTGAGTTTGTGCTGGACATGTTTTTTTCTTTCTGTCTGTGTCTTTACTTTTTTCTCTCCATTCTTGTAGTGTCCATATGTTTTTATCCATGAAGAGAAGATGCTGTAACAACTCACTGAGATATTGATTTGTAACTTAAACTTTGTCAGGGACTGACTGCTTTTATGTTAATGTGATGAATTAGGAGTTTACTATGAAGCAGCATAGTGTACTGCCCTGACATTAGCCTGAAAGTGAAAACTTTTGGCAAGGTCAAAATCAAACCAAGCTCCTTTTGAATAACAGGTGATAACTTAATTTTTGTACTAATGTTTGATTTGTGTTACAGAATGATATATGCTTAAATTCAGGCTCATCTGCTTCAGGACATGAGGATGCTACCATAATTGAAATCCATGTAGTTTTGTGTAATTTTGTCAGTTCAAATCCAAAGGCCTGGGCTCCAATAATATCCACATGGTCATTAGAATTGTTGGGTAATTATTTTGTGTGTATAATTTTATTGTGTTGTTGCATGGAGTTGAATTCATGAAAGTATGTGAACATTTTATTGATAAAATTGCAATTAATCATACCAACTTTTCCCTGCATCTTAGGTAAGTGATTTGGCTTCAGTTACATTGGACACATTTGCTGTTACAAAGTGAAGAAAATATTTTCTGGGCTGTGTGTGAGGTGTCACTGCTTTAGTTAGTACAAAGTTCTCATTCTAGATTTTGAAGAGGACAGTATGAATAATCAGGAACTAAATTTCGTACAAGGAGGAAAATATGGAAAATTTTTTATTGCATTCCTTTATTCTGCCAGGATGGGAAATACTGGAAATGCTGAGGTGCTATGGATGTCTATTGCTGAGGGGGACAAATCAGTACAATCAATACTTCTTTGTCATTGCCTTTTCTGTACACCAAATATATATATATATATATATATATATATATCACTTACTCTGCTTCCATAGATGCACAAAGGCAGATGCTACTGATTTGTGTGTGGAGTATGCACCATGATATGTTTGTGCAGTGTTCTACGTGTATGCATAATGAACAAGCCATAATATGTAAGCACTAGAAACAGAGCAATTTACATTATCCTGATCATTGTGAGGTGAACAGCATATACATTCAGCTTCCCATGAAAACAAAGGATATATCTAACAGATTGGCCAAAGGGAACACTATTGTGTGCCATTAGTTACCTCAAAACTTTGTCTGGCTTACCACAGTTTTCACTTATTACATTTGTCATAATAGTTGTTTAAATTAGGAAATATGTGAGTATGTCCAGTGTATGTCTTGTTTCACTATGTCCAACTGAGGACATTTTTATCACACACATATTGCAGACAGTAGAAGGTTTGCAGGTGGCAGGTGTACATGGATGACTTAACGTTGGTTTAATATAGATTTCTTAATTTTCTGAATAGTATTGCGATTTGCTTTGTACAGGTACTGGCCACTATTATACAGGATGGCGCAAAAGTTACTTACTATGCAGTGTTTATAATATTGCCTGCAGTGTCAAGTGACCTTGTGCCATCCTGTATAATTCCTGCATTGAAATATCTGACAGTGAATCTCTCACAAAAGTCAAGCTTCAATTTCCTTTAAACTGGTATATGTTTATCCGGTTGTGTCAGGTTAGTAGGGATTGTAGATTTAACCCTAGTGTGGCAGAATGCACGTTTCCTCCTGTGTTGAAGTAGACTGACTGCGTATTTGTGGAGTATCTATCAGGAATTTGTTTTCAGAAATATATATGTTCAGTTTTGATAAAAACTAAATTTGGTTATGTAGCTGTGGGGGGTAAACACAGATTAAAAAAAGCAGAAATTTTCTAAGCTGCCATGCTGGGACTGTTGAAATTTTGACTACAAGAGTTTTACCCAGTACTAGAGATTTGTATCATTCATAGATAACTGTTCATATCATAAAGAGCGTAGTTTTCAAATTAAGCTGCTATACTATACTACACTATACTATACAATGGGATAATATAAGTCCACAAGTTGTGATGAACCATAAAAAAACTGTATTGTATAACATTTGCATATTGCATTTGGAAAAAAATATTCCCAACATTAATGAAGGTGATGAGGTTTGAGCATTACAGAAAAACCTAATTCATTGTAAGTTACTGAATGTGCCTGTAGGGCACCTTTGAAATTCCTTCATTGGTGACTAATTCAGTGCTTAACGCTCTGAAACATAAAAATAATTTAAATGATATTTGTAAATTTTATTTTCTGCGTCGCTTTAAATGTACTGTACCATCTAAAGTGTAACTAGTCAATTCTGTTTAGGGAAACAATTACTGTTCGTTGTGAAAATTGCATGGACACATAAATTTCTTAAAGTAACTGAATTGAAAAATTTTCTTTAGTAAGATGACATATAAGGTACTTACACCAGACTAAAACACCTTGAACAAATTTACATTAATTCATTTACACATAATTGCAGTTTTGTATGTTTTTGCATCATTTCCATTTATTATTACAGGTGAACTGTCAAGTCACTATGCTGGTAGAGCTCATGTACCCTTGTCAGCTGGCCTCAATGAAACCTTGCAGTTGTGGATGTCTTGTCGAGCAACTCGCACTCTTATTGATATTACCACTCAGTGCCTTTCTTGTCTTATGCATTCGGACACAGAGTCTTGTATTAATGCTCTGTTAGGTAAGTTGCTTACTACTGGAGACAAGTGTCAGTTACTTAAACATTTTGATTATGGTAAATTTAAACATATTTTATTTGAAATCACACCTTTATGTTCATAGAGTGAAATCATTGTTTGAGGTACATGTGAGGGACTAGATCTGTACACCAAATTGCTGGAAACTGTGAATGGAGGAACTTACATAAATTGGTTGGGAGTACAGGAATGAAACTCAGAAGGATGGGTAGCATTTTCATTACATTTTTAAAGGACTGAACCTAGGAAAAGGCAGTGTGTAGGGAGGAGAGGTGCTGTTGGTGTTGTACTGTCTCTGTAAAATGTTAACTATGCAGTTTCTTTAAAAATTGACTTTATGTGGTTTATTTGGTTAATGTAATGTAAAATAGATTGCATTTGTATTGTGGGATATATTCATATTAAATGTTTTGAAATTTTATGACTGAATTTCTAGAGGACCTCTTTTTCTAGTAATATGAGCATGCCATCTCTCCACCCCCCTTTACTCCCCCCCCACAGACATAGACAGACACATACACACACACACATATGCATGCACCTGCACCATCTTTACCCTCCCCCCCCCCATTACAAGAACAGATGACTCCCTTTCACAGTCTTTAGTTTGTAGGAAAATGCCCATATGGAACACATGCTAGATTATAGCCCACCCCTACCCCTCACACAATTTTTCAGCCAGTGAATTATGGAAATGTCTTATATTTGGTCAAATGTGGTGTAAAGCTGCATGAAGCAGTGTTGAATGTGAGAAACTCTGATTGCTCAGCTTGTTTAGAAATTTTTTGTCTGCAGTGAAGCACACAGGTTTATTACTGTATCAAGAATACATCACTGGTCCCTATACTGTGGACAGTGATTGCAATGCAGGGTTCTTTGTTACAATTACATGATATATGCTTAGGTTGTGGGTGGGGGAGACAGTCTCCAGACATAAAGGGTAGTTGCACACACAATCAAACACCAATACAGCACCACCCTCACCTAGGCCCATGGAAGTCTGTGAACAGAAATTCCCTATTGTAGTAGAATACCATTAATCTTGCACCCATGGGACCAGACAGGTATTGGATTAGTGGGGTATTCTAGATTATTGGATGGTATCTATACTGACCCAAGTTTTTACAGGTAGTTGTTTGTTACTGCTCCCATAATAGAGCTGCACAACTAGTTGGAGGCATATTCCATTGGTATAGCTCTGTCATATGCTGGTTCAGGGTCATCAGACCCCTCTTATGTTTTCTGGAGTCTTCAGAGCTGAAAAATTTGATGGAGTGACAAGGGGTCAGGAGATAACAATGATGGTTGGGTACCAACACTGTTGGAGGCATTTATGAAATGGTCCCTGAGATCTTCCTGTTTCAATGATGAAGCTTTTTTCTGGTAAAGCATATTGAGGATTATGTGAAGATTTATTTCTTAAAGTGCTGAACTGTCAGGAGTGCCAGATTAAAGGAATTTAGTTCACACAGAATGTCGACTTACCTCCATGTCTGATATACTGCAACCCTTTACCACAAACTGTGGCACTGTATTGGGGTTTGACTTTGTGTTGAACAAGCAGTCATATGCGGTTAACATTGGGCAGGGAGGCTTACAGCTTCTCATTGTAAGCCTCCAGTATATTATAAAATGTTACATAGGGTCTGGGGCTTGAATGGATCATTTTGAACTGTCTAAGCACTGGAAAATGGATGTATGTGAAATGGTTAATAGTTCTTAAACATTCAAACCCACATTCTCTGTAGCTTGCCCATTTTGTCAAGATGAATGTCTTAGGTGTACAACTTCGTAATGAAGTTTTTGGCAGTTAACCACCCTCTCTTGGTGGAAAATGACAGAAGTACCTCCATGGTGTGTAGAACATGGTATAGCAAATTGTCACCCAACTGACAGAGTAATACAAGTACTGCAATTCCTAGCAGTGGGGCATGATCATATATGTCACAGTTTTGCAGTTTTCCATGTCACTGTGTTAATATGACAATGGAAGGAGGAAATGTGAGAATATTTAGTGCTTGGATGGAAGGCTATTTGATTCTGCTATTTAATGTTCTTCTTTGATGTAGTAAACATTTGTAATAGCTTTTTAATCAATGTTTTGCTAGGCTTCTTGTTTAGTTGTCATACATTTTAGTCTGTGATCATGGTTTTTATTGACAGAGGTGACAATATTGCATGTTACTGACAGTATGCTGGTGGAAAGTCAGCAGTTTGGATCTTAACAATTGCAGTCACTTTGCTGTATTCTTTGACATTATTCTTGGCTTTGGTCAGACAGTTGACATTTTGTTCCTAGTGTGTAGAAATTGTGTAGTTCACTGTTATTGGTATTATGAGATTTGAAGTATGGCAAACAAAATTATTGAATTTTTTTTCATTTTGTAATGAATTTTCAGATACAAGTGTGGCACATAGCCCGCATTTTGATTGGGTAGTAGCTCATGTGGGTAGCTGCTTCCCACATACTGTTATCACTCGAGTTCTTTCATGTGGGTTGAAAGATTTCAGTCAACATGGTTCTGCAGATCATAGTGTGAAGGTACTGTATTGTAGGAAACAGGAAGATGTAGTAATCTTTATGGGTCATGTTTTGCTCTGTTGTGGCAGTATCCCTTTGTTCTAGTGGATGTGCATTGGAGTATTACTGCATTAAAATATCACTTTACTTTGAGCCAGCCAATAGCAGCTGTGAAGTTTTAATTTCTTCAACTGCAGTATTCATATTTCCTTTATGCTTTCTTCCTGGGCTTGTTTAGAAATATTGCTTCTGGGAGGGTGGCATTCTTTGCCTTATATGAAAAGGTTCCCGTCATGTCTTGTCTGTGTGATGATTCTATAAGTATTCTGTTTATACTTGTTCAAGATCTTGCCATCTCTGAGATGGCAGTATGTGGATTAAAAAAAAAAAAAAAAGACCACATTAAATAAATGGGGTAGTGTGCAGAGTATAGTGACAGTACTGTGGACCTGATGGTGGAGGAATCGTGGTTTGTTTCTCGGCAGGATCAAGACACTTTTCTCTTCTCCAAGGCATCCAGATTGGCTGTGGGCCCACAGTCTTTAATTGGAAGCATACAGGATTCCTGGGGGTAAAGTGGTATGAGTGTAAATTTGACTACTCCCCTCTATCTTATGCTCAGATTAATGCGTGGACCTGTACCTCTACTCCCCAGTGTGGCTTCATGGTGTGGTGTTGGTTAAGCACTCAGATGTCTTTGCCTTTCTTCTCACATTTCTCTAATTTGGGAGGGGAGGAAGGGGGGGGGGGGTGGTATGGAACATTGAGGTAATGCAGTAAGTCACTGTTAGAAATTTCAAACACATACGGTGATGTGTTTAGTCTTGTTTTACTGTTACATATGTTGTTCACAGAAGAATATATTTCTCCCTGTCATAATGTTGCAGATTTTGAGAAGTGCAGTATGATGTAGTTATTGAGCAGGAACAAATTTTGGAGCATGGCTCTGATGAATTATTCTCTTCTGACAGTGGAGTTAAGATTGATGAAGAAACTGTAGCATTGGGTGGTAACAATGATGCAAGAAAAAACCAAGATGGCATTTGGTGAAGACCATACCATTCTTGGAATTCTTGTGGTGTCAGCCATTTCATTGGAGGTCTCAGTGGACTGAAGATAAAAGTGGCACACCGTGTGAACAAAAATTCTACAATTACAATCTTTCCGTTGTCCATATGGAAGTGATCTGTTAGTTGTAGAAACTAATAAAAGTCATATTCAGTATTCAGACACTCTTGACATTGGTGATGCATGCGTATGTCCTGGTGATGTGACTGCATAGGAAATGTACCTGTTTGGCTTCATCAGTTTGCTGATAGGTTCTTTGCACATTTTTTACATGAAATGAACTACCTGTCCTATCATACATAATGTTTCGGAGTCAGTTATAATAATGAATCTGGCAATGTGATGGTGTGACTAGTGTTTTGCATGTCAGAGATCCAGGTTGAACTCAGTTCACAGACAAAAATTTATCAAGATTTTTCTCATACTTTTCAGGAATAAATTTGATAGTACCTTAAAGTAGGACATAGCCATGTCCTCTCCAATACTTGTAAATTCATACTTACCCTGTCATTTCATACTTATAACCTGTGAAGGTGAGAATCTATTATCAAGTAAATAAACCCAATCAATTAATAAACCTATTAGTTACTAAGATTGAGAACTTTATGACTGAATTTTCAGGCACCAAAACTTAATTCGGTTGTTGGTATACTTGGACATCTGGCAGGAAGCCATTTTGCAGATATACGGTCAGCCCTTCTTGAACTCTTCCAGGTATGTAAACACTGTGACATGTCATTCTGTGGTGTGCACAAAGATTGTGAAATAAGCTTGTTATAGAAAGAATGCTGGAAAGTAAAGCAGTAATGAGGGTAAAAATTTGAATGAAATGACGTGTGATAATTGCTACTAAGTCTTTCGATAATGATATGCTATTAATGTACACAGTGGAGTTTAGAGCCTGATCACCTTGATGCAGATGGAGAAAGTGTTGAACGCTCAGCAACAGTTCCATTTTTGCTCCAGTTGGCTTCGCTGTCACCAACGTTACTGCGTGCTTTAACAGCTGATGTGCTTCACACTTGTAAGTTTTTTTTTATTTAATTGATCTATTTGTTTGATTGACATCTAGTTTCTTTGCAGTGTGTCATGTTACCACAGTTGTATTATGGAGGATTCAGGTCTTCAGGGATGTGATGCTGTGTTGCTGGGCTAGTGTTTCCTGATGTTTCAAAGGAAAATAGTGCCTTCATCTGCAAGAGTTACAAGGTCCAAGAAGAATAAGATCCTCAACCATGGAAGGTGAAGGCACTTTGTTTCTTTGAATGTCAGGAACCAGTAACCAAAGATACATCACATCCCAGAAGATCCAAAACTTCAACTTGTTTCTAGTCATTTATTCATAACGGTTAGGATTGATTCTTATGTACTGAATTGGCTGAGGTTTATTTGTTGCTTACCTTGGTCCTTCGTTCTTTAAATAGATTGTGTCCCACAATATTTCCAGAACACCATTCATCTTCATCTTGCAGCTTGGCTATATATAGCCTGAATAGTTGAAAAAACATCATCAAATGTTGCAAGATTTGAATCAGTGCAAAATATATAGAGTATCTGAAAATTCTAGCTGACCTCTGGACGTTATATGTGGTCTGAAAAATAATGTAACTTACGTTTTTGTGACGCAGGTGTCAGGACTGGTACGTTTGTATGTACTGGGTCATGTGACAGTAAGACTCACCAGTTCTGTGTCAAACATGTAGGATATACTTTGTTTTTGGTTGTGGAAGGATTGTGTCGATACACTGTTTAATTTATATTATGATCTTCTGGGTTATGTCTCTGTGCACACTTGAAATTAAGTCCACTGTTGTGAAAATGTCTTATCTCATATAGCGTTTTATTTGTTTGTCAGATACTAGGGTGATAAATTCTAAGAACAAAAAAATTAGCATTATAATTTTTGAGAAACTGGTAAAGGAGTGTCAGTGACTTCCAAAAAAGATTATGGCTGCATGTGAGAAGGAGTTATGAGTAGACTGTCAGAATGGAAAATGTGACAGAGATCTTGCTCCAGGTAGCCTCAAAAACTGATCCAATATTGTTACCCCTTGTATAGGGTGATTCAAATGGAATGCCCAGTTTGTTTTTGTCTGTAATTCTTGAAAAAATTATCAGAAGCAGATGGAACTTGCTGCAAAAGCATTGCCTGTTCATGTCAGAATTGTGGCCTCAACAGGTGGTGCTGAGTGGCACATGTTTTCACCATGTGAGTTTTTGCTTCACTGCAAGACAGTCCTTTGAAAGAACCTGTGGCCCTCCAATCTCCAGACTTGTCATCTCCATATTTCTTTCTTTGGGGCTGCCCGGAGGAGAGAGTGTACAAGTACAAACCTCACAATGTAGAAGTCTTGAAAAACAAATTCGGCTGGTGCTCGCCAACATTGAGAGTGATGTTCTGCAGCAAATGGTGGACAACATTGAACATAATGTTCAGCTGTGTCTATAATGGAGGGCGGCAGCCATTTTCAACACATGATGTAAAGTCATCCGATTCCACATGAATTCATGTATGTGTCATCATAGTTCCATTTCACTCTGTGCATGTGTTACAAAATTATAGGCCTCAATGACGCAGGCATTTTATATGAATCATCCATTATCATCACTGTTTCTGCTTGTAATAACTTTCTGAAAAATATAAAATAGTCTGATATAATAGTAAGATAATTCTAGAGTTTTAACCTGTAATATTGGCATTTTAATATTATTTTACCTTCTAATTAATTTCAATTTTAATTGTAGCCATAACTTAAATGCATTGCATGTACAATGGTTTGTGAAAAGACTAAAGAGATTGTGCCTGAGGATAGTGTGATGGTGTCAAAACATGTGACAATGAAAAAGTGATGAAGTGTTTACCCACTACCATGTACGACTGAAGCTGCCATTAGTTATTATTGTCCTGTATATATCTAGGGCTTACAAGTGATCTTTTCATTGAAGTCCATATCCCTACAACATTTTGGAGGATGCTTGATTTTTATTGGGAGGAGCTGTTATACTCCCCATCAAGCCTCCAGCTGGAAGGCCACTCCTTATCTACCATCTCCAGCAGATTGTTAACAGCATTCACAACTACCCTGCAATTGTAAAGGCTGTCTTCTCCATTTTCTCATTAAGATCTATAGCTTTCACTTGCGGTCTTCTGTTATGTAGTGAGTATTTTATAATATACAGAAAAAATAATATGTGCACTTGTAAGGCATGGATACTTAAAACTGGAGTACACCCTTGAACTCCTGTTTTAGATATATGTTACTGTATCAGGCCTGCTCAGCCTTTTGTTTTGTGTGGGAAACTTTGACAAAATTTGGTCTGCTTGCAGGCAACATGGAATCCATTACACAGAATGAAGAATGAATATGTATGTATATAATTACATGCATAATTTTAACTGTGTATTAATTTGTATGCCATATGCAGTAAAAATATACTAATAATAATAATAGGAAACATTTATTTAGAAATGGAATTTACAACCTAGGCTAGGGAATCACTATTTTTAGCAAATTTTTACAAAATGAATTAGTAATTTAATGTATGTTTTCCATAAATATATAGCTTGTAAGTGTTCAAAATTGCTTTAGAGTTCTGCCTTGACTTTGTCTGGGAACAGGTTACAAGATATGTTCCCCATGTCAGACATCTCCCTAGGCTACAAAACTGTCTCATGTTGCCTGCGAGCTACATGTTTGCTAGGCCTGTATTGTATACACCATTGTCTCTTACATGTTTCTGTAGTGACTCCCAGCATGTTACCAAAACTGGCTGCATTGGCCCCCAGTTGGTGTGAGTACTTTGGTGGCAATCAAGCACTGGAAGATCTGATAGTCCATCTAGCTCTAGGCTGTGAGCAAGGGGGAACACAGATACTGAAGTTCCTATTGGATGCAGCTTCCCCACTGGATTGTTCAGTTATTGCAGCACCTAATTCTGCAACCAGTGCATCTATAAAGGATACCAGCAGGGAAATACTGGGTAATAACTTCTGGAAGGAATGTTGTATTATTTTTGTCTGTATCAACTGTATTAAATTATATGTACTAATGTGTTTGTTAGTCAGTATTATAAAATGTTTTCACCTTTATATGCTATCTTGAGACCCCTTTGACGCACACCTGCACACCCACATGCAAACAGATTTGAAGGGCTGTTTATTTGACATATGCATTAGATTGTTTCCACATGGAGTGGGGTGATTATAGAAGCATTTTACTTTTGTTGGTGTTAGGCAAGATATTTTTCAACATAATGGCTGGTAGAATAAGATCCTGAACAATAAACAAAGTTTTATCAAATTTACAGAGAGGATTTGTACAATGTAGGAAGCATATGATGATGTCAAATTTTGTGTGAAATATGGTGTTGATGAAGTGCAAGATTCGGTTGATCAAAGAAAAGGTGTTCAGACAGGGCTGCATTTTGTGCCGTTATTTATATAACATTTTTGTAGATGCTATTAATTTTATTGGTGTAGAGATGTGCTTGCACAAATGATTGAAAATATGTTGATGGCTGGTTTGTCATTTGCAGATGATCTGGCTCTTGGATTATTTACATTTAATATTGCCAAAAGGAATTGAACTGGTGGTAAAATATTATAGTGTATGAGGTAGTAGTTTTTAAGCAAGAAGGAAAGAAAATTGAAGAAGACCGAGAGTTGGTTTATGTATGAACCAAAAGAGAAGTAGTAAATTGAATTTCTTATTTTGGTGTAACCTTAGAAAGTGTGGAACGGTGGAATAAACTTATTTAAACAGTCACGTCTACAGAAAGTGAACACTTGAGCTGCATTTGAAATAGTACTGCAACAGTTTCTCTGATTTGATTTGAATTTTGATGTTGAAATCACTTATTACTTTTTTTGTTGTATCTGATAGTTCTTCATGAAGTTTACTTTCCCCTCTTTTGCCTAATGTAACTGAAGTGTTATATTGAATGCAGCATTATTTACATCGTTTTCAGTGTGTCACATGTTCAGGTGATGCTTAAGAAGTACTGGATACTGCCTCTGTATAGCCCAGTGCATTGATTATCTAGTTGAATTCCATGAGATTTTTTATGTAGAAGGCTTTTACTGAAACTCTATGAAGGTGAATAAAAATGCAGATTATGCCTTTAGATTTTATCTCAGTTGTATAGTAATTAATTTTGTTAATGTTTTCAGAGTTACTGCTTCAAGAAATAGATCACCTGCTTCGTTCCACAGGGTCTGGGACTGGTACTATTTCACTTTTATGTTCCATCAAACAGGAAATGACCATGATTCAGCCACTTTTATTGAGTGGAGACTCTTTGCGTGTTCAGACAGCTGTGAGGCTCATAGGTAAGATATGCATCTGCACCTGTGCACACGTCCATTTTTGTCACATCACTGATTACTTGAGTGCTTGAAAGAAATCTCCCTTTCTGTAAAGTGGCTGCTTTTACTGTTTCAGCAGATCCAACCAACATCCATAATTTTATAAAAGTACTGAAAGTGACAATTTGATGATAATGTATTTAAATTATTTCCTGTGTTTAGGGTACGTGAAACTTCTAGCTTATTAAATTTTCTTGGAATGAATTCTGAAATAACTTCACATTTTTCATTGCAGTTACAACTTCATGTTGAGGAATTGATTAGTGTAGATCCACAATAAGTCAACTATAAAATCAAATACCAGCATATGTTTATCTTGATGTACATTATATGTAAAAAATGAACTACTAACCTCAAACTGATCGATAGCCTGATTGTTTCGCATGAAACATCAATTCGTCTATGGAGAGCTCTGCTAACTGACGTGACTGCAGAATCAGGAAGCTGCTGGATTGAAACCGATTGATTGTGTGCTATCAGTAATGGAAGGATTAGTGTCAAATGTTGCTACATAATTTTAATTCATGTATATAAATTTAGGACTACCAATAAGACTGTTCTTCCATTACACATTCTTATCTCTCAGAACCCTTGAAAACCCTTTGCGGAACCCAGTTTGAGAAACGCTGGTGTAGATGTTATGGATATGGATGAAGGATATATTATATCTTGTAATTTTGGAAACATGATTTCTTTGTATGTGTTACTGCTTTATTTTTACAGGGAATTTAATAGGGAATAGTACAAAAACATACAGTTTATTTGTAATAACATTTTTTGTGGATGAGTTTTCTTTGTATCGTATACAAAGGTGAGACTGTGTGAACTGGGTTGATTGTGATAAGTGTCATGAATTCACACTGTCAGTGTGGCACCACACAACGTTTCTAATTTACGTTCTGTGAAATGTTTTTAGGGTTGTTGGGTTTTCATAGTACAGCAGTACTAGTTAGTTCAGCTGCATTCCTGTTGCAGAGAGCTTCCACTGACAAACATTTGGTAGCATTAGTGAGGCTTGTAACTGGAGGAAATGGTGTTGGTACTTCTGCACCACAGTTGGAACAGGTAAATTGAGGTAAATAAAGATACAGACATGCGTGCACGCACGCACGCACGCACACACACACACACACACACATATATATATATATATATATATTCTGGAACTGCCGATTATTTATGGCCATATGAAACCTGAGAAGTTGTGTAACATATTTTTCATATTCATATCAGTTCAGTGGTAGTGTGGATGCTATTTCTGAGGGATGTAGATGTAGACTGTTTTCATTGTTCAACTTTTCTGTCTCCATCATCAAGGTATACATAGGATCCTTGTAGAAGTGTTGGTACCTAACCAACATAATAGTGTTAAGAAACTGCACTAACAGTTTCTTTAAGTGCTGCATTGTCTTTGCCTTCTTACACCAGAAGTTGCTGAAGGTGCTGTTATGGGATTCCCAGCAAACAGGCAAAGCAAGAAATTCTTAATGTGCAGGCCTATATGACCATGAAGTGACATGCTTGAACTATTGTTTGGTTGCTTTCTAGGAGAATGGCTGCTTTTACAAGACTGGCTATTTGGCTCAAGCTTTAGAGCAAGCAATGATGAGCAATGATGGTTATGCTGTAGTGGATGAGGGAACAACTCAGCCACCACCTCAGCAGCTTTGGTACAATGTTGCCCACCTCTTAAGGTACGGTCAGTTGCTGCTGTTTGCAGCACAGTGTTAAGTTGGAAATGAACAGGTAATTGCAACCTTTTGAATGGCATAAAATAAGCTTGTTTCATCTATGTGTAATGCTCTTTATCAATCCATACATTGTACATTAAGTGAACGTTGCTAAGTCAGGGAGTTTTCACATCTGACTTTTGTCATCCAGTTTTCCGAAAGAATCAGCAACACATTTCAGTTACTTATTTTAAATTTTTGATCTGTGAACAACCCACAGCCTGAAAACAATTGCACTTGATTGCAGGGTGCTCAATGGAGTATGATTATGTTTTCAGTACTTTGATGATGAAGTACTAACAAACATTTGTAAGATCTCATATTGAATTATTCTGTATTGAGACCCAGTATTGGTTCATGTCTTAATCTCATATTAAATGTTTCAACCTTTAATTTGAAGCTGTAATTATTAATAATTAATTTTGACTTTGATTTTTATAATGACATTTTAACTTTGGAAGGTGAGTCTTATTAATTGCACTGATAAGAGTAGTATAATAAGAATTAAAACTTTCAATAATGGATCCACTGTGGCATAACTAAAATTAAACTAAGCCTGTGTTTTGCTCATAGTGCAGTGTAAAAACTGGTAGAAAATGTGTAATAGTGTATTTGTGGATACTGTCATGAGGGTGATCTCTTCAGGATCGAGACATGTAGTGATAGTGTAATGCATTTTCATGTTTGATAAGGTTTTATGAATAAATATTGTGACTTGAGGTGTTTATTGCCTCCTTTATAGAACATTTTATTAGGGCTGGAGTTACCTTTGTGTTACTCATCCCATTGTGCATTTATAGATGAACAGTAACAACAGTTGAGCACAACTAGTATATTTATTTTAAAAAACCTTAGCTGCATGTTTCAGCTTTTCACATGGTGATTATCGGGCTGTATAGTAATCCAGTCGAGTATACAACATGTACGAAATCAAATCAAGTCAATTGTGAGTTCCTTCTTGTTACAGATTTCATAGCCATGAAATATTAAAATTTCATTTTCTGTTATATGTTTGAGGCAATAGCTTAAAATATAGCTGTGTGCCTTGTTAGGTAGGCCATTAACCAAATTTTAAGTTGTCACAGCAACCCAGTAATAGACGGTTTAATTTTAATGTATCATGGCTGTGAAAGTTTGAACAAGTGAAGCTTGTACTTGATTTTATTTCATTTTACACATTTTTATATTGGATCTTTGAATTACTGTAAAGCATGATGATGACTTAAATGAAAAATTATTACAGTGTACCTGAGGTTTTTAAAAGAAATATATTAGTTATTCTCGACTGTTGTTGTTACTGTACGAGACTGGAATTAGGTGTGAACTGAATATCCAATTTAAGTTGCCTCCGATTGTAGCATCACTCAATTCAGTGTAAGTTTCCCCATATTTATGACAATGATAGAACTTTGTGATGGTGAAGAATGCCTGCCTGTTGTCATGGTGTGGAATGCACATGAAACTGAGTGCTGTGTGTAGTTGTCTTCATCCTAATATTAGGGACGTGGAATATTTTTTCTTGATTATGTTCACCATTGTTGAGGCCAACATATTTGAGCACAAAGTAATTGGGATGCATTAGCCACACCATTCCAGAATATTTTCCTTTAATGTACTAAGCATTTAAAGAGCCTTATCCCCTACTAGCCTAATTTTAATGCCCTCTGTTGTGATGAGTTATGCACATGTTTGGATAAACTAATACCTCTTTTAAGAATACATATATATATATATATATATATATATGATTAAAATAAAGCTCATTATTCATAATAGTTTCATCTGCCACTTGAAACTGCAGCTGAAGTGATTTTTCTGCATCATTTTTCATAATGAAGTGGGTCTTACACATCATTGCATTTTCTGCTAGTATGCCACTATGCCTATAAAGTGCTTGGTTTGTGAGTGAAGTCACACATGGGTTACTTCTTATCATTGTGCAATACATGACATTAATGCTTAGTTTGCTCTCATGGTCTAGTAGATGGCATTAATGTTTGGTTTGTGAGGGAAGTCATACACATATTCAGTCTTGAGGTTAGTTTGTAACAATTTTATCGTCAATATCACCCATCCCTTTTTAACAGGATGATTCATTCAGCTGTTTCTGAATGTGTCTGGATGGTGGTATTATTTGAGTAATTAAGCTTTATTGAAAATGTGTGCTTTAGTCATTACAAAAGGCAGAAAACAATGTTTTAAGATTTTATGCATATAGGAAAAGTCAAAATCAATTTTATTTTATTGTGCATGAGACTGGAATTTCTGAGACTTCCTTCACAATGATTGACTCCTGTTTAATGTACATTCATGCTTTGAGAGGATACAATCTGTTTAACTCTTCTCTTCTTTATAGGTTGGAACACAGTGGCAAGGTACCATCTCTTAGAGGTGGTTTGGTATCTCGTGCAGTCAGATGTAATTTGCATGAAATTTCAGATCGTCTGTGTATCACTTCTGACACCCGTTTAGCACACTCCATGGCTGTGGCCCTAGATTTGGCTGTAGTAGGTGATAAGTATCATGGGTATACAGCCAGTGTGCAGCTCACTCTTCGTATGGCCAAGGCTGCTGTCAGATATTTCTTCCTTTGTGTATCAGAAAAAGGTTTGTTCCTTCACTGTGTGAATTAAAGTTACCAGCTTCATTTTGTAAGGAAACTGATAGGGTCATACTTGAGAAATTGGTAGTTATTCTGCTGGTAAAGAAATTTCTTGATTCTCTGGAACTTAGACTGTGTAATGGACTGAAGCTGGAGATAGTTGTTTTTCTGAGATACTGGCAAATTTATACCAGAGTACATGATATCAAAATGGATCCTGAAAGATAAAATGTGAGTGTGTGGACTGAATCATCTGACTTCAGATAAGGACCGAAATTTCAACTTGAATTTTCTTGATCAAAAGACTGCATAGTAACTTGGCTTTCACTGTGAATAGTTAAGATATTACATGCCAATAAATTTTTGAGGTTGGTGCTCATGTCACAGAGATGGATTCACATTGATTGTGATCACAGTGTTTGTAGAAAAGACTGTATTTAAGCTGATGAACTATGCTGTATACAAACAGGGCTGTAGCTGCTGTACTTGGCATGTAGTGTGTCTCTAGTCACATTACCAGTAACATTATTTAAATATATTATATGCCAAACTTTGCTTCCTTTGTGTTTCCCTGGGGTTGGAAACATTACATTGCAACCATAGAAAGTCTCTGTGAAAGTATTTAAGAAAAGGAACATTATAGGCATTTGGGCTGCTAGCCACTGTGGCTAAGGTTTAAGTATGCTGCAACTATGGTTATAGGTTGGAGTCGTGGGGACTTTCATGCTGTGTATCGCAGTACTTTATTTGGCAAAATCACTATGTATCTTTGCCAATTTTTCATTTTTAGGTGCATTTGCAAATTTGTGAAAAGCAACTGTTAGCTTTGACATGTCTGCCTGTCCGTCTCTCTGTCCACACAGAACAACTGGGCTCCCACTGGATGGATTTTCATGAGCTTTTAAATTTTATTTTATTTTATTTTATTTTATTTTTCAAAATCTGTCAAGAAGATTCAAGTTCTAAAGTCTCCTTTTTTATTCTTTATGCTCCACAAGTATTCCTCTTTTGTCTTTGCCTACTCTTGTCCTAATAAGATTTATGTATTTTTTTTCTCACTTCATATTTCCACCTGCACTCAATTTGCCCATTGGGTCTTTCTCCTTCATTTTGTATTATAATCCATATATTCAGTTAAGATTAACAATTTCAGCAAAGTATACATCTATGAAATAGTGGTTTGAAAACCAATTACAGTGTATATTTTAACTATTTCCTTTAAGTATATGATATTGATGTTGCAGATGACTTAGTTAGACTTCGTGGTGTTCGCTTATGTTGCCACCTGCTTGCTCATCTGTCATCTCATTCACCACCAGCTCGTTTTCTTGCTTTACGAGAGTTGTTAGAAGGCTCTTTATTCCATTCACATTCACATTTGTTTGGAGCCAAGCTTCCATCCCAAATAAGAGGACCTAGGGAAGAAATCAAACTTCTTCATGAAAACCACAAACAGGTAAGGTAACAGTCTAAACAAAGCCATCTAAATCTTCCTTAAAGAAAGAGGTAAATAGCCACATTTACCTGAATCCATGACACGTCCTCTGCACCCATCCATCTCCAGCTGGCTGCTACCTAAGAAACAAAAGGTAATATAAAATGTTTCTGCTTTTTACTGATACTTGACAGGCTGTGTGAGTCTTCAACTTCGAAACATTGAAGAAGAGTATTGACACTGGTATGAACCAAAGTATGTAAATTTGTCTCCATGCATAATTACTGTGTCAAGAGAATACAAATTACATTTTCATTGGTGAAGAGCTCAGACATGTAGTAGGTGGAATGAGAAATGATTCTTTACAATTTACAAGACACACTTCCAAATGTTGGTTATGTTGTACTGTAAAAGATGCATTACCACCAACAATGTTTAAACCTTCTTCTCTTTTCACCTCTCTACAATGTATGTCTGTTTGCATAGCATTGGAAACATTTTAGGAACCCACTTTGGTGTTGTGTTTGCCTCATTGGTAAATTGTTGGCCCTAGCACAGCTCAAAATTAAGTGATGTTGAACCCCCCAGAATGAGTTTTTAAATTGTAGGAATAGTTAGAAGTGATAAAAAGCCAAGTCTTCTTTGTGAGTTTTGTGTGTGAGCAGAAGAACCCCATATGGTTGTGGGTAGGAAGATTATTAATATGAAAGTGGCTATTAATGAATAGGATATGAGAGAGTGAACTCGATTTTGTCTGGTTCATGACAGGGACCAGTGGCTGTGTCTGGTGAAAGTAGGAGCAAACTTTCAGATTGCATATACAATAGAGAATTCCTATTTGCTTTTAAAGATGGACTTTGGTCTGTGGAATTAGCACCTTACTTGAATTTTTGGTTAAACAACACCATATTTTTCTGAATGCTCTGTGCACCTAAATAAGCCACGTACTCAAGTTTTTAAGAATTGAACAGTAAAAAAAGTTTATGTGACTTAATTGACATATTAAACTGTACATGTCTTATAGAAGCACAGTTTATGTCTGTTGTCTTGAAATTCTAAAATGACATTCTTTTACCTCTTCTACAGCCTCATCGTATCCAGAATTTGATGCCCTGCCATTTGGAAAGGCTTTTTTCCTTGCTACTATAATAATATCTTACAAAAATAATGCCATTCATCCCAATTGGTACCACAAGCCTGAACTGCTACTTTTTTCTTATTCACATAATGCTGTTTCCATGTCAAAAGTAACTGTAACTTTTTCTACCAGCAGTACATTCCATTTTTCTGCCATTTGACTTATTTTCAGTGTTTCATTGGCAGTGGCAGTTAATACATACATGCCTTCAGAACTTACGTGTAGCATTCATGTGTTTACTACATCACATAATAACACTACACCTGCACTGCAGACTGTGGCTTTTTGTTGGTATGTCAAAAGAAAAGGTGAAGTTTTGAAAGATAAGGTGCACTTAGAGTGACTAATGTAGCCAACCCCAAAATGAAAAGACATGTACTGTTTCCATCCTTGTTATCAATAAACTGCATGACTTTGCCATCCCCATCACAAGTAAATTATGTACCATTCCCAAGCTCATCATCAGTAAGCCACAATTGCTCCATCACTTTCTACTTTATGTAGTAGAAAAAGCTTGGGTTATACAAGATAACATAGCACTTTGTGAAAGTAAAATTCATAGCGGAAAGGAAACCTCAGAAACACAACTGTTGAGTGTGATCTTCACACTGATGGTCAAAGTGAATTGGAAGAAAGCAGTAACAACATAGAGATTCTGGGTGATGCATTTACACACTTTGTACAGGAGCATGCTAGTAATAGCATGCAAGAAAAACTTTTGAAATGTACCTTGGTTTGTATTTAAATGAGGTTTTTATATTTTACAAGCAGGGTTTTATTTTTCATTATCTTCCTTTTTTAATATATTGAATTGTCTCCAGAGTACCAGTGTAATGCTAGCACAGCGCCACTCGTCAGTATTCCATGGTGGGGTAATTGGTGATGGGCCAAGGAAAACTGTACCTAACAAGTCTCCAGAACTTGATACTGTGATGCACAGGACACAGTTACTCATTGAAGTCATAAAGGCATGCTGTTCATCTGGTGGGACAGGTATACTTGTGTTATAAATACAGTGGTACTGAATTTGTTCGAGGCTAACAGGCAATAGTTTCCTAACTGTGTATACCTCGATTGCGTCCCCCTTTTTACATATATATATATTAGAGGTGCATGATTTGAAAAGTGAATTAATTTAACATCATAGGTGTTGACATAATCACTGATGAGAAAGCTGAAGTACTTGAAACAAACCCTGCCTCGCTGCCACTTTGTGTGCACTAAAAATTCATTTTAAACTGCCCAGGATAGAATACATCCTTTGGCAGTGGGAAGGCAGTAATTGAGAGCTTTCTGAACTACAGCATTCCATTATTTTTGAAGAGGTGTTTGGTAACCATGTGATTTGATAAATTACTTTCACTTTGTTGCTTTTTGTACTTATAATTCCCGTGGAACCAATTTACAATGGACTGCTCCATTCATTACCACTGGGGGCCTCAAGGAACACTGATTGTTTGAAAGCACTGGGGTTCATGTTTAGTGCATCAAGATGCTGGGCAAGAATACAACTAAGCCTAATCACATTCTTGTAAACTACCCTGCCCTTCACAATACATTGTTGAATCGAGGTTTTTCTTGTAGTTACGAGACCTGAAACAGATTCTTCTGATATATAGGACCATAACCTTACCTACACCAAATAAGAATTTGGAGGATTTTAATGGTGCTAACATTTATGAATTCTTTTATGTTGTCATTCACATAGAACACTTCTTCAGGAGTGAAAGGTGAAGAGCACAATAAGTGTCATGGATTTGTTTCCAGGATCTGAAACTGGGTCAGAACAGTCAGCAGCTCCTGTATCCCTCGATTCAGTTACGGCTGTGTCATTGTTATTAGTTGAACTAATATCTCCAGATGTAATGTACAATGGACTGCCTTGGCCAGAGGAAGAATTTTGCAAGGTACTTTTACACATGTGCAAGTGCTGGCTGTATACAGTTTTCTGTTTTAGTATGACTGTTTTCAGTTTCAGTTTTTTAGTCCAACACATTTCAACATTCCCCATTCTTTTTTTTCTTTTCCAATGAAGTCCCATATAATAATATTTAACCCTCATAGAAATAGTGTTTCTCATTAATGTTAAACCGAAATTACTTACTTACTCCATGGTGCAGAGTCCTTCTTGAGAAGCTAACTGGTTTGCAGCTAGTCAAGAAATTCCCCGCATTTCATGGAACCCGAAGGTTCATTACCGTACTCACAAGCGTCCGC
>Ga0136643_10002288_pt1 | contig 24683 bp, 12 predicted proteins | sample TergutLab28metaG_FD_96883 | JGI IMG/M metagenome (GOLD analysis project Ga0136643, IMG submission 96883) | Labiotermes labralis P1 segment gut microbial communities from Petit-Saut dam, French Guiana - Lab288 P1 (version 3) (version 3) | ecosystem: Host-associated > Arthropoda: Insects >... | reverse complement strand
TCTTTCTCTCTATATATATATATATATATATATATATATATATATATATATATATATACTATCACGTTTAGATTTTAAATACTCAACATTTTTCACAGAAGGTGTGTTTCTGTGTTCAGTGGGATTAGGTGTTTTGTCTTTGCGATGGATATAGAGCTTTATCTGAGGTGTAAGTTGGCTTTCATACATATTCTACATATTTTTATGTTAGTCATACTGTGCATATTCTTACATTGATCATATCGACCAAACAATGCACTCAATAAATTTTACTGAGCGCATTGTTTGATTAATGTAGTGAATAGTGTACGTAATTTTGACTCTTGAAAAAATTATTTTGAGTAGTTGGAGTGGATCGATTCACTAGACGTCGTATATTTTTAATACGTCAGTACATTTTGGACGAAATCATTAAAATTTATTTGATTGCCTGATACATTTCTTGTAGTTCAGTGCTGTACCAGATATTTCAGGCAATTTGCTTTACACTTAGCCATATACACATACTTTAATACTTTTATGTACGTTCATTTCGTGTACTATTATAGTTGACTGTGAGACTATCGTATCCTGCGTCAACATGTTCGTTTTAGTGGCCAAATCCACTATTACTGACGCTACGTTTTGTATCAATTACGTCAGAATTGTTTATTGCAAATGGTTATGGTCTGATTGGACACTGATGCCCATGACACCATCGCTGGGCTGATTGAGAGCTGTGATGAATGAAGATGAATGATGGCCCTTCCTTGTTTTTATCATTTCACCAAAGTGCATAAATGTAATAATGTCTATGTTCCAACGTTCAATAAACTACACATATCCTGGCAATAATAATTAAACAATAAACGCATTGACACGTTGTTAGACCAAATGGTGCCCCTGATAATTGAAACATGTTTGATTCAGAATCACGTAAAAACCACGTAACCTACAATAATCTAATGTTACTTATTTATCATGTAAACAAATTAATTCTACCCTATGTTCTGTGTCAAAATGAAACAAAGCGTTACGCTGAAGTACAAGAACAGAATGTGGAGGACAAGCGTTTGGTTCTAAACATGAGTTAATAACCCCTACGTGTTCATCGTCGGTGAATTTTAGAATGGTATGAGGAGAAGAGGCGAGTTAGAGGAATATAAAACAGGCAAAGCACATATAAACCTAACACTGAGGCCCCTTCTTGCAACCATTGTTGCTGCAGAAAAGCAGTAAGTATTACATATTCTGAGTGTGTGTTTGTATCCTTAGTTATTCAGCATGCAATGTTCATGAGCCATATTGTCATCTGTGCCCTGTCTGGCTGTACCATATGTTTCCTCATTATCTCGTAAACAGCGCCATTTTTGAGAAAAAGTACATTGCACTTAACATAAGAGTTTGATTTTCTGTACACCTTCTGCCTGAAACATGGCTCATTCTAAGAAGAGCTGGGCAAAATATTATCATAACTGTGCGTAGGGTTTCTTGTCAGATTTTAATAAAACTTTAATATTCTCGGGATTTTTGAAAATATTAAAATTTTCGATTTCATGAAAATCTGTCCAATGGAAGGTGAGTTGTTCCTTGCTGACGAACAAACAGACGGGCATGGCGAAGCATTCGTCGCTTTTTGAAACTTTGAGAGTGAGTCTAATAAAAACCTAATTACATCCAAGACTAAAGTGAGACTCTTTTATATGGTCAGGGTTCGGTGTAATTCATAATTTTCTACCTTCCCTTTCTTTATCTCATACATCCCTTAATTAGCAGCTTCATACTTTACTGCTTTCCACCAGATATTATACTATTAGCGTCATCACAGAGTGTACAGGATTTGATGTGCATACAGCAGTTTAGTGGAATAATGTGAAAGGAAGAGCGTCGTCACTTGGCAGACAGAAATTAAAATATACCTCAACGTACTCCAATAGCTTTTGAGAAAGTGTTCGATTTGTGTGGCTCAGGGTAGGAGGCTAGTAGCCGGTTGTGAAAACTGCAGTGAAATGTCAGGCTACACATGACACGACGAGAATCATTAACGGTTTTTTTTCCTACTACGTCGAAGGTTCAAGTCTTCTTTGATGTCAACGATATGTGGTTCGGTCGGTAATAGATACCGACATTTCGAAGGGTAATAGTCCCTACATCTTTCAGGTCAAGCAATCCAAGGCGAGGCTCCTCTTGGATCGTGTAGGTTTTGATATTTGTACAGCGGGTTTCTTGATTCGGGTCTGGAAGGTTAGGCTGTTGTGCTGCGTTAGATTTTCCCAGCGTTCAGAAGGACTGCATTCACTTCAAACGTGAAGAAACGCTAAAATAGTGACATGTCGCCATATCCCAGAACGCCTGAGTCATCTGGACTGCTTTACCCTGAAGACGAAGGCACTACGCTCTTTTTCATAGTCAGAGAAACTAGAATGCATTTGTGCTAAAAAAAGGATAGGAGATTAATGTTAGTAATATACAGAGTTTTACAGACCTTACCATGTCGTGAAAGGGAAGTGACTGTAACATGAAATAACTACCTCGAAGAAGAGCGTCATGTGGCAAAGGATCACGTTTATGACCGACGTCATTAACAAACTTTCTGCCCTCTGTAAACAGAGGCTCCATAGTCTCTTTGTTAATGAAGTGGTTACGTATAAGATCAAGACAAGGTGGAACTTCCGCAGAAGGCAATAATTGTGGTGTGTTCCAAATGAAAAATCTAAGGACTTTGTCCATAGATTTTTAATTTGGAAAAAATTTAAATTCGAGATTGTCGGAAATGCTTTCCCGCCTTGTACAGAGTACACACTATAAGTGTTCTCCATTCCCTAACACCAGATTTTCGATAGTTCGTAATCGGTATATCGTAGCGAGCCTTGTCGTGTCTAGGTCATTAGTTATCGGTCTGTTTCTTCTGAGGCTCGGATTCAGACTCAAGCCGCTCCGTGCGGAAGGTGTGGTGGACAAAGCGACACTGGAACATTTTTCTATCCCATTACTTCGGAATTCCCCTGTCAGTACTTTCGCATCAAGATCGCGTATAAATTATTACTTATCATCGACGCCATGTAACCTCACTAACTGACAGTATCATTAAATGACACGAGATTAAAAAAAAATTACTCCTAATCATCCGGATGTTTTATTCCTTGTGCTTACTTCTTCAACGATTATGCTAACGGTTATATTTACATATATGTGAGAAAGACAAAGAAGATTGACACTTTTTCTTAATAATTTTTGTCATTTAAATTACCTTCGACATGTTTCGAACAATTAATTGTTTACCATCAGAAGGTCTGTACAAGCAGCTTACAGTAATATACCTTGCTTCCTTATGAAAAAATTATTAAGAAAATGTGTGCATCGTGTTGGTCTTTCTCACATATGTGTACCACGATCCATGGTTCAGAGAAGTTAAAGATACTTAGATCGCCATTTTACCTCGGTCTCAGATTGTGCTCCACGTAGGGTTCCATGTGAAGTGTGGGTTCCTTTGTCCTATTTTAACTACGTAATATTGGAATGTTTCGACACAAATGGAAATAAGAATCCCAAATTAGAAACCTTGCGATAAATCTTCCAGTGTGGGATCGCACTGAACCAAGCGGGCAAAAAACCGACGATATGACATGAGAAGTCTGATAATAGTTCTACTCCATTGCTTTGCAAAACGCCTAAAACTGTTAAAGGATCTCCTGACCGCACGCCTAACTTGATATATCTTTCCTCTAAAGGCACATTTTGTATTACGCGCTTGCGGAAGCATGCTCCTGCAAGGCACTTACAGACTGCTCGTGCTGGTAACCGTAATTTTGCTGTTGACACTCGGGGTGTTGCTTCTCCACTGTCTTGAGAATCTTAACTGTTTTCATCCTTGGCGGGTCTTTAGTACTGTCCATGTGACGAACCCTCTGATTCCAAGGCTTCACCTGTTCGTGCTACTGGGATGTACAAAAAGACTATTTCGAGCGATCCGGACACACCCTAACGTCTTTTATTCTTGTGGCCATTTTTACAGAGCTCCAACAAGTTTGTTGAAGTTAAAAATTAGTGACTGCCTCTGTAGTTAATTTTGACTGGGGACGGTCCAGTCTGTTCCACATGCATCGCCCGATATTTTTTTTATGTGCATTGTGATTGAGTTAAAGGTTCTTTCGAATCCTGCGGACTTACTTTCTACAATTTCTGAGCATGACTTTACTGTTACCCTCTTACTAATGAAAATAATGTTAAATTTATCTCAGTATTTAACCAACTGGATGCACAAAATTTGTTTCACAATAAGTTAAGAAACAAATTTTGTACATCAAATTGGTTAAATACTGAGATAAATATACTGAGATGCACGGTCAGCAAAACGTCAAAATTTTACGTTAAATTGTTGCTTGAAAATCCTATTATTCTGTTTTCTCTGTTCTATCAAGATTCCACGAGATAATTTAAGATCGTTATTAGTTTATAATTCATATTGATCCTCTAATATGATACGATATAAAATGACATCTTTGGTTTAAAAATGTTCTAATACCATTAGGATATTACATGTTAGAACGTTAGTCCCCTAAATCCCTAATATTTTTCAACTTTCTCACCACTCAGTAGTTGCCCTAAGGATGGCCGTAACGATTGAAACGTACGACAAATTGTATTGTAAATATAGTCACCATAAATCATCAATTCGTGTATTTTTAATGGCTCAAAAATATTTTTTATTTTTAAAACTAGCGCGGTGTTGAAGTAAACTATTTTAAAACTCGTTGTTTTTTTACACCATCTTTAAAGCACCAGGTTCACCGAACTTTACTATTAAAGTTATTTTTATTTATTAAGAAAATCTTCCTTTCCTCCTGTTAATATATTTTCATTTCAATATAGCACTATTTTACTTTGTTGCATGGAATCCTTACATTCTTCGCGACAGTTGAAGTTATGTAGGCCATGATACAGTGACATACAGCCGAAAGGAAAATGAATCCAATATCTGAAGTTCCAAATTAACGAGTACAGTGAGGAATTTAATATATCTCGATATAATTCTCAGTATGAATCCGCGCCGCATTCATTCTTCTTTATTTTATCTCAGTAACTAGTAAAGATTGCCGGTCCCAGTGGCCGCGCGTTCTAAGGCGTAGGTCTGCGGCCGCTCGCCTGCTGAGATCGTGGGTTCGAATCCCACCAGGGGGCATGGATGTGTCTGTTGTGCGTGTTGTGTGTTGTCAGGTAGATGTCTCTGCGACGAGCTGATCACTCGTCAAGAGGAGTCCTACTGACTGTGATGCGTCGTTGTGTGTGATCAAGAATCCTCAAGAATGAGGAGGCCATGACCCGCGCTGGGCCGCAGCGCCACAGGAAAAAAAAATCTAGTAAAGATTAAAAAGCTTGAAACTTTTTATTTCGCAGTTTCAGATTTACGATACAAAACGAAATAAATTTTTTCCTCTGATTAAAGTTTAATTTCCAAGGTTCTATAACGATACAGTATAATCAAATAAGAATACAAAAAAAAAAGAACAAATTAATGTGAACCTAATGTACCTCTATCCGGGTTATTTTATTCCATTTTATAGTGATGTATTTGAGTTGATACTAAATGTTTTACTGTTATGTCGAGAGTTAAAATATGACAAGCAGCACCCAACAACAATATAATCACACCACAGTCAGAAATAGCTCGCTGACCATTGCATTTACACATACAATTTTCTTGCAACTTCTGTTGGATACACTACTCTATACAGTTCAACACATTAATGGAAAAGCGGACTATATTCACACTTTAAAGTGACGTTTAAAGAATGTACCGATATACTGGCTTGTTATGACTTTCCTATTTCCAAATACAAAATCATGAATTCTATAGTAGCATAACGGAACTTTACCAGTTGTTTCTCAGTGATCTGCTGGAAGTTTTTTCCCCTTATTAATATTGTGTGGGTTTAGATGCTTACTGCCGTGACGTGGATGACGGCCTCCTAAAATCTGATGCCATGTATTTCGGTAGACTGCCTCCATCGTTTTCAAGAAACTCCCAGGTTCCCAAACTGCCAACTGGACTCGCGACTTGTGACGGTGCTGACCACCCTCGTTATAGTCTCGATCTCGCAGCTAAAGAAGCACCTGGCTGGAAAGCAATATGCATTAGACGTCGACGTCGACGTAAACAAGCTGTCACGTCTTGGCAACAAACACTTGACACCGATTTCCCTACGCCGGGAAGCCTTATATATACCATCTGCTACCCATATGCTATGTATATCGTACATCCAAGTCAGAATAATTTCCCCTAATCGAAGTATCTATTCCGTTATTCTTTGAAACTTTTGTACAATGTCGAAGTATTAATGTCTATGTACTACCGTACTTGTATGATGTGGTTTGTTTACACTGATGTGTTGACTCACGTGTGTATATGGATACATGTATTGACCGGTCTGTTCCACGGTATGGCGATATTTATGTGTAATATTGAGCTCGTACAAAGTGACGAAGGTCTGTAACGGGAGAAGATAATGCAGGCGGCGAAGCACCTACAGATTCAATGACAGAGAACTGGGCTGCTATATCCAGACAGGAAATTTGTGTAAATGAAAGACGTGTTTTTTATTTGGGTTTGTTTGTGAATAACTTAAAAGTATGATAACAATTAATTGGAAGTAGATTGTGTCTGAAAAATAAGATTAAAAATTATATTGTTCATACAGATAATGGCGGTACTGTCAGTGAAGTTATGTATTGACTTTAAAGCGGATTAACATAATAGTTTTTTGGTGTCTGTGTTTGATTAGGTAAAACGTGCATCGCTCTTACTCACAGCGTACCATGCACCAGAGCGGTCTAATCTATAATGCTCTGATAATGTCAGAGTGGTGATGTTGACGCTGAAGGAAAATTGATTTACATTGTACGTACCCTTGGGGGGGATCTCTTTTAATGCATAGGGGGAAAAACAGGTTACATACACTCTGTAAAAAGGCCTAAACAATTTCCGATGAATTGCACAAAGTAACGAATGACTAATGAAATGCGTTCAGTGATTTTACAATACAAAATCAAAAGGTTTCGTTTCTGGTGACACTTATTAGAAACTTGAGGGCAGCGGGCCTAAAATGATGGTGACGTTGAAATTAGAAAGGCGACAAAAAATGTTATTAAGGTCATAGTTATACGGCAAATTACATAACACTGAATCAGTTACAATTAATGTTGAACTTAAAATTCTTCAAATGTTTGGTGTTGTTGCCAGTTAATCCTGGCACAGTGCTCGGTTTTTTAAAATGAAAAAAAAGAAATCAAACCAGTCTAGAGACATTATGGACGTTTTGGGGGAAGATGGACATTTCTTGGCTCTGCCAATAATCGAACCCCGTGTCCTCAGTAGTCTTAATAAACAATATTTAACCTTTTTATCTCAGTATTTAACCAACTGGATGCACAAAATTTGTTTGTGTAATGCAATTTTGACCTCCTGATGATGAGCATATGTGCTCGAAACATGTAGAGTCATGAAATAAAACTTATTGTGAAACAAATTTTGTGCATCCAGTTGGTTAAATACTGAGATAAATATACTGAGATGCACGGTCAGCAAGACGTCAAAATATTTAACCTGTTGTGGACGCTTAGCAAGTAACAACAGGTTATGTTACACAGTGATTTTTGTAAAATAATATAGGTCTACATTATTTTCAGTAAGAAATACTACAACAACTTTCTCATCACGTAGCCTGTGTCTTTTTTATATAAATGGTTTAACATCACAGAGTTAGTCAATTTAATGTCCGTTTCCTTAGACTTATTAGAAGAAATTGCTAAATCTCATGATAGTGCTTATGTGGTATAAGTTAACATTTTTTGCAGAGACAGAGATCTGTGCAAATCAGAAGGGCTTATCTTTGCAGCATCTTAATTGTTTGGATTCGTTTCGACCTGGCTTGTTTCGACACGATTCAGTTAGGGTGCTAACACGAACAGCCTTAGGATAAAACTGGATTCGATCAATTACGACGCCTGGCCTAACTGTGATATTTAAAGAAAATTGGAATATCGAGCATGAGCATTTGACAATACTCATAGTGATTATTATTATTATTATCATCATCATCATCATTTTCATCATCGTCATCTCCTTTATGCAGGGTATTTATACTTATATTCCTGAGACAAACTATGTCCCTAGGGAATACAGTTTTGCAGTTCTTCTGTTGTTACTATTCTGGTGCTTATATCGTTAGGTTCAGTGTTGAATCTATTGTATTTTTACATTAGTACTTTCCGAAGTATGTGTGCAGTGCCCAATATGGTTGTTTTCTGTAGTTCCTTGACTTCATGTTTTCCAGGTATGTTGCTCACGTATTTTCTGAATGACTGAAATAGTCCCAGTCGCCCCTATTATTACTGTTACCACCTTTGTTTTTATATTCCACATGCGCTGTATTCCTATTGTAAGGTCTTAATATTTTAGAATTTTCTCGGCTTCTTTTTTAATCACATTTATGTCTCCTGAGATTGCAACGTCTATTAACATACATGTTCCCTTTTCATTATCACCGATTATAATGTCTGGTTTGTTGTTGGGGATAGTTCTCTCAGTTTGTACTTGTTGATTCCACAATATGGTTACCTGGCCTCCTTGACTTGTTTCTACTTATTTTGGCACATGTTCATACCATTGTTTTTGTCCAATTGTACCCCTGTTTCCTTGCATATGTTGAAGTGTAGTTGTGCACACATTCTATCATGTCTTGTTATTTACTCTTCTTTCGCCGGTATTGGGCATGCTGAAATTATGTGGTTTATTGTCTCATCAAATTGTTGGCGAAGTCTGCACTTGCTGTCTGTCTCTGTGTTCAATATTTTTTTCACATATTTTGTTTGTAACGCCTGGTCTTGTGCTGCCACTATTTCACTTTCAGTTTCTGCTTTTAGGTCTTCCTTCGATAGCCAGAGGATCGTGCCTTCTTCACTAATAAGCTGTCTATTTATATTTCTAATGTATTGTCCATGCATTTATTATTATTATTGTCATTATTATTATTATTATTATTATTATTATACGATATGGATGTCTGTTGTCACAGGCCTTTTCTTCCTGGTACTTCTCTTGAACCAGCGGTGATCCCCACCGCTCAGGCTTCAAACTTCACGCTGCAGTACTTTCTGTATTACGTGTGATGTTTCAAGTATAGCTGTCTTTTGTAGTGAAACTATCAAACGTTTTTCTGGTACAGCTCCCAAATTTTTCCTTAAGATTCTCGTTACTATTCCAGTGGCTCCATTTATTACTGGTATAATCGCATATTTCAGGTTCCACATTCGTTGCATCTCTATATATACACTCTTGTATTTTAACTTCTTTTCCGCTTCTTTTGCACAACATTTCTGTCTGAGGGTATTGCCACACCTACCAGAGTGTATATTTTCTCTTTTTTTGTTTTTAGTTATTATATCTGGCCTATTTGTTGTAACTTCTCTGACTGTATGTACTGCATGATTCCACAACACTGTGACATCTCCCTCTTCGTACACTGGCTTAAGCATGTGTGTGTACCATTTGTCTGTGGTTTCAACGCCTAAGGCTTTGAGTAGTGCAAATGTGTACAAACTTTATCTTCTCTCATTAAATATTCGTTCTTCGCCAAAATGGGGAACCCAGAGGTTAAGCGGTCAATAGTTTCGTCATGTTGTTTACATAACCGGCATTTACTCTCATTTTCTTCCTTCAAAATTTTATTCTTAGAATAGTTTGTACTAATTGCTTGGTTAGTGTTATTATTATTATTATTATTATTATTAAGGTATTGTTATTGGTGATGATGATTATGTTGACTACGATTCTATTGTTAGTATTGTTAAATGCGATGATCTAGTCCAATTTGCTTAATTTTCTACCCACTTTCCTTGAATCTGTATGTGTTGTTTTCTTGTTCATGATATTCACTCAGGCATTGAAGCTATAAAATTTACTGAAGCGCTGGGGATGAGAGGGGAGACTGCAACAAACACACGGAAGAAAGTCGAAAGCCACTCCTTAATATTAAACGCCGGTCGCATTAATATAAGGAAAATAATTTATTAAATTTTAAAGCCTAAAGTTGATTATATGCACCACCAGTTTCGACATCGAACAATTCTGCTTTCTGCCCACAGTATTTATCAATATTCTTCATGTAGATCTCAGGATAAACGGGAATTATTTCCATATATCGCATCTACTTAGTGTTTATTCATAAGCGAGGAGTGTGTTTACTGCGCGGTACGTTTAGAATATTTAAATATAGTTCAGGCTAATTTAAGATTTTAAAGTGTTACTTTCATAACTGAGTATTTTCCATGCTGTAGAAAGCAGTGATGTTGTAACTACAGAGCGACGTGGGGTTTCACTTTTATTTGTAGAGACAGGAAACAGGTCAGGGAGTTTAGGCGCTATGTTAGCTACGTATATGTTAAGAAGAATGTGTGTTGTCGCAAGAAACATGACATCGATTTATCGATACGCGTACTCCAGGCATAATTCGAGTGCATGATGAAAGCGGAAGATTCTCACATTACGGCTGAACCCTGTTGCTATTATTAGGCAGAAACAAATTAATCACTTCTGCAAGCTATCACCGGTTGCGCGACTGCACTCTCAGACTTGGGAAAGGTACTCTCAAGAACACGTGGCAATAGGGCACAGATCAGATATAACCGCTAGATTACGTGCACTGTTGCTTGCAGAAGGATGCTGATTTAACCCGGAGTGAGTTTCAAGTTTCTCCAGTATTTTAACACTATTGCCGATTTCTTTCGAAATATTCTTAATGAGATATTTGAAACTTACCATTTTTTCGGGTTGTATTGTTCCATACAAAATATTAAGAAGGTACCAAACAAATTCTTATTTATTGTTGCACCGTGCACTTCGTAGAGTCACTTTAATTATACCAACCAATGCACTCATATAAACTTTAACATTAAAACACTTAAAATCACTCCTTTTTTTACCTCTTGCTACTGACAATACTATGTGCTAGCACTGTTTATGTCTTTTAGTATATATTGGTGCGCCCTGAAATGGCTACGCATAATAACCACAACATGTTGGTGTGAGAGGTTGTCTATTGATGGACAAGTGCAGCGTGTTGACAGTAAGCTGCCTGTGAAGCACACAACACACTTCATTGGAACTCTGTCTGCTTTTATTTAATACAGTAATAGTAATTTAAGTTTGGGGCGATTTTAAGAGTTTTAATGTGAAATTTTATATTAGTGCATTGGTTGGTATAATTAAAGTGAAACAAATTCTTATTGAACTGAATGGGTTTTTGCAATCATGCTCGTACATTTTCTTCTATGTATATTTTAAGTTCGAAAGGTTTATACAAATTCTCAATTTTACCTACATTTTCGTAAAAGGTTTTCTTCTCACACGCTGATTCACTTTGTTTCATTGACTACTCAATATGCCAATACCGTTGTGTTTTGGTGAGTAAGCCCTAAATTCCCTTCTTAGTACACAACTCATCTGTTGCCTATGTCTGTAACTTCTGTATGCATGCACAGTGTTTTCACAACCCTTCTAAATATATCAGTATCCACCAACAAAGCTTCATTTACGTAAGGTAACCAGCATCTCCACTTTTCCTTCCGCATTAGTCGGATGAATTCTGACGGGTTAATATGGATTTAAATGGTGGGTAACTAATTTATATTACGAAAGCCTGAACGCTGCTCACTGGTAGAGCAATTTTATGTTTGTAATTCCACAAAGCTAGCGTTCTCTGTTGCTGTTTTGTTTCATTTCTACTCTATTCTGAATGGGCGAACTAAGTATGGCTCAGTTTGCCTTGCAAAGTGCACATTCTTATGCTTTATGAGGATAATTACGTAATCGAGGGACTCTCTGCACATCTACAAACATTAACAGTAACAAATCTTTGTATATTTTTTAAGATGTAGCCTACAATTTATTCTGTGCGTAATTCGTAATATTTAGGGGTTCATTTCGACGTAGTGAACAGAGTATTTATTAGCATTTCCTTTTTAACAAATAATTTAAATTATATTTTTTAATATTTAACCATGGGTAGCAATTTAATATTATTTAAAACTTAACCTCTTTCTTCATATAGAACAGTGGCATATCATTTTCACGTAGAATGCGTAATCTGTTTTCTCCTAACTCATATGTTTCTCATTGTTCATATCTTTAAACTTCATACAAATTCTTGACCAGTAGACACTATTTTATTCAGTAAATATTTAGAATTAAGTTTTCTGCTCTAGACTTATGCGGGTCAGGTATATTCAAAATAATTAAGAATTAGAAGCTTAGATGAGCTGGTATGAATGGAGGAAATACTGCAAACCGGGGAGAATATTGGTCAGAAATATTCCTGGAATTAGCTTGCTTGAAAGAAAAATGAAGATTTTTTACGACAACATTAACGTACATGATACGGAAGTGGGTTGCGGAAATTGAAGGTGTATGAAGCTGGCGTATAATTGTGCAAACTGGCCGTGTTTCTACTACTGATAACACTAAACTTTGTGGTATTGCTACACAATATCGGGTGTAAGTCCTACTTTCTGTGGATTATGTGAGGAACCCTTGACCAGATTTCAGTTACTCTTCGATGGATTAGGCGAACATTTTCGTCATAAGGTTATTGTGACCGTTTCCGTGCTTCCACATCTATGTGCAATTGTACATGTGTACATGTGTACATGTGTACAGTTGTACAGTTGTACATGTGTACATGTGTACAGTTGTACATGTGTGTACATTTATTACGTATGTTTTGAGATTTCGTAGTTTACAAATGCAATAACGGCTTCTCAGGATACAGTCGCACCAGAGATATAAACCAAGGTTAAAATGAAAAGTACTGGAGAGTAATAGTTTTCGGAAAGCCTCTTGTTTGTACTCATGGTGCTTGTGGATCAGTTCTCTCTACGCTGCCTTTAAATTCCTCTGGATATGTGAACAGAGAATGAAGCAATTAGCATATTTTATGGAGGCTTTTTCCAGTTCTCTTATTTTTCTTCGCGACTTTATGAGAGAAAGTGGTGCATTTTCGCCTACTTTCTTGTAGCAACAAATTTCTTTGGAACAACATCGGCTAAACGTGCGAATGGGCCTTTTTATATACAGCAAGAAGCTGCGTGATCAAAACCAATGCTGTAGTTTTAACCCTGGAAATAATACTGGTGACAAGGCTGTGATATATATATGAGGACTCGGAGTAATATTATTACATTAACGTGCCGTATTTCTCGAAATTTATAATTTATAAATTTAGAAGTAAGTTCTCCCACTGTGTATTACGTTTGTGATTAGGATTTTGGACTTCTCCAATGTCTCTATTTCTTGAACGAATCAGAAAGTTACGGAAACCGGAGATGGACCTGACTGCTGAGTTGAGTTCGGTAGAAAAGTCTGTTGTCACTGTGATTACGAAAATTGATTTCCTTGAGACGCAACTGACTATGTGCTCAACAAACTTTAGCCGTGAGGACGGAAAAATGTCAGTTTCCGAAGCATTGTTTTGTGTTCATGAATATCAGAGAATTAACAAAACTCAGAAACCTAAATGTCTCTGAACGTACTTGTGCACGTCGAGATGTAGATAATCCCAGTTTACTACCAACTTGGGAACAATACTGCTCAGAGTACTTATTTGGAAGGTTTTGGTATGACTATATGCTGCACAGCGGAACATGCGTTACCGATTACCGACGGGTTCAGTGGACGTAAATGTTTTGTTTCTGTGCTGGCGCTTTTCATGTGTACCAGGTAGTACCGTAAAAAAAATAAATCAGCCCCATTACAGGCCCGATGTGCCCAGAGGGTTTCAGGAAGTTGAGGTTCCCATATTATGTGACAATGGCCCAGGATGGCGGTAAGGCTCTCAGCCTTACGCACCGGCCGCTTTTCACCCCCAGGAAATACTCCTGGTACTCATTTCTGTTAGAGGCTGAGTCGATCCCAGGGCCATAGTGCGATCGGAAGGATTTTGTGTCAATGAAAAATTCCAATAACACCATCTGGAATCGAACCAGCGACCTTCCGATAGGTAGTATTGTACATAACAAAAATCTACCACAATCACTATAAGAAGAGAAGAAAACTTCTGTTTCTGTCACGTGAGATTTCTGCTGTTTGAGGCTTCGAAGATTCCGTCCAATCAGGGTGGCTGAGATCTTACTCTCTTCAGTTCAACTAAGTTCAACTCTCTGAATGCCCACACTGATCGTCAAGTTCACATAATTAATAGTGCGTCAACGAAAACTGAGGTATAGGTGCGAGTGTTCTTTGATATTCCATGAATGGATATTTAAAGACTAATATCTTTTTTAATGTACTATAGCAGTTCGTCGTAAAGGTATTTCTTGTGCTTTCTGTGTATGGTTGTACCTCAGAACGTTGCTTCTCAGTATTTAATAATTGCATAACATGTAACGTATGGATGACATCATGCTCTATGTAAACCACTTATAGTTGAAATGTCGCTAAATGGCATAAGCTACTTACGGTACGGCTGGCAACGAAGGAGGATAAAGGTCTTCTTCCAGCAATGATAAATTACCATACTCGTTTCCCACAGTACAAAATACCTCTACCAAGCCACATCCACCACCACGAAACATAACGACGAAGCCCTTATCTGCAGAGAAAGACCACAAGAACGAGGATTATGGCTTTATCGTTACTTCACATTACAATCTGTACAACAGTGCGCACTCATTGCTTAATTGCTGTCATTTCAGTTTTTGTATAGGCCTTAAATTATAAATGCATTTATGAAATTTAATGTTACTGATAACTTTAGTATTACCTTGCCATTTTTTTCCTAACGGTATTTGACCTTGGCTGATAGGTTACACAGATGTAACTTTTCATTGTCCATCGACTGGTGTGAAACCCCTTTAATTGGGAACACGATGTTTCGAAAGATGGCTTATTTGCCGCATTTTGTGATTAATTATCATTAAGCTTTATCTTATTTTTGCTTTGATATTAGGGAAGAAGTTTTGAATTGAACCATAGGTCACTTCAAGTACAAAATAGCTGAGTTCATATAATTCACTTGCTATCCGTTACATCTGATCTTCTTACTAATATGGCGAATTCTGTTAGTGCAATTACAACCAACCACGTTTACAGCCGGCCTCAAATTGTGGTGCTTAGACCATTATATATGGCGCAGAAGTGGTCAAAAGTCCGACGTAAGTTTCGTGTAATATCTTAACTTTTGTAACAAACGTTATATCTGATGGGGTGGATCGGGTCACTTGAAAAGGAAGCTGTTTTATTTCAGTCAGGTGATTACCAAATTTGAATTATTTGTTGACGGTGGAAACGTGACACTCTATAGCTTCGATACAGCACTCTGTAGGTTGCGTTGACTATAAAAATATTAATTATGTAAATTTCTTTAAGCAATATCTGTCCCCCGTTTTACCCGAACTGTCAGGGTGAATCGAGTCGGAAATTCACGTGTGAAGGTCCAAGAAAATATACTACACATGGACTACAAATTTCAATTAATACAATTCAAGTTTTTTGGGATAAAAAATTAAAATATAAAGAAGCAAGAAAAACCTAATTGGAAGATGGCGTATGTAGAACACTCTGAACTTGCGGACCTTCTAAGCACACTTCGCAGATCCACTGTTGATAAAAATTTTTCCGTACTGTGAGGAATGTTAGTCCAAAATGTTTCGAACATGTAATTTGCTGAAAAGCCACGTCATATGTTTATAAATATTATCGTATACAGAAGCAGCAACGCGTGCCAGTTTTGTCTCTGAGTACATAATTCAATCAGTAACGATTCCAGCTACATTGTCGCTACTACATCCTACTGGGTCGGTAATGAAGCCATCGTGACATCATTGAATATGCGCGTCATATACATGTAGAGATCCTGACGTATACGGACTGCACTGGTCCATTAAATGGACAGAGTTACAAATTACTATGGCATTATTGTTGTTTATATGCATGGTACTGATCTAAATGAGGTATCGACAGCTGTAATGAAGCATGATTCTTTAAAAAAATTTGAAAGTCTTTTGAATTCAAGATATGCACAACTTCATATTTATTCAGCTAATACAAAAAAGGTAAAGTGATCCCGTTACAGACTCGGTGTGGCCCAGAGGATGGGTAGAGTTATAGCCCTATTCTTCCATGACCGCGGCACTAGAAGGAGGTGAGTGCTCAGCAACACGCCCCGGCCGAACTTTACACCCGGGAAAGACCCGGTACCCATTTTACAGAAGTTTAGGTGGGCCCCAGGACCGGTTTAGACGAGCTGAAAATCTCGCCCCTACCGGGATTCGATCCCGGACCGTCCAGCCCGAAACTCAGTCTTTATACCGACTGAGCTACCGGGCCCGCATTTGTTCGACTAGTACTGAAACACAAATAGAAAAATAAGGAAGTAAATGAGAAAGATACTCGATTCTACGCTCCAGAGCTCATGTTAAGTAAGTGTGAAGCACAAGAGATGTGTGTTTTCTTTGTACATATGTTGAAGAAATTATAGTTGATAGATCGAAAATGACAAGTGGTATGGATTGAATGGAAATCTGTCGGCCAGATTTTGTCAGTAGCCCGGTACAGATTTTTTTTGTGAAACCTGTGGCGCCCCACCAGAAATATATGCACAATTTCAGTTTGATCAGCTTATAAAACACTTTTTCCTTCCGACACTAAATTCATACTACATAATTTTGTCTATTCTGAGCCACGCTGTTACATCGTAACAAGACTCTCAAGCAAAAAATGGTCTGTCAAAAATAATATATTAGTTTTTTCGAAACCTTTAATGCTTCCTTCTGCGAGATCGAATTAAAACTTGTAATTCCTTAAGATGTTTAAATAATGTGACTTGTTACATTAATCTTTTTGTTTGAATTTTTTTTTTCAATGTATAGCAAGCTGGGGCTCTCTCTGTCTGCACCAGACCTGTATATGTTAATTGTCATAAAACATTCTGCTCGGAGCTCTGGTGCAATGACTTTATTTAGGTCGCAGTGTGTGCCGCACGCAATCCGCAAAGTCCATTACGAATTTTACGTGTAAATGTTCTTTGGTAATTTTTACTTAATTGTATTTCATTTTTCCGCGGTGTACGGATGTTATTGTTTAATTACTTCAAACTGAAACGTTTTCGTCCACTGATATAGCTTACTCAGTTCTGTTGAAATGTAATGACGAATGACAAGGTAGGAAGCGGAAACATTTATTACCACATTGGTGCAGCACGCTGTAGTTACATGATACATTTGTGTGGAGTTCTCGCCGAGATAACAATCAGCTATATGTGTTCGTTAAGTGTAACAACAAAATACTCTTAATGTTTCAGCAATTTTCACCTGAAATTTTCTTTGTTAGAAGTCAAGGTTGGCGGAAATGTTGTCAGTTTAATTTTTTTCTTTTTAAACTTTTTTTTTGCGTCGATCAAGTTTCTTGTAGCCCTCTACGTCATGACAGCTTGTTGTTGGGTGTGGGATTGTTTTGGTGTGTGCTAGTTACCAATTTGTACGATGTTTAAGCGTTGTTTGAACGTGAATCTTCCTCATGAAATAATTTGAAATGCCAACTTGATGCAACAAGGCAATTTTATTAATGTATTCTTAGCTCGACATGTTTCGGGTGCATACGCCTATCATCAGGAGCATTAGATGTTGAGTTGCACCATATGGTTTTCTGCACCGAGTTTTGGATGGGTGGTGGTCTTGAGAGCCGCTGCGTAGGTCGTATGTACGGTGCGGATGGTGCCGTGCGACTCACAGCACCATCCGCTCCGTACACACGACCTACTCAGCGGTTCTCAAGACTCTCACCCATCCAAAACTCGGTGCAGGAAACCATATGGTGCAACTCAATATCTAATGCTCCTGATGATGAGCGTATGCACCCGAAACATGTCGAGCTAAGAATATATCAATAAAATTACCTTGTTGCATCAAGTTGGCATTTCAAGTTATTTCATTTTACACGACGTTATTACCCAGAAGCCCGCAATAAGATTATGTTATGGTGCCTTCAGTTCCATTGCCTTAGTGTTTTTACAAATGACCGTTACAAATATCTGCATCTTGTCAGAATTTATTGTGGCAATCTAGCAGTTTACAAGTTTTATCCATATTATTTACATTATAACTATTTTACGTGAAACACAGCTTGTTTGCTGATGCTTCAAAATCAATTTTTGTGCTCTTACTCTTTTCGGAATTCAAATTGTGGCTTCTCAGACCAGAATTGTAAACAATTATCTCTGTATTCCAGTCGGTCGCACACACGCGCACTCACAAATAAAATTCCCTGTCAGCTAAATTGGCACGGTCCTGCGACCCTACCCTGAGGAGTTTAAGTCGTCGACTATTCTAACTACTTCCCTCCATATTTATTATCAATATTTTCTCCATCGCTTTTTTTGTCAGATATTTTATATTTAATAACTGAGAGAATTTTCATATGTGTGCATATTCCACAATTACATCGGCCATAAAAGTTGGGATCTGTCCTACAGATAATATAATGTCCTGCTGTGATACATGGATTCCTTATTACTGTAAGCAAAATGACTAATTTACTGAAAAATATTTCCATTTATGAAATTCCGCCATTCCTTTATTTATTCTTCCTTAACCCTTATTCTGCTAACGTAGAGAATATGGTGAGCTCCCAATAATGCCAGCAAATGGCAGAGGGGATTTAATTCGGCGTTTAAAGAGTTAACCCTTTAAACGCCGAATGTTGGACCCAGTCTATCGTTTGTGAAACCATCCGCCGCTACGCTGGCGGCTTAAAATGAGACTGCCTTAAAATATCGAAAATCGTTAGGTACTGGTTTGTACTTTGCCTGGAGAATGGAATGAGACAAAAGGCTGGAAACTGACCGTGTTAAGCGATAGCCTCACAAGCACTTTGGATAATGTAATGATATTATAAGGACCTAAGAGATGTGTTTTCATATTTCGTGACATTGTGTTTTGATAATCACACCTTAATGGAATTGGGTGCTTGGGGTGGCCACTTTTATTGACAAATATGATTACGTCGGCATTGGCTGCAAACACGGCAAATACGACACCTTTAGTAGAGCACAGTGAAGGTGTCTGTGCGTTCAAATAAGATACATTACCATAATCTTACGAAAAATGTGTCAAACCGGACTCGATGTTGTAAGCGTGCAAAGTGCCATTCGGCCAGTGTGAACCAAAAGAGCATTCACAAAGGCGTGTGTTGTAATACAGATCAAATTTATCTAATACATAAGACGTGAAATTCTGTTGTCCCACGGTGTCATAGACGTACAAAGAAATGAGAAACGTCTAAGTGTATAATAGGCCTCTGTGTGTTTAGGAGTTTCAATGTGCATGTTTCTTAAATGATGCTCTTCCAGGGTTATTAAAATCTGTAGGATATTAAGTTTGTTTTAGGACATATATAGGCTGCTAACTGCCTATTTAGGTTGAGTGAGTTTAGTTATTGTGGATGCCGAAATAAGTGAGAATACAAAACGAGTCAGTTTATGTATCGTTGCAAATGTCATGTATAATTTTCTCCTCCCAGTCCTTTCAAAATTAGGGAGAATTTTACTACATAGTTCTACGATCGAGATAATCGACCAGAAAACATAAAATTCGAAGCTCAAGAGGGAGTAGATGCAGACCAGTAAGGCCCTTATATATTGAAAATTGCAGTAGAAAATTCGTCAAGATAATGAAGGTGTAAGAAGGCTACTGGATTTGATGATATACTTCAGGGTGTACTCAAATAGTTGGGAGAAGATGTTTTAGACTGACACTATTGATCAACAACTGAAAGCGGATAGTGGTCCACAAACGTTACTGAAATTACAATAATTTCCTTACAGAAGAAGCCAAGAGCTACAAAATGCAGTGACCATCGCACCATCAGCCCTATTGCAAAAACAGAAAAAATTTTAGCGAGGATACTTAGAAGAGGGATTGTACGGAATATTTAGGATGTATTTGGAGACGATCAGTTTGGATTTAGATGAGGAAAAGTAACTAGAGTTGCAAATGGGATGCTGAGAAAAATATAAGAACGAACTGTGTACATAGATGAGGAATTTTGTGATCGCGTCATAGACTGGCAGATGATCGTGTCCACTGGACCAAATTAATGGAAATCCTAAACGGACCTGTCATCGACTGGGGCGAAAGAAGACTCGTCAGCGTATTGTACATAGATTAGAGTGTTAAACAGAAACTGGACCAGAGGGAGATAAAATGTATGAAGATTGGAAGAGGAGTCAGATAAGCATGCTGTTTGTCGCAGATTATATTCAAACTGTTCAGCGAATACCTTAACCAGGAACCTCTTGAAAGGTTTGGAGACTTAAGAGAACAAGTAATTCGCACTGTTAACTGTACTGATGATCTTGTTCTGCTGGTTAGAGAAGAAACGGTACTAATTGAAACCTGAAGATGCTCTGGAATGAAAATATGCGTGAAAAAACTAAATAGAATCTCAAGGCCCGTCCCCAGTGCAGAGTATGATAGAAGACACCTGGAAAATATGGAATATTTCTACTACTGGGGTAGCATGGTAACACATGATGCAAGATGTGAAAAGAATGCCATGGTTGTCAAAGCAAAAGCAGACTCTTCACCATCAAATGGGACTTAAATTTAAGGAGCTATTTATGATGATGAAACTAGGGCACTTCATCAAGTAGATTAGAAATGCCTGAAAAGTTTTGAAATGTGGTGCTTGAGAGGGATTGAGAATATCACTTGGACGATCGTGTGAGAAGTGAAGTAGTGTTACAAAAGGTCAAGGAGGAGAGTATGTATGCTATAGAAAATAAACTGAGGGAAGACTAACTGGACTGCTCACATCTTGAGTAGGAACTGCCTTCTCAAACACGTTATAGAAGGAAAAATATGTGGAAGGATAGAAGTTATGGGAAGGTTAGGCAGAAGACGTAAGCAAATGTTATATGACCTTCAGGAAAAGAGAGGGTACTGGAAATTGAAAGAGAACGCACTAGATTTCACTCTGTGGGGAACTGACTGTGGAAGAGGATGTGGAACTCTCGTGAAACAGGCAATGAAATGAATGATTCCCTTCTGCATTCACCTGAAGCAAATTCAGTTACCCGTAGGATAGCGACAACGTTTCTCGGGAAACGTCAAGCCAACCTATTATTCTGCTCAGTATAAGAACCAAAAAGACTGTTGAGTGACTTACGTCTTCTTTAATCAATGTTGCTTTCAATAAATGAATGTTATGAGTAATGGGGAAGTTATATTTCACAGGAAAAAATATACACAGCCAAAAAATATTTTCTGTCGTACACAGAAATCAAACATTAAAAGCTTTACCATTTGTATTATTACCTTTGAAATTCGTAAAGTTTGAAACTTGTTACATAAAATGTGTTCTCCCTAAACTGTGAGGTATTAAACCTATATTACCTATATTCTGGATTAGAGATTTATGTTTTATTTCTTTGAAGTTTTATTATAATGTAAAATGACCTGCTGTTCCCTGAGTTAACTTACTCAAGGTTAAAACCCATAGATTTTGCAGTCGTTGTTTATGAGGTTGTAGTCCATTTCATTCATTAGCATGACGTTTGACAACTGCACGCATCTAGTGTGTCCACAGAATAAACACGCACAGGCACACAATACAAGCACGTCACACGCAAAAGACATGTACACAGTATGTACGTTAACTCGTACTAGAATTCATTTCGTGCTTTCTCTTAACAAGGACCAGGGGTGTACAAATTTGAAATTTTCTAAGGGAGTCATGAAATTTAACAGTACGTATTATGGGCCGTTACTCAGATGAAGGAGGTAGTACGTTACTTTTGAAAAGATCCCACACTACTACCATAACACGGAGTCACATCCCAGAAGACACGAATCTTTGTAGTTACCTCTGTGAAGACAAGCTATTTCACTTACTAAAAGTATAGGTATATAGTTCTATTGGTGGTATAATATTCACATAGTCTTGTGTAGTAATCTCAAGAACTAGGTCTTTGAAAAATTTTGTGCACAGTTAACTGAAGAATAAAAAAACCAACTAGATGCCACTTGATATTTTATTGTACTTGTTATAGGCTCAACATGTTTCAAGCATTACTATGCCCATCATCATAAGCTCGCATCTATGATGTTGATTACCACATTGGTCGTTTCGTTCTTGGCTTGCTGTATGTTGGAGGTTAGGTGCAGTTAGGCTGGAGTAGTGTCCGGGCTGCAGCCTGCAGCCTGCAGCCCGGACACTACTCCAGCCTAACTGCACCTAACCTCCAACATACAGCAAACCAAGAACGACACGATTCATGTGGTAATCAATATCATAGTTGCGAGCTCCTGATGATGGGCATAGTAATGCTTGAAACTTGCTGAGCCTATAACAAGTACAATAAAATATCAAGTGACATCTAGTTGGTTTTTTGATTCTTCATTTATCACATTGATGCACGGTCCAAAAAAATCAGGTGCACAGTTAAATCTGAGGGGAAAATAACAAACGTTCAAAAAGATTTCGCCCGTCTGTGGATTCTTGACGGGCGGTAGGAAGAATGTTGATTCTTTTATATACAGAAACAGCATTTACTCTTTTATTTATAATAACTGTGAAATAAAATACACTCTGTACCTGTAACATGTTATTTTTAAACTGATAAATATTTACTCGCAACGGACTTATGAAGTGTTCTGTTTCCCATCCCTTACCATTCTTACGCCACAATTTGTTTATCGACGAATTGTAAATTAGAAATGTTATTTCTTTCACTAGTACAAACGAACTGAGGGACAGAAACAATATTTATCCTGTTCAGTTTGTAAAATCTCATTTTACATATCAGTCAGAGTACACAGTTTAATTAGACAGGGTGCAGTCATATTTAACTTGAAATAAATGTACCGTTATACCTGCGTCGTTAGTTTTGTGCAGCCCTGATATAGATCCACAACATACCCTTTTACACTGTATTCAAGAATGACCGTAATATGTATTTTGTACATATTTCACCACCTTGATAAGTCGGATGCAATCATCTACGGGTGTATTGTGTCCCTGTTTGTATACCTACAGTACGTGCATACTGATAAGAAACAAGAGTTGATATTTGTTTCATTTCCTAACAACAGTTTATTTATTCTCTCCTTCAGCCGCTTCATCATAAAACAGCTATGCATTTTCTTTGCGAACCATTTTTCATTTCTCTCTTTCTGCCCCCTCTACCTGACGTAATAATAATTAATATTCTTCTGCCAGGATATTAAGTTTTTAATTGTGCGTCAATAAGATGAAATATCAATACAAGTGTTTTAATTTTTATTAAAAGATAACTGAGTTATGTTTACATTTGTAGAAAGCTAAATAAGGCTGTCTGTTTGAATTGTGTATAAAAAGCTAAATACTACCGCCCGAGTTGTGTATACAGAGCTAAACATGTTGGTCTGTTTGAACTGTGTATAGAGAGCTAAAGACGACTGTTTCAATTGAGTCTCTAAAGCTAAATACTTCAACCTGAATTGTTTGTACACAGCTAAACACAATGATCTGTTTGAATTGTGTATAGAAAGCTAAATAGACTGTCTGAATTGTGTATGCACAGCTCAATACGATGTTCTGTTTGAATTGAGTACATAAAGCTAAATAGACTGGCTGAAATGTTTATTCAGACCTAAATACGATGGTCTATTTGAGTTGTGTATAGAGAGTTAAATAAATGGTCTAAATTGTGTATTCAAATCTAAATACGACAGTCTCTTTGAATTGTGTATAGGAAGCTAAGCAGGGCGGCCTGTTTGAATTATGTCTATAAAACTGAATACTACTATCTGAATTGTGCACAAGGAGCTAAATGCGACGGTCTGTTTGAATTGCGTATAGAAAGCTAAACACGACTATCTGCATTGCGTATACAGAGCCAAATGCGATGGTCTGTTTTATCTGTGTATACAGAACTGTATATGAAAGTTTTACGTGTGTATACGGAGCTCTATACCTGTCTATTCATAATCGATAGGATTAGATCAATTAAACATGTTTCCTTTCAAACGTCCTTTTTAAGAATATGTATTGTTTGCATTACGTGAGACCAGCCAGATCAGGTTCATACTGCACACGCTTTACGCCCTTGAACAGAGAACTCTCCTCTGCTATTTATAATCTTCTCTTTTCAAGCGATGGTGTGCATTTTCTGTAGCTAACATAAAGTCGTTAAACAATATATAATTCGTATCGTTGTGTCCTGTATAATTTAGAGCTTTCTTCTGCGTGTTTGTGTTTGTCCTATTCGGCCAGGGTGTTTGCAATAAACTGAAGTGCTTTAGCAGATATGTTCAGGACTTTTTATAAACGAATTATGAGGTTGGTTTTTACGTTTCTAGGGTGTATAATGTTTCAGCTACTTTGTGGTTACGAGATGTTGTAGGTAGTGCAGTGTAATGGTTCATGTCAAATGTTTTGTTCTTTCACTTTCCTACTTTCTGATATGTGTGAAGGGCTCAGTTTGTTTGTTTCCTGTAGTTCCTTGATGTCGTGTTTTCTAGGTATGTTGTTCGAATATTGTCTGAATCATTTCGATATGGTTCCACTTGCCCCTGTTATTACTGCTATCGCTTTTGTTTTTGTATTCCACATATATGTTATTTTTATTGTAAGTTCCTTATATATAAACATTATTATTATTATTATTATTATTATT